>Ga0070741_10000100_pt1 | contig 321728 bp, 309 predicted proteins | sample Coa_R1_4_FD_66440 | JGI IMG/M metagenome (GOLD analysis project Ga0070741, IMG submission 66440) | Surface soil microbial communities from Centralia Pennsylvania, which are recovering from an underground coalmine fire - Coalmine... | ecosystem: Environmental > Terrestrial > Soil >...
AGCGAGAAACCCACCTCGAAACGAGTTCTCCCTTGAGAGCCGTGGTAGACCACCACGTTGATAGGCCGGGTGTGTAAGCGCGGCAACGCGTTGAGCTTACCGGTACTAATAGCTCGATTGACTTGATCGCTCTCATTTCCAATGCCCATTCCTTGGCGAATGGGTGGGAACGCTGATTGAGAAAGATTCCTGCTTGCGAACAGCAGCGCGCGGATTTTCGTCCGCGCGTGCTTTCGCTCGCGACAGCTTGCTTGCATTTCGTCTTTCGCCGACCCGGTGGTTTTAGCGAGGAGCCTGAACCCGATCCCATCTCGAACTCGGCCGTTAAACTCCTCAGCGCCGATGGTACTAAGTCTCAAGGCTTGGAAGAGTAGGTCGCTGCCGGGTCTGCCAAGGACGTTTGCCTCATCACGATGATCGCTATTGCTTCGACGGCCGCCAGCAATGGCGGCCGTTTTTGCTTTTGCGCGCGACACAGAACCAGTTTGTTTGTGGACAGGGTTGCTGCCCTCCGCAAACCGGAAAGCCCCCGCGGGAGACCGCGGGGGCTTTCTGTATGATGGCGTCGCTGAGACAACGAGGCGCCCATGAGCTCTCATCCGATGTCGCCGGCGCAAGCGGCCACGCTGCTCGATCAGGCGATCGAAGCCATCCGCCCGCATCATGCGTCCCTCTTCTGGGGCGATCGCCTGCTGACGCTCGACAAGGCGGCGGCGTTCAAAGCCGATCCGGATTTTCGCGCCGCGATTGCTCGCTGCAGCAGCCGTACCGGTGAGAACCAGTACAAGTCTCCGGACGGCATTGCCTGGCGCCTGCACACGTTGGTGTGGGCCGCGCGCCAGGCGGTCAGGCTCGACGGCGATTTCGTCGAATGCGGCGTCTATGAAGGCGACATGTCGTTCGTGCTCACCGAAATGGTCGATCTGCGCCGGCATGGGCGCACGCTCTATCTCTACGACACCTTCTGCGGATTCTCCGACCGCTACTCCTCGCCGGACGATTATCCCGGCGCGCCGCAATTCTTCGCGTTTGCGCAGCAGGCCTACACGGTCGACGGCCTCTACGAACGCGTACAGGCGCGGTTTCGCAACAAGGATTATGTGCGCGTCATCCGCGGCGTCGTTCCCGACGCGCTCGCCGGCACTGCGCCCGAGACGATCTCCTTCCTGCACCTCGACATGAACGCGCCGGCGCCCGAGCGATTGGCGCTCGAGGCGCTGTACGATCGCGTCGTGCCCGGCGGTGTCATTCTGTTCGACGATTACGGCTGGATCCTCTTCGACAAGCAGAAGCAGGTCGCGGATGAATTCATGGCCGCGCGCGGACAGGTGATCCTCGAATTGCCGACCGGGCAGGGGCTGGTGATGAAGCGCTAGCTGCCGCGGCGCAATCGCCGCGCGTGGCCGCTAGCGATGCGTCATCAGCAGCGTGATCGCCTCGCTCGCTTGGCGCAGCGTCGGCAGCCAGTCCTTCAATTGCTCCACCGACACGCGCGCCGCCGGCGCGCTGATATTGATGGCGGCGCAGACCGCGCCCTTGCCGTCACGGATCGGCACCGCGATCGAGCGCAATCCGATTTCGATCTCCTCGTCGTTGATCGCGAAGCCGCGCTCGCGCGTGCGCATGAGCTCGCGGCGGAATTCAGCCGGGATGGTGATGGTCTTCGGCGTCAATTGCGGCAGCGCGCCTTTGGGCAGATGCGCGGAGAGCGAATCCTCCGCCAATCCGGCGAGCAGCACCTTGCCCATCGACGTCGAATGCGCCGGATAGCGCGTGCCGATCGGGATGTAGTCGTGCAGGATGCGCTTGGCCGCATGCCGTGCCACATAGACGATGTCGAATTGGTCGAGCACGGCGACCGAGCAGCTCTCATTGGTATGGCGGGCGACCTCCGCAAGATAGGTGCGCGCCGCCGTCCACACCGGCAGCAGTGACAGATAGCCATAGCCGAGCTTGAGCACGCGTGAGCGTGGAAAGAAGCGCGTGCCATCGCTGCCGAGGTAGCCGAGATGCTCGAGCGTGAGCAGGAGCCGCCGGGTCGAGCCGCGCGAGAGCTCGACCCGCTCGGCGATCTCGGTCAGCGTCATCGCGCCGTGCTCGGCATCGAAGCACTCCAGCAGCGCGAGCCCGCGGGCCAGCGCGCGCACGAAATCCGCGTCGTCTTCGCCGGCGGCCAATCCGCTCGTCGTTGACAAGCGCCCCATGGTTTTCTCTAATGTCTGTATAACGGTCAATTGTCCGTCTAACGGACATTGCCCGAGGCGTCAAGCCGAGGGCATCCGTGAAGAAAGTCGAAGGCGTCTCGAAGAGCGCCAGGCGTGCGAGTCCGGGAGGTGCCAAGTGAATACGCGTGCGGCCGGCGACATCTATCGTCCCGATGTCGAGTGCCGGTCGGCGGATGAGCAGCGCGCGCGCGACGGCGCGACCTACTGCCGCCAGCTCGACTACCTGTTCGCCGCTTCCGCCTTCTATCGCGACAAGCTGGCCGCGGCGGGCTTCGACACCGCCGCGTCGGCGGGCGGTCTCGACGACATTGCTGCGCTGCCCTTCACCGAGAAGGACGAGATCCGGCAAAGCCAGGCGCAGCATCCGCCGCTCGGGGCGCATCTGGCCGCTTCGCGCGATAAGCTCGTGCGCATCTATTCGACCAGCGGCACCACCGGCGATCCGACCTACATGCCGCTTACGGCCGCCGACCTCGCGGCGTGGATCGAGATATCCTCGCGCTCCTATTATGCCGCCGGCATCCGCCCCGGCATGAGCATCGTCACCACCTACAACGCCGGCCCCTTCGTCGCCGGCGCCGCCATCGACGCGCTCAACGCGCTCGGCGTCTGTCACATCCCGGTCGGCACCGGCAACACCGCGCGGCTCACGCGCGCGCTGCAGCTCCTCAAGCCGCAGGCGCTGGTCTGCACGCCGTCATACGCGATGTATCTTACCGAGCATCTCGCGCAACGCGGCATTGTGCCGGATCAGCTGGGGTTGAAGCGCATCTGCGTCGCCGGCGAGCCCGGCGGTGGCGAGCCGCAGATCCGCGAGCACCTGCAAAAAACCTTCAACGCGAAACTGTGCGAGGCCATGGGCATCGGCGATGTATCCGTATCGCTGTGGGGCGAATGCGAGGCGCAGGATGGCATGCATTTCTCCGGCCGCGACTTCGTGCACGCGGAGCTGATCGATCCGGAGGATGGAAAGCCGGTTTCTCTCGAAGATGGCGCGCAGGGCGAGCTCGTCTATACCGCGCTCAGGCGCGAGGCCGCTCCGCTGTTGCGTTTCCGCAGCCGCGATCACGTCACCGTCAAGGTCAGCTGCTGCTCCTGTGGGCGCACCAGCCTGCGCGCGCGGTGCATCGGCCGCACCGACGACATGCTCATCGTGCGCGGCGTCAACGTGTTCCCCTCCGCCGTCCGCTCGATCGTCGCCGAATTCACGCCGCAGGTGAGCGGCGCCGTGTCCGTGCGGCCGAAGCTGCGCGGCGTGCGCCAGGAACCGCCGCTGCCGCTCGTCGTCGAGCTGGCGCCGGATGTGCCACCGCGAGAGGCGCTGGCGCACGACATCGAGCAGGCGATCCGGGCGCGCCTTGTCGCCAGCGTGCGCGTCGAGCTGGCGCCCTTCGGCACCCTGCCGCGCAGCGAATACAAGACCAAGCTCGTCGATTTCAGCGCGGCCGCGAACGGCTGAGGGGAAGATCATGGATCCGGTGAAGACCCATATCGCCACGTCAGATGAGACCAGCATCACCGTGCGCGGGCTCGATCTGGTCAACGACCTGATGGGCAAGCACTCATTCACGGCGGTCACTTATTTCCTGCTGCGCGGCCGCATGCCGACGCCGAGCCAGACCACGGTGCTCGATGCCTGTCTGGTGACGCTGATGGAGCATGGCTGGACGCCGACCTCGATCATCGCGCGGCTCGCCGCCGACAGTGTGCCCGGCCAGGCGCAGGTCGGCATCGCTGCCGGCCTTCTGGCCATTGGCGACGTCTTTGTCGGCACCATGGAAGGCTGCGGCCGCATCCTTGCCGAGGGCATCGGCAAGCCGGATCCGCAGGCCTACTGCCGCGAGGTGGTCGCGGCGCATCGCGCAGAGCGCAAGGCGCTGCCCGGCTTCGGTCATCCGTTCCACAAGCCCGACGATCCGCGTTCGCCGCGGCTGTTCGCCATCGCGCGCCAAGCCGGCATGCAGGGCAACTATATCGCGCTGTTGCAGGCGCTCTCCGCCGAGCTCGACCGTGCCGCGGGGCGGCATCTCACCATCAACGCCACCGGCGCCATCGCCGCGCTGCTGCTCGAGATCGACTTGCCGCCGGCCGTGATGCGCAGCATCGCCGTGGTCTCGCGCTCTGGCGGCCTTGCCGGTCATCTCGCCGAGGAACAGCAGACGCATGCGGCGCGCCGAATCTGGCAGCTCGCCGAAGAGCATATTCCGTACGAAGAGCCAAAAGCTTGAACAACCAAAACTCCAAGCACGCTGGGGAGGAATCCGATGAACGTCTCAATGCGTAAAGTCGCGACCGCCGCCACGATCGGCACTGTCATCGAATGGTACGATTTCTTCGTCTATCTGCCGGCTGCGGCGCTCGTCTTCAACAAGCTGTTCTTTCCGCAGGCCGCGGCCTTGACCGGCACGCTGCTCGCTTACGGCACCTACGCGACGGGCTATCTCGCGCGTCCTCTCGGCGCCATCGTCGCGGGCCACTACGGCGACCGCATCGGCCGCAAGGCGCTGCTCATCGCCACGCTCCTGATCATGGGTGCAGCCACGTTCCTGATCGGCTTGCTGCCGACCTATGCTTCGATTGGCGTCGCCGCACCGATCCTGTTGATCGTGCTGCGCATGGTGCAGGGCTTCGCCACCGGCGGCGAATGGGGCGGAGCGGCGTTGATGGTCGTCGAGTCCTCGCAAGCCAATCGACGCAATATCTGGGGCAGCCTGATCACCGTCGGCATCCTGGTCGGCCTGGTGCTCGCCTCGGTCGCCTTCACCACCGTGAACTCCACGGTTTCCGAGACGAGCTTCCTCGCCTGGGGCTGGCGGATTCCCTTCCTGCTCAGCGCCATCCTCGTCGCCGTCGGCCTCTACATCCGGCTCAATGTCGGTGAATCGGTGGAATTCGCCGCTGTCGCCAAGCGCGGCGAGACCAAGCAGGTGCCGCTGCTCGAGGCGCTCAAGCATCCGAAGAACATCCTGATCATCTTCTTCATTCGCGTCGCCGAGAATTTCAGCTTCTACACCTTCGCCGCTTTCAGCCTAGGTTACGTCTCCGGCGTGCTTGGCTTGCCGCGCTCGGTGGCGCTCAACGCGGTGATTGTCGCCGCGCTGGCGGAATGCGTCACGGCGGTGCTGTTTGGCTCGCTCGCCGACAAGATCGGCAGCCGCAAGGTGCTGCTGTTCGGCCTCGGCTTTCAGGTGCTGTTCGCCTTCCCGTTCTTCTGGCTGCTTGAGACCAAGGCGTCGGAGCTGGTGGTGCTCGGCATCGCGCTCGGTTTCGCGTTCGGCAACGGCGCGATCTCCTCGGTGCAGCCGGATTACTTCGCGCGCTTCTTCGGCACCAATATCCGCTACAGCGGCATCTCGATTGGCCGCGAAGGCGCGACCATTCTCGGCGGCGGCCTCGCGCCGGTGATCGCGACGGCGCTCATCGGGCAGTATCACGCCTCCTGGCCGGTCGCCTTGTGCATGGCGGGAACGAGCGTCGTCGCCTTCATCATCGTGCTGATGAGCCGCAAGGCGGAAGCGACCGCTCCGGTGGCGGCTGATGCGGCGCCGGCTGCGGCGGGATCGTAGCTACTCGCCGAGCAAATCCTGCCGCCGCTGCTCGAGCTCTTCCGAGTAGCGGCGCAGGACATAGGCTTCCGTGAGCAGCCCGACCACTTCGTGCTCGTCGGTCGAGGCGATGACGGCGAGCGCTTCCGCCTCGGCCTTGTCGAACAGCGCCGCGGCTTCCTTCGCCGACATGGTCGGCAGCAGCACCGCGTGCTCGAAATGGAGGATGTCGCGCACCGGTTTCGTCTCGTCGAGCTCTCCGGCGTGCGCTTCGGCGACCAGGATGATGCCCGCGTAGTTCTTGTCTTCGTCGACCGCGACCACGTGTGAGGTCGAGCCGAGCGGATACACCATGCGGAAGCGCGAGACGGTAGTGTGCGAGGGCACCGTGCGCACGTCGGGCCGCATCATGCGGCGTACCGTGAGCTCGCGCAGCCAGCCGACGTCGGCCGCGCTGCGGATACCTTCGCCGCGCAGATGGAAGCGCCAGGTGGCGAAGGAGTAGCCGAATGCCTCGCGCGTCACCTGCGCCGAGACGATGATCGCCACCAGCACCGCCGCGGTGAGCCAGAAATCGCCGGTCGTCTCCAGCGCGATGAAGGTCATGGTCAGCGGTCCGCCGATCACCGACACCGACAGCGCACCCATGCCGACGATGGTGTAGACGTGCGGATCGAGGCTCAGCGACGGCAGCACCAGCGACACCGTGTCGGCGAACAGCCGTCCGCCGAGCGCGCCGATCAGCAGCGAGGCGAAGAACAGGCCGCCGCGGAAGCCGGTGCCGAGCGACACGATCGAGGCCATCGATTTGAGCAGGAACACCAGCGCCACCGCCGTGAACGGCGACGACATCATCGCCGAGAACTTGATGGCGCCGTGACCGGAGGACAGCACTTCCGGCGTCACGATGGCCATCAGGCCGACGGCGACACCGCCGATCGCCGGGCGGATCACCGGGCGGATGCGCAGGAAGTTCATGACCACTTCGCAGATGGCGACGCAACGCATCAGCGTGATGCCGACGCCGGCCGCCGCAAGCCCGACCAGGGCGGAGATGGCGAGGTCGGCGCCGGTGACGTGCGAGACATACAAGGTGCCGAGCCCGATCGAAGGGTGCGAGAACGGCGAGGCGACCAGATAGCCGACCAGCGCCGCGGCGCCGACCGGCGCCAGGCTCGCGGTGGAATAAGACGCGATCACCAGCTCGAAGGCATAGAACGCGCCGGCGAGCGGCGCGCCGAACGCGCCGGCGATCGCCGCAGCGGCGCCGCAGCCGACCAGCACGCGCAGGTCGCGGCGGCGCAGCCTGAACGCGCGGCCGATCGTGGAGGCAAGCCCGCTTGCGATCTGCGTATAGCCGGCCTCGAGGCCGACCGAGGCGCCGACGCCGCTCGACCACACGGTCTGCATCGCGACGATGATCGAGCCGCGCAACGACATGCGGCCGCCATGCAGCGCGTTCGCCTCGATCGGGTCGATCTCGCGGCCCGGCCGCCAGCGCAGCAGCAGCCACAGCGCGAAGCCGAACACGATGCCGCCCAGCGTCGGCACGGCCACCGCCAGCACCGGGTCGATGTGATCGAGCCCGGACAAGCGCTCGCCCGGCGGAACCTTGAACAGGAGCTGGTGCAGCAGCGTCACGGCAAAGCTCATCAGCGCCACCAGGAGCCCGGCGACGATGCCCACCAGGATGGCAAGCACGATGAGCCCGGACTCCCGCGCGCGCACCAGCGCGCGCCACGACTGCGGGATTTCGAATTTCACCGGAACTGATGGCGGCCGCAGCGCGGATCGCAGGGTGGTTAACATCGACATCGACGCAATGAGGGAGACGTGCTGGGTTGCTACGCCAGAAACGACGTGGCGTACACCTCTGTTGGCGCGGATCAGGGGCGAATTTGTGAAGACAGTTACAGCCGTTTATGGCCAGGAATTGCTTGTCCAAAAGTCTCACGCCGCGAGGATATCTGGTTGCCGGAGCCGTCGATGGATCAGCAGACGCTAACCGCCTATGACGGCGCCGCCGCCGGGTTTGCCGCCGATTGGGAGAGCCAGCCGACGGGCCTCGATCTGCAGTCGGCGGTCCGAGAATTCTTCCGCACTGGACGCACCGCCGGTATTGGCTGCGGCAGCGGCCGCGATGCGGCCTGGCTCGCGCAGGTGGGATTTCCGACAACAGGCTACGACGCCTCGGACGCGCTGCTCAGGGAGGCGCGGCGGCGCCATCCCGGCATCGCTTTCGAGCGCGCCAGCCTGCCCGAGCTTGCCGGCGTCGAGGATGCGAGCTTCACCAATGTGCTCTGTGAGACCGTGATCATGCATCTGCCGCGGGAGCTCATTCCCGAAGCGGTGCGCCGGCTGCTTGCGATCCTCGAGCCGGGCGGCACGCTTTATCTCGGCTGGCGGGTGACGGCGGGCGCGGATCAACGCGACGGGGCAGGGCGGCTCTATGCCGCATTCTCGCCGCAGGTCATCCGCGACGCGCTGGGCGCGGCGCAGATCCTGCTCGACGAAGAGCTGCGCAGCGCCTCGTCCGGCAAGCTCATTCACCGGATCGTGGGACGTAAGCGGGGCATCGGGAAGCGGACCTCAGAGGACATCATTCGATTTTCTGACCTCTGATTCCTGTCCCTGATCACTGCTCCCTGGCCTGCCACAACGCCTCGATGCGGCGGCGGAAGGCGCCGGGCTTCTCGGCGAACAGCCGTCCGGCCATCCGCGAGGCAGCAGTCGCATGCGCCTCTTTGCGTGCGGCGATCGCGGCGGCGAGCCGCGAACGCCACGGCGCCAGCGGCTGATGCGGGCCGGTCAGCGTGCCGAGCACCGCGAGATCCTGGCAGGCGCCGAGCCGGTTGCGCAGCCGCTGCGCCTCCTGCGCCCAGACATGGCCGAGCCGCGGCCATAAAGGCTCGATCAGCTCCAGCTGGTGTCGGTGCTCGACCACACGGCGGCGCAGATCATGCAGCTCGTCGGCGGTGGCGCTTTTCCACTCGTCGGGCAGAAGTCGCCGGGCCCGCCGGTAGGTTACGGTGAGACCCTCGGCGAGCACGGCGAATTCGATGCGCGACAGCGGCCAGCGGTCGACCGACAGCGTGGCGTAGTCGAGATAGCGGCGGATGCGCTCGCGCATCGCCTCGCGAAAGCCCTCGGACTCCGCCGCGGTCTTGAGCCCATCGAGCCGTTCCTTGACGCTCTTGAGCGAGGTGGGGGAGACCTCGACGTCGCTCTTGCGCAGGTCGGCGAGCGCGTCGAGTGCCGATTGCGCATCGCGCGCGCCGGAGAGCGAACGCATCAGGTCGCGCGCCTCGCGCCGCATCTGGTCTGCCTGCTCACCGAGCGGCAGCGCGAGAAGCCGCAGCAGCGCGCGCCAGCGCTTGAGCGCCTTGCGCACGTCGTGGACGGCCTCGGCCTCGCTGATCTCGCGGCCGTCAAGCGCCTTGCGGGCGTCGGCAATGATCGAACGGGCGGCCGCACTCAGCGCGTCGCCAAATCCGCTCTCGGTCTTGGCGGTTCCCCCCACCATGCGGCTCTTGTTCCGAAGTTTTGTGACATTGGCGTGAAAAGCTTGGGTCTGTGCTCTTCCCATGGGCAATGACCATTGCTAGATAAGCGGCGCGCGGGGCTGTCCCCGCGCTTGCTATTTTGGCGCGGGGTGGAGCAGCCCGGTAGCTCGTCAGGCTCATAACCTGAAGGTCGTAGGTTCAAATCCTACCCCCGCAACCAAAAAGTTCAAGGTAGATCAATGGCTTAGTGCCGGTCTGCCAGGCTTTCGCATTGAGCGGGAGCCACCTGGGCTGCCACCGGCAATCGGCAGCATTTTCAAAGACTTCGTTGTTCTCTCACGCGAGCAGGCGCATTCGCGCGCGGCCCGCATCAACGCGCGCTTGCCCTACCGTCCCGTCGCAAATCCCTCTATACCGTCTCATTATTTAGACGGGTCTCGATTCATGGCCATCCGCTTCGACGACATCGGCAATCGCCTGCGCGCCTATCGTCTGGGCCGCGGCCTGACGGCCGAGGAGGTCGCGCGCAAGCTCGGCATCAGCCGCGCCGCGGTCTACCGGATCGAGGGCGGCGGCGTGGTCAAGATCGAGACGCTCGATCGGCTCGCCGAGCTCCTCGCGGTGTCCGCCGCCACGCTGCTCGGCGTCGGTGTCGAATATTACACGAGCTCGATCGCCTATTTCGAACGCATGCGGCAGATCGAGGAGCTTTCCGACCAGGTCATCGCGCACTTTCCGCCACTGTCTTATCTGCTCACCTCGGAGCATTTCCCGCCATTCCTTCGCAAGTCGCTCATCGAGTCGATCCCCGATTATGCAAAAGACCGACGCAAGCTCACCACGGAGATCGACACCGTCGTCGGCATCCTCGAGGAGCGCAAAGAGGCGCGCATCCGCCGGCGGCTCAGCGTCGTCAACTTCGTCAGCCTTCCGGAAATCGAGCGCTGGGTGAAGCTCGGCGTCATCGGCCACTTCGGCCTCGGCAACGCCGAAATCCTCAAGCGCCGCGCGGCGGCGCAGCGGGAAATCGAGCATCTCATCGAGCTTACCGAAAGCGGGCCGATGGGCATCCAGATCGGCTTGATCGAAGAGACGCTGCCAAACATCACCTTCCAGCTGTTCCGCACGGCGCAGCAAACTTATCTGGGCATGAGCCCGTTCCGCCTCGGCGGCGACCTGCCCAATGTGCGCATGGGCGTCGCCATCCTCACCACCGATGCCGAGCCGGTCGCCTTCTACGAGAAGCTCGCCGAAGAGCTGTGGGCCCGCGCGCACAAGGGGCGCGCCGCCGCGGCGCGGCTCACGGCGATGCTCAGCCGCTCGGGATTGAGCCGGCAGAAGATGCGCGAAGCGTCCTGAGTACGTCAGCCTCTGCGCCGCGATAGCGCAGAACGCCCGCCGCGCGCGGTCGACCAGGCCACGGGATCCGCGAGGAAGCGCTGCACCTCGGTCCGGTCTTCGGCGCTCAGGCGGCCGCCATCATCGCAGCTCAGCACGTCGGCCCAGGTCGCCAGCGCGTGCAGCGACAGCCCGTCGGCTGCGAGGCGTTCGCGCGCGCCGGGAAATGCGTCGTGATAGAAGATCGTCAGCACATGCGCGACCGTCGCGCCGGCGGCGCGCAGTCCGCGCGCAAAGCCGAGCTTGCTGCTGCCGTCCGTGGTGAGGTCGTCCATGAGCAGGACGTTCAGGCCCTCGACCGGCCCGCCTTCCACCTGCGCATTGAAGCCGATGCCGAGCGGGCGTTTGCGCACATAGCGCAGCTTGAGATCGAGCCGGTCCGCCAGCCACGCCGCGAACGGAATGCCGGCGGTTTCCGCGCCGGCGATCGCGTCGGCCCTGAGATGGGCGCGGATGTAATCGGCAGCGATCGTGGTCAGCGTGTGCCGCCATTCCGGTTCGCCGATCAGCAGACGGCAATCGATATAGACCGGGCTCGCCCAGCCAGCGGCGAGGATGAACGGATGCTCGCGGCTCACGCGAATGGCGTCGGCCTGCCACAGCAGCTTGGCGACGACCTCGCCGGCTTTGCCTTCCGTCATGGCTTCACCTCATCGATCGACCAGGCAAGCTTTTCGTCGCCGCGGAAGATGACGACATCGTCGTCGCCGACCGGCAGCGAGGCGGCGACGGTGCTCGGCCGCCGCGCCAGCGTCAGCGTGCCCGTATTCAGCGGCAGATTGTGGAAGCGCGCGCCATTGACTGAGGCGAAAGCCTCGAACTTGTCGAGCGCGCCTTCGGCCTCGAACACCTCGATATAGGTCTGCAGCGCCGTGGCGCCGGCAAACACGCCGGCGCTGCAGCAGCTTGCCTCCTTGGCGCTGCGTGCATGCGGCGCGGTGTCGGTACCGATGAAGAAGCAGGCCGCCCCGGAGGTGACGGCCTTGCGCAGCGCCAGGCGGTGGCGCTCGCGCTTGGCGACCGGCAGGCAGTAGAGATGCGGCCGCAGGCCGCCCTGAAACAGCGACGTGCGGTTGATGATGAGATGATGCGGCGTCACGGTGCCGCCGACGCGCGGCGCGTTCGCAAGCACGATGTCGGCGGTTTCTGTGGTGGTGACGTGCTCGATGACGACTTTCAATCCCTGATGTCGCTTGAGCAGCGGAATGAGCTCGGTCTCCATGAACACGGACTCGCGGTCGAAGATGTCGACCTGCGGATCGGTGGCTTCGCCGTGCACGAGTACGGGCATGCCGATCCGCTCCATGCGCTCGAACACGGGCGCAAGGCCGGCGATGTTGGTCACGCCGTTATGCGCATTGGTAGTGGCGCCTGCTGGATAGAGCTTGGCGGCGATCCAGACTTTTTCGGTGAAGCCCTTCTCGATCTCGTCGGGCATCGTGCGGTCGGTGAGATAGCACGTCATCAGCGGCTCAAAATCCGAGCCCGCGGGGCGCGCCGCGAGAATCCGCTCCCGATAGGCGATCGCGTCGGCGACGCTGGTCACCGGCGGAACCAGGTTCGGCATGATGATGCCGCGGGCGAACTGGCGCGCGGTGAAAGGCAGCACCGCCTGCAGCATCGCGCCGTCGCGCAGATGGATATGCCAGTCGTCGGGCCGGCGGATGGTGAGCGTCTTCGCCGCTTTGTTGGCAGCGGCGCTGTCGAACAGCTCGAGCACGCTCATTGCGCCGCCTCCTGGATCGCTGCCTGCATCAGCCGCACCCCGGCGATGAAGTCCTCGATCGCCATGGCCTCGGCCGGATTGTGCGATCCATTCTCGTTGCGCACGAAAATCATCGCGCTGGGAACTCCAGCATTAGCAAAAACCGCGGCGTCATGTCCCGCGCCGCTGGGGATTTCTTCCCCGGGTAATCCGAGCTTCTCCGCCTGGCGCTTGAGCCGCGCCACCCAGTCGGCATCCATCACCGCCGGCGCAGATTCGACGCGCCGATCGAGCTTGAATTCGACGCCGCGGTCTTCGCCGATCAATTGGCATTCGCTGAGGAACAGGTCGTAGAACGCCTCGAGCGTGTCCTTGCTCTGGCTGCGCACCTCGAAACTGAAGCTGACTGCGCCGGGAACTCGGGCAATGGCGTGCTCGCGCGGGTCGGTTCCCATGACGCCGACGGTGACCACGATGTCGCGGCCGCGCTCCTGCAGGGTCCGCCAATGCCGGTCTAGATGGGTGATCAGCTCGGCTGTGGCGAACACCGCGTCCCGGCGCAGCCAGCGCGGCACCGCGCCCGAGTGGCCGGCTTCGCCGAGGCATTGCACGACGCGGTGCCGCACATTGCCGCGGATGCCGGTGACGATGCCGATCGACAGCTTGCGCGCGGTGAGCACCGGCCCCTGCTCGATATGCAACTCGACCCAGGCGGCCAGCCGCGTGCGGTCAATGAGCGGCTCGCCGCGCGCGATGCGCTCGACATCGGCACCGACCGCGCGCATGCAGGCCGCGAGCGTCTCACCCGTATCCGCACTGTGCACCTCGAGATCGGCGGCGGTGAGGCGGCCGAACAGCGCGCTCGAGCCCATATAGGCTTTGCCGAAACGCGCGCTCTCCTCGCCGCGCAGAGCGAAGAGCTTGATCGTACGGCGCGGCTTGAAACCTTGGCGCGCGAAGCTGCGCAGGATGGTGAAGCCGGCAACGACGCCCGCACCGCCGTCGAAATTACCGCCTTGCGGCACGGAATCGAGATGCGAGCCGCAGGCGATCCACGGCAAGTCGGGCTGCGAGCCGGGCAGGGTGACGACCAGATTGGCGCCGGCGTCGCGCTCGACCGCAAGGCCGCAGGCGCGCGCTTCGCCTTCGATGAGATCGAGTGCGCGAGATTCGCCTGGTCCGTAGCTCGCGCGGGTGATGCCGATGCCGTCGCCAGTCAGCTCGGCGAGACGCTTGAACAGGGCCTCGGCGAACGCCTGATCCTCGGCGCCGGCGAGCGCGCCGGGCGCGTGGGCGCCCTTCATGATCCTGGACTCACCCAGGCGAGATCGGCCTCGTCGGCCTCCTCGATGACCACGCCGCCGATCAGGTCGGACACCCGCGGGATCTCGCGATGCAGGCAGAAGGTGCGCAGCCCGTCGATGATATGGATCATCGCCGCCGGCTGCAGGAAGGTCGCGGTGCCGACCTGCACGGCCGCGGCGCCGGCCAGCATGTATTCCGCTGCATCCTCGGCAGTGGCGATGCCGCCGCAGCCGATCACCGCGATCCTCACCGCGCGCGCACATTGGAAGACATGGCGGAGCACGATCGGTTTGATTGCCGGACCGGAGAGCCCGCCCATGATGTTGCCGAGACAGGGCTTGAACGTCTTCACATCGATCGCCATCGACAGGATGGTGTTGGCGACGACGACCGCGTCGGCGCCTTCGGCTTCGGCGGCGCGCGCGACCTCCGGCATGTTGCCGGTGTTCGGCGTGAGCTTGACCCACAGCGGCAGCCTGGTCGCGGTGCGGAGCTCCCGCGTGACCTGCTCGGTCGCGGGCACGCTCATGGCAAAGGCCTTGCCGTCCTCTTCGATGTTCGGGCAGGAAATGTTCGCCTCGATCGCAGCGACGCCGGGCATCGAGAGCTCGCGGGCTAGGCTGGCAAAGCCTTCCGCCGTCGGCGCCGAGATGCTGACCACCAGCGGCACATCATAATGCGCGTAGTACGGCATGGTGTGGCCGGTGAAATAGTCGACGCCCTTCGACGGAATCCCGATCGCATTGATCATCCCGCCGGGGCGCTCGACCACGCGCGGCAGCGGATTGCCCTGCCGCAGCTCGCGGGTGATCGTCTTGGTGACGAAGGCCCCGAGCCGGTTGAAATCCATCACCTGGTCGAGCCCTTCCGCGAAGGTGCCCGACGCCGGCATCACCGGATTGCGCAGGGTGAGGCCGCCGACTTCGACCGACAGATCCACGTCATCGGCGATCATGGAAGCGCCTCCATGAGATCGAACACCGGTCCGTCGCAGCAGACGCGGCGGCTGACGATCTCGCTGTTGACGTTGAAGTCGCGCACGCAGCAAAAGCACATGCCGAGCCCGCACGCCATTTGCTGCTCCATCGCCACCTGGCCGCGCAGGCCGAATTCCGCCGCCAGCCGTTGCTGCACGCGCATCAGCCGGCTGGAGCCGCAGGTGTAGAAGGCGTCGCAGCGGCCTTCGCCGATGAGGCCGCGCAGCAGGCGCTCGACATTCGCCGGCCCGCTGGTCGATTCCGTGTCGGTGACGGTGATGACGTCGGCGCCGTAGCGCTTGAACAGCTCGACCGAGACCAGGAGGTTCGGCCGCCGCGCGCTCAGGATCGCCGTGAGCTTGACGCCGGATCGCTGCGCCAGCTTCGCCAGCGGGGCGAGCGTCGCGAGGCCGGCACCGCGGCCGACCGCGACCGCGTGCTTGACCGCCGGATCAAGCATGAAGCCGACGCCCAGCGGACCCATGATGTCCAGCCGGTCGCCGACCGTCAGCGTGTCGAGCCCGCGTGTCCCGGCGCCGGCGACCTTATAGAGAAACTCGACCTCGCGCTTGTCCGCATCGGCGCCGTAGAGGCTCATCGGCCGGCGCAGGAACGGCTGCTCGCCCGGCGGGTGCGGGCACAGCAACTGGAAGAACTGGCCGGGCGCAGCACGCGCCGCCTCGACGCTGCAGGCGAGGCGCAGGTAGCGATATTCTGGGTTCAGCGCGTCATGTGCGACGATTTCGGCGAGCTCGGAGACAACCGTCGGCGTCCACGGCGTCCCGGGCTGCCGCCCAGGAACGCCCTTCGTACCGGCCCCCCGCTGTTGCTGGCCGATTTCCACCACCATGACGTCCCGTTCCGCTCAGTCGAGCTGCGCACCGCGCCGTTCGGGGATGAGCAGCCACATCGCAAGGATGTCGATCAGGTACAGCGCCGCCAGCATGGCAATCGCCGCCTGGAAGCCATAGCTCACGGCAATGAGCCCGACCACGACCGGCCCGAAGCCGCCGACGGCGCGGCCGATATTGAACAGCACGTTCTGCGCGGTGGCGCGCGCCGCTGTCGGGTACAGCTCACTGATCAGCGCGCCATAGCCGCCGAGCATGCCGTTGACGAAGAAGCCCATCACCGCGCCGGCGATGAGCAGTGCGAACGGATCGGTCAGCTGCGAATAGACGATGACCATGATCGCCGCGCCCAGCATGTAGCCGAAGAAGGCCGGCCGGCGGCCGATGCGGTCGGCGACCTGGCCGAACGAGTAGATGCCGATCGCCATGCCGGCGATGGTCACCGACGTCCACACCGCCGATTGCGTGAGCGCGAAGCCGAAGCGGGTCGACAGATAGTTCGGCAGCCAGATCATCACGCCGTAGTAACCGAAGTTCTGCACCGAGCAGAGGATCACCATGCCGAGGCTGAGCTTCGTCGTCTCGCCGTCTTTGACGAGGAGGCGGAGCGCGGATTCCTTCGGGTGGTTCTTCGACTTGGCGATGAAGATCTCCGGCTCGTGCAGCGAATACCGGATCACGTAAGCGAGCAGAGCCGGCAGGATGCCGACGAAGAACATGCCGCGCCAGCCGATGGCTGGGAGCAGGAGCGGCGTGGCGACGGCGGCGGCAAGCACGCCGAGCTGCCAGCCGAGGCCGACATAAGACGACGCCCGCGCGCGCTGTGCGGCAGGCCAGGCTTCGGCGACCAGCGCCATGCCGATGCCGAACTCGCCGCCAAGCCCGAGGCCGGCGACGAAGCGGTAGCCGAGCAGGTCGTAATAGCCCTGCGCGATCCCGCACAGCCCGGTGAACACGGCAAACAGCACGATCGTATAGGTGAGCACGCGCACACGGCCGATGCGGTCCGACAGCATGCCGAAACCGATCCCACCAAGCACCGCGCCGACCAGCGTCGCCGTCACCAGCGAGGCGCCTTCCGCCGGCGTCAGATGCAGATCGCTCGCGATGAAGCGCAGCATGAACCCGAGGATCAGCAGATCGAAGCCGTCCATGGCATAGCCGAGGGCGGAGCCGATCATCGCTTTCCAGGCTTCTTTGGTGACCGTCGAAGGAGGCATTCCGCCGACTTCAATGGAAGAGGCAGCCGCGTGTTCAGTCACGGTGCAGTCCTTTCTGTGGTTCAACCTTGTCGAGTTCGGGCACAGGAAAGGGGAAGCGCGCCCGGTTCGAGCGACGTCGGTTCCGATGCTCGGAGTTAGGGCTTTCGCCCGTCTTCTCGGGGACGCGAAACGTCACTTGGCGGCCGGGGCGTTGGCGCGCTCGGCCGCGAGAAGCTCGCTTGCCGCCGGGCCGAACGAGCGTCCGGAGGCAGCTTTGCCGTGAGTGTGTCAGGGCCAAATTTTAATTGCAAGACAAATCTCAAATATGAGACAGCGTCGCAGAAATCGACGAATGTCCGGAATTCGTGGATTTGTCTTCCGGCCAATGTCCTTGAAAAGCGGCGGATGACCGGATAATGCCGGACGATCCTTATCGGACGCCTTGGGCCAGTCATGGATCACTATCAGGAAATCGTCTCCGACTATCTGCGCGCGGATCGCGCCATCTTCCTCAACACGCGCTACCGGCTCCCGGGCCATCGGGTCGAATCCGCCGACAAGCCCTATTGGGACATCGATATCGTCGCGCTGAACATGCGCAAGCGGCGCGCCTATCTGTGCGAGGTGACCTATACGCTCGACGCGCCGGCGCTGTTGCGCCGTTTCGCCGCCTGGCGCGAGCACTGGAAGGAGATGGTTGAGGGCCTGATCGCCATGAGCGGGCTGTCCCCGGAGTGGCAGGTCAAGGCGTGGATTTTCACGCCCGCGCATATCCGCGAAAGCATCGAGCAGCAGGTACGCTTCTGGCATCCGGATGCGCGCTTCACCGATCTCGAGCTCGTCGCTCCCTGGAAATATGACCGCGAGCGGATCGACGTCGACGAGGAGCGATAGCCTCGTCGCCGGCGGCTGACGACGCTGCGATTGTGGAAATCGTGAGTAACGTGTTGGCAACTCACGTTTGCGCTTTTCTTCCCGCGGTTATCGGCCTATAACCGTATTTATCCCGTCCTTGCTGCCAAGGGACGTTTGATCACCGTCGATTGACGTTGGGCGGGTGGCGATGGCCGAGCGAAGGGTGTGTTTTCTTCTCTGACGGACACCTGATGCACTCGGCGGCCCAAGTCGCGAAGGTCCTGGCGCCGGAGTGCCCCGGCGTTATCAAGCGGAGGCCAGCAATGGTCTTGCCTCCGGGGGTCCGCGAAACAAGCTGTAACCCATCGCGCGCGGGAATGTCGGGTTCGACGAGACCTGCGATTTTACTCTCTAGCTAGTGCCTTCGACCCGCGAGGATCGAAGGTCCGTGGATCTCGCCGATCCCCGGCATCCCGCGCGCCCTTGGTCTTATTCAAGCGGCGCTGATTTCCAAAAAAATCGACGCCGTGTCGAATTGGCGAAGCTTTGGCTGAAAGGCCAACGACGAGCCGGGCTGTTTTACAAGTGAATCGGATGAATTGAGCTCAACGCGAGCCACCCACTCGGTGTCATCGCCCCTCGCGCTGGCGAGCCGAAGGCGAGCGGCCAGCGCGAGCAATCTAAGATGGCCGCGCCGGACCCTCGCTACGCTCGGCGGCGCGGCGAAGGCGGGCGATCCAGTACACACCGCGCGGTCGGTGATTACTGGATGCCCCGCCTTCGCGGGGCATGACGACTGAGTCTGCGGGTTCCTCTTCGGAGACTCACGCGATCTTGCGTTGTCTTCCACCGTCCGGCTTGTACGATTTGGTCATGCCGAGCCTCGAAACAGCGCTTCGCAGTATCGTCCTCGCGTCGGTCCTTTGGATTGCGGCCGCTTCGCCCAGCTACGCCTATGGCGATGAACGATGGTGCGCGGTGAGCAATCGCGGAATGGGCTGGGTGGTGTGGGATTGCCAGTATCGCACCTGGCAGGAATGCGTGCCGAATGTGATCGCCGGCAATCGCGGCTTCTGCAATCTCAATCCGGGCTGGGAGCCGAGAGCCGCGCCCGCACGCCACAAGCGGCGGCACCATCGCCACGCCTGATCGTCAGCAATCGCGGCTGCGTGCTTAGGGCCGGCTCTTCGCCTTGAGCCGCTCGCTCATGCGCTGCATGTCGATCACCGCGCGTCCATGCGTTCCACGGCCGATCTCCTCGATCTCGTCGCGGGCGCTGACGTCGAACTCGATCTTGCGGCCGTCAACGGCCGTGACAACCGCCTCGGCGGTCACCGTGTGCCCGACTGGCGTCGCCGCCAGATGCCGGATGTTCACGGTGGTGCCGACCGCGCTCTCGCCCGGATCGAGATAGTCGCGAATGGCATTGAGCGCCGCGTTCTCCATGATGGTGACCATCATCGGCGTCGCGAACACCTGCGGCAGCATCGCGTCCTTGAACTGATTGGCAAGATGTGAGGGCATCACGCGCAGCGTGAAGGTGCCTTTGGCGCCGATGGGAATAGGCCGCATGGAAAAATCCTTGTTCAGCGCATGATCCCGAAAAGTGGATACCGGTTTTCCTGCGCGAAGCCCTCGGCAACACTTCTCGTGTTGCTCCAAGCTTCGGCGGGCGAAGGCAGGTCGGATAAGATCATGCGCCACTAATATGTCCGGCATCGTATCAGGCCGCGTGCTCCGCGGCATGCTGTTCGACATGCAGGATCGCGGGCGCGAGCCACATCAGGATCAGGCCGCACAGCGCCAGCGGCATGAACGCGGTTGAAGCGACGCCGGTGAGATCCCAGGCGAGCCCGCTGATCACCGGCACGATCACCGCGCAGCTGTAGCTGATGGTGAACATGGCCGCAGTAACGCGATGCACATCGTCGGGCGGGCTGAGCAGCGGCGGCAGCGCCAGCGCCAGGATCAGCGTTCCCGCCGCGGAGAAGCCGAGCAGCGATGCGCCGGCGACCACCCACCATCCGGAGCCAAGCACGATCGCGAGGATACCGATCACGCCCAAAAAGCCGGAGACGACGTAAGGCCAGGGTTTGCCCTTGAGCCGTTCGGCAGTCGCGAGCAGCAGAAACGAGGCCGGGAGCTGCCCGACATTGAGCGCGGTGAGCGCGGCGCTGATCAGATGGCCTTCGCCGCAGCTGTTGAGATAATCGGGGATGAAGGCATTGCTGCCGAAATACATCGCATTGACGACGCCGAGCATGATGCCGAGCCGCCAGATCAGCGGCTTGCGCCAATCCGGCCACCAGCGCCGCGGCGTGCTGGCGTTGGTCGCGGGCAACGCCGTTTGCGGTCCCAGCAGCGGGATGAGCACCGCGGTGACGACGACGGGCACCGACCACCAGGCAAATGCCCATTGCCAACCACCGGCGAGTGGCAGCACCAGCGGCAGCATCAGCGCGACGGGAAGGATTTCGCCGAACAACAGACCGTTGGTGTAGACCGCCGTGGCGAAGCCGATGCGCTCCGGCAGCCAGGCACGCACGGTCGGCGGCATGGTCACCTGCATCACCGCGACGCCGACACCCATCAGGACCGTTGTGGCGTAGAGGAATGCGATGCTGGGCAACGCGCCGCGTAGCGCGCCCCCGATCGCCGTCACAAGCAGTCCAGTGAGCAATGCATTACGCGCCCCGAGCCGTGCCACCAGCAGCGAGCCCGGCACCGCGGCCAGCGCGAACAGCATCGACGGCAGCCCGGTGAGAATGCCGACCTCGGTCTCCGAGAGATGCAGATCGTCATGAATGAGCGGGATCACTGGCGGCACGGCGAGAATCGTGAACCGCAGGCTCGCGCCCGCGAGCCAGAGCAGGAGCAGCGACAACAACAGCTGACGGGAAGAGGTCGGCGCGGAATCGGCCGAGCTGGAGTAGGTCATTGGACGAGTGAATCGATCACCGGCTGAATAGGGCGGGGACCGTATGCGCATCGACCGGCGATGTCGACCGCGGTTTCCGACACTCCAGCAATGCTTTGGCCCTCGCGCGGCGGGTCATTGGCCGACGTGATGGCGGTATCGGAGGGCTGGGCGACAGCGGCCCTTTTTTGCCATACTTTCCAGGTACTTCAGGGAAAGCACGGGGAGCGGCGGTAAATTCTCATTAACCGGTCCCTCTAACACTGTGATGCAGCAGCCTCGATGCCGTGGCTTGTCGGCCGCGACATCGCAGGTCGGGGACATTTCACGTGAGAGTGCACGTGCCGGTTTGTCGGGCGCGCATGCGCCTGTTGACGGCCAGAAGCTTGCGCGTCGGCAGCCAATTCCTGCTGGCGACGCTGTTGCTCTTTCTCGGCAATGAGAGCCTGCAGACCGCGGTCGCCGAAGGCGACACGCGCACGATCTCTTTCCATCACGTGCACACCGGCGAAGACATCACCATCACCTACAAGGTGAATGGCCGCTACGACGACGAGGCCCTGAAGAAGCTTGATTGGTTTATGCGCGACTGGCGGCGCGCGGAATCGACCCACATGGATCCGCACCTTTTCGACGTCATCTGGGAGACCTATCGCGAGGTCGGTGGCCGGGAGCCGGTCCAGGTGATCTGCGGCTATCGTTCGCCGCAGACCAACGCCATGCTGCGCGCGCGCTCGAGCGGCGTCGCCGAGTTCAGCGAGCATACTCAGGGCCAGGCGATGGATTTCTACATCCCCGGCGTGCCGCTCGCGGAGATCCGCGCCGTCGGCCTGCGTTTGCAGCGCGGCGGCGTCGGCTTCTATCCGACGTCGGGTTCGCCGTTCGTGCATCTCGATACCGGCAGCGTGCGCCACTGGCCGCGCGCGAGTCGCGAGCTCCTGGCCAAGATCTTCCCCAACGGGCGCACGGTGCACGTGCCGACCGACGGGCATCCGTTCCCTGGTTACGCCCTGGCGCTCGCCGATATCGAGCGGCGCGGCGGCTCGGTCTCGAGCCTTTCGCTCGCCTCCGCGCGTGACGCCGGCATGATCGACGAGAACGCGGTCGAGGCCGATGCGCAGCCGAAACCGCGCAGCCTGCTGGCCGACCTGTTCGGCTTCGGCAAGAACAACGAAGAGAGCGCGCCGCCGCCGTCAGCGCCGCCGGTTCGCGTGCGCCCGACTGTTGTGACCGCGCGGGCGGCGAGTGCGAATGCCAAGGTTGCCGCGGCGCAGAGCGTGCCACTGCCGCGTAGCCGCCACGCGCCCGTGGTTCTCGCAGCGGCGGCCGAACCGAAACCTGTGGCGATCCGCAACGATGCGATCGGCAATCTCATCGAGGCGCGCGGTCTTTGGGGTGCGCCGCAGATGGCCTCGTCCTTCCCGATCGCGCCGGCGAAGGAGCCGCAGACGACGGCGGGCCTCGGCACCATGGCGCTTGCTTACGCGGCGCCGTCGCCGTTGCCGCCGCGGCAAGTCCCCGCGGCGAGTGCAAGCCCGATGGGCCAGTCGCTGCCCTCGATGGCTACGATGACGGTGGTTGAGCAAACCGGCCCGTCGACCTCGGTCGTGGTCAGGCAGACCTTGGCCCCGCTCGCCGCGCCGGCAGAGATCCGGGCCGCTGCCGCGACCGGCGCGCGCTTCGATCAGCCGTGGCTGCGCGCGGCCCTGCTGGCGCCGAGCGTGACCAGGGCACTATCGACGCGGCGTGTCGGTCCCTTTGACGTGCGGCCGCTGAGCGAGTTCTACCGCAAGCCTGAGACGAGCGTGGTGATGGGCTTCGTCTCTGACCCGCACTACGGCATGGTCACCGAGCGGTTTACCGGCAGCGCGGTCGTGTTCCTGGCGACGGCGACGTTCGTGCCGGCGCCGCGGACCGCGGCGCTGCAGCGCTAGATCGAACTCAATTCAATCCAAGCCACGCACACTGGTCGTCATCGCCCGCGAAGGCGGGCGATTCAGTAATCGCCATGGCTTCGGTGTTTACTGGATGCCCGCATGCGCGGGGCATGACGGCAGAGAATGAGGCGACGCTTGAGCGATCTCGCTCTGCAGGTCAGTTCAGCATTCCGAGCGCGTGCATATAGGTCTCGAGGATCGCCTCGTGCTCCTTGCGCTCGTCGACGTCCTCCTTGCGCATGCGCACGATAGTGCGCAGCGCCTTGATGTCGTAGCCGTTGCCCTTGGCCTCGGCATAGACGTCGCGGATATCGTCGGAGGTCGCCTTCTTTTCTTCTTCCAGGCGCTCGATGCGCTCGACGAAGGCCTTGAGCTGGTCCTTGGCGAAGCGGGTCTGGGCCTGTTCGGCGACGGCGGCGGTAGCGGGCATTCTCGAACTCCTCATGCAACGGGCGGCTGTTTCATGAGGAGCATTCGGACTTCAGCGCCGCGGAATCAAGACAAAGCTGCCGTCATCCACGCAGTCCACAAGTGTCAATGGCGATGGCTTGCTTTTTCGAAGCTGGCCTTTTGCTCGGGCGAAGCCTCTTTCTGGAACTGCTTGCGCCAGTCGTCATAGGGCATGCCGTAGACGATCTCGCGGCTCTCGTCCTTGGTCATGGGCAGGCCCTTGGCATCCGCGGCCTCTTTCATCCAATTAGACAGGCAGTTGCGGCAGAAGCCGGCGAGGTTCATCAGGTCGATATTCTGTACGTCGGTGCGCTGGCGCAGATGCTCGACTAGGCGCCGGTAGACGGCGGCTTCGAGCTCGGTGCGGGTCTTGTCGTCCATCGGTGGCGATCCTTTCGCTCCGCTCAACATAGTAAGGCGAGGCGGATGGCGCTACCGGCAAGAAAAGCCCTGCTCCGGCGGGTAAGATGTGTTTTCCTGCCGGGGGTATAGTTGGCTCACGGCGGGTTTCCCCGCGCATTTGGCGCCAGGACATTGGCGCTCAAACCAATCTCATTATATGCACGATCTCTCGACATTGGGGCAGGTACCGACCCGACCATGCAATCTGACTCTGCGCGCCAGTTCCTTGTGCGCCTGTTCGAACAGGCAGTTGCTGCGGCCCACCCGAACGCGAGCTTGCCGGCGCATTTGCCGACGCCGCCGGCGAAGGGAAGGCTGATCATTCTCGCCGCCGGCAAGGGAGCGGGCGCGATGGCCGAGGTTGCCGAGCGGCACTACCTCGACGTTTGCAAGGTGCCGCCGGATCGGCTCGCGGGGATTGCCGTGGCGCGCCACGGATATGGCCGGCCGACGCGCGTGGTGCGCATGGTCGAAGCCGGCCACCCGATGCCGGATGCCGCTGGCCTGCAGGCGGCGAGCGACATTCTCGATCTCGCGGACGGTGCCGACGCCGATGATCTCGTGCTCGTGCTGATGTCGGGCGGCGCGTCCGCGAACTGGATTGCGCCGGCGCCAGGCCTGAGCTTCCCCGACAAGCAAGCGGTGACGCGCGCGCTGCTGCGCTCCGGCGCCTCGATCGGGGAGATCAACACGGTGCGCAAGCATCTCTCACGCATCAAGGGAGGTCGTTTGGCGCGGCACGCTTTTCCGGCGCGCGTGGTCACGCTCGCGATCTCTGACGTGCCCGGCGACGATCCCGCGGTGATCGGCTCCGGTCCGACGGTGCCGGATCCGACGACGCTCGCCGACGCGCGCGCCATCGTCGCGCGCTACAAGCTCGACGTGCCGCAGGCCGTGCATCGCGCACTCGCCGATCCGGCCAATGAATCGCCGAAGCCGGACGATCCCGCGTTCGCCAACACGGCCTATGCGCTGGTCGCACGCCCAGCCGATGCATTCCGCGCGACCGAAGCCGCGGTGCGCGAGGCCGGCTATGACTGTATTTTTCTGGGCGACCAGGTTGAAGGCGAAGCCCGCGATGTCGCTACGGCGCATGCCGCGCGCGCCTTGACGTTGCAAGGGCAGGGCAAGCGCGCCGCCATCCTCTCCGGCGGCGAGCTCACGGTGACCATCCGCGGCGACGGGCACGGTGGTCCCAACCAGGAATACGCGCTGGCGCTGGCGCTCGCGCTCGACGGCTCGCGGGGCATTGCCGCGCTCTCGGGCGATACCGATGGGACCGATGGGGGTGCGGGCAAGGCCGACGATCCGGCCGGCGCCATCGTCGATGGTGCGACCGCCGGCCGCGCCCGCGATCTCGGGCTTGATCCGGCGGCCTATCTGGCTGCCAACAATTCGACCGAATTCTTTGCGCGTTTGGGGGACCTTTTACAGACCGGCCCAACCTTCACCAATGTCAACGACTTCCGGGCCATCCTCGTTGACAGGCCTTGAGGGATACGCGACATCCGCCTCCCAGAAGAAGCAGCGAAGAGCACCGTGATTCCACCGGGTCGCCCCCATTTTATCGTCGGGGCCGGTGTCGTTGTCGCAGCGCTGATACTGCTGGCGGCATCGGCCGGTCCGGCAGCCGCCGACTTCCGCCTGTGCAACAACACTGGTAGCCGGGTCGGCATCTCTATCGGCTACAAGGATGCCGACGGCTGGACGACGGAGGGCTGGTGGAATCTGTCGCCGCGCGGTTGTGAAACTTTGCTACGCGGCAACCTGGTCGCGCGTTATTACTACATCTATGCGGTCGACTATGACCGCGGCGGCGAATGGTCGGGACAGGCTTACATGTGTTCGCGCGAGAAAGAGTTCACCATTCGCGGCACCGAAGATTGCCTCGCGCGCGGCTATGATCGCACGGGCTTCTTCGAAGTCGACACCGGCGAGCAGCGTTCCTGGACGGTGCAGCTGACCGACTCCGCCGAGAGTGGCGAGCGTCCTCCGGGCTCGCGGACGCCGCCGTTTTCCGGCCGGCCGAACCCGATCGCCGCACCGCCGCCGGCGCCGCCCGCACCCGCCGCACCGCCGCCTCCCGCGCCGTCCATGGCGCCACCGCCGCCGCCCGCGGAAAGCCAGCCGCGATGAGACGTCACCGACGCGCCAAGATCGTCGCCACGCTTGGTCCGGCTTCGTCCGAACCGAAGATGATCGCGCGTCTGTTCGAGGCCGGCGCCGACGTCTTCCGCATCAATATGAGCCACACGAGCCACGAGCGCATGCGCGATCTAGTGGCTGCGATCCGCGCGGTCGAGCGCGACTACGGACGCCCCGTTGGCATTCTCGTCGACCTGCAGGGACCGAAGCTGCGGCTCGGCACCTTCGAGGGCGGCTCGGCGATGCTCGCGAAAGGCGCGACCTTCACGCTCGATTGCGATCCGTCTCCCGGAAACGCACAACGCGTGCTGTTGCCGCATCCGGAGATCTTCCTCGCCGCGGAGGCGGGCCACACCATGCTGCTCGATGACGGCAAGGTGCGGCTCACCGTCACGCAAGCCGACGATAAGCACATCGAGACGCGCGTCGAGGTCGGAGGCAAATTGTCCGACCGCAAGGGCGTGAGCCTTCCGGATTCGACCATTCCGTTCTCCGCGCTGGCGGACAAGGATCGCTCCGATCTCGAAGCTGCCCTGGAGACTGGGATCGACTGGGTGGCGCTCTCCTTCATCCAGCGGCCGGAAGATATCGCCGAGGCCAAGAAGATCACGCGCGGGCGCGCCGGCGTGATGGCCAAGATCGAGAAGCCGCAGGCGGTGAAGCGGCTCGCCGAGATCATGGATATCGCCGACGCGCTGATGGTGGCGCGCGGCGATCTCGGCGTGGAGATGCCGCTCGAGAAGGTGCCGGGCGTGCAGAAGCAGATGACGCGGCAGGCACGCGCGGCGGGCAAGCCGGTCATCGTCGCCACGCAGATGCTGGAATCGATGATCACGGCACCGGTGCCGACCCGCGCGGAGGTGTCCGACGTCGCGACCGCGATCTACGAGGGCGCCGATGCGGTGATGCTGTCGGCGGAATCCGCCGCCGGCCAATATCCGCTCGAAGCAGTCTCGATGATGAACCGCATCGCCGAAGAGGTGGAGGGCGATCCGAACTATCGCGCCATTATCACCGCACAGCGTGCGGAGCCGGAAGCGACCGGCGCGGATGCGATTGCCGATGCGGCGCGACAGATCGCCGAGACGCTCGACCTCTCCGCGGTAATCTGCTGGACCAGTTCCGGCGCCACCGCCTTCCGCGTGGCGCGCGAACGGCCGAAATCGCCGATTGTCGCGCTCTCGCCCAACGTGGCGACCGGCCGCAAGCTGTCGCTGATCTGGGGCGTGCATTGCGTCGTCGCCGAGGACGCGCGCGACCAGGACGACATGGTCGAGCGTGCCTGCCGCATCGCCTTCAAGGACGGATTCTCCAAGGCCGGCCAGCGCGTCATCGTCGTTGCCGGCGTGCCGCTGGGAACGCCCGGTGCGACCAACATGCTGCGCATCGCCTTTGTGGGCTCCGACCTGGCGCGCGAGCTCTAGACCGGCTTATCTCTGCTGATTGTCGACGACGTCGGCGATCTCTTCGATCGCGGCGACGATGCGTTCTGGCGCCGCGTGATGCGGCATGTGGCCCGTGTTCTTGAGCACGATGAGCTTGGCGCCGGGAACGGCCTTGGCGATCGCATGCGAATGCCATGACGGCGGGAGAACGCGGTCACGATCGCCGGTGATGACCACGGTCGGCACCGCGATTTCGCGATAGCGCGGCGCGGTGTCGGCGAGACACGTGGTCAGCGCGGCGATGTTGTGCGCATTGACCAGGAAATTGCCGGGGCGCAGCGCCAGCGGAATGGCGGCGCGGCTGATGAAGCCGGCCGGAACCGGTGAGGGCGAAAAGATCGATGTCACCATACGATTGAGGATCAGCGCGCCGACCGGGATCACCAGCGTGTAGGCGAGTGCCAAGCCGAAGGCCGGAATGGTGGCGAGGCTGTAGTGGTCGACGCGACGGTCTTCCCACGGATGCGTCACCGGCGCGAGCAGCGCGAGACCGGCGACGTGGCGCGGAAAGGCGAGCGCATACGCCGCGGCGAGCGCGCCGCCCCAGGAATGGCCGACCAGAATGGCGCGCTCGATGCCCATTCGGGCGAGTGCCTCGCGCAGCACGGCGGCCTGCTGTGTCGGCGAGGCGTATTGTTCTGTGCGATCGCTCCAGCCACTGCCCGGGCGATCGACCAGGATGACACGAAAGCGCCGCCGCAGCCGTTCGCCGAGTGCGAGCCGCAAGTCTTCAAGATTGGCGCCGGCGCCGTGCAGCAGCACCAACGGCGTGCGCTCAGCGCCCGCAGGATCCAGCGGATCGAGATCGAGAACGTGGAGGCGGCCGCTCGCCGTGTCGACAAAGCGACCACGCGGCGGATGCCGACCGCTGATCAGGCGGCAGCCGATCAGTGTTGCCAACATCAGAGCGCAGAGGAGCGCAATTGTGACAGCCACGACAATGAGCATGGAAAATTCGTAGCTGTCATCGGCTTGTCATACAAGCCTGAATGGCAGATCAGATGTCGCGGCCTTCGACTTTTTCGCTGAGTGTCTTAACGATCTCGGGGATCTTCTCGAGCCGCGGATAGATCTCCAGCGCGCGGCGATAGACTTCGAGCGCGCGCTTGTCGTCGCCGATTTCCTGCAGGATCAGACCGAGGCCGGCGAGCGCACCGAAATGACGCGGCTCGCGCTTGAGCACCTCGCTGATATCGCTGACCGCCTTCCCATAATCTTTCTTCATGAAGTAAAGCGTCGCCCGCCGATTCCAGGCTTCGACATAGTCCGGCTTGATGTCGATGAGCGCGGTGAGCAGCTTGATCGCGAGATCGACGTCCTGCGCCTCGACGGCCGTCTTCACGCGCGTCATCAGCAGATTGGCGGTATCGCTGTGCGAAACGAGCCACAAGGCCCAAATCCGCTGCTCGACGGCCTTCGCGCTGGCTTCATCGGGCGCAGCCTTGAGCGCGCCGAACAGGAAGTCGAGATTGCGCGTGACATCGCCCGTCTGCGCCTTCGGCAGCTTGTCGGGCGGCCCGATCCATTTGCCGGTCTGTGCGTGGAGTGAAACAGTCGACAGCGAGAGCGCGGTCACAGCCGCAAACAGGGCGGACAGGCGGAATCGCGTCATGCCGAGGAATCTAAGCGATCCCCGGACATTCGCAATGCGGAAAGATGAGGCGCGAAAGCGCGATCAGCCCTGGCGGGCTTTGAACCGGCGCTGGGTCTTATTGATGATATAGACCCGGCCCTTGCGCCGCACGATGCGGTTGTCGCGGTGGCGACTGCGCAGGGATTTCAATGAGTTACGGACTTTCATAGCGAGCTCGTGATGCCTGTGTTGGCGCGGTTCATAAGGGTGGTATGGCCCCCTGTCAACGTTGGCGCCTTCCTGGAACCGGCTGGCCGTCCCGCTTAAGGTTGACGGCCTGGAGGTTTGGGCCATGCAGCGCAGTACCGATCGGTTCCTGACGACCCATACCGGCAGTCTGCCGCGGCCGCCCGATCTCATCCGCACGATGTACGCCAAGGAGGAAGGCGTCCCGGTCGATCCGCAGGCGCTGGAGGCGCGTGTCCGCGAGGCGGTCGGCGAGGTTGTTCGCAAGCAGGCCGCTGCGGGCATCGATCTGGTCAATGACGGCGAGATGTCGAAGCCGAGCTACGCCACCTATGTGAAGGATCGCCTGGCCGGGTTCGGTGGCACCGGCAATACCTTCGTCTATCAGGACCTCGCCGAATTTCCGAACCTCGCCAAGCGCGTGTTCGGCGATCCGGGACGCTCGCGGCGCAAGACCCCGGCCTGCAATGCGCCGATCAGCGTGCGCGATCCGGCGGCGGCACGCGCCGACGCCGAGCATCTCAAGGCGGCGCTTGCCGGTGTGAACGCGCGCGGTGCCTTCATGAGCGCGGCCTCGCCTGGCGTGGTCTCGCTGTTCTTCCGCAACGAGTTCTACAAGGATCACGAGACCTATCTCTATGCCATCGCCGATGCGATGCGCGATGAATACGAGGCCGTGGCCAAGGCCGGCTTCGTGCTGCAGATCGATTGTCCCGATCTCGGCATGGGCCGGCACATTCAATATGCCGACCTTGACCTCGCCGAGTTTCGAAAGCGGGCGCATATGCATGTCGAGGCCCTCAATCACGCGCTGGCCAACATCCCGGCGGAGCAACTGCGGATGCACCTGTGCTGGGGCAATTATGAAGGGCCGCACCATTGCGACGTGCCGCTCGCCGATATTATCGACATCGTGTTCCTCGCGCGGCCCTGCGCGATCTCGCTCGAGGCCGCCAATCCGCGGCATGCGCATGAGTGGACGGTGTTCGAGCGCGTCAAGCTGCCGGACGGCAAGGTGCTGATTCCCGGCGTGATCGAATCCAAATCGAACTTCATCGAGCATCCGGAGCTGATCGCGCAGCGGATCGCGCGCTATGCGAGGCTGGTCGGGCGCGAGAACGTGATCGCGGGCAGCGATTGCGGCTACGGCACCTGGGTCGGCCAGGCCGCGGTCGATCCCGATGTGGTGTTTGCCAAATTCGCCGCGATGGCCGAAGGCGCGCGCCTCGCGTCGCGAGAGTTCTGGCGTTAGGGACTATGTCGCCGCATTCCGGCGCACGCTCTCGAGCAGCGACGTGCGCAGCAGAAAGGCCCGATGCAGTTGCGGATCGGCCGCGGTCCGCCGCAGAAAGTCGAAATTCGCCTCGCGCTTGGCCGGATCTTTTTCCTCCAGGCGCTTCTTGTTGGCGACAGTCTGCTGCTGGACATATTCGATGTTGATCGGCCGCCGGCGCTGATCATAGAGCGCGAGCGCACTCTCCGGCCTGCGCCCATGCAGCACGTCGGCGAGAAGCTGCGCGATCTCGATTGCGTCGTGGATGCCGCAATTCAGTCCGAGGCCACCGATCGGATTGTTCACATGCGCGGCGTCGCCGGCGAGAAACACCCGATATTTCTGGAAGCTTGCGGCCACGCGCTGATGCACATTGTAGAGATTGCGATGAATGAGCGGATAATCGCCCGGCCGCGGGAAGAACTTCTGCAGGCGATGCTGCGCCGGCTCGTCGCCGAGCACCTCCTCGTCGGTCTCGCCGGGGATCGTGGGAAACACCACGCGCCACAAACCGGAGCCGTCGTCGCCGGCGACCTTGAACAGATTCGCCCACTCGTCCGGGTCGGAAAAGTAGCTGCGGAATCCGGCCCCCTGCTGGGCTGCGAAATCGACCGACGTGGTCAGCACCAGGAAGCGCTCCGGAAAGGTGTAGCCTTCGAACTCGATGCCAAGCGCCTTGCGCACGGTCGAGCGGCCGCCATCGGCGCCGATCAGATAGCTCCCGGCGACGCGCTCGCTGCACCCATCGCGATCGACGACGATCTCCACCCGGTCGTCGAAAGTCTCGACGCCCTCGACGCGGGCGGAGAAATGCACTTCGGCGCCGAGCGCGCGCAGTCGCTCGATGGCCATGGCAGCGAGCTTGTGCTGCTCGCATTGCACGACGAATGGGTACGCCGTGTCATCCTTGAGGATGGCGTGGTCGAATTCCGCCACCAGCCGTTGGTTCGGCCGGTCCCAGAACTGGAAGGTCCGCGCCACGAGGCCGCGCGCGATCACCTCTTCGACGAGGCCGAGGCCGGCCAACATCTCCAGCGTGGCCGGATGCGTCGTCGATGCCCGTGGCATGTCGTTGACGCGGTCGGCGGCTTCGAAAACACGAACCGCGATGCCCTTCTGCGCCAGCGCCAGCGCTGCGATGACACCGACGGGGCCGCCTCCGGCAACGAGAACGGGTTGACCGCAATCGCTCATTGCTGGGGAAGGCCGGCGATGGACGTGCGAACGAGCGACATGCTGCTGTCTTTTTGGTGGGCGCGCCGCAGCCTAACACGCTGACGCATGCGTCGCGGCAGCGCGATGCGTGCCGGACTGACTTGCAGGAAATTCATGGGGCGGCTGGCCCGCCATCCGTAGCTTGCGAAGCAAGCGAAGGATGGTGGGCGCGACAGGGATCGAACCTGTGACCCCTACCATGTCAAGGTAGTGCTCTTCCGCTGAGCTACGCGCCCGATTGAGGGGTGATTTATCGGCTTCGGGGAGGGCAGGCAACCCCGGCCATCGGCCTGATCAGGCCGCGAGCATCTTGTTCACTTCGTTGACCAGCTCGCGCAGATGCACCGGTTTCGACAGGACCTTGGCGTGCTTGGGCGCGGTCGAATCCGAGTTGAGCGCCACAGCGGCAAAGCCGGTGATGAACATGATCTTGATGTCGGGATCGAGCTCCGCAGCCCGGCGGGCCAGCTCGATGCCGTCCATTTCCGGCATGACGATATCGGTTAACAAGAGCTCGAACGGTTCCTCCCGCAGCCGCTGATAGGCCGACAGACCGTTGTCATAGGAGGTGACGTCAAAACCGGCGTTCTGCAGCGCTTTCACCAGAAAGCGACGCATATCGGTGTCGTCTTCGGCCAGGAGGATCTTGGGCATGCCCCGTCGTTTCTTTAGGTATGGTCGGCCTTTCGGCCTTTCCCCGTCTCCCATAAGCCTCATTTCGGGTAAATATGGGGTGAACCGGAACGGCAGCTTGGCTTTGGTCCCCTACCTATAGAGAATAAAGGGTGAGGGCGGCAGAATCACACCGCCGACCGCTCAGCCAGGAACGCTCCATTAAGCCTTCATGAGTGCCATCCGCGACGAGCTCGATCCGCCCTTCGAAATCCTGGAGCCGGCCGAATGGCGGGGCCCGGTCCTGTTCAATTCGCCGCACAGCGGCAGCATCTATCCGCGCGACTTCCTCACTGCGACGCGGCTCGATCTGGCGGCGTTGCGCCGCTCGGAAGACAGTTTTGTCGACGAACTGGTGATCGGCGTCGTCAAATGCGGCTTCCCGCTGATGCGTGCGCATTTCCCGCGCTGCTTTGTCGACGTCAATCGCGAGCCCTACGAGCTCGATCCGCGCATGTTCGAAGGGCGCTTGCCGTCGTTCGCCAATACGCGCTCGATGCGCGTGGCGGGCGGTCTCGGCACGGTCGCACGCGTGGTTGGCGACGCGCAGGAAATCTACGACCAGCGCCTTCCGGTCGACGATGCGCTGCGGCGCATCGAGGGCCTCTATAAGCCTTATCACCGCGCCCTGCGGCGGCTGTTCACACGCATGCATCGCGACTTCGGAACCGCGGTGCTGATCGATTGCCATTCGATGCCCTCGAGCGCCGGCGCCAAGGACGAGCGACCACGGCCTGAATTCGTGCTCGGAGACCGCTATGGCACGAGCTGTGTGGCGCCGGTCGCGGAAACAGTTGAGAAGCGGCTGCGGGCGCTCGGCTATTCGGTGAGCCGCAACAAGCCCTATGCCGGCGGCTTCATCACCGAGCACTACGGCAATCCAGCCGCGGGCCTGCATGCCATCCAGCTCGAAATCAATCGCGCCTTGTACATGGACGAGCGGCGCTACGAGCGCACCCCCGGCTTCGCCCGCTTGGCGGCCGACCTGGAAAGCCTCGCCGAGGCGGTTGCCGCCATCCCGCTCGAGGAATTGCGCCCTTACCGCGCCGCGGCCGAGTAGCCGGCCTTCCGGGAAAGGGAGGCCCCGGCCGTCAAAGCACGCTGGATAAGAAAAAAGGGCCGCTCGCGGTTGCAAGCGGCCCAAGTCTAGGGAGGAAACGCCCAAGGAGGGCATGGCGATAGCTCTCGCTACCGCACTGCAGCAATATACACCGCGACGCACAAAGTGCAAGGTCGCGAGCCCAAATCCCCATGCTTTTGGCGCAGGTCTGGGTCCTGGAATTGTTCCGGGGCCAATCGTCCGGAAGGTCATAAGCTACTGATACGTTTGCAGAAATCGTGTTGATCCTGCATCGCGGGACGCTTTTGTTTGCTCGCCGCGGCGTCCTCGGATAGTCGAAAGCCTAACAACAGGACGGCGGGGTGATGACGGCCATCGATTTCGCGGCGTTTGTGGACGAGCTCGCGACCGTCTCCGGGGAAACCATTCTTCCGTTCTTCCGCACGGCGCTGGCGGTCGAGAACAAGAAGGCCGGCGGCTTCGACCCAGTGACCGCCGCCGACCGCGCCGCCGAAGGGGCCATGCGCACCTTGATCCGCCGCACCTTTCCTGATCACGGGATCATCGGCGAGGAGCACGGGACCGAGCGTGGCGATGCCGAATATGTCTGGGTGCTCGACCCAATCGACGGCACCAAGTCGTTCATTTCCGGAATGCCGGCCTGGGGGACCTTGATCGGCCTGTCGCGGTTTGGCGAGCCGGTGTTCGGCATGATGCATCAGCCGTTCACCCGCGAGCGCTTCACCGGCGATGGCGGGGCCGCGCGCTATCGCGGTCCTGCCGGGCAACGCGACCTGCGTGTGCGTCCCTGCGCGAGCCTGTCGGAGGCTCTGCTCTACACGACCAGCCCCCGCCTGATGCAAGAGAAGGACCGCACGCAGTTTTCGCGGGTCGAGGAGGCGGTACGGCTCTCGCGCTATGGCGGCGACTGCTATGCCTATTGCATGCTCGCCGCTGGGCAGATTGATCTCGTCATCGAGACCGAGCTCAAGCCGCATGACATCCTGCCGCTCATCCCGATCATCGTCGGCGCCGGTGGAATGGTGACCAGCTGGGAGAATGGCCCGCCGCTGGCTGGCGGCCGCGTCGTGGTCGCGGGCGACAAGCGCGTGCATGCGGCCGCGCTCGCGCTGCTCAACGCCTGATTGGCCGATCAGAACAGCGGCGTGCCGGGAACGAAGGCGTCGAATGCGGCCCAGAACTGGCCGCGATAAAGATCCTGCTCCATGAGGATCTCGTGCCGTGCCCCAGGCACGATCACGTGCGAGCCGGCCAGCAAGTTGATGGCGAATTCCTCGATCGCCGGCGTTGATACCACTTCGTCCCGCCCCGCGGCGGCGACGAGGATCGGCTGGCGGATATGTCCCGGATAGCTCGGCGAAGCGAATTGGCGCATGGCGCGAAACGCGGCGTCGGCCCAGGCGATGGTCGGCGACCCGAGCGCCAGCGCGGGCTCTTCCTCGATCACGGAGGCGTTGCGCGCGTAACGCACCGGATCAGAGGTGAGCACGTTGCCGATGAAATCCTGCGCGCCAATCGCGGCTGGTCCGCCGCGCGGTATGTAGCCTGAGCCGCGGCCGATCAGCCGCAGGAAACGCAGCGCCGATCCGGCGACACCGGAGAAACCCATCTGCGGCAGGTCGATCATCGGCGCCGAGAGCACGATGCGATCGAACCAGCGGCGGCCTTCATGCGCGGCGCGGATGATGATGCAGCCGCCCATCGAATGCGCGAGGGCGAAGAACGGCGGCGGACAATCCGGCAGCACCACCTGTTCCATGAAGGTGTCGAGGTCGACGGCATATTCGGAGAAATCGCCGACGTGACCCTTGTGCCGATCCGAGAGCGCGCGATCAGACAGGCCTTGTCCGCGCCAATCCAGTGTCGCGACCGCAAAGCCCCGCGCGCGTAAATCTCGCGCGGTCTCGTAATATTTCTCGATGAACTCGGCGCGTCCCTGGAACAGGCAGACGGTGCCCTTGCGTCCCGGTGGCGGAGGCCAACGGGCGAACCGCAAACTGACCCCATCCGGGGTCGTCAGGTTGCCGGTCACCGCGCCGTCGGGCACCGGATTCGCGGGAATCGATACGAGCTTCATGGGTGTCGGATTCGGGGGCGGCTGCGGGACCAAAAGCTTATAGCAGGGCCGCGCGGAGGCTCAATTGCCGGCGCGGGAAACCCCCTGAAAAATCAGGTTTTTCCGGGCTTTTCCGCCCTCTTGCCGGACAAAAACTGCATCCTACATATGTTTTGCGCAGGCCATATGGCTGCGCTCGGGTCTTGGGTCTGGCCATGATGGCAGACCCCCCGCATGTCGCTCAAATGGAGGATATGCCATGCGAACTTTCGATCTTGCTCCCCTCTATCGTTCGACCGTCGGTTTCGACCGGCTGTTTTCCATGCTCGATCAGGTCGGCGGATTTGACGCCGCCCCGGGCTACCCGCCCTACAACATCGAGCGCACCGGTGAGAACGAATACCGCATCACCGTGGCCGTAGCCGGCTTCGGCGAAGGCGATCTGTCGATCGAGGCGAAAGAGAACACGCTGACGATCAAAGGCGAAAAGCAGCAGAAGGAAGAGACCAAGAGCAACGAGGTCCTCTATCAGGGCATCGCGGCTCGCGCTTTCGAGCGCGTCTTCCAGCTCGCTGACTACGTCCAGGTCAAAGGCGCCGCCCTTGAGAACGGGCTCCTGCACGTCGATCTCGTGCGCGAGATTCCCGAGGCGAAAAAGCCGCGGGCCATTCCAATCGGGAACGGTGCGCAGCCGAAGGTCGTCGAGGCCAAGGCTGCCTAACCTCAGCGTTTGATGTCTTCGCGAGAGTAGAGTGGAGCGCCCCGGATGCCCCGGGGCGCTTTCCTTTTACGGGTATCGGTCACTCAAGCGGCGCGACCGGCGGCATCTCGATCGACTTGTCGCTCGGCGCCGCCGGCGCGGTAGACTTCGCCGGCTCGCTCGGGGCGCTCGCGCTCGGCTGCGAAGCGGCCGGCGGTGCAACGCTGGCGGTCGTCTTTGGATCGGGCGAGGAGAAGCGCTCGCTCTTGCCGAGCTTCGGCAGCGGCCGGATCGGCGTCGGCCCGTCATAGAGCGACGACTCGGGCTGGCTCACCACGGCTCGCGGCGGCGCCACCGTGGTTGGGGCGGCAATCGCCGGAGCGGAAGCTTCCGGTGAAGCAATTGGCGGCGGCGGGACCGCAGCCGACTTCACCGCCGGCTTCGGCGGCGGCGCGGTGACGCGGCGATTGTCGCGTTGCGGCGGCCGATCGTAGTGGCGCGGGTCGTACCGTTGTGGGTCGTATTGCCGCGGATCGTACTGCTGTGGTTGGCGCGGCGGCAGCGGCTCGTCGACATCATCCGGATCGTCCGGCAGCGCGCCGACGGTCGCCGGCGGCGGCACGTGGATGATGCGCGGATTGGCGTTGTAGCGTGCCGGCGCTGCCGGCGTCACCGATATCACGGCGCCGATGCGCGCGTCGGCGACGACCCGCACTTCGAAGCCGCGCGGATCAACGGCGTCGAGCACGTAATAGGGGCCACGCCGCTGCGGATGGGTGAGCGGATCAAGGCCCATCGAGCGCACGATGGTGTTGATCTCGTACGGTGGCAGAGCATCGACAACGACCATTTGCGCGACGCGCATGCGCGCCGGCTCGGCCACGGCAGCAGATGACAGCACGCTGCCGAGGGCGGCGACTGTCACGCAAAGCGCGAACTTCGTTTTCACGACGCAACTCCCCGAATGTCGTTGCAAGACTACGCGCCCAGCCCCACCCGGCAAGTTAGGTTAACGCTTCGTTTGTCGGCGTGGTTAATGGCAATTTCGCGCCGAATTCGGAGCGCACACATGAAACCGCTGCGTCTAAAACCAGACGCAGCGGTGAGAGACCGAGAGCTGTTCGCGCAATCAGCGCCGCGCGATGAAGCGAATGATGTGGTCGACCGAAATCTGTCCGGGCCCGAGCGAGAGCAGCATCAGCAGCATCGTCGCCCAGTAAGCGTGCGTGGTCCACAGCGCGTCGGGCAGCAGATAAAGCTGCACCATCGCGGTGATGAGCAGCAACGCCAGGGCGCTTAACCGCGTGGCGAAGCCGAGCACGAGACAGATCGGCAGCAGGAATTCCGCATAGGTCACTACATAGGTGGCCAGCATCGGCGGGATCGGCGTCGCCGACAGCTTGCTGAGGAACAGCGAGAAGGTCTGCGACTTCACCGACAACGGCAGGATCACCGAGAAATCGAAATCGCGGATCGTCAGCGGCATGCGCGGGCCTTCGATCAGCGTCTGACCGGAGAGGAAGAACACGCGCGCGATCACAAGTCGTGCCGCGAGCGCGACCAGTGCGTAGGGAATGAACGAGCAGGCGGCGACAAAGCTGTCGACCACGGCGCCGATTACCGACCGCGAGCGCCTCTGCGCACGGCGGGCTACCTTCGCGGAACGCGCCGCGCTCTTCGCCAGGGCGGCCTGCACCAGCGGTGAGGGCCGCGGTAGCCCCGGGGTTGCGGTCCCGGCGATGCTCGCCGCGACCGGCGGAGGCACCACAGTCGCGAGCTGTGCCGCGAGCCGTTCGACCTTGTCCGCCGCAGGTATACGCATGTCACCCATAACGCCCTCCACAATTGCCCGAACCATCGGCAAGGCGTCCGCGAGGGTCAATGCAATCAGCACGTCGGGGCACGAATTCCCGCGGCCAGGGTTAAACAGTTAATCGGGCGCGGACACTGCGTGTCCGCAACAGTCTTGCGTCTGAGTGGTTGGTCGCGCCGGGTCGTTGCGAGGGAACTTGCGGACCCGCAAGAAAACATTCGAAACAGCCAAATCTGTCGTGGACCGGCCTTGTGCGACAGGGCAAAATTTGTCATGGTGCGTTAGGACAGCATTGCTGTCCCTTTTGCAACCGGCGGCGGGCTAGTGCCGCCCGATTTGAAGTTCCTGCAGCAGTTGCCGCGAGCTCGTCTCAGGAACTTCAAATCGAAAGCGGCACTAGAATCATAGAGTTGCTCGTACCCTTTGGTTTTCGAAGTTCGTGTCAAAGGGTGTCGCGAGGTACCACGAACTTCGAAAACCGGGTACGAGTGCCGGAGGCCCGGCGCACGACGTGGCACCACCGTTGCCAGAATGAGCACCGGGGGGCGCCTCAGGGAGCAATCACGCCGAGCCGACTGCGGCGCGGCAAGGTTGCCCTTCTCACGGAAGCTATCCGCGACCCGCGGCGGCTACGGTGCCGCGGCAAGATAGGTGCGCCAAAACGCCGGACCGGCGTGACGGCGGGGCAGGGCAAGAATGAGTGTGGATCGCATCGTCGACAAGAGCAGCGCGCGCGAGATTGCCGAGCAGTCTCGCAGCAAAGCGCTTTTGCGCGACACTGCCGATCCCGGCACGCCGCCCGTGCAAGGCCTTTATGACCCGGCGCTCGACAAGGATTCCTGCGGCGTCGGCTTCATCGCCGACATCAAGGGCCGCAAGTCGCACCAGATCGTCGAAGATGCGCTGGCGATCCTGTGCAATCTCGAACATCGCGGCGCGGTCGGCGCCGACCCGCGCATGGGCGACGGTGCCGGCATCCTGGTGCAGATTCCGCATGCCTTCTTCGCGAAGAAGGCCGCCGAGCTCGGTTTCAAGCTGCCGAAGCCCGGGGAATATGCGATCGGTTACCTGTTCCTGCCGCCGGATAACGAATGGCGGCAGATCATCCGCGACATCTATGCGGAGGTGATCGCGCGCGAGGGCCTGAAGCTGCTCGGCTGGCGCGACGTGCCGACCGACAATTCGACGCTGGGCGAGTCAGTGAAGCCGACCGAGCCCGTGCACATGCAGGTGTTTATCGGGCACGGCAAGAAGAAGCTCTCAGAGAACGAGTTCGAGCGCCGGCTCTACATCCTGCGCAAGTCGATCTCCAACGCGATTTACAAGCAGCGTGAGCGTCGGCTCTCCGGCTACTACCCGGTGTCGATCTCCTGCCGCACGGTGATCTACAAGGGCATGTTCCTTGCCGACCAGCTCGGCACCTATTACCCCGACCTGCACGATCCGGATTTCCAGAGCGCGCTGGCGCTGGTGCACCAGCGCTTCTCGACCAACACGTTTCCGACTTGGTCGCTGGCGCACCCGTATCGCTACATCGCGCACAACGGCGAGATCAACACGCTGCGCGGCAACGTCAACTGGATGGCGGCGCGGCAGGCGTCGGTGTCCTCGCCGCTGTTCGGCAACGATATCAATAAGCTGTGGCCGATCTCCTATGAGGGCCAGTCGGACACCGCCTGCTTCGACAACGCGCTCGAGTTCCTGGTGCAGGGCGGTTACTCGCTCGCGCACGCGATGATGATGATGATTCCCGAGGCCTGGGCGGGCAATCCGCTCATGGACGAGGAGCGTCGCGCTTTTTACGAATACAATGCCGCGCTGATGGAGCCGTGGGACGGCCCCGCCGCGATCGCCTTCACCAATGGCCGGCAGATCGGCGCCACGCTCGATCGCAACGGTCTGCGCCCGGCGCGCTATCTGCTCACACGCGATGACCGCATCATCATGGCGTCCGAAATGGGCGTACTGCCGATTCCGGAAAAGGACATCGTCAAGAAATGGCGCCTGCAGCCGGGTAAGATGCTGCTCGTCGATCTCGACGAAGGCCGGCTCATTCCCGACGAAGAGCTTAAGGCGACGCTCGCCAAGAGCCATCCCTATAAGGAATGGCTCAAGCGCACGCAGATCGTGCTCGAGGAGCTTCCCGGCACCGCCAACGTGGCGCCGATCTCAAACCTGCCGCTGCTCGATCGCCAGCAGGCATTCGGCTACACGCAGGAAGACCTGAAGATCTTGATGGCGCCGATGGCGACCACCGGCGAGGAAGCGGTCGGCTCCATGGGCAACGACACGCCGATCTCGGCGCTGTCGGACAAGGCGAAGCCGCTGTTCACCTATTTCAAGCAGAACTTCGCGCAGGTGACGAACCCGCCGATTGATCCGATCCGCGAAGAGCTCGTCATGAGCCTCGTCTCGATCATCGGACCGCGACCGAATCTGTTCGATCTCGAAGGCACGTCGAAGTCGCGGCGGCTCGAAGTGCGCCAGCCGATTCTCACCAACGACGACCTCGAGAAGATCCGCTCGATCTCCGACATGAGCGACTCGCATTTCAAGTCGCTGACCTTCGACATCACGTTTCCGGCCGAGCACGGCGCCACCGGCATGGGTTGGGCGATCGATGCGCTATGCGAGAAGGCCGAAGCCGAGGTGCGCGGCGGCTGCAACATCCTCATTCTTTCCGACCGCAAGGCCGGCGCCGATCGTATTGCGATCCCGGCGCTGCTCGCCTGCGCGGCCGTGCATCACCACCTGATCCGGCAGGGTCTGCGCACGTCGGTCGGGCTTGTGTTGGAGACGGGCGAGCCGCGCGAGGTGCATCACTTTGCGTGCCTCGCCGGCTACGGCGCCGAGGCGATCAATCCGTATCTCGCCTTCGAGAGCCTGATCGCCGCCAAGGACGAGCTGCCGCAGAAGCTCGACGACAAGGAAATCGTCAAGCGCTACATCAAGTCGATCGACAAGGGTCTGCTCAAAGTGATGTCCAAGATGGGCATTTCCACCTATCAGTCCTATTGCGGGGCGCAGATCTTCGATGCGGTCGGGCTCAAGGCCGATTTCGTCAACAAGTACTTCACCGGCACGGCAACCCGCATCGAAGGCGTCGGTCTGCCCGAGATCGCCGAAGAAGCGGTGCGGCGGCACCGCGACGCGTTCGGCGATTCACCGATCTATCGCAACATGCTCGACGTCGGCGGCGACTATGCGGTGCGGCTGCGCGGCGAGGATCACGTCTGGACCGCGGCGACAGTCGCGGCACTGCAGCACGCGGTGCGCGGCAACTCGTTCGAGCAGTATCGCGGCTTCGCCAAGATCATCAACGAGCAGTCGGAGCGGCTGCTGACGATCCGCGGCCTGTTCCGCGTCAAGTCGGCGGAAGAGGACGGCCGCAAGCCGGTGCCGATCGAGGAAGTCGAGCCGGCGAAGAACATCGTGCGCCGCTTCTCGACGGGTGCCATGTCATTCGGCTCGATCTCGCGCGAGGCACACACGACGCTCGCCATCGCCATGAACCGGATCGGCGGCAAGTCGAATACCGGCGAGGGTGGCGAGGAATCCGACCGCTTCAAGCCGCTGCCCAATGGCGACAGCATGCGCTCGGCGATCAAGCAGGTCGCCTCCGGCCGCTTTGGCGTCACCACCGAGTATCTCGTCAACTCCGATGTGATGCAGATCAAGATGGCGCAAGGTGCCAAGCCCGGCGAGGGCGGCCAATTGCCCGGGCACAAAGTCGACAAGGTGATCGCCAAGGTGCGGCACTCGACGCCCGGCGTCGGCCTGATCTCGCCGCCGCCGCATCACGACATCTATTCGATCGAAGACCTTGCCCAGCTCATCTTCGACCTGAAGAACGTCAATCCGGCTGGCGATGTCTCGGTGAAGCTCGTCTCCGAGGTCGGCGTCGGCACGGTCGCTGCCGGGGTGTCCAAGGCGCGTGCCGATCACGTGACCATCGCCGGGTTCGAAGGCGGCACCGGTGCGTCGCCGCTCACCTCGATCAAGCATGCCGGCTCGCCGTGGGAAATCGGACTTGCCGAGACACATCAGACACTGGTCATCAACCGGCTGCGCAGCCGCATTGCGGTGCAGGTCGACGGCGGAGTTCGCACCGGTCGCGATGTTGTCGTCGGCGCCATGCTCGGGGCCGACGAGTTCGGCTTCGCCACCGCGCCGCTGATTGCGGCGGGCTGCATCATGATGCGCAAGTGCCACCTCAACACCTGTCCGGTCGGCGTCGCCACCCAGGACCCGGTGCTGCGTAAGCGCTTCAAGGGCCAGCCTGAGCACGTTATCAACTACTTCTTCTTCGTCGCCGAAGAGGTGCGCGAGCTCATGGCGCAGCTCGGCTATCGCCGCTTCGATGAGATGATCGGGCAGATGCAGATGCTCGATCAACGCAAGCTCGTCGAACACTGGAAGGCCAAGGGCCTCGACTTCTCGCGCCTGTTCATGAAGCCCCAGGCAGCGTCGAACACGCCGATCTTCCATTGCGAGGAGCAGGACCACAAGATCCAGAACATCCTCGACCGCAAGCTGATCACCGAGGCGCAGGCCGCGCTCGACCGCGGTGCGCCGGTGCGCCTGCAGAGCGTCATCCAGAACATCGATCGCACCGCCGGCGCTATGCTGTCCGGCGAGGTCGCCAAGCGTTACGGACACGCGGGGCTTCCTGACAACACCATCCACGTGCGCTTCATCGGCACCGCCGGCCAGTCGTTCGGCGCCTGGCTTGCGCGCGGCGTCACCTTCGAGCTCGAGGGTGATGCGAACGATTATGTGGGCAAGGGCTTGTCGGGCGGCCGCCTGATCATCCGGCCGCAGGCCGATGCGGGCATCATTCCGGAAGAGTCGATCATCGTCGGCAATACGGTGCTCTACGGCGCTACCGACGGCGAATGTTATTTCCGCGGCGTTGCCGGCGAGCGGTTCGCGGTGCGTAATTCCGGCGCAGCCGCCGTGGTCGAGGGCGCTGGCGACCATTGCTGCGAATATATGACCGGTGGCGTCGTCGTCGTGCTCGGCCGCACCGGGCGCAACTTCGCGGCCGGCATGTCTGGCGGCGTCGCTTATGTGCTCGATGAGGACGGCAGCTTCGCCTCGCGCTGCAATCTGGCGATGGTGGAGCTCGAGCCGGTGCTCGAAGAGGAAACGGTGGCGGAGCGCGAGTTCGGCCATTACAACGATCTCGAAAGTCATGGCCGTGTCGACGTGATGTCCGATCTCACCCGTCTCGATGCCGAGCGCCTGCGTCGGCTGATCTCCAACCATGCCCGCTACACGGGCTCTACGCGCGCCGCCGCGATTCTCGCCGACTGGGCGAAGTACCGGCCGTTGTTCCGCAAGGTGATGCCGGTCGAGTATCGGCGTGCGCTCAAAGAGCTGAAGACCGAGCAGGCCAAACAACCGCTCATGGCGGCGGCTGGTGCCTAACTCCGATGGGTAAGGTCACCGGCTTCCTCGAGTTCGAACGCAACGACCGCGACTATCAGCCGGTCGAGGAGCGCGTTCGCCACTGGCACGAGTTCGTCCTGCCGCTGCCGGAGAAAGAGACGCGCGAGCAGGCCGCGCGCTGCATGAATTGCGGCATCCCGTATTGTCACACGGGCTGCCCGGTCAACAATCAGATCCCCGACTGGAACGACCTCGTCTATACGGGCGACTGGCAGGAGGCCGCGCGCAATCTGCACTCGACCAACAATTTCCCGGAAGTCACCGGCCGCGTCTGCCCGGCGCCGTGCGAGGCGTCCTGCACGCTCAACATCGACGACAATCCGGTGACCATTAAAACGATTGAGTGCGCGATCGCCGACAAGGCTTTCGAGCAGGGCTGGATCAAGCCGGAGCCTGCCGTGCACAAGACCGGCAAGAAGGTCGCCGTCGTCGGCTCGGGCCCTGCGGGCATGGCTTGCGCCCAGCAGCTCGCGCGCGCCGGCCACGAGGTGCATGTCTACGAGAAATTCGCCAAAGCCGGCGGCCTGCTGCGTTACGGCATTCCCGATTTCAAGATGGAGAAGGGGATCGTCGATCGCCGTGTCGCCCAGATGCAGGGCGAAGGCGTGCAGTTTCATTACGGCGCGCACATCGGCGTCAACGTGCCGGCCGAAGAGCTGCTCAGGACATATGACGCGGTGGCGCTCACCGGCGGCGCCGAGAAGCCGCGTGACCTGCCGATGCCTGGCCGCGAGCTCAAGGGCATCCACTTCGCCATGGACTTCCTGCCACAGCAGAATCGGCGCGTGAGCGGCGAGCCGGTCGGCGACGTTGAGCCGATCCTCGCCAAGGACAAGCGCGTCGTCGTCATCGGGGGCGGCGACACCGGCTCCGACTGCATCGGCACCTCGATCCGCCAGGGTGCGATCTCGGTGACCAATTTCGAGATCATGCCGATGCCGCCGGAAAAGGAAAACAAGATGCTGACGTGGCCCGACTGGCCGCTGAAGCTGCGCACGTCCTCGAGCCACGAAGAAGGCGCCGAGCGCGATTTCGCCGTGACCACGCTGAAGTTCTCGGGCGAGAACGGGCAGGTGAAGAAGCTGCACTGCGCCCGCGTCGACGCCAAGTTCAAGCCGATCGCCGGCACCGAATTCGAGATCGACGCCGATCTCGTGCTGCTCGCCATGGGCTTCGTGCATCCGGTGCACGACGGCATGATCAAGGCGCTGAAGCTCGATCTCGACGCGCGCGGCAATGTGAAGGCTGACACCAGCGCCTACCGGACTTCACTCGGGAAGGTCTTCGCCGCGGGCGACATGCGTCGCGGCCAGTCGCTGGTGGTCTGGGCGATCCGCGAAGGACGCCAATGCGCCCACGCGATCGACAAGTTCCTGATGGGATCGACGACGCTGCCGCGCTGAGGCAGCTAGTGTCCCGATTCCGAAGTTCGCCAAACGTTGCAGCGCACTCTCAGCGAACTTCGGAATCGAAAAGGACACTAGCAAACGTGTGACTGTAGTGCCCCTTTTGAACCCGAAGTTCGCATTCGGAATCGCGGAAATGGATGTGCGAACTTGGGGTTCGGGGCACTACTAACGTATCCAGCCGAACGGATTGAACGAGCGAGCCACCGGCCGTTGCGGTGCGGGGTGGAGCGGCTGTGGCGGGCGTGGCTTGCTGCCGGCCACCGTTCCTTTGCGCTGGGTGGTCGTCGGTTGCGCCGCTGGCTGCGCTTGGCCGGGTTCGTTGGGCGCCGTGGCCACAGCGCCTGCGGCAGGCGCGGGAGGCGACGCAGCAGCGGCGGGTGCGGCGGGGCTGATCGAAGCTGTCGCCGGCACTGCCGGCGGCGCGGATGCCGGCTCGACCACGACACGCGCGCTGCCGCGCGGCCAGGCGAAATCGTCAGCGCGGCCCGGCGCGGGGGTGATGGCCTCGCCCCTGGCGAGGACGCGGGTCGCCACCGGATCGACATTGGCCTGCCGCGGTGCGCCGCCGCCGGCGAGCTCGTCCGAGCCGGCCGGCACGACGTTGAGCGGCATCACCGGTCCAGCGAGCGGACGGACTGTCGTGCCCTGGCGCGCGTCGGGTGCGGGCGTCACGCCCGGTCCCGGCAGCGCCACGGGAACGGCATGGCCCTGCAGCATGCGGCGGATTTCGCGCTCGACATAGTGCGCCAGCTTGCGGGCACCGAACTTGGTGAAATGCACGCCGTCGGCGCTACGCAGGCGACGCGTCTGGCCTTCGAGGTCCGGCCCCATCTGACTGTAGCGACCGGCTTCGTCGACAAAGCCGTCCCAGACGTCGACATAGGTGATGCCGGCCTTCTCGGCGCGCGCCCGAAAGAGATCGTTGAGAAAGACCACGTCGGCGGTCGACTTCGGACCGCGGATCGCCGGCAGGCCAACCCACAACACCGGAACGCCCTTGCTCTTGAGCGCCGCGATCGTCTCGTCGATGCGCTTGGTGTAGAGCTCGACCCAGCGGTCGCTGCGGAATTCTGCCGGACCGCCGGGCGTGCGTTTCGGCTCCGGCGTGGCGATCGAGGACTGTTCCGCGTCGTCGGGCTGGGGTGGCGTGTCGGTGGAGGCCTCTTTGGTCTGATCCTTGTTGGCGTCCTTGTTCTGGTCTTTTGCCGCGTCCTTGCCCTTCTTCGGGGGCGGAGTCTCGCGAAACGCCGTGCGGTCGGCGAGGCCAATCATCATCACGACATAGTCGGCCTTGTCCGCCGCGAGGATGTCGCGCACGGCATGCGGCCAGTCCATGTCGCTGCGCGCCTCATAGCGAATGAGACCGGAGAAGGTTTTGTACTTGCGGACGACGCCGACTTCCGGCGTATCGGAAAACGCATCTTCGAGGCCATAGGCCAGCCAGTCGGCCATGGAATCGCCCATGACCACGATCGAGGTCGTCGGTGGCGTTTCCGGCTTGTGCGGGGGCGGCGCGCGCGATGAATCGACTTGCGGCTGCGGGCGTTCCTCGAAGCGTGGCGACTGAAAGCCGCCACCGCCGAACAGCTGCTCGAAGAAGCCGCCGCCGCTGCGGCGCTGCTCGAAGCGCTGCGCCTGTGCCGGGACGCTGGCGCCGATGCAAAGCGCGAGAACCGCGACTTCGGCGAGGGCCAGGAGGGCTACGGCCGAAATCCAGCCTAACAGCGCTTTTCTCTTCAGGTTCGCCATCTGCCGCATCGTTATTTGCCGGCCGGAGGGCGGCCCTACGGGGTCACCATCCCGACAAAAGTGTCAACTCGAAGATCGGGTTCCTCGATCCTCGGACGACTATAGCAGATTAGCGGAACAGCCGCTCGAAGAAGAAGAACGGGTTCCCGGCCTCCCGGCGCTCCACGCGGCGCAGGATTTCCTGGTTGCTCTTGAGCGTCGCCAGGTCGCGTTTCGGATCGACTGGCGGTGCCACATCGGCGATGCGGCGCTCGTCGGTGGTGAGGATGCTGTGGATGCGCGCGTCGAAGCCGTAGAGGTCGTCACGCACGACGAGCTTGCCCGAGTCATCGACGAAGGCGGTCTGATAGGTCAGGTGCACGATCGGCCGGTTGACTAGCTTGTAGATGTGCTCTTCCTGGCCGCCATACATGCGCTGCAGCTGTTCGCCGCTCGGCGCGGGCCCCTGCGTCCCCGCCATGCCCAGGATCACCTCGCCGAATTTGGTCGGATTCTCCACGCGCATGCAGCCATGGCTGAAGGCGCGCCTCTCATACGCGAACAGGCTCTTCTCCGGCGTGTCGTGCAGATACACCTGGAACTTGTTCGGGAACGAGAATTTGATGTGGCCAAGCGCGTTGGCCGCGCCGGGCGGCTGCACGACATTGATGTTGCCGTCTGCGCCTTTCTTCACCTCCAGTCCCATGCGCTGGAAGATGTTCGGGTCCTTGTCGTAGAGGGGCAGCAACTCGTTCTGAATGATCGACTGCGGCACGTACCACGACGGATTGACCGTGATCATCTCCATCGGCTCGCTGGTCAGCGGCGTCGGAGTCTGCGGCTTGCCGGCCACGATCTTGGTGCGCCAGACGATGGCATTATCGCGCACGACCTTGAGCGTGTAGTCCGGGATGTTGACCATCACATAGCTGCGGCCGAGGTCGCGCGGCAGCCAGCGCCAGCGCTCCATATTGGCGAGCACGGTATTGATCACGTCGCTCGCCTGCGGTCCGTTGATGGCGCGCAGCGTCCGACTGTCGAGCAGCCCGGTCGGCTTCATGTCGTGGCTGTGCTGGATGCGCTTGATCGCATCGGCGAGGCGCAGGTCGTAGGTGATGTCGCTCGGCTTGCCGGCGACGCCGAGCTTCTCGCGCAACAGCGCCACGCGTGCATCCTTCATGCCGGGCTTGAGCACCGGGCCGTCGGGAATGCGGCTACCATTGTCGTTGCCGGCGCGGCGCAGCTCGGCGAGCTTGGCCTTGAGCTGGCGGAAGCCGGCCTGTGGCGGATTGAAGCTGTCGAACGCCGCGTTGACGTCGGACGCGTCGCTGATGCGGCGCAGGATATCGGCCGGATCCGGCGTGTGGTTGCCGTAGTCGACCTCGACCAACACGCGCGTTGGCGCAATGCGGCCGATCTGCAGGTGGCGGGCGAAGTTGAGCACGTCGAGCGTGAGATTGAGGTCGGCCTCGGCCAGCGCCTGCGCGTTGTTCGCGCCGGCAAAATCCGGGATTGGATAGTCGACAGTCTCGAGGCCGTCGGCTTCCGCGGACTTCAGCCGCGCGATCACCGCCTTGGCGCGCGAGGTCAGCATCGCGTCCTTGATCCACAGCGGCGCATAGCCGCGCGCATTGTAGGCGGCCTCGATCGCCTTGCGCTCGGGCTGCCGCTCGACGCGCCGGTCGAGCTTGTTGCCGGACATCATGTCGCGCAGGCGATCGCTGATCTGCGCGTCGCTCGCGGCGAGCGTCCTGTCGGGGATGGCGAGGTCGCTCGGCGTCGCCTGAGCGTTGATCGGCGCCGCCACCGGTGCGGGCGCAGCGACGGGAGCCGGTGCAGCAACCGGAGTGGGTGCAGCCACGGGGGCTGGCGCGGGCGCAGCGATGGGCGCCGGCGCGGTGCGCTGCATCGGCGCGGCGTTCTGCATCGGTGCCGGCGGTTGCCCGAACGGCGCGATGTCACGGCGCGACGGCGGCAAATGCGTGGGAGCGGTGAAGGCGCCGCGGTCGATCGATTCAGGTGCGGCGAGGCCGACGGTCGGCGCGCCGATCATCAGCGCGAGAATGCTACCAGCCAGCAAACGATCCAAATGCGCACGCGTTGTACTCACGGTAATCGACTCCCAAGCTTCGGCGAAATTTATGTTCGCCTGATTATGCCTGCGAAGTGCGCGCGATTTCGATCAAATTCAACCGACGGGCCGATCTATCTTCCGGCAGGGCTAACGCGGCGGTTTTAACCGTCGTTGTTTACGATGACGAAGCATCACTCTCGTGCGCTTGCGTGGAGTCACCGTCGAGGCCGAGCCCTTCCAGCTTTCGATAAAGCGTCGATCGTCCAATCTGCAGTCGCCGCGCGACTTCCGACATCTGTCCGCGATAATGCGAGATCGCAAAACGGATGACGTCTCCTTCTATCGCGTCCAGTGCGCGCACGTGCCCCTGTGGGTCGACGAGCGGGAGGGAAGGCGCCGACATGGTTAATGCGGAACCCGCTGTATGCGTCGATTCCGGCGCTATTCCAGGTGAAGCTTCGAGAATCGGAGCGCTGCCATGCGCATCCTGCAATGCCGGCGCGAGCGGCGTTAACACATGCGGCGCGGATCCTTGCGCCGCGATCTGCGGAAATTCCGCAACACCGATCTCGTCGCTGTCGGCGAGCACGACGGCGCGGAAGATCGCGTTCTCCAGCTGGCGGACATTGCCCGGCCAGCGATGGTTGCCGAGGAGCGCGATCGCTTCGGCGCTGATGCCGCGCACGCGCTTGCTTTCCTCGGCCGCGAAGCGTGCAACGAAATGGCGCGCGAGATCGGGGATATCCTCGGCGCGTGCACGCAGCGGCGGCACCGAAATCGGAAACACGTGCAGGCGATAGAACAGATCCTCGCGGAAGCGGCCCGCCTTCACGTCGTCGATGAGATTGCGATTGGTCGCGGAGACGATGCGCACGTCGACCTTGATTGGCTTGCGTGCGCCGACCGGCTCGACTTCGCCTTCCTGCAGGGCACGAAGGAGCTTCACCTGTGCGGTGAGCGGCAGCTCACCGATCTCGTCGAGAAACAGCGTGCCTTCGGAGGCCTCGATGAATTTTCCGGTGTGCCGCTCGGTGGCGCCGGTGAAGGCGCCCTTCTCATGACCGAACAGGATCGACTCGATGAGGGGCTCCGGCAACGCACCGCAGTTCACGGCAATGAACGGCTTGGCGCGCCGCGCGCCGCTGCCGTGGATGGCACGGGCGATCAATTCCTTACCGACGCCGGATTCGCCTTCGATCAACACCGGGATCGTGGAGGCTGCGGCCTTCTCGGCGCTATGCAGTACAGTGCGCATCGGCGCCGAGCGGGTGATGACGTCGGAGAAGCTCAGCGTACCTTCGCGGCTGCGCTTGGCGCGCGCGAGCTCGCCGGCGAGCGCCTTGGTGGCGAGTGCGTTGCGCAGCGAAACCTGCAGGCGTTCGGCGCCGACCGGCTTGACGACGAAATCGGCGGCGCCAGCGCGCATGGCGGAGACGACATTGTCGATGCCGCCGTGGGCGGTCTGCACGATCACCGGCGCGGCGACGCCGGCCTCGCGCATGCGGGAGAGCACACCGAGCCCGTCGAGATCGGGCATCACCAGATCGAGGATCACGCAGTCGATCCGCGCGGCGTCGGGACCGGAGAGGAGCGTCGCGGCGGCGTCGCCGCCTTCGGCAACGACAGGATCGTAGCCGAATCGGCGCACCATGTTGTCCAGCAGGCGGCGCTGTACCGGATCGTCGTCGACGATCAGAACCCGCTCGGGCATGACGCCCTCCATAAAACTGTGCCGAATTGGCGCACTTTCGCCTGAGTTGGCTTAATGGGCTGTTAAATATGGCCGCCAGGGCCCATATCCGCTTCGATGGATTTGAGCCCGCCGAGTGTCCCAATTCCGGGATCGCCAGGCGGGCGCCGTGTTGAAAACCTTCGCTGCTGCCATCGCTTCGCCACAGGGGGCTCATGCGATGGTGCGTTGTCCGGGAATACCCCCCACCACCCAGGAATCATTATTTCCCATGCCCGCCCGTTCCTCTGCCAAACGAGCCGCCAAACCTCGCGCGGCCAAGCCCCGAGCGCCCAAGCTCGGTGCGCTGCCCGAATGGAATCTCAACGACCTTTACCCCGGTCTCGACAGTGCGCAGCTCAGGCACGACCTCGACCGCATCGAGGGCGAATGCGTCGCCTTCGAGAAGGCATTCAAAGGCAAGCTGACCGATCTGGCGAAGGGGCAGGGCGGCACGCTGCTCGAGCCGGTCAAGCAATATGAGGGGCTCGAGGAGCTGCTCGGGCGTCTCATCTCCTATGCGGGGCTGGTCTATGCCGGCAACACCACCGATCCGGTCCGCGCTAAGTTTTACGGCGACGTGCAGGAGCGCATTACCGCAGCGTCCTCCCACCTTCTTTTCTTCACGCTCGAGCTCAATCGCATCGACGATGGAGTGCTCGACGCCGCCATGCAAAGCCCTGCCGTCGGCCATTACCGGCCGTGGTTCGAGGACGTACGCAAGGAGAAGCCGTTCCAGCTCGAGGACCGCGTCGAGCAGCTGTTCCACGAGAAATCGGTCACCGCCTACTCGGCGTGGAACCGGCTCTATGACGAAACCGTCGCCGGCCTGCGCTTCAAGATCGGCGGCAAGGAGCTAAGCATCGAGCCGGCGCTCGGTTTCCTGCAGGACCGTTCCGAGCAGAAGCGCAAGGCTGCGGCACAGGCGCTGGCGGTGACGTTCAAGGCGAACCTGCGCACCTTTACCCAGATCACCAATACGCTCGCCAAGGACAAGGAGATTTCCGATCGCTGGCGCGGCTTCCACGACGTCGCCGACGCGCGGCATCTTTCCAATCGTGTCGAGCGCGAGGTGGTCGATGCGCTGGTGACGGCGGTGCGTGACGCCTATCCGCGCCTGTCGCATCGCTATTATGCGCTGAAGGCAAAATGGTTCGGCAAGAAGCGGCTCGCGCATTGGGACCGCAACGCACCGCTGCCGAAGGTCGAGAGCCGCGCCATTCCCTGGCCGGAAGCGCGAGAGACCGTGCTCACCGCCTACGGCGCCTTTTCGCCGAAGATGGCCTCGATCGCCGACCGCTTCTTCGAGAAGCACTGGATCGACGCGCCGGTGCGGCCGGGCAAGCAGCCGGGCGCTTTCGCGCATCCGACCGTGCCCTCGGCGCACCCCTACGTGCTGCTTAATTATCAGGGCAAGCCGCGCGACGTGATGACGCTCGCGCATGAGCTCGGCCACGGCGTGCATCAGGTGCTGGCGGCGCCGAACGGCCCCCTGATGGCGCCGACGCCGCTGACGCTGGCGGAAACCGCGAGCGTGTTCGGCGAGATGCTGACGTTCCGCAAGCTCCTGGCCGCGACCACCGATAAGAAGCAGCGCAAGGCGATGCTCGCGGCGAAAGTCGAGGACATGATCAACACGGTCGTGCGCCAGATTGCGTTCTATTCCTTCGAGCGCAAGGTGCATACCGAGCGCCGCAATGGCGAGCTCACCTCGGATCAGATCAACGCCATGTGGATGTCGGTGCAGGGCGAAAGCCTCGGGCCGGCGATCGACCTGCGTCCCGGCTACGAAGTGTTCTGGTCGTATATCCCGCACTTCATCCATTCGCCGTTCTATGTGTACGCCTATGCGTTTGGCGACTGCCTGGTGAACTCGCTTTACGCGGTCTACGAGAAATCCGCTTCCGGCTTCGCCGAGCGTTACCTGGAGATGCTTTCTGCCGGCGGCACCAAGCATCACGCCGAGTTGCTCAAGCCCTTCGGGCTCGACGCGCGCGATCCGGCGTTCTGGCTCGGTGGCCTGCGCGTGATCGAGGGGCTGATCAGCGAGCTGGAGACGTTGGGATAAATAAGCGAGTTGGAACAATACATTAATGTGGGCGTTGTACAGAACGTAAAACGCTATTATACATTTGTATAACACCTGAGAATCGCACGGCCATGAAGATCGAGATCAAGAAAATCGGCAATTCCGACGGCGTCATCCTGCCGCGCGAGCTGATGCAGCGGCTTGATCTCAAGCGCGGTCAGCAATTGCATATCACGGAGCTCCCCGGCGGTGGCTTTCAAGCGCTGCCCTACGATCCTGATTTTGCGCGGACAATAGAAATCGCCGACGAGCTCATGGATGAATATCGCGACACGCTCGCCGAGCTTGCGAAGTGACGTGTTGTGGCCGCACCGAAAGAACCTGCCTGGGTCACCTATGACCAGGCCGTCGCCATTCACGCCCGCGAGCTTCGCCGCTTCGGCGGAGCGGCCGGACTGCGCGATGAAGGGATGCTGCGTTCGGCGCTCGAACGTCCGCTGAACAAATGGCAATACGAGCAGGCCGATCTCCCTGAGCTGGCGGCCGCCTACGCCTTCGGCCTCGCGAAGAACCACGCTTTTGTCGACGGGAATAAACGCATCGCATTCATGATCATGATGACGTTCCTGCGCAAGAATGGCGTGCGCTTTGCACCGCATCCTGCGCATGCGACCGCGATGATGCTGTCGCTCGCCGCCAGCGAAGTGAGCGAGGCAAGCCTCGCGCGCTGGATTCGCGACAACTGGCCGAAGTCGTGAATCGCGGTCTTTCGGTCTCAGCGATCGCGCTTACATTAGGTCGAGACACGAGATGACAGATCCGGAAAAGAACCGCTTCTCCGCCCGCGCCAAACGCTATGCGCGTGTTGGGGCCAATGTGGGCGGCGTCGCCGCGCGCATGGCGGGCGCGCGCCTGTTCGGCGTCGAGCTTGATCGTGCCAAGAATGCGATCGAGCTGGCGAGCGCGCTGGGCGGCCTCAAGGGTCCGATCATGAAGGTGGCGCAGCTTCTCGCCACCATTCCCGACGCTCTGCCGCCCGAATACGTCAACGAGCTGATCAAACTGCAGAGCGAAGCGCCGCCGATGGGCTGGGCCTTCGTCAAGCGCCGCATGAGCGCCGAGCTCGGGTCCGACTGGCAGAAGAAATTTGCGAGTTTCGAGCATCAGCCGGCTGCTGCGGCCTCGCTCGGGCAGGTGCATCGCGCCCGCTCGCTCGACGACGAGGAATTGGCCTGCAAGCTGCAGTATCCCGACATGCAGTCGGCGGTCGAAGCCGATTTGCGCCAGCTCGAATGGCTGTTCGCCTTGCGCCGCCGTTTCGATCCGGCGATCGATACTTCCGAGATTGCCCAGGAAGTCGCCGCACGCTTGCGCGAGGAGCTCGACTATCACCGCGAAGCCAAGCATGTCGCGCTCTATCAGAACATGCTGGCGGCGCGTGACGACATCCGCGTGCCGCATGTGCATCCCGCATTGTCGACGCGGCGGCTGCTCACGTTGCAATGGCTCGAGGGACGCAAGCTGCTCGCGCACAAGGACGACGCGCTTGCCGTGCGCAATCGCCTCGGCACTGCGATGTTCGGCGCCTGGTGGCTGCCGTTCTCACGCCATGGCGTCATCCATGGCGATCCGCATCTCGGCAATTATTCCGTGTTTGATGTGGACGGCGCAAAAAAGCCGGAGCCGGGCGGCATCAATCTGCTCGACTACGGCTGCATCCGCATTTTTCCGCCGGCTTTCGTCGGCGGGGTGGTCGATCTCTATCATGGCCTTCTGCGCAACGACCAAGCGCTCATCGTCCATGCCTACGAGACCTGGGGCTTCAAGAATCTCAGCCGCGAGCTCATCGACATCCTCAACATCTGGGCACGCTTCATTTATGGGCCGCTCACGGACGACCGGGTGCGCACCATCGCCGATGGCGTGAAACCCTCCGAATATGGCCGCCGCGAAGCTTTCAAGGTGCACCGGGCGCTCAAGGAAAAGGGGCCGGTCACGGTGCCCCGCGAGTTCGTGTTCATGGACCGGGCGGCGATCGGGCTCGGCGCGGTCTTCCTGCACCTCGCCGCGGAACTCAATTTCTATCGGCTCTTCAACGAGGCCATCGAGAGCTTCGACGTCGGCGAGGTCGCGAAGCGCCAGCAGGCCGCGCTCAAGCAAGCCGGCCTGTCATAACACCGGGTTCTTTGCCGCACCGCCGTTGCCCTGATGGCGCAAATAGGTTAATTCCGGCCCGGACTCGCATTGTCTCGGAGATGAATGATGGCCGATCACGGCACCGTCGAATACGCCACTGCCACGGGCAACGACATGCCCGCGCACGAGCAGACTTATGAGTTCTTCCTCAAGCTCGTGAAATGGAATCTGGTTGCGATCATCATCATCCTGATCCTGATGGCTTATTTCCTCGTCTGACCCGGGACCCCGGCCCTTCGCGCTGCCGGAGCGTGCGGGACGGAGCCAAAACATGAAAATCGCTGTCGCCAAGGAAGCCGACGCCGCGGAGCCGCGGGTCGCCGGAACTCCGGAAACCGTAAAGCGTCTGATCGGGCTGGGTGCCCAGGTCGTCGTCGAGCGCGGGGCCGGCGAGCGCTCTGGCCTGCTCGACAGCGATTTCACGGCCGCCGGCGCGAGTGTGGGCGACAACGTCACGCGCGACGCCGATGTCGTGCTCAAGGTGCGCCGGCCGGAGCCGAACGAGCTCGCCAATTACAAAAAGGGCGCGCTGGTCATCGCCATCATGGATCCCTACGGCAATGACGCCGCGCTCAAGGCGATGGCGGATGCCGGGATCGCGTCTTTCGCCATGGAGCTGATGCCGCGCATCACCCGCGCGCAATCCATGGATGTGCTGTCCTCGCAGGCAAACCTCGCCGGTTATCGCGCGGTGATCGACGGCGCCGCCGAATACGGCCGCGCGCTGCCGATGATGATGACCGCGGCGGGCACCGTTCCCGCCGCGAAGGTGTTCATCATGGGTGTGGGCGTGGCCGGCCTCCAGGCGATCGCGACCGCGCGCCGCCTCGGCGCGGTGGTCACCGCGACCGACGTGCGCCCCGCCACCAAGGAGCAGGTCGAGAGCCTCGGCGCCAAGTTTCTCGCCGTCGAGGACGAGGAGTTCAAGAACGCGCAGACCGCCGGCGGCTACGCCAAGGAGATGTCCAAGGAATACCAGGCGAAGCAGGCCGCGCTTACCGCCGACCACATCAAGAAGCAGGACATCGTCATCACCACGGCGCTCATCCCCGGACGTCCGGCGCCGAAGCTCATTTCGAAAGAGATGGTCGCCTCGATGCGTCCCGGCTCGGTCATCGTCGATCTCGCGGTCGAGCGCGGCGGCAATGTCGAAGGCGCGCGCGCCGGCGAGGTGGCAACCGTCGATGGCGTGAAGATCGTCGGCTATCTCAACGTCGCCGGACGCCTGGCCGCCTCGGCCTCGGCGCTCTACGCGAAGAATCTTTACACCTTCCTGGAGACGATGATCGACAAGAAGGAAAAGAAGCTCGCCGTGAACTGGGACGACGAGCTGGTCAAGGCGACGCTGCTCACCCGTGACGGTGCCGTCGTGCATCCGAACTTCAAGCCGAAATAGACGGAGACCGCCATGGATCATCTCGCCACTGCCGTCGATCCGTTCGTGTTCCGGCTGTCGATCTTCGTGCTCGCGGTTTTCGTCGGCTACTACGTCGTCTGGTCGGTGACTCCGGCGCTGCACACGCCACTGATGTCGGTGACCAATGCTATCTCCTCGGTGATCGTGGTCGGCGCGCTGCTCGCAGTCGGTGTCGGCCTCGTCGCCAACGAGGCCGGGCCGTTGTGGGCCCGCGTGCTCGGCTTCGTCGCGCTGATCTTCGCCTCGATCAATATCTTCGGCGGCTTCCTGGTCACCCAGCGCATGCTGGCGATGTACCAGAAAAAGAAAAAGTGACGACGACAATGGACCCTCTTCGCAAAATGACGTCGTCATGGCCGGGCTTGATCCGGCCATCTCGCGCCTCAGGTTCTGAGGTTTCGCGATGAGCGCAAACATCGTCGCACTCCTTTATCTCGTCGCCGGCGTCCTCTTCATCCTGGCGCTGCGCGGGCTCTCGAGCCCGGAGACGAGCCGCAAAGGCAACATGCTCGGCATGATCGGCATGGCCATTGCTGTGCTCACCACGCTCGCCTCGCATCCGCCGGCGGATGCGGTCTCTTGGGCTCTCGTGCTCGGCGGCATTGCTATCGGCGGCGGTGTCGGCGCGACCATCGCGCGCCAGGTGCCGATGACCTCGATGCCTGAGCTCGTCGCGGCGTTCCACTCGCTGGTCGGCATGGCCGCGGTGCTGGTCGCGGCCGGCGCGTTCTACGCACCGACGGCCTTCGACATCGGGACGATCGGCGACATCCACAGGTCTAGCCTCGTCGAAATGTCACTCGGCGTCGCCATTGGCGCGATCACCTTCACCGGGTCGGTGATCGCCTTCCTCAAGCTCTCCGGTCGCATGAGCGGCAAGCCGATCACGCTCCCTGGCCGCCATGTCATCAATCTGGTGCTGGCGGCACTGCTCGTTTTCTTCATCTACGAGCTGGTGGCCTCGCAGAGCCAGGTGCACTTCTGGCTGGTCGCGGCGACGTCCTTCCTGCTCGGCGTGCTGATCATCATCCCGATCGGCGGCGCCGACATGCCGGTCGTGATCTCGATGCTCAACTCCTACTCCGGTTGGGCGGCGGCCGGCATCGGCTTCACGCTGGGCAATTCCGCGCTGATCATCACCGGCGCGCTGGTCGGCTCCTCGGGCGCGATCCTCTCCTACATCATGTGCAAGGGGATGAATCGCAGCTTCATTTCCGTGATCCTCGGCGGCTTCGGCGGTGAGGTCGCGGCGGCGGGCGGAGCGGCGGAGCAGCGGCCGGTCAAGCTCGGCTCGGCCGAAGACGCCGCCTACATCATGAAGAATGCGTCCAAGGTCATCATCGTGCCCGGCTACGGCATGGCGGTGGCGCAGGCCCAGCACGCGCTGCGTGAGATGGCCGATCGCCTCAAAAAGGAGGGCGTCGAAGTCAAATACGCCATCCATCCGGTCGCCGGCCGCATGCCCGGCCATATGAACGTGCTGCTGGCGGAAGCCAACGTGCCCTACGACGAGGTCTTCGAGCTCGAGGACATCAATTCCGAGTTCGCGCAGGCGGACATCGCCTTCGTCATCGGCGCCAATGACGTGACCAATCCCGCCGCGGAAGAGGACAAGTCCTCGCCGATCTACGGCATGCCGGTGCTGCAGGTGTGGAAAGCGGGCACCGTCATGTTCATCAAGCGCTCGCTCGCCTCCGGCTATGCTGGCATCGACAATCCGCTGTTCTATCGCGACAACACCATGATGCTGCTCGGCGACGCCAAGAAGATGACCGAGAGCATCGTCAAGGCGATGTAATCCGCCAACCGCCGCTGCGGCTCGGCATCATTTGACATTTTGCGCTACAGCGTCCGAAACATCACCAGCGCGTCGACGAAGCCGACGCGAGGATGCGCGAAAGCGCCGGGCAGCCGCCCGACGATCGCGAAGCCGAAGCTCTGCCAGAGCTTCACCGCGCGCTCGTTGCTGCTGACGACGAAATTGAACTGCATGGCGCGAAAGCCGCGCTCCTTGGCATGCGTCAGCGAATGTGTGCACATGGCGCGCGCCACACCGCCGCCCATTGCGCTTGGGGTGACTATATAGCCGCAATTGGCCACATGCGCGCCACCGCCCTGCTGATTGGCCTTGAGATAATAGGTGCCGACGACCAGGCCGTCGCGCTCGGCGACGAAAACCTCATGCACCGGCGAATGCCAGTAGGCCAGCGCCGCGTCGCGCGCGATGTCGCGTGGAATGGGGTAGGTCTCGCCGGCGCGGAAGGTCGGTTCGAGAATGCGCCACAGCGCGTCGTGGTCGGTGGGGGCAGCAGGGCGAATGAGCATGACGGTCGTCACACTAATCATAACCGCTTCCGGCGCAACGTTGTCGCACCGTGATATGGTCCGCGAATGCGAGCCCTGACCATTGCTTCCCTTTGCGCGTTGTTCATCGCCTCAATGGCCGGCGCGGCGCACGCGCAGGCGTTGGCCTGCCAAGAGCCGCAGAAGCCGATGCTCGAGGCCGAGCTATTCTTCGGTCGCAATGGTGGCAGCAACCGCGCCGCCGTGAACGATGCGCGCTGGGCGCGCTTTCTGGCCGAGGAGGTGACGCCACGTTTTCCCGATGGCCTCACCGTCGTCGATGGCGCCGGACAATGGCGTAACACGAGCCATCTCGTGCGCGAGAAAAGCAAGCTGTTGATCATTGTCGTTGCCGACGAGGCGCAGGCCCGCGAACGCCTGCAGGCCGTCGCCAGCGCCTACAAGCAACGCTTCCGTCAGCAGTCGGTCGGCATTGTCACGCGGCCAGTCTGCGCGAGCTTCTGAGATGACGCTGCTGAAATGGCTGCTGGTCGCCGTGATCGGCGGCTATGTCGGATTCATGCTGCTGCTCTTCCTGCTGCAGCGCTCGATGATGTATCCGGCGCCGGCCGTGCCGCGCATCGCGCCGGCGCAGGTGGGCCTCCCTGAAGCTGAGGAGGTTATCCTCGACACGCAGGACGGTGAGCAGGTCATCGCCTGGCACGTGCCGCCCAAGCACGGAAAGCCGGTCGTCCTGTTCTTCCACGGCAATGGTGAAGTCCTGCCCTGGCGCGTGCCGCGGTTTCGCGCGCTGATCGAGGACGGTACCGGTCTGCTGGCGCTCTCGTTCCGCGGCTATGGCGGCTCAAGCGGCACGCCCAGCGAGGCCGGCCTCCTCGCCGATGGCGAGGCGGTCTATGCCTATGCGGCCGCGCGCTATCCGCCGGAGCGCATCGCGCTCTGGGGCTATTCGCTGGGAAGCGGTGTGGCGGTAGCCTTGGCCGCGGAGAAGCCGATCGGTGCGCTCATTCTCGAAGCGCCGTACACGTCGATTGCCGATCTCGCGGTGACAATGTTCCCCTATGTACCGGTGCGTTGGTTCGTGCGCGACCCATTCCATTCCGACGAGCGCATCGCCAAGGTGACCGCGCCCCTCCTGGTCATGCACGGCGAGAAGGATACGGTCATCGCGATCCATTTTGGCGAGAAGCTGTTCGCGCTCGCTCCCGGCCGCAAGCGCCTCATCCGCTTTCCCGAAGGCACGCATGTGAACCTCGACGAGCAGGGCGCCGTCGCGGCCGTGCATGCGTTCCTGGGCGAGCTGATGCAGTAGTTAGCGCGCGTCGAGCCACGCGCGCACGCGTTGATCCGGATCCGGATTTCGCGCGACGTCGCTGACGACAGCGATTGAATCCGCGCCCGCGGCATAGATGGCGGGGGCTTGCTCCAGTGTGATGCCGCCGATCGCCACCAGCGGTATCGCGCCAATGCGCCTTTTCCATTCGCCGATGCGCGCGAGCCCCTGCGGCGCAAACCGCATCGCCTTCAGCGTGGTCGGATAAATCGGCCCGAGCGCGATGTAATCAGGGCGGTGCCGCAGCGCGATCTCGAGCTCGGCCTCGTCGTGGGTCGAGAGGCCGAGCGTCAGTCCCGCGGCGCGGACGGTGCCGATGTCGGCATCGACGAGATCTTCCTGGCCGAGATGCACGTGCCTGGCGCCGGCTTCGATGGCCGCGCGCCAATAGTCGTTGACCACCAGACGGGCGTCGGTCCCCGACAGCGCGGAAAGCGCATCCCGAACGAGCGCCGTTGCTTGCGCGTGCGGCAGGTCCTTCGCCCGCAGTTGGATGGTGCCGACGCCGAGCATCGCCAGGCGGCGCACCCAGTCTATGCTGTTGACCACCGGATAGAAACGATCAGGGTAGGGCATGTCAGATGGAAGTCCCGATTACCGCTGTCGCGGGGTCGGAGAAATCGCGCGGCGCGCCCGCGCTGTCAACGACAGCCGCGGAACAATCAGAACGTCTGATAGGCTTGGCCCATCTTGCCGCCGACGCGCAGGAAGCCGGCGCGGGCAGGCTCGTAGTTCTGCTGGATGTTCATGGCGCGGGCGTAGGAGCCGGCGGCATGTTCCTTGTCGCCGAGGCGCTCATAGGCGAGGCCGCGGCTGGCCCAGGCTTGCGTGTTCTGCGGCTCGATCTGCACCGCATCGTCGAGGTCGCTGGCGGCGGCCTTGAAGTCGTTGACTGCGAGATAGGAGAGCCCGCGCGCGATGTAGGGCTCCGCCTGCTGCTGCGACAGGCCGATGGCGGTGGTGAAATCGTCGATGGCGAACTGATGCTGGTGCTGGCTCTGATAAAGCAGCCCGCGATTGTAGTAGGCCTGCGCGTTGTCCGGCCGCAGCGAGATGGTCTTGTTGTAGTCCTGCAGCGCCTGCAGCGGGCGGCCTTGCGCGCGGTAAACCATGCCGCGGCCGAGATAGGCCTGCGCGTAGTTCGCATCGATCGACAGCGCCTTGTTGTAGTCGGCGAGTGCCAGATCGAGCTTGCCGGTCTGCCGATTGACCAGCCCGCGATTGGCGTAAGCCTGCGCATAGTTCGGATCGATGCTCACTGCTTTGTCGAAGTCGGCGAGCGCTTCTTCGTAGCGTCCGGCCTGGCCGAGCACCGAGCCGCGCATGTTGTAGGCCTGAGGATCCTGCGGATTGCGTTGCACCACCTCGGTGAGCGAGGCGATGTTCGCCGGCGAGGAAGCGTAGAGCGCATCCTCGCTCTCCGGTGCGCCGATGGTCTTGTCCGCCATGCTGGCGCAGCCGCCGGTTAGCGCGGCGGCGGTCAGGGCGAGGGCGGTGAGTAAACGCAGGCGCACGGGCGGATCGGGGGTTCGCGACGGGTACTACGGTGTTCGTGCGGGAATGCGGCGATTTCGCGTTCCTGAAAAACGATAGCGCGGGCCGCAAAGCCCGCGCCACTGACGTGAAAACCTGAAGTCTGGCGCTTAGCCGAAGCGGCGAGGACCGCCGGCGCCCGGACCGCCAGCTCCCGGAGCGGGACGCGGCTTGGCCGGCAGGAGGCCTTCGCGCTGCATCTTCTTGCGCGCGAGCTTGCGGGCGCGGCGGATCGCTTCCGCCTTCTCCCGGGCCTTCTTTTCCGAGGGTTTTTCGTAATGGCCGCGAAGCTTCATCTCGCGGAAAATGCCCTCGCGCTGCATCTTCTTTTTCAGCGCCTTGAGGGCTTGGTCGACATTGTTGTCACGGACGAGAACCTGCACTTGTGCTCCTTTGTCCTGTTCCCTTTCGAGTGGGTGCCGGAAAGGGCCAAATTGGGCCGTTTCCGAGTCGCGCGGCATTACCAGAAAAGCCTTTACGAGTCTATGCGCGCCGCGTGGAAACGCCCCGAAAGACCGTTGGTTTCATTGATCTTGTCGGGGGCGCGCGGCGGCCGGGTTGTCGGCTAATCCGCCAATACACGCGTCACGTGCCCCATTTTCCGCCCGGGTCGGGCGTCTTTTTTGCCGTAGAGGTGGACCGCGGTATCGGGCAGCAACAGCCATTTGCCGTAGTCGTGGGCTTCCGGGCCGATGAGATTGGTCATTTCCACCCGCCCCCGGCGCACCGGCTTGCCGAGCGGCCAGCCCGCCACCGCCCGGATGTGCTGCTCGAACTGGGAGACCGAGGCGCCGTCGATGGTCCAGTGCCCGGAATTATGCACCCGCGGCGCGATCTCGTTGACCAGAACCGTGTGGCCGGCACCATCGCGCACCACGAACATCTCGACCGCGAGCACGCCGACATAGGAGAAGGCGCCGGCGATCGCCTCGGCGATGCGGCGAGCCTCGGCGGCGACCGCGGCGCTCACGGCTGCCGGCACCTTGGAGACCTTGAGAATGTGGTCGCGATGCTCGTTCTCGGTCACGTCGAAACATTCGACCGCGCCGTCATGGCCGCGCGCCGCCACCACCGAGATCTCCCGCTCGAACGGCACGAAGCCTTCGAGAATGCACGGCACCTGACGTAGCTCGCGCCAGGCATCGGCGGCTTCCGCCGCGCTTGCGATCATCTTCTGGCCCTTGCCGTCATAGCCGAGTCGCCGCGTTTTGAGCACCGCGCGAGCGCCGACCGCCTTCACCGCGGCGCCCAGATCAGCTTCGGTGGACACGTCCGCAAACGCCGCGGTTGCGATGCCGAGACCGTCGACGAACCGCTTCTCGATCAGCCGGTCCTGCGTCGTCGCCAGGACGGCGGGGTCCGGCAGCACCTGGCGGTGCGCACTGAGCACCGAGGCTGCGGCCGCCGGCACATTCTCGAACTCGTAGGTGACGACATCGACCGCCTCGGCGAAGCGGGCGAGCGCCTCGACGTCCTCATAGGCGGCACAGGTCGTGTGCTTGACAACTTCGAAGGCGCAGGAGTCGGTGTCCGGCGAATAGATGTGGCAGGAAAAGCCTAGACGCGCGGCGGCAAGCGCCAGCATGCGGCCGAGTTGCCCGCCGCCGAGAATGCCGATGGTCGATTCAGCTTTCAGCACTTAATTCTTCGGCCGCTTGCCGACGGCTGCAGTCTGCCGCGCGCGCCAAGCGTCGAGCCGCTTGGCCAACTTGGTATCCGACAAAGCCAGCACCGAGGCCGCGAGCAGTGCAGCGTTGATAGCCCCAGGCTTGCCGATCGCCAGCGTGCCGACCGGAATGCCGGCGGGCATCTGCATGATCGAGAGGAGACTGTCCTTGCCCTCGAGCGCGTGCGTGTTCATCGGCACGCCGAACACCGGAAGCGTCGTCAGCGAGGCGGTCATGCCCGGCAGGTGCGCGGCACCGCCGGCGCCGGCGATGACCACTTTGAAGCCTTTCTTGCGTGCCGATTTGGCGAACTTGTAGAGCCGGTCTGGCGTGCGATGCGCCGAGACGATCAACGCATCGTGGCCGACGCCCAGTTCCGTCAACGTGGCGGCGACGTGCTGCATGGTCTGCCAGTCGGACTGGCTGCCCATGATGATCGCCACTGGTTTTGCCGCCATTTGGCCCCCGGTTCAGGTTCCCCCGAAAGGAAGCGGCGGATTATATGGTCGAGCGTCGGGGTGGCAAGGCGGAATAGGCCCGCTATTGTGGGGCATAAACAAAGATTCGGGGGATAGCCCGATGGCGACGAGGGCGCGTGCGGCGACGCCGCAGATCCGGCGGCGGGGAAGCGAAGCGCAGGAGGCGGAGATCGTGCGTCTGCGCGCCGAGCTTGCCACCGCGCGGGCGCGCATTGTCGAGCTCGAGGCGCTGGCGGATATCGACCCGCTGGTCGATGTCCTCAATCGCCGCGGCTTCGAGCGTGTGCTCACCCGTTCGCTCGCCTTCCTCAAGCGCTACGGCAGTGCCGCGGCGCTGATCTATCTCGATCTCGACGGTTTCAAGGACGTCAACGATCAAAATGGTCATCCCGCCGGCGACGCTTTGCTCAAAGCGGTCGCCATGACTTTGAGCCGGCAGGTGCGTGCTTCCGACGTTGTGGCGCGGCTCGGCGGTGATGAATTTGCCGTGCTGCTCTGGAATGTCGATGCCGTGCATGCGCGCAACAAGGCCGCGGACCTGGAAGCCGCGGTTGCCGCGATTATCGTCGAGCATGGCGGCATATCGCTTTCGGTTGGCATCTCTGCCGGCTTCGCGATGCTGACCGGCGCGGTCACCGCCGCGCAGGCGATCGAGGTGGCCGACAGCGCGATGTATGTCCGCAAGCGGCAGCGCCGCGTCTGACCGTCTAGGCGATGATATCCGGCGTGAGCTGATCGTCGATCCGGCGGATGCGGTCGCGCAGAACGAGCTTTCGTTTCTTCAGTCGCTGCACCTGAATGAGGTCCGAGCCCGGTGATTCGGCAAGCGCCGCGATGGCGGCGTCGAGGTCGCGATGCTCCTGCTGCAGACGGGCCAATTGGGCGCGCAGCTCGCGTTCTTCCTCTGGCGTCATCGCCGCCCTTGCCCGTTGCCGACGCCGGCAACCCACCCGAACCCATGACTCACATGCGGCCTTTTGACGGTATCCAGGCAGCTCCGCCGGAACCCACCGGGGCCTTCCATCGGCCGCGCTAAAATCCTGAGAACTATCGCGTTTTGGCCGCAAGCCTGCAAGCGCACCGGGCCGCGGGAGGTAAGCTTTAGGGGATTTTCCACCGTGCGCACAAGGTGTATCCTTTCTGGGCGACGGGGGTGGTGTACACTTGTGTTTGTCAGGAGCCATCTGACCAAGGAGACATCCTACAATGTCGATGACAACGCAGCTTGCGGAACTGGAATTGCGGCATCGGGCCCTGGAAGACGAAATCAACGAAGCGCTGGCCCATCCATCGACAGACGACCTGCAAATTGCGGAACTGAAACGTCGGAAGCTGTTGTTGAAAGATCAGATCGCGCGTCTACGGCAAGAAGATAGCGTTAGCGTACACTGAGTAGTTCCGACCGCCGACGCGGCGTCGATCGCAAGGGTTGGACCGCCGGCTCGCTGCCGCGAGGCGGCGGTTTTGTTTTGTGCGAGGGATGATTGGGCGCAGCCAAGATGCCCTCTAAGATGGTCGCTCAAGGAGCGATCATGCGCACAATCAAGAAACTGGTTTCGATTGCCATTGCTGTTTCCCTTGCCGTCGTCACTGCGGGCTTAGGCAGTGCCTTTGCGGCGGATTATCCGACCCGTCAGATCACGCTGATCGTGCCTTATCCGCCGGGCGGCGGCGTCGACGGCATGGCGCGGATCATCGCCGACAAGCTGTCGGTCGCATTCCATCAATCGGTGGTCGTGGAGAATCGCGGCGGCGGGGGCGGTAATATCGGCACGCGCCTTGCCGCCAAGGCGGCGCCCGACGGTTACACGCTTCTGCTCGGGCATACCGGAACGATTTCTATCAATCCGAGCCTCTACGCCAATGCCGGCTACGATCCGCGCAAGGACTTCGCCGCCATCGGCCTCGTCGCCTCGATGCCGGTGGCGCTCATCGCGCACCCGTCGTTCCCGGCCAAGAGTATCGCTGACTTCATCGCGCTCGCAAAAAAGAACCCCGGCACGATCAACGTCGGCACGTCCGCTGTCGGCACCGGCGGCTATATGTGTGCCGAGCTGTTCAAGGCCATGGCCGGCATCGATGTCGCCATCATCCCTTACAAGGGCACGGCTCCGGTGATGAACGATCTTCTCGGCGGACATGTGCCGCTCGCCTTTGGCGTGCTGCCGCCGGCGCTCGGCAACATTCAGGCCGGCCAGCTGCGCGCCGTCGCCGTCACCAGCACCAGGCGCACGACACTGTTGCCGGATGTGCCGACCTTTGATGAATCGGGAATGCCCGGCTTCGAGGCCGTGCTGCACTACGGCCTGCTCGCGCCGGCCGGCACCCCGCGCCCGATCATCGACAAGCTCAATGCGGAGCTGCGCAAGCTCGTGGCGATGGACGACGTGAAGCAGCGCATCCACGCCGAGGGCGGCGATCCGATGATGTCGACGGCGGACGAATACACCGCTGACATCGATCGCGAGGAGACCAAGTGGGGCGGGCTTGTCCGCAAGCTCAATCTCAAGGTCGAGTAGCCCGGCCGTCTACGGCCGGGCTGGCGCTGAGATTTACTGCGTGCGCCGCAGCTCGTCGGCGGCCCGCGCCAGGATTTCGACCACCCGGGCTTCCTGCTCGGGGCTTTCCTGCACGCGCTTGGCCGTGACCTCGCGGATGTTCTCCAGCGCGCCGCGTACCAGTGGCGACAGGCTATCGCGCTCGTCGCTCTCGTCGAAGCCGAGGCGCCGGCGCATGCGGGCGATTTTGTCGCCGATCTTGCTCAGCCGCGCGAGCACGGCGTCGACGAATTCCTGGTTCTCGGCGAGGTAGGCGCGGCCCTCCTCGGTGATGGCATAGAGGCGCTTCGCCGCAGAGCTCTCCGCGGTCACGTAGCCCGCTTCCTCGAGATAGGTCAGCGTCGGGTAGACGATGCCGGGAGAGGGCGAGTACCAGCCGGCGGTCTTTTCCTCCAGCGCCTTGATGATGTCGTAGCCGTGTCGCGGCTGCTCGGCGATCAGCGAAAGCGCGATCAGCCGGATGTCGCCCTGCGCCAGCATGCGGCCGGCGCGCACAAAGTCACCGGCACCCATGCCGTCGCGCCCGCCAAAGCCGAACGGCCCAAACCGGCGTCCGCGGCCGTGCCGTCCGGCGCCCCAGCGTTCGTCGTGTGCAGAACCACAATGTCCTCGAAACATGAGATTTCTCCGTCGTCCTTTCGAGATATATCTTACGATAGCACGATAGCTACTCCTAAAAAAGATACTACGCAAGATATATCTTAAAATTAATTTCGAGGCCCGATTTCGCACCCGTGGCTTGTATGCTGCTCGCGCCATGGAAGGTGCGTTCGACTACATCATTGTCGGGGCGGGGAGTGCGGGCTGTGTGCTCGCCGATCGGCTCACCGTGTCGGGCAAGCATCGGGTCCTGCTGCTCGAGGCCGGCGGCAAGGATCGCAACATCTGGATCCACATTCCGCTCGGCTACGGCAAGCTGTTCACCAATCCCAAGGTGAACTGGCTCTACGAGACCGAGCCGGAGCCCGAGCTCAACAATCGCCGCATCATCCAGCCCCGCGGCAAGGTCCTGGGCGGCTCGAGCTCGATCAACGGGCTCCTCTACATCCGCGGTCAGCATGCCGATTTCGATCACTGGCGCCAGCTCGGCAATGCCGGCTGGAGCTTTCGCGACGTGCTGCCGTATTTCCGCCGCGCCGAGGATCAGCAGCGCGGCGCCGACGAGATGCACGGCAGTGGCGGGCCACTGGCCGTTTCCGACGTGCCGGATCCGCATCCACTGTGCGAGGCCTTTATCACCGCTTGCGAGCAGGCCGGGTTGCCGCGCAACGATGATTTCAACGGGCCCGAGCAGGAGGGGGCCGGCTATTTCCAGCTCACTTCGCGCAATGGCCGCCGTTGCTCGACCGCGGTTGGTTATCTCAAGCCGGCGCTGCGCCGCGGAAACCTCGTCGTTGTCACCCATGCGCTGACCACGCGCATCCTGTTCGACGGTCGTCGCGCGGTCGGCGTCGAGTATCGCCGCGATGGCCAGCGGCACGTGGCGCACGCGGCGGGCGAGGTGATCGCCGCCGGTGGCGCGATCAACTCGCCGCAGCTGCTGCAATTATCCGGCGTCGGTCCGGCGGACCTGTTGCGCACGCACGGCATCGGCGTCGTTGCCGACATGCCCGGCGTCGGGGCCGACCTGCAGGACCACCTGCAGGCGCGCATGGCCTATCGCTGCACGGAGCCGATCACCATGAACGACACCGTCAACGACTGGCGCCGCGCCATGATGGCCGGCCTGCGCTATGCGCTGTCGCGGCGCGGCATGCTCGCCATCGGCGCCGGTTATGCGGGCGGCTTCTTCCGCACCAGCGACGCCGTCGCGACGCCCGACGTGCAGATGCATTTCATCATCTTCTCCGCGGACAAGAGCGGCGCCAAGCTGCACCCGTTTCCAGGCTTTATCGGTTCGGTCTGCCAGCTGCGGCCGGAAAGCCGCGGCTTCGTGCGCATCAAGTCGGCCGACCCGGCCATGCCGCCGGCGATCCAGCCGCACTATCTGTCGGCGCCGCGCGACCGCGAGACGCTCGTTGCCGGCATGCACCTGCTCAAGCGCATCATGGGGCAGCCGGCGATGGCGCGCTACATTGCCGAGGAGCGCGCGCCGGGTGGGCAGTGCGTGAGCGATGACGGCTTGCTCGCTTATGCGCGGCAGGTGGCGACCACGATCTTCCATCCGAGCTCGACCTGCCGCATGGGACCGGATGCGAGGGCCGTGGTCGACGAGCGGCTGCGCGTGCGCGGGTTCGAGGGCCTGCGCGTCATCGACGGCGCGGTGATGCCGACGGTTGTCTCCGGCAACACCAATGCCGCGATCGTCATGATCGCGGAGAAGGGCGCCGACATGATCCTGGAGGATGCGAAAGGAGCGTCCGTCTCGCGCGCGGCGTGATCAGCGCCTGCAGCTGAGAAATGCCACGAACGCCGCCTGCGCTTCTGGAGAGGCGAGCCGCCGCTTGAATTCCTCGGCCTCGGCATCGATCCGCGCCACGATCTCGTCGGGCGATCCGCGCATCAGCCGCCGCGAGGCCAGCACCGCTTCCGGCGGCAATGCCGCCATCTCTTTGGCCGCTGCCAAGGCCTGCGAGTCGACCTCGGCTGCGGGGACGACGGTGTTGACGATGCCCGACACTTTTGCCTCCTCCGCGGTGAGCGCCTTGCCCATCACCAGCAGCGAGAACGCGCGCGCATGGCCCATCAGCCGCGGCGCGATCAGGCTCGAAGCGGCCTCGGGCACCAGGCCGAGCGACACGAACGGCGTCGAGAATTTGGCGTCATCGGCGGCGACCACGTGGTCGCAATGCAGCAGCATGGTGGTGCCGACGCCGACGGCGACGCCGCCGACCGCGGCGATCAGCGGCTTGTCGCTCTTCGCCAGCGCATAGAGGAAGCGCAGGATCGGCCCGCCCAGCGCGCCGCCGCGGCTCGCCGCCGCGAGGAAATCAGCAAGATCGTTGCCGGCGCAGAACGCGCCCGGCGCACCAGCGATCAGCACGCAGCGTACGCCTGCATCCCTGTCGGCGCCTTCTATGGCCGCCGCCATGGCCTCGTACATCGCCAGTGTCAGCGCGTTCTTCTTCTCGGGCCGGTACATCCGCACGACACGGATAGGGCCTTGATCAGTGACGACGATGTCGCTCACGCAGACACACCTCGGTGTGCCGCCACATGGCGACATTGCGGTTCTGCACGACGGTCCGAACGATACATGCTCACACCGCCTTCGCCATTTCGCGCAGCTTGAATTTCTGGATCTTGCCGGTTGAGGTCTTCGGCAATTCCGTGAACACCACGTAGCGCGGGCATTTGTAGGAGGCGAGCTGCTTGCGGCACCATTGCACGAGATCGTCGGTTGACGCCTGCGCGCCCGGCTTGAGCTCGACGAAAGCGCAGGGCGTTTCGCCCCATTTGTCGTCGGGTTTGGCGACCACGGCGGCGGCCTGCACCGCCGGATGCTTGTAGAGCGCGTCCTCGACCTCGATGGAGGAGATGTTCTCGCCACCGGAGATGATGATGTCCTTGGAGCGGTCCTTGAGCTGGATGTAGCCGTCGGGATGCATGACGCCGAGATCACCAGTGTGGAACCAGCCGCCGGCGAAGGCCTTCTCGGTCGAGGCTTTGTTCTTCAGATAGCCCTTCATCACCACATTGCCGCGCATCATCACTTCGCCGAGCGTCGCGCCGTCGCGCGGCACCGGCACCATCGTTTCCGGGTCCATCACGTCGAGCGCTTCCAGCGCGCCGTAGCGCACGCCCTGGCGCGCTTTCTTCGCCGCCTGCTCGGCGGGCGATAGCGCGTCCCACGCCTCGTGCCAGTCATTGACCACGGCGGGTCCGTAGCACTCGGTCAGTCCGTAAAGATGCGTGACGTTGAAGCCCGCGCGCTTCATCGCTGCGAGCACGGATTCCGGCGGCGGCGCGGCCGCGGTGAAGAACTCGACCACATGCGGCAGCGGCCGCTTCTCGTTCTCCGGCGCGTTGAGCAGCGTCGCCATCACGATCGGCGCGCCGCACAGATGCGTCACCTTGTGGTCGGCGATCGCGTCATACATCGCCGCCGCGCGCACCCAGCGCAGGCACACATGCGTACCGGCGACGACCGACAGCGACCAGGGGAAGCACCAGCCGTTGCAGTGGAACATCGGCAGCGTCCACAGATAGACCGGATGCTTGCCCATGGAGCAGGTGACGACATTGCCGGTCGCCAGCAGCGCCGCGCCGCGGTGGTGGTAGACGACGCCCTTGGGATCGCCGGTGGTGCCGCTCGTGTAGTTGAGCGAGATCGCATCCCATTCGTCGTCTGGCAGCGTCCAGCCGAAGCGCGGATCGCCGTCCTTGATGAAAGTTTCGTATTCGACCGAGCCAATGAGATCGCCGGGAACGTCGAATTCCGGATCGTCATAGTCGATGACCAGCGGCTTCACCTTGGCGAGCGCAAGCGCCTCCTTCATCACCTTGGAGAATTCGCGGTCGGTGATCAGCACCTTGGTCTGCGCGTGGTCGAGCGAGAAGGCGAGGATTGCGGCGTCGAGCCGCGTGTTCAGCGTGTTGAGCACCCCGCCGGTCATCGGCACGCCGTAGTGCGCTTCGAGCATTGCCGGCGTGTTGGCGAGCATCGCCGTCACCGTGTCGCCGCGGCCGATGCCGTGCTTGGTAAGCGCCGACGCGAGCCGCCGGCAGCGGCCATAGAACTCGCGGTAGCTCCAGCGACTGCCGCGGTGGATGACCGCGGTGTGTTCTGGAAACACGGCAGCCGCGCGCTCCAGGAAGGTCAGCGGGGTGAGCGGCTGAAAGTTTGCCGGGTTGCGGTCGAGATCGATGTCGTAAGGCGTTTTCGCCATCGTCGTTCCCCTTCTTCGCGCCAGCGTAGCGAAGGGATAGGCAGGGGATCAATCTTTGCGCGGCTGCCTTGACCCGCATCAATGAGTCGCGTTCGCGCCCTTGCATTGCTCGCCTTCAGGCCCACAATGCAGTGAAAAGACCAGGAGGAAGGCCATGGATGCCCGCAGCAAGAGCCGGTATCCCGACATTTATGCGCGCTGGCAGCGCGATCCGGAGGGATTTTGGGGCGATGCCGCGGCCGAGATCGATTGGTACGAGCCCGCCACGAAGATCTTCGATCCCAACGCCGGAATCTATGGCCGCTGGTTCGTCGGGGCGTCCTGCAATACCTGCTACAACGCGCTCGATCGCCATGTCGCGCGCGGCCGCGCCGGGCAGGCCGCGCTGATCTACGATTCTCCGCTGTCCAACAGCAAGACGACGCTGACCTATGCGCAGCTGCTGCGCGAGGTGCAGGCGCTCGGCGCGATCCTGCAGGATTTCGGCGTCGGCAAGGGCGACCGCGTCATTATCTATATGCCGATGGTGCCGGAAGCGGTCGTCGCCATGCTCGCCTGCGCCCGCATCGGCGCCATCCACTCCGTGGTGTTCGGCGGCTTTGCGGCCAAGGAGCTCGCCACCCGCATCGACGACGCCAAGCCGAAGCTCATCCTCTCAGCGAGCTGCGGGCTCGAGCCGGGACGCATCGTGCAGTACAAGCCGTTGCTCGACGCGGCGATCGATCTCTCCGCCAATAAGCCGCAGGCCTGCGTCATCCTGCAACGCCCGCAGGGACCATGCCCGCTCACTGCCGGCCGCGATCATGACTGGGGGGACCTGCGCGACGCCGCGCTCGCGGCGGGCAAATCCGCCGATTGCGTGCCGGTGCTGGCGACCGATCCGCTCTACATTCTCTACACGTCCGGCACCACCGGCATTCCCAAAGGCGTGGTGCGCGACAATGGCGGGCACCTCGTCTCGCTGAAATGGTCGATGAAGTATCTCTATGGCATCGAGCCGGGTGAGACCTGGTGGTCGGGCTCCGATGTCGGCTGGGTCGTCGGCCACTCCTACATCGTCTATGCGCCGCTGTTCCACGGCTGCACCTCGGTCATGTATGAGGGCAAGCCGGTGGGCACGCCGGATGCTGGCGCGTTCTGGCGCGTCTGCGCCGATCACAAGGTGGCGGCGCTGTTCACCGCGCCGACCGCTTTCCGCGCCATCAAGAAAGAAGATCCGAAAGGCATGCATATCGGCAAATATGACTTGTCGAAATTCCGCACGCTGTTCCTCGCTGGCGAGCGCGCCGACCCGGACACGGTGAAGTGGGCCGAGGAGGTGCTGCACGTGCCGGTGATCGATCACTGGTGGCAGACCGAGACCGGCTGGTGCATCGCCGGCAATCCCGTGGGGCTTGGCACGCTGCCAGTGAAGTACGGCTCGGCCACGGTGCCGATGCCCGGCTACCACATCGATATCGTCGACGAGAGCTGCAAGCGGCTGCCGGCGAACAAGACTGGCTCCATCGTCGTGAAGTTGCCGATGCCGCCCGGATGTTTCCCGACCCTGTGGCACCAGGATGATCGCTTCAAGGACAGCTACCTCACGGAATTCCCCGGCTACTACAAGACCGCGGATGCAGGCTTTATCGACGAGGACGGCTACGTCTTCGTCATGGGCCGCACTGATGACATCATCAACGTCGCCGGTCATCGGCTCTCGACCGGCGGCATGGAAGAGGTGCTGGCCTCGCACCAAGACGTCGCCGAATGCGCGGTGCTCGGCATCAAGGACCAGCTCAAGGGCGAGGTGCCGTGCGGCTTCATTGTGCTCAAAGCCGGCGTCAATCGGCCGCCGGAGGAAATCGAGCGCGAGATCGTCGCGCTGGTGCGCGAGAAGGTCGGTCCGGTCGCCTCGTTCAAGATCGCCATCACCGTCAACCGCCTGCCGAAGACGCGATCGGGCAAGATCCTGCGCGGCACCATCAAGAAGATCGCTGACGGCGATGCGTGGACCATGCCCGCCACCATCGACGACCCGGTCATCCTCGACGAGATCAAGGGCGCGCTGAAGAGCCACGGGGTGGGTGCTTAAGCGGTGCCTTTCAAAGACCAACAGCAATTGCTATCTAGCTATCATGAGCATCGAAGATATCGAGAAAGCTGTCGCCGAACTTCCGCCGGATCAACTGGCCAGATTCAGGGCATGGTTCGACGAGTTTGACGCTGCCCGCTTTGATCAAAAGATCGATCAGGATGCCAAGAGCGGACGACTGGATAAGCTCGCCGAACAAGCGCTTGCTGAATTCCACGCAGGTCGCGCCCGGGAGCTATGACGCATTTCGCTAGCCCTGCATTTTGGGAGGCGTATGCAAAGCTTCCCGACAATGTTCGTACGCTAGCAGATAAGAACTACGAGCTTCTGAAGCAGAATCCGTATCATCCCTCGCTTCACTTCAAAAAAATTGGACGATTTTGGTCGGTTCGCGTCGGGCTGCGTTATCGTGCGCTTGCAGTCGAAACTGGTGACGATCTGCTCTGGTTTTGGATCGGTACACATGCGGACTACGACGCCTTGCTGAAGCTGTAAGGGAGAGCAATGCCCGCCTTCATCTGCACCGCCTGCGGCACGCAATATCCGCCGAGCGATCAGCCGCCGCCGCAATGCCCGATCTGCGAGGAGGAGCGGCAATACGTTCCGCCTGGTGGCCAGAGCTGGACTACGCTCGCGTCGCTGTCGGCACGCGCGATGAATGCGTGGCGCGAATACGAGCCAGGGATCACCGGCATTGGCACGCAGCCGAGCTTCGGCATTGGCCAGCGCGCGCTGCTGCTGCGCACGCCGCGCGGCAATATCCTCTGGGACTGCATCGCTCTCATTGATGACGCGACGGTGAGCGCGATCCGCGCGCTCGGCGGGCTCAAGGCCATCGCCATCTCGCATCCGCATTTCTACACGAGCATGAACGAATGGGCGCAGGCCTTCGATGCGCCAATCTATCTCCACGCCGCCGACCAGGCCTGGATCATGAATAGGGGCGAGCACGTCACGCTCTGGGACGGGGAGCGCAAGGAGCTTGGTGGCGGCGTGACGCTGATCCGATGCGGCGGTCACTTCCCCGGCGGCACCGTGCTGCACTGGATGAAGGAGGGCCGCGGCGTGGTCTGCTCCGGCGACGTCCTGTCCGTGACCACCGACCGCAAATTCGTCAGCTTCATGCGCAGCTATCCGAATTTCCTGCCGCTGTCGGCGCGCGAGGTCGAGGGCGTGGCGGCGGCGATGGCGCCTTACGCCTACGAGACGATCTACGGCCACTACTTCGATCGGGTGATCCCGACCGACGCCAAGGCGGTCATGGCGCGCTCGGTGGAGCGATATTTAAAGGCCGTCGCCGGCACGGCGCGACCTTATGGGACCTGACCGAATTGGAAAACCGGATCAGAATTGATTCAGATCAAATCGCTAGGTTGTGGACTCGGATACATACACGTCCAGCGAAGGGATGCCGATGTCCGACGAAGAGCAATATCTCGACAATGCCCGCAAATGCTTCCAGCAGGCGGCGGCGGCGCGGGATATCGCGAGCGCGCGGAAATTCGCCGATCTCGGCATGACCTATCTGCGCATGGCGCATGACGAAGCAGCCGTCGTCGACAGCAGTCAGCCGCGTCTGCGCCCGTCGACCATTTTCGGCCAATGATCCTGCAGAGAATTCGCGTCCGTTGATAAAGATCAACGGCCCGCATCCGTTTTCGCGCGATGCATGTCGGCGAAAACGGAGTGATGATGCGCGACAGCGAGCGACTTCTCGAGCAGGCCCGCAAGTGTTTTGCCGATGCGTCGACATGCGCCGATCCGGCGCAGATGCGGATCCTTGCCGATCGTGGCGCTGAATTTCTCGCGCAGGCACAAGAAGCCGCAGGTCGCGAGAAAAAAGGCGACAACGGGCACTAGCCGGGCCCAGCCGCTGAAAGCGGCCGGGCCGATTGTCGCAAAGCTCGCTTATTCGCCCTTGCCGCCGATCTGCTTGAGCTTGGCGAACACGGCGTTGACGTCGATCTCGCCCGCCGGCTTGTCCTTCTCGGCCTCGGCGGCGACTTCGGCCTCCTTGCGCGCGGTAGTCTCGGCGGCCGGCAGCAGCGTGGCGCCGCCGTCCTCCGCGCGCACCGGCTTTTCCTTGTTGGCGCGCTGCACCTCGAGATCGAGATCGAGCTGCGAGCACAGTCCAAGCGTCACCGGATCCATCGGCTGCAGGTTGGCCGCGTTCCAGTGCGTGCGCTCGCGGATGCTGGCGATCGTCGACTTGGTGGTGCCGACGAGCCGCATGATCTGGCTGTCCTTGAGTTCGGGGTGGTTGCGCACCAGCCAGAGGATCGCATTGGGGCGGTCCTGACGGCGCGACACCGGGGTGTAGCGCGGACCCTTCTTGCCGCGGCCGACTTCCGGCAGCGCCACCTTGGGCGTAGAAAGGTGCAGCTTGTGGTTCGGGTCGGCTTCGGCCGCCTCGATCTCCTCGCGCGTGAGCTGGCCGGTCTGGATCGGGTCGAGACCTTTGATCCCCTGGGCCGCGTCGCCGTCGGCGATGGCTTTGACCTCGAGCGGATGCAGCTTGCAGAACTCGGCCACCTGGTCGAAGGACAGCGCGGTGTTCTCGACCAGCCAGACGGCGGTCGCTTTGGGCATCAGTGGGGCCACGGTGGACATGACAAAATCTCCTCTATGCTTCGCCCGCCCTTCCGGACGAAGCCCTAGCCATCGACGATGATTAGGATATGGCCGGAATATAAGCAGGACCGGGGTTTCCAGCAACCGCAAAGCCGGTTCCCTATTCGCTAAATTTGCCGGCGAAATGGGTCTTCAGGGCCTACTTTCGCCGCCATCACACGCCTTACATCGGCATTCGGGCCTTCGCTTGACAGAAGCGATGGGGGCGGCCCATGTCGGCGCCGGAAGGCCCGCCGACACCGGCGGCCTTTGAGGACGTCATGATCCCTGACCGCAATGGAAAAAAGCCGTCCCTGACGGTGCTGCTGTGCTCGCCGCGCGGCTTCTGCGCCGGCGTGGTGCGCGCCATTGATTCGGTCGAGCGGGCGTTGGCGCAATACGGCGCCCCGGTCTATGTGCGCCACGAGATCGTTCACAACCGCTATGTTGTGGATAGCCTGCGGAAGAAGGGGGCGATCTTCGTCGAGGAACTGAGCGAAATCCCGGAGACCGACGCCCCGGTGATCTTCTCGGCGCACGGCGTGCCGCGCTCAGTTCCTGAGGAAGCCGGTAAGCGTCGCCTGCTGGCGCTCGATGCGACCTGTCCGCTGGTCACCAAGGTGCATCGCGAGGCCGAAATTCATTTCCGCCGCGGCCGCGAGATCGTGCTTATCGGCCATGCCGGCCATCCCGAAGTGGTCGGCACCATGGGCCAGTTGCCGCCGGGTGCCGTGAAGCTCATCCAGACGATCGAGGACGTCGACAGCTTCGTGCCGAAGGATGCAACCAACCTCGCCTACATCACGCAGACGACCCTGTCGGTCCAAGACACCGCCGAGATGGTTGATCGCCTGAAGCAGCGGTTCCCGGCGATCGTCGGTCCGCACAAGGAAGACATCTGCTACGCCACCACCAATCGCCAGGAGGCGGTGCGGCGCGTGGCGCCTCGTGTCGACGCCATGATCGTCGTCGGCGCGCCGAACTCGTCGAACTCGCAGCGGCTGAAGGAGGTCGCCGAACGCGCCGGCTGTCCGCGCGCTGTGTTGGTGCAGCGTGGCGCCGACATCGACTGGGATTGGTTCAAGGGGATCACGCGCCTCGGTGTCACCGCCGGCGCCTCGGCGCCGGAAGTGCTGGTCGAGGAGGTCCTCGGCGCATTCGCTGAGCGCTACGCGCTCGACATCGAGACCGTCTCCGCGGTCGAGGAAGACGTTTTCTTTCCGCTTCCCCGCCCGCTGCGGGAGCACCAGGCGGCGGAGTAGACGATGGCCGTCTATACCGACGTCGCGGCGGAGGAGCTTTCCGCATTCCTCGCCGGCTACGATGTCGGTGAGCTTCTCTCGTACAAAGGCATTGCCGAGGGCGTCGAGAATTCGAACTTCCTCGTGCATGCCGGCCGCGGCCATTTCATTCTCACGCTCTACGAGAAGCGCGTCGCCGCCGCCGACCTTCCGTTTTTCCTCGCGCTGATGGAGCACCTGGCGGCGCGCGGCATCAATTGCCCGCAACCGGTGAAGAACAAATCGGGCGGCGTGCTCGGCAAGATCGCCGGGCGGCCGGCCGCGCTGGTGACCTTTCTTGACGGCATGTGGATCCGCCGCCCGGCGGCGCCGCATTGTGGCGCGGTCGGCGAGGCGCTGGCGAAACTGCATCGCGCGGGCGCCGATTTCACCATGCGACGGCAGAACGCGTTGACGGTGGACAATTGGCGCGCGCTCTATGATCAGGCCAAGGATCGCGGCGACAGTGTCAAGGACGGTCTGTGCGACGCGATCGCGGCCGAGCTCGACGTGCTCGAGCGCGCCTGGCCGCGCGATCTGCCGCAGGGCGTGATCCACGCCGACCTGTTTCCCGACAACGTGTTCTTCCTCGGCGATGCGCTGTCCGGCCTGATCGATTTCTATTTCGCCTGCACCGATACGCTCGCCTATGACGTGGCGGTCTGCCTCAACGCCTGGTGCTTCGAGCCGGATCACGCCTACAACGTGACCAAGGGCCGCGCGCTGCTGCAGTCCTACGCCAAGGTGCGCGCGCTGTCGGCCGCGGAGCGCGACGCGCTGCCGCTCCTCGCGCGCGGCGCGGCGCTGCGCTTCCTGCTCACGCGGCTGGTCGACTGGCTCGCGGTGCCGCCGGGCGCGCTGGTGCGGCCGAAGGATCCGCTCGAATATTTCCGCAAGTTGCGCTTCCACCAGACGGTCAAGAGCGTGCGCGACTACGGGATCGACGCATGAGCGCGGAGGGGCAGCGCGTCACCATCTATACCGACGGCGCTTGCTCGGGGAATCCGGGACCAGGCGGCTGGGGCGCGATCCTCACCTTCGGCGATCACAGCAAGGAATTGATGGGTGGCGAGCCGCACACCACCAACAATCGCATGGAGCTGATGGCGGCGATCTCGGCGCTCGAGGCGCTCAAGCGGCCGTGCGTCGTCGATATCTACACCGACAGCCAGTATCTGCGCGGCGGCATCACTGGCTGGATCAACTCGTGGAAGCGCAACGGCTGGAAGACCGCCGACAAGAAGCCGGTGAAGAATGTCGACCTGTGGCAGCGGCTCGAAGCCGCGCTTGGACATCACCGCGTGCAGTGGCACTGGGTGAAGGGCCATGCCGGCCACGACATGAACGAGCGCGCCGACGAGCTGGCGCGCACGGGCTTGATTGCCGCGCGCGCCGGCGCCGTCGGCGCAATGCACACGAAGTAGCTAGATCTGCTCGAGCAGCTTCTGCCCGTTGGTGAGCTCGCACTTGCCGGGGGCTTCCTCGATGTTCAGGCTTTTCACCACGCCGTCGTCGACGACCATCGAGTAACGCTTGGAACGGATGCCGAGGCCGTTGGCGGAGGCATCGAGCGTAAGGTCGATGGCTTTGGCGAAATCGCCGCTGCCGTCGGCGAGCAGCTCGATCTTGTCGGTGGCGCCGGTCTTGTCGCCCCAGGCCTTCATCACGAAGGCGTCGTTGACCGCGGTCACCGCGACGGTGACGCCCTTGGCTTTGAAGCCGCCGATATTATTGAGGAAGCTCGGCATGTGCAGGTTGGTGCAAGTCGGCGTGAAGGCGCCGGGCACCGCGAACAGCGCGACCTTCTTGCCTTTGAAAACCTCGTCGGTGGTCCTGGGCTTGGGGCCTTCCGCGGTCATCACGCGGAACGTGGCTGCGGGGAGGCGATCGCCGACCTTGATGGGCATTGTCTCAATCCTTTTTGCGTTGGGGGAATGAAATTCGGGACGACAAGGTAACGTGCGCGCATGTCCCGGAAAAGTGGGTACCGGTTTTCCGATAAAGGACATGCGCCAAATAAACAACCTTCGAATTAGTCGAGATGGGCCGGAACCTCGATGGCGTCCTTGCCGGCCACCGCAGTCAGCGTGAGCGTGAGGTCTTTGCTCGCGGGGTTGGCGCCGGGCGGCAGCCCATCGAGCTCGAAGCTGAACTGCTGCGTTCCTTCCGGTCCGCCCGGCGCCGGCGCCGGAACGGGCAGCGCCCATTCCGGCGTGGGACCTTCGGCGAACAGCTCGACCTTGGCGCCCGCGGGTGCGGCGACCTCGACCATGACCAGCGGCTTTGCCGCATTGTTGACGCGGCGCAGCGCCCGGATCGCGAGCGGCGCGGAGTCTCCGAGCTTGGCGGGCTTGGGCACCAGCGCTTCCGCGGCCGTGACAACGGCATCGGCGTCGCCGGTGCCTGACAGCGTCAACTGTCCGCGGCCTTCGGCGGGCACGCACAGCTTCTCGCAGGTGGCGTAGTCGAGCTTGAGGCGCAGCCGCACCGGCTTTGCCGGATCGCGCGCGACGACCTGCAACGGAAACACCACGGCATCCTTGTAGCCGATCGAGTTGCCGGCTTCGTCGGTGAATTCATGCGGCGCCGGGTAGAGCACCTTGGCGCTGCGCAGATTGTCGGAGCCGCTGAAATCGAAGCGCGGCGGCACGCCTGAATCACCCGGATAGCGCCAGTAGGTTTTCCAGCCCGGATCGAGCTTGATCTCGATGCCGGCGCGCAGCACCGGGCCGCTCTCGGTCGTCGCTTTGTTGCCGGCGATCAGACGCGAGGCCGAATGCACGTCCGCCACCCAGGGCGACGCGCTGTCTTCCGCACGCAAGCCCGAAATCGGGAAGAGGCTGGCGGCGGCCGCGAACAAGACGGGAAATGTGACGGGCTTTCGTGTCATGAACATCGATTTATGAACATGGCCGCCCCGTGACTACTGAATTCATTGTGAGCGGTTGTTGACCGAAGTTGCGCAGTTGTTGACCAAAATACCGGTATCGAGCCGTCCTGTCCCATGCTGTGGGCGAACTTTATGTCCCGAGTTTCGTTTGCAAAGATGGAGTGTTCAGGTACGCTTTTTCCATGGCGGGACGCAGTAAAACCAAGGCTCCGGCACGCGGCTATCTCGATGGCCAGATGCTCATTGCGATGCCCGCGATGCATGACGAGCGCTTTGCCCGCACGCTGATCTACATCTGCGCGCATTCGACCGAAGGCGCGATGGGCATCGTCGTCAATCAGCCGGCGGCCAATATCAGCTTTCCCGAACTGCTCGTACAGCTCGAAGTCATTCCCGCCGCCGACCGCATCCAGCTGCCGACGCGCGCGGAAACGGTTCGCGTGCTCAAGGGTGGACCGGTCGAGACCGGCCGCGGCTTCGTCCTGCACTCGGCGGATTTCTTCATCGAGAATTCGACGCTGCCGATCGACGAGGGCATCTGCCTTACCGCGACGCTTGATATTCTCAAGGCGATCGCGCGCGGCGATGGTCCGGCCAGCGCCATCCTGGCGCTCGGCTATGCCGGCTGGGCGCCCGGCCAGCTGGAAAACGAGATCCAGCAGAACGGCTGGCTGCACTGCTCCGCAGACAAGGATCTCCTCTTCGGAAGCGATATCGAGGGCAAGTACGAAGCCGCGCTGCGGAAGCTCGGCGTCGAGCCCGGCATGCTGTCCAGCGAAGCCGGCCACGCTTAGACGCCCGTTTCCCCAAATTGGGTCCTCATCCTGAGGAGCGCCCGTAGGGCGCGTCTCGAAGGATGGCCGCGAGTCCGTGGGCCTCATGGTTCGAGACGCATCGCTGCGCGATGCTCCTCACCATGAGGAGAAGCCCGGCAGGGTGATTACCGCGCCAATTCCATGCGCTCGCCGACCAGCATGTCGTGCGCGCGCTCGGCGCTCATCGGCTCGCCGAAGGCGAAGCCCTGCGCGTATTCGCAGCCCAGCTGATAGAGCTCGACCGCATCGGAATCCGTTTCCGCGCCTTCCGCCACCACGTCCATGCCGAGATCGTGCGCCAGCGCGATGATCGAGCGCAGGATCACCGGGCGCGTGCCGCGCGCGGTGGTGCGCACGAAGGACTGGTCGATCTTGATGGTGTCGAACGGGAAGCGCTGCAGATAGGCGAGCGAGGAGTGCCCAGTGCCGAAGTCGTCGAGCGCGAGGCCCGCGCCGAGCTCGCGGATGCGCGTGAGCATCTGCGCCGCGTGCTCGGGATTTTCCATCACCAGCGACTCGGTCATCTCGAGCTTCAGCGTGCCGCGGGCGAGCGCGGAACGGGCCAGCACCGTGCGCAGGTCCTGGATCAGGTCATGACGGAAGAGCTGTCGCGAGGAGACGTTGACGCTGGCGAACACCGGATCGCGCACGCGCACCGAGCGCTGCCAGGTGGCGAGCTGCTTCGCCGTGCGCTCGAGCATGAACAGCCCGAGATCGACGATCAGCCCAATCTCTTCCGCCACCGAGATGAATTCGGCGGGCGACATGCGGCCCATCTTCGGGTGATCCCAGCGCGCCAGCGCCTCGAAGCCCGCGACCGAGCGGTCCTCGAGCCGCACGATCGGCTGATAGAGGATGGTGATCTCCTCGCGCTCGATGGCGCGGCGCAGATCGGATTCCAGCGTCAGCCGGTCAGTCTTGCGTGAGCGCATCGACGGCTTGAACACCTCGATGCGGTCGCCGCCGATGCGCTTGGCGTGATACATCGCAAGCTCGGCGTCCTTGATCAGCTCCTCGGTGCGGTGCGGCTGGCCGTCGGCGAGCGTCAGCCCCATCGATGCGGTGAGGAAGATCTCTCGGTCGTTGAAAGCGATCGGCGCCCGCAGCGCCCTGCGGAGCGTCTCCGCGAAGGCGATGATGCGCGCCGGCTCGTGCTCGGAAATGAGGATCAGCGCGAATTGATCACCGGAGAGACGCGCCAGCGTGTCCTGCGGCTTGAGCAGGCGGCTCAAGCGCCGCGCCATGGTGAGCAGGATCGAATCGCCAACCGCCATGCCGACGGAATCGTTGACCTGCTTGAAGCGGTCGAGGTCGATCACCAGGACCGTCGGCCGGATATTGCTGTCGGAGCGGTTGAAGGCGAGCGCGGCCTCGAGGCGATCGAGGAACAGCTCGCGGTTCGGCAATCCGGTGAGATTGTCGTGCACCGCGTCGAACAACATGCGCTCTTCGGTGGTCTTGAACTCGGTGACGTCGGTGAGCGTGCCGACGAGGCGCACCACCTCGCCGTCAGAGCCGACCACCGGGCGCGCCTTCATGGCGAACCAGAGATAATTGCCGTCCGGCGTGCGCAGGCGGAAATCCTGCGTCAGCCGTCCGCGCCGCTGCTCGAGCACGCTGTCGAGCGAGGCGCGGAAGCGGTCGCGGTCGAGCGGATGCAGCACGTCGAGCCAGCGTGCCGCGGGGCCTTCGAGCGTGCCGCGCTTGAGGCCGAGGATCTGCTCGGTCTCCGGGCTGGTGAACACCTTGTCGGCGGAAACGTCCCAGTCCCAGATCATGTCGCCGGCGCCGGTGAGCGCCAGCGCGCGGCGCTCGACGTCGGAGACGATGCCGTGGGTGATGCCGCCGGCGAAAGCGTGCTGCATCACCGTGAAGCCGATCAGCATGACGATGAGCACCAGGCCGCCGAGCAACGCCGGGCCGATGATGTCGTTGGTCACGAGCCCGAGCACGGTCATTCCGGCGGTGAAGGTCCACACGACCAAGAGGAACCAGGTGGGGATGAGCAGCACCGCGCGGTCGTAGCCGTGGGTCGAGAGATAGACGACGAGGGCGAAGCCGCACACCGCGATCAAGGCGAGCGAGATGCGTGCGACCCCGGAGGCGACGGCGGGATCGAACAGCGCCACAGCGACGAGCGCGGTGAGCACCGCGAGCCAGCCGAAGGTGATATGCGCGTAGCGCACGTGCCAGCGGTTGAGGTTGAGATAGGCGAACAGGAAGACAAGCAGCGTCGCCGCCAGGATCGCTTCGCCGCCGGCGCGCCAGATGCGCTCGGCGCCCGCCGACATGTCGAACACCTTGCCCCAGAATCCGAAGTCGATGCCGATATAGACGAGCACCGCCCATCCGAGCGCCGCGGCGGCGGGGAACATCATGCTGCCCTTCACCACGAACAGGATGGTGAGGAACAGCGCCAGCAGGCCGGCGATGCCGATGACGATGCCGTAGTAGAGCGTGAAGCTGTTGATCTTGTCTTTGTAGGCATCGGGCTCCCACAGATAGATCTGCGGCAGCCGGTCGGTGCGCATTTCCGCGACGAAGGTGATCACCGTGCCGGGATCGAGCGTGACGCGGAAGATGTCGGCGGTTGCGCTATCCTGCCGGTCCGGACGATCACCCGAGCTCGGCGTGATCCCGGCGACACGCGAGAGACCGAGGTCGGGCCAGATGATGCCGGAGCCGACCATGCGGTAATGCGGAATGACGATGAGCCGATCGATCTGCTCGTCGCTGTTGTTGGCGAGCGCGAACACCGCCCAGTTGGTGCCGCCCTGCCGCGCACGCACTTCAATGCGGCGCACGATGCCGTCCGCGGCGGGCGCGGTCGAAACCTGGATGCGATCGCCGTCGGTCTTCTGCCGTTCCACCGCATCGGTGAGGTCGATCGCGGCAACGTCGAGGCGCACGTTCACCGCCTCGACGGCGCGCGCCGGCGTGCTCGCGCCAACAAGCGCGCTCACCGCGACAGCGACGAGGAACGCCACCGTCGCGGCAGGCGTGAACAGCTTCAAGCGATGACCCCGGCAGAAAATCCCTGCGAACAATCGCAACCTGCCATCATTTGGTCCGACAATGTGCCGTTTTCGCGGCCCAATCCGGACATCGCGCCTCCCCGTGGCGCTCCGTAACAGGAGTAGCCGGGCCGCTCCCGCAGGGCAATGGTTCCAGGGAACATCAATGGGTTAGCACGATCTTGCCGATATGCGCGCTAGTTTCCATGCGCGCATGCGCCTCGGCGGCCTTGGCCAGCGGAAATGTCGAATCGATGATCGGTTTCACGGTTCCCGCGGCGATGAGCGGCAGCACCTTCTCCTCCAGCGCTCGGGCGATCGCAGCCTTCTCTGCGGTTGCGCGCGCACGCAGCGTCGAGCCGGTATGATGCAGGCGCTTGAGCATCAGCCGCATGAAATTGATCGTCGCGTTCGGGCTTCCCATGAATGCGATCTGCACGATGCGGCCCTCGATCGCCGCGGCCTCGTAATTCTTCTCGATGTAATCGCCGCCCACCATGTCGAGGATAACATCGGCGCCGCGCTCGCCGGTGGCGGCTTTCGTGGCGGCGACGAAGTCCTCGGTCTTATAGTTAATGGCGACATCGGCGCCGAGCTTGCGCGCCGCATCACATTTGTCCGCCGAGCCGGCGGTGGTAATGACGCGCGCACCGAACTGCTTCGCCAGCTGGATCGCGGTGGTGCCGATGCCGGAGGTGCCGCCGTGCACGAGGAAGGTCTCGCCGCTCTTGAGCGCGCCGCGCTCGAACACATTGTGCCAGACGGTGAAGAACGTCTCTGGGATCGCCGCGGCTTCGATCATTGACAGCGATGCCGGCACGGGAAGCGCGTGGCTTTCATGCGCGAGGCAATAGTCGGCATAGCCGCCGCCGACGACCAGCGCCATGACACGGTCGCCGATCTTCCAGCGCGTTACGCCGGGGCCGAGCGCGGCGACTTCGCCCGCGATCTCGAGGCCGGGGGTGTCCGGCGCGCCTTTCGGCGGCGGATAGAGCCCCTTGCGCTGCATGACGTCGGGTCGATTGACGCCGGCAGCGGCGACCTTGACCAGGATCTCGCCGGCGTTTGGCGCCGGCACCGGACGTTGCTCGGCGACGAGCTGTTCGGGGCCGCCGGGCGCGCGGATGGCGATTGCGGTCATGTGGGACGGCAAGGGGTTCATGCATCTGGTTCCAAGGGGATGATATGGCCTCTTTAGTCGGCCCCCCGCGATGTGACAACCTGGGCAAATAGAACTGTGGAGGTGCCCACATGCCGGCGATAGACGAGGATGACCGACCGAAAAAGAAGCTGGCGCATGAGATCGGACAGGATCTCACGCTGCTCTCCGTCGAGGAATTGACCGATCGTATCGGTCTCTTGAAGGAGGAGATCGCCCGGCTCGAGGCCAACATGGCGCAGAAACGCTCATCGCGCTCGGCGGCGGATCAGTTTTTCAAGCGCTGACGTGGTTTTGCCGCGGAGCTTGCCGCGCCGCAGCCAACGCAGGTGTTCAATATAGCCAATAAAATCGGGACAATTTTAACGTTTAAGACGTCGTTAAGCTTTCTCATCCATTACTCGTGGCGTCCATCTTCATGGACATCGAGTGGCTCCTGTCCACTCTGTTTGACGCCTCCCTGTTATCACCTTCGCGCCGCCGGCAACGGCGGCGCCTTTTTTTGTCCCGAAATGAGGCAGTTGGCCCTCGTTTCGCGCGGCAACTATACCGCCAGTTGCGGCTGGACAGGGGATGGGGAAGGCGCAATCCTCCCGGCCAACGGGTATCCAAAACCCGGGGCGTGGGTGAGGCAGTAGCGTATGAGTGATCAGTCGATGAATTCGGCCGATACGGTGTCGTTCGGCGAACGGCTCGCCAATTCGGCGGTGTTTGGTGAATTGTTCCGGGAGGGCATGGGTCTGGTCGAAGAGACCGCCGGCTATCTCGACGGCCCGGGCCGGGCCGAGTCCAAGAAGCTCGAGCGCTCCGCAGCGCTCGCTTACGCCACCGAAAGCATGCGCCTGACCACGCGGCTGATGCAGCTCGCGTCGTGGCTCCTGCTGCATCGTGCGGTGAAGGAAGGCGAGATGTCGCTCGCCCAGGCGAACAAGGAAAAAACCAAGGTCAAGCTGGCGTCCGCCGACACGACCGATAAGCAGAGCCTTGAGCTCTTGCCGGCGGCGCTGCAGACCCTGATCGCGCGTTCGCATCAGCTCTCTACCAAGGTGCGTCGCTTCGACGCCACCATTCACAACCAGCCGACCACGCAGCGCGTCGTCGCCGGCAATCCGGTCGAGCATCAGATGGGCCTGCTCAAGGCCGCCTTCGAGCAGGACCGCGCGTCGTAAGCTGATTATCGTTGGTTTGAAGGTGACGCGCTCTCCGCGTCACCTCTCCCCGCGTGCGGGGAGAGGTCGCTCGCCGAAGGCGGGCGGGTGAGGGGGCGTGTCCGCGATTCTGAGTGCTCGAGAAAGAGCCCCTCACCCCAACCCTCTCCCCGCTAAAGCAGTGCGAGGGAGCGCGCTGAGTTTGCGGCCAGGTCGTGTCAAACACGAAGCAACAAAAAACCCCGCGTGATGCGGGGTTTTTCGTTTTCTGTGCGGTGCCGGCGCTTACTTCTTCTTGTCGTCCTTGAGGAAGCCCGAGAACTTCTTCTGGAAGCGCGACAGGCGGCCGCCTCGGTCGAGCAACTGCTGCTGACCGCCGGTCCAGGCCGGATGCGACTTCGGGTCGATGTCGAGATGCAGCACATCGCCCTCCTTGCCCCAGGTCGAGCGCGTGGTGAACTCGCTGCCGTCGGTCATCATCACCTTGATGACGTGGTAGTTCGGATGGGTATCGGCTTTCATGGCAATAGGCTTTCGTCGTCTTCCGCGCGTCGCGCTGGGTTGTCGGATTTGGCCGGGTCTATACAGGAGGCCGCCCGATGAGACAAGCCGCCGACATTTGCCTCAGGGCGGCCGAATAGGCATTGTCCGGCCCGTTTTAGGGGCGGCGAACCTCGAAATCGGCGTAGCCAGGATTAATGAGCGTTTCCAGCAGCAATGACGGGCGAGGGGGCCTCGACACGCCGGCCGCTCCGGGTTCCGGAGGCCGGGTCCAGCTGCGGCCGCTCGTGCGCCTCATCCCCTATGTGGCTCGGTATCGCGGCCGTGCGGTCGCGGCGCTCATCGCGCTCATTGTGGCCGCCGCGACGACGCTGGTGGTGCCCGTCGCCGTGCGCCGGATGATCGATTTCGGCTTCTCGGCAGAGGGCGTGCGCCTGATCGACAGCTATTTCGCGGTGATGATCCTGGTCGTCGCCGTGCTCGCCGGCGCGAGCGCCATGCGCTTTTATCTCGTCACCACGATCGGCGAGCGCATCGTCGCGGATATCCGCAATGACGTGTTCGCGCATCTGACGCGGCTCTCCTCCGCCTATTTCGACGAGGCGAAGACCGGTGAGATGATCTCGCGGCTCACCGCCGATACCACGCAGATCAAGGCCGCGGTCGGCGCCTCGGTGTCGATCGCGCTGCGCAATCTGGTGCTGTTCCTCGGCGGCGCGACGATGATGGTGGTCACCAGTCCGCGGCTCTCCGGCTTCGTGCTCGGCGCCATTCCGGTGATCGTGCTGCCGCTCGTCGCCTTCGGCCGTGCGGTGCGCCGCCGCTCGCGCAACGCGCAGGACACGCTCGCCGAAGCCTCCGCCTATGCCTCGGAGCTCATCGGCGCGATCCGCATCCTGCAAGCCTTCACCAACGAGCTCCTCTCGGTGCGCCGCTTCGCCGCTGCGGTCGAAGGCGCGTACGGCGCGGCCGTCGCGGCGACACGCTCGCGCGCGGTGCTCACCGCCATAGCCATCTTCCTCGTCTTCGCCAGCGTCGTGGTGGTGCTGTGGATCGGCGCGCAGGACGTGCTCGCGGAGCGCATCACCGCCGGGCGTCTCGGCCAGTTCGTGCTCTATGCGGTATTCGCCGCCGGCGGGCTCGGCGAGCTCTCGCAGGTCTGGGGCGAGATCTCGCAGGCCTCCGGCGCCGCCGAGCGGCTGTTCGAGATCCTCGCCGTCGAGCCCGCGATCAAGCGGCCCGCAAATCCGGTGGCGCTGCCGTCGCCTGCGCGCGGGGAGATCGGTTTCGCCAATGTCGGCTTCCGCTATCCGAGCCGGACCGACACGCGCGTGCTCGAGAACGTGTCCTTCACCGTGAAACCGGGCGAGAAGGTTGCCATCGTCGGGCCGTCCGGCGCCGGCAAGAGCACGCTGTTTCATCTCATCCTGCGCTTTTACGATCCGCTCAGCGGCCAGGTGACCTTCGACGGCACGCGGATCGCCGATGTCGATCCGCTGGAGCTGCGCCGGCGCATCGCCTTGGTGCCGCAGGACTCCGTCGTCTTCGCGGCTAGCGTGCGTGAGAACATTCGCTTCGGCCGTCCCGAGGCGAGCGATGCCGAGGTCGAGCGCGCCGCCGAGCTCGCGCGCGCGTCGGAATTCGTCACCCGCATGCCGCAGGGCTTCGATACCTCGGTGGGCGAACGCGGCGTGATGCTCTCCGGCGGTCAGCGTCAGCGGCTCGCCATCGCGCGTGCCATCCTGCGCGATGCGCCGCTGCTTCTGCTCGACGAGGCGACCTCATCGCTCGATGCGGAAAGTGAGACGCTGGTGCAGCAGGCGCTGGAGCGGCTGATGGCCGCGCGCACCACGCTGGTCATCGCGCATCGGCTCGCCACGGTGCAGTCCTGCGACCGCATCCTGGTGATGGACCATGGCCGCATCGTCGAGCAGGGCACGCATGCGAGCCTTGCCGCCGCGGGCGGGCTTTATGCGCGTCTGGCGAAGTTGCAGTTTGAGGCCGCCTAAATCAGACACCGACCCTGCAGGTGCGCTCTTCCACATGGTGGATGAAATGCGCGACGTTCTCGTGCATGTGGTGATGGTCGATGCCGCGGAAATGCATGTGATGGTGGCAGATCGGACACGTGACAGTGTCGCCATGCACCACGCGATGCACGCGTTCGCGGAACACCGTGCGGCATTCGGGGCAGCGCACCCGTACTTTCAGGTTCTCGACGGGATCGCTCATAGCGATCCCCATCATGCGCCGGATTGGTTGACGCCGCGTTAGGCGAAATTCTCGATTGGAATCAAACGTGAAGCGTCAGGTGTCCTTCACCTCGGTCTCCGGACGATCGCCGCCGCGTGCGGTCTCGGTGTGCCACTTGCCGTTGGCATCCTCGTACTCGATGACGTGTGTGGCGCCCGGTGCGCGTTGCTCGATGGCGGCGCGCTTTGCCGCCTGCAGCGCCGCCGCATGCGTCGGGAATGTCTCGGAGAAGACACCCTCGGCCTTGTAGGCCCAGCCGCCGTCGTGCTCGACGATTTGATAGACGATATGGGACATGGATCCGCTCCTTACATTGCTCGCTGCGGTGCGGTCTGCAGCAGGTCCTGCAGCTCCTTCTTGTAGAACTTGGCGAACCCGGTGGTGCCGTGGCCGCGCGTCTCCTCGCTCGCCGGGATCAGGAACAGCTTGGCGTTCTTGATGCGCGCTATCGCCTTCACGGTAACGCCGGTCTCCGGAGGATTGCGCTCGTCGTCGGCGGAATTGATCGCGAGCAGCGCCGCCGTGATCTTGTCGAGATCAGCCGACGGATCGAAATCGCGCGACGAGCCCCATTGCCAAAGGAAATCGTTGGCGTCGGCGGTGATCGGCGTCGCCAGCCGTTGATCGACCAGCGCGTCGGCCTTTTCCGCCGTCGGTGCGGCCTTCTGTGTGGCGAGCGTACCGCCCGAGGTCGCGACGCCGAACATCGCGATCGCATATTTCATCGCCGGCGGCTGCGCCGTGTAGTTGCCGTTGTTGTAGGCGGGATCGTTGCGGATGCTCTCCAGCATCAGCCGGCGCATCATCCAGTTGCGCGCGGCCATCGGGGTCGGTTGCGATGCCATCGGCACCAGCGTGTCCATGTAGCCGGGGAATTTCTCGCCCCACAGCCAGGTCTGCATGCCGCCCATGGAGTTGCCGATGATCAGCCGCAGGTGGCGGATCTTCAGGCCCTCGGTGAGCAACAGGTGCTGCGCCTCGACCATGTCGGCGTAATCATATTGCGGGAATTTGGCCTTCAACCCGTCCGACGGCTTCGATGATTTCCCGTGCCCGACCGAGTCGGGGAGGATGATGAAATACTTGGTCGCGTCGAGCGGCTGCCCGGGGCCGAACAGCTCGTCGGCGAAGCTCGCCGTCAGCATGCTTTGCGCTGAGCCGCCGGAGCCATGCAGCACCAGCACCGGCTGCCCCGACGGGTTGCCGATGGTGGTGTAGTGCAGGAGCAGCTCCGGCATCACCTCGCCCGTGTGGAATTTGAAATTGTGCGCGATCCATTCGCCTTGCTGCGGAGCCGGATAGTCGGCGGCGAAAGCGGACCATGAAATCAGCGCGAAAGTCGCGGCAGCAAGCGCCGCCCAGATCGTGCGCATAGCGTTCTCCCTGAGTCTCCGCGTTATCGCGCGGTTGGAAGAACGCTACCGCAGGTGGGCGCGCTTGGGGAGACCTTTTACGCGCGATCGACCTTGGCGGCGTAACAGCCGGGCGAGGCGAAATGGATGTGCAGGTAGGCCGCGCGTGGATCGGCGAACAGCTTGTCGATCGCCATCTCCACCGTGCGCCCGTCGACGAGCTCGTGAGCGATCATCATCGCGTCTTTATCGAAGGCGCGCACGGCGAGCATGCGTTTGCGCAGCTGCTCCGGCACCGTGTCCACCGCGTCGAACCTCTCTTCGCCCTTGCGCACGAAGATGGCGAACCGCATGCGGTACGGACTGTCGACCGGATGATGCTCGTAATTCGTGAGGATGAGCTCATCGCCGGGCGTGGCGTCGCTCAGGCTGACGCGGCATGGCGCGTTGTGCTTCGCGATCTGGCGCACAGCGCCATGCGCCGCGAGCTCCGCATCCGACAAGGCGAACAGATGCGCGAAGTTTTCGGCCGGCAGGCCTTGAATACGAAAGCTCATGATGTCTCCTCCATGTCGATGCACGAAACATGGAGCGAGGGAGGGTGCCGAACCACCCGATTTCTGGATTGGTTGGCGCTAGATTCCGCGCTGGCGCTTCATCCGGTCGATATATTCTTCGACGTCCGGCGGCAGCGTGCGCAAACCGCGCGCGCCGGCCTCCGAGAACACCGGGCGCAGCCGCGAGCCGACGAGGAAGCCCGGCTGCACGCCGGGGGGAAGCATGCGGTCGAAGATCAGCACCATCATCACCGCGACGAGGAGCGTGCGCGTGGCCCCGAGCATGGCACCGGCCAGCCGGTCGGGAATGCTGACATCCGGTCCGGTGAGCTCGCGCACGGTCATGCGCAACGCCGCGCCGAGCAGCGCGCCGACGCCGAAGAACAGCACGCTGAGGATGAGCCAGTTGGGGACGTTGGAGTGACCGTGCGCGGTGAACGCCACGATCTGCGGGGTGGCCATCACCGAGATCGGCATCGCGCAGACATAGCCGAAGATCGTCGCGACGCTGCGCAAGAGGCCGGACTGGTAGCCCATCACGACAGCGATCAGGAGGAAGCCGCAGACGACGGCATCGAAGGCATTCATCGGCGCACGGATGGTGAGTTTCGTGTCGGGCCGACCAAACCACACAAATCACAACGCCAGGTTACCGCCATTTGCGGCCGGCAACTGTGCATTTTCCGCAATTTGCACCCAGGCCCGGCGGGCGGGACGCCGGCGCAGCGCCTGCGCGCAGTGGTGTCGCGATATCGTGAGTCGATAACGGCCGAAACGTCTTGCCTCTGCCGCGATTTGGTGGATGCAATCAGAGGGCAGGGGGCGTTCGTCCCATCACGTCACATTTCATTGTCAGGAAGGACATCGCCATGTGGGCTTCTTCACGATTTGCATCGTCATTGCGCGTCGCGTGTCTCGCGCTTGCGGCCTTTGCTCTCGCCGGCATCGCGACGGCCTATGCCGAAAGCGGGCCGATCCGCTTCAATGTGCTCAAGGCGGGCTTCATCGTCGGCGGCTCGGGCGGCAGCGGCAGCTTCAGCCTGAATGGCCGCACCTATCCGATTTCGATCGGCGGCATCAGCTACGGCTTTACCTTCGGCGCGGCGAACACGCGTTTCAGCGGCACCGTCAGCAATATCCGCCGGCCGCAGGATGTCGCCGGCGTTTACGCGGCCGCCGGAGCGGGCGCGGCGGTCGGCCGTGGCGGCGGCGCCATCGTGCTCACCAACCAGAACGGCGCGGTGCTGCGGCTTTCCGGCCGCCAGTCCGGCCTGATCGTCGCCGCCGACCTCAATGGCATGGTGATCTCGCTGCGATAAGTCGAAGCAAAATTGTGAAATGAAACCGGGGCCGGTGCGGTGCACCGGCCCCGGATGTTTTTAAGAAGAGAGCGCGACGAAGTCGTCACAAGGTCCGTTGTTGATGGTCGCATTCTTTGCATTTGAATTGGACGCGTGACTGTCCTTGTGCGGCCAACACACGATTTGGCGCGCCGCATTTGGCGCACTTTGCCTCGATCCGCGTGTCGCCCTTCTTGATGACAATCGCTTTCCGCTCCATTGCCGCTCGCATAAGGCGTTCAGCTTCAGCGCGCATTTCCTGTTTTGACATTCATGCCTGCTTTTGAGGGTCAATCGGATTACGTCCCGTTTATCAGATTCCCGCCCCTGCGTCCCACGTCGCGGCACGTGCGGGCGGCGCTCGGCCACGGCGCCATCGTGCCGACGCTGCGGTAAGCGATAGGTGTTGCCTGACATGAAACCGGGGCGCGTGCAGTTGCACGGGCCCCGAATGTCATCTGTCCGCCTTCAGCTTCGCCACGATTGCCGCGCCCGTGACCGCATCCAAGCGATTGAACTGGAACGCCGCGTTGAAAGCGCGACCGGGCATCGGGGTACTGAAGTTGCCGCCGGTGATCGCGTGCGCAAGCGCGGGCACCAGTCCTCCACCGGTCTCCATTTGTACCGGTGCGAGCTGGACGTAATAAGTCTCGCCCGCCGCGACCGTGAGGTCAGCCTCGAAGAAGCCGAGCCCAAGCAGCGGCTCGGTGCGAAGCGAGTACCGACCTGGCGGTCGCTCAATAGCGAGATAGGCGCCGTTCGCCAGCCGGCCGATCTCTTTTCCGTTGACCTTGATGGGCGGTGCCCATGGCCCATAGATCGCCTTTTCGCGCACAAAATAAATGTGCGCACTGCGCGGCGCAGCGTTGGCGTCGAGCGACCAGAGGACGCTTGACGCTCCGACGAGTACTGCAATGCAGGCAGCGAGCAGCGTTCGATGGGCCGAGATCATCGATTACAGAGCCTTATTGCTTTCCTTCACCGCGTCGGCCTCGACATAGACCTCTGAGCCCATCGCTTTGAACTTCTCGCTCATCTGCGCCATGCCCTGCTGCTTGTCGTTCAGCGAGGCGGCGTAGTCGCGCACGTCCTGCGTGATCTTCATCGAGCAGAATTTCGGGCCGCACATGGAGCAGAAATGCGCCACCTTGTGCGCCTCCTTGGGCAGCGTCTCGTCGTGGTACTCGCGCGCGGTGTCCGGATCGAGCGACAAGTTGAACTGATCGACCCAGCGGAACTCGAAGCGCGCGCGTGAGAGCGCGTCGTCGCGCAGCTGTGCCGCCGGATGCCCCTTGGCGAGGTCGGCGGCATGCGCGGCGATCTTGTAGGCGATCACACCTTCCTTGACGTCGTCGCGATCGGGGAGGCCGAGGTGCTCCTTCGGCGTCACGTAGCAGAGCATCGCCGTGCCGAACCAGCCGATCATCGCGGCGCCGATCGCCGAGGTGATGTGGTCGTAGCCGGGCGCGATGTCGGTCGTCAGCGGGCCCAAGGTATAGAACGGCGCCTCGCCGCATTCCTTGAGCTGCTTCTCGACATTGACCTTGATCTTGTGCATCGGCACGTGGCCGGGGCCTTCGATCATCACCTGGCAGCCCTTGTCCCAGGCGATCTTGGTGAGCTCGCCGAGCGTCTCCAGCTCGGCGAACTGCGCGCGGTCATTGGCGTCGGCAATCGATCCGGGGCGCAGCCCGTCGCCGAGCGAGAACGACACGTCGTATTTGCGCATGAGGTCGCAGATCTCGTCGAAGCGCTCGTAGAGGAAGCTTTCCTTGTGATGGGCCAGGCACCACTTGGCCATGATCGAGCCGCCGCGCGAGACGATGCCGGTGACGCGGCTGGCGGTGAGGTGGATGTAGCCGAGCCGCACGCCGGCATGGATGGTGAAATAGTCGACGCCCTGCTCGCACTGCTCGATCAGCGTGTCCTTGTAGACCTCCCAGTCGAGCTTGGTCGGATCGCCGTTCACCTTCTCCAGCGCCTGGTAGATCGGCACAGTGCCGATCGGGATCGGCGCGTTGCGGATGATCCATTCGCGCGTGTTGTGGATGTTGCGCCCGGTGGAGAGGTCCATCACCGTGTCGGCGCCCCAGCGGATCGCCCACACCATCTTCTCCACTTCCTCCTCGACCGAGGAGGTGACGGCGGAATTGCCGATATTGGCGTTGATCTTGGTCAGGAAGTTCCTGCCGATGATCATCGGTTCGAGCTCGGCGTGATTGATGTTCGACGGAATGATGGCGCGGCCGCGCGCCACCTCGTCACGCACGAATTCCGGCGTGATGAACGCCGGGACGGAAGCGCCGAAGCTCTCGCCGTCAGCGAGCGCGGCTTGCGCCCGCTCCAATTGCTTCTTGCGCCCGAGGTTTTCGCGCTCGGCGATGTAGATCATTTCCTTGGTGATGACGCCCGCGCGCGCCCATTCGAGCTGCGTAATCCCCCTCCCTATCCCTCCCCCGCTTGCGGGGGAGGGTAGGGTGGGGGTGAGCGCGCGGTAAGGCTTCGGCGTGTTGGGGAAGTCGCGGGCAAGATGCTTGCCGCTGACATTGCCGTTGTCGACCGACTTGATCGTGCGGCCCTGGTACTCCTCGACGCCGCCGCGCTGCTTCACCCATTCGATGCGCGTACGCGGCAGGCCCTTCTCCACGTCGATGACCACATCCGGATCAGTGTACGGTCCCGTCGTGTCGTAGACCGGCAGCGGCGGTTCCCCGGAGGAGGCGTCGAGCGCGATCTCGCGCAGCGGCACGCGCAGGTCGGCGGCCGTGTCGGGCACCGAATAGATCTTGCGCGAAGCGGGCAGCGCCCCGGTGGTGACTTTGGGCGTGGCGAGGTCGGTGGGGGCGACAGGCTTATTCATCGGATCTCTCTCCGCAATAAACGTGACGGTTCGAGATCCGGGCTTGGCGCGGAGGCTTGGGGATAAAACGGTCCCTGTCCCTTCGCCGGCGTGACCCGGATCAGGTTCAAAGGGTCACCGCGCTTCAGCGGTCTCTCAGCCCCTGCCGGGGCTCCCCTCGGAACAGGGCTAATCTAGGCGCATGCCGGTCGGTGTCAACGCAACGCACGCATGCGTTTCGGTGTCCCTGTGCGCTGCGACACGCACGGAATAAGACCTCGGAAGGGGGGCCCGCGCGCTACGCCAAAGCGCTCTTGATCGCTTTTTCGAGGTCGCGCTCGTTGAAAGGTTTGGCGAGATAGGCATTGGCGCCGGCGAGCCACGAGGTGCCGCGGGTCGTTGTTCCGGTAATTAAAATGATCGGCACCTTCGATTTCAGGCGCAGTGCCTTGAGAAATTCTTCGCCGCCCATCGGCTGCATTTCCCAGTCCGAGAGGACAAGTCCGTATGTCCTTTGCTCGAAACACTTGAGGGCTGCCTCGCCGTCCGCCGCCTGGTCGATATTGGAGAATCCGAGCGATTGAAGCTGCTTGGAAATCGCCAGACGAACCGTCTGCGAGTCATCGACGATCAGAATCGGCAGCGACAAGTCCACCGCATTGCCTCTTCTCTTACATCCCCGGCAGCTGCGTCACCGCAACCTTCACGGTGCCGGATGCGTCCGCGATCACGCGCAGCGTCTTCGAATCGAACTCGATGCCGACAAGGCGCAGGTCGGTGACGTCGGCGTCGACGCGCACGCCTTCGCTCTGCTGGCGGAAATCGGCGATCGCGCCGCCGATCTTGCTGAGCGCATTGGCGGCGAACGGCTTGAGGTCGATCACCGCATTCTGCGCCAGCGCGTTCTGCAGGTAGGGCATCGCCGCTTTCGTCGCCACGCCAAGGAGCCCGAAGGCGGCTTCCGATTCCACCGCCAGCGACGTGTCGGTCAGCCGTAGGATCTGCTTTTGCGCATCGAGCTCGGGCTTGCCCCAGATATGCACAGTCGCCTCGGCGCCGAAGCCGAACCAGCTCTTCTTCTCCACCGCCTTGACGCGCAGCGAGATGAGCAGACGGTCGCCGGAGGCGGCGACGGTGGCCTTGAGCACCTGCACCTCGGCCGGACCGCTGTGGTCGTCGGGGAAGACGTGGCCCTTGAGCTGCGCCTCGAGCAGCTTGTTGATGTCGGTGAACGGCACGTCGATCGGCACACCGACGGCGATGCGGCCCTGATCCATGGCCGGCACGATCTCGAGCTTTGCCGGGAACGGGCACTGCGGCTGCGTCTGCTGCGGCAGGATGCGCGTTTCCGCCTGCACGCCCACGGTAATGGTGACGGCGCTGCCGTCGATGCGCGGCTGCGCGGCGGCGGCGCGGATCGGCTTGAGCTCAAGCCACAGATCGGGAAAGCCGCTATTGGCGCCGCCGAGCGGGATCGAGCGGCACATTTTCGTCCACTCGCGCCGCGCGGCCTGCTCGAGCATCGGATCGTTGCGCAGCTTATTCTCCAGCGCGCCGATCTGATCGGCCACCTGCTTGTCGATCAGCGGCTTCACCTCGCTGGCGACCGGAATCTTGATGCCGGCGAGCGAGACCGAGCCGTCGCCGATGGCGACCGATCCGGTGAGATTGGGCTCGATCCGCCAGGAGGGGTTGAGTGTCGGCCGCGACGTCACCGTCACATTGCCGCGGATGTCGGCGCGCTGATCGAGCACTTTGCCGGTGACGTTTTGCACCGTCTTGCCGAGCGCGTCGCTGAACAGCCCCGTCACCGCCCCGGTGAGGTTGCCGGCCTGCGTCGCGATCTGCCCCGTCACCCGCAACGTGCCGTTAAGGAGCGTCGTCACCGTCAGGATGTCGGGACGACCGCTGATCGCCATCGGTCCGCGTGTGACGGTGATGCCGATATCGGCCTTGGAAAGGAGGCTCGACACCGGGTTCTTGCTGTTGTCGTTCAGCGTGCGCGGTGCGGCGTTGTCCATCGCTGTGCGGATGGCGGTGAGCGCGACCGCGGTCGGCGCGATCACATAGGAGGTCCGTGTCGCCGGCTTGAGTGGCGGCAGGGCCACGAGCTTCGGTGCATTTCCGCCGCCACTGCCGCCGGGCATGAACCGGTCGAAGGCCCACAACGCGGCCGTGAACGAGACGATGATCACCACAGCAGCGCCAAGGACCGTGCGCACACGCCGTGAGCGCAGCAACGGCCCCAGCGCTTCGCGCGTGAGGATCAACAGGCCGCGGGCCGCATAGAGGAGAGTCTTCAGGAATTCCATTGAGGCGCCCCGATTCGCCGCGCCACGATGGTAGAGGAGCCGCGACTGCCCTGCCACAAGGGATGTAGGCGAACCGCTAACTCCAGGCCGGAGCGTCAGGCATCATCGACAGCGTGATGTTGTCCGGCGTTGAAGGCGCACGCCACCGCGTGTGCGATGTCGCGGCGGCGGCGCTCGAATTCCTCGCGGATTTGCTTGTGTCGAAATTCCTCGGCGATGCGCGAAAACTCTTCGGAGGCGCTCGTACCGTCTGCTGCAGATTCGTCTGTCATCTTGGACCGCCTCTCCAAGGAGGTCGTCACTGATTACGCCCGATGATCGTGCATCGGACTTGTCACGCCCTGCATCTGATCGAATCGCGTGACGGCTGACAGCTGCTTTTGCAGCCGCAGCGCATCGCAGCCGTCGGCATAATAGCCGCGCCGTTCGCCGAACTTTCCATAGCCAAGCTTCGCATAAAGATCGATGGCAGCTCGGTTATGCTCGTGGACTTCCAGGCGCATCATGCCTGATCCGCGTTGTACTGCCCTTTGTTCGGCGGCTTCGAGCAACATCGAGCCGATGCCGGAACGACCGGCAAGCGGATCAACGGCGATCGAGTAAAGCCGCGCGATGGGGCTCCCTGACCGGAACAGGACCAGTGCATAACCCGCACAAATGAATTCGCGATCGGCAACGATCAGGTCGGTGGTCGGCGAGGACATAAGCCGGGCGAAGCTGCGGCGGCTGATCCGGTGATGCGAAAACGAGCGGCACTCAAGGCTGTGCAAGCGGTCGACATCGGTGGGCATTGCTTGGCGCAATTGCGCCCTCCGGGGCGGCGCGAGATCCATGCCGCCCACGCGCGTGGCCTCGTTGCGGGGCCACTCGCTTTTCACGGCTGCATCCCCGTGCGCCCATGGTTCAGGCGTTTGCGGGTTCATCGGCATCTGCCCGCGATTGCTTACTGGACCAGCCTGGCGCCGCCTGTGGTCGTGATTTCGGAGACCGTCAGGTTTCGCGGATTGTTGTGCGTGACATTGAAGATCGCGGAGCCCTGGATCCAGATCTGCCCGGCGACGAGGACCATGCTGGGCGAATTCGCATTCACCACGGGGTTGCCGTAGACCCAGAAATTGAAATTGGGGAAGTAGGCCACGCCATCCCAGGTCGCCTTGGAGCCGTCCGCCTGGTTGTTTCCGTTCCCGCCGAGCGACACCCAGGCGCCGCGGCCGTTGGCATCGGTCGGATCGCCAAAGAACTGCATATTGGTGTAGGGGCCCGAGCTCGGCGAGGTCAGCGTCAACGTCGAGTTTCCCCACACGTAGAGCGTCGATGCGTTGTTCGAGCCGCTGCCGGTGAAGGCAACCATCACGTTCTGGCCGTTCAGGTTCGAACCGCCATCGAGCCACAGTGGCCCTCCGACCATGACATAGACGCCGGGATTGAGAGTGACGCTGGCCTGCGCGTCGATCTTGATGCCGCCGCAATAGGTGCCGGGCGAGAGCGTCACAGTGCCGCCGTGGATGGTAAGGCCGCTCTTGGTGCTGTCGCACGAGTCATATTGCGGGAACGGTATGTTGGCATACGGATCAGAAACTGCCTGAGAGCCGTCCTTAGGCATGGTCGAATAGTTGGTGCCCGTATGGCCGCCGGTCACTCCGAATTTGCTGGCGCTGGCGGAGGGATTGCCTTCCTGGGTCATGCCCCTGTTGTTCACGGTGTTCGCCTGGACAGCGCAATTCTTGGCGGAGAACGTCGCATTTCCGTTCATGTCGAACGCGCCATTGTCGAACGCATTCAGGCCGAGGATGCACAGCGGCACCGTTGTGTTCGTTGCCGCCGAGACGACATTGACGTTGAGCGTCTTGATGCCCATGACGCCCATGACGGTGGTCGGCAGAGTCGTTGCGATCGTTCCCGAGTAGATCCCGTTATTGACCGTGAACGTCGGCGCATCCGGCGGCAGTCCGCCCGAGTTCGACAGATAAGTGTTGAATGCGTTGGATGCCGCGGCCTGCCAATTGGGGCTGCCGTCGAGCACGGCCGCAAGGACCGCGTTATCCATCGCAGTCTGCAGCTTCGCCTTCATCTTGCTGCCGCGGGTGTAATCAACCGCGCTGCCGACGCCGACGACGATCGGCAGAGCTGCTATGGCAAAAGTGATCGCGGCGTTGCCGTTCTCTCGCGAGAAAAATCGGCCAACTTGCCGGTGAATTGCTGCACATGCTTGCTTCAACATGAGACACCAACCTTCGTTGCGTGTCGCCATAATGAGCGGCAATAATTGATTTGAGTTTAGTTATGTCATCTTTAAAAGGTTATTTCTTGATAACCTTGCCGCAAATATACAGCGAGCAATGAAAGTAAGGCATGACCATCGGTCGTGATGCGTGGGCGCGTCTAGGCCCTTTCCTGCCGCCGTCGTGCCACGCTGTATTTTCTCAAGTAATTGCAGGGACTGTAGGATTGCTTGCTCGTGCGCAGGCCGGCAATGCCTAAGTCCTGCTCGATATTGATGTAGCGAATTCCGCGCGCGGCGAGTGCGCCTGCAACCTGCTGATTCACGAAGGCGGTCAGGCCGGGGAAATTGGCGATGTCCACTTTCTCGAAATGCGTGATCGCGTTGGCATGATCGACGATCTCGGAAACGGAAATCGCAGCCATGACCTGATCCACAAAGACGCCGGCAGCGAACAGCGGCAAGCACTCGGCTATTGCGAGGCCGCGCTCGAACGCCTGGAATTCCCGCGTCGCCTCGTCACCAGGCACCGATTCCTTCTGCTCGCTCCAGCGCCGAAACAGCTGCCGTGCCTGGTCGCGCACGGACGCGTTGGCCAGGTCGAGGATCGTGAACCGGCTTTGCGGAAACCGCCGGGAGAATTTGCGGACCTCATTGCGCTTCGAGGCAAACGCGGGTCCCTGGTAAGTGCTCAACCGCTCCGTCGAAAGAATGTAGTCGGTATGATCGGCGTTCTCGACCACCGAAAAGGTCGCGGGGTCGAGCTCTCGCGCGACGATCTCCGGAACGAGCTGCAGACATGGGACAAGTCGCTGGCGTTCCGCGTGATCGATGAGCGCCGCGGCAGCCTGATTGACGGAATGCGTCCCCAGGAGCGAGTAGAACTCCTCGCCGTAGAGGAAATTGGCAAAGTGCACGACCAGATTGCCGTTGAGATCGGAAACCTGGATGCGTCCTTCGAGATCCCATGACCACAAGCAAGCAAAATTAAAGTCCGAATACGGGGCGAAAGCCCCAGTATAGCGCTGGAGCAGCGCATGATCGGAGAGCTGCAGTTTCCTGAACTCGGGAAATCGTGGGAGCGCCGCAGATGCTCCCAAGGCGCATTCGAGCGTATCCTTCAGGAAGCGTGCAAGCTTGCCGTCATGGAGCCGGCGCGCGCTGCCGCCATAGGCGCCGACCGCAATGTCCATGCCGGAGTGCATAATGGCTTGCCTATGAAATCGCGTGATGGATCATCACCAAGCGGAATTGAAATTGTCTTAAGTCCGCTAAGACTCGATGCTTTCGCGAAAGCGCAAGCGAGATGAAAGCTCCGGCGGGCACGTGGGCTTTGTGGCGCATGAAAATCCCGTCCCATTGCACGCATGGTAAGCGAATAGTTAGCGTCGACGCGAAAAACAGCAGCGCACTCTTCGCAAAATCGAGAATGTGTCGCGCTATCGTGCTGTCCGTTGGGGATGGCAATGAACACGGCCAATCACAAGCGAATAGAAGTGGCGGCATCCCCGCCTTGCGCACAGTTTCGGCCGCGTCAGCAGTCGAAGCCGGGGAGCGCTGTCGGCGAAAGCGTCGACGCAGCAGGGCCGCGGTCAGCGCCGCTCATCTTCCTGATTCTGACGTCGACCTTGGTGGCATTCGCCACCAATCTGTCGATGCATCAGCTCAATATGCGCATGCAGGACCTCGGAATTTCCGAATTCGGGATAGGCATCAGCGTCGCCACGCAAGCACTCGGCATCATCCTGGTTGCGCCGCTGGCCAAGGATGCGATTGCGCGTTTTGGCGTGCGCCGCGCGTTCGTGCTTGGCGCCATCATCACCAGCAGCACGTTTCTGAGCATCAATTTTCTCAGCGACGCCGTCGCGCTCTCGGCAGTCCGTCTGCTGTTCGCGGGCGGCCTGGCGCTCTTGTTCACAATCAGTGAATCGCTGGTCATCACGCGCACGGAGCAATCCAACCGCGGCAAGGTGGTCGGCTGGTATGCGACCGCGCTCGCGGTCGGCACGGCGGCTGGGCCGGCCTTTGTGACTGTGACCGGCGTCGACGGGTTTGCGCCACTGCTGTGGTCCGCGATGTTGTTTTGGCTGACGGCCGTTCCGATTGTTCTCTGTGTCGGAAAAGGCGAGGACTTGGCGCCCGTGGTGCGCACGTCGACCATGGGTTCGATGCGCATCATGCCGATCGCCTTCGTCACTGCGTTCATCTTCGGCGTCGTCGACAATGGCGGCATCTCGATGCTGTCCGTCTACAGCACGATGAACGGCTATGACTACAGCCAGGCCGCCATGCTTGCAGCGACGGCGATGGTCGGAGGCGTCGCGCTGCAAGTCCCGCTCGGATACGGAGCCAACGGATACGACATCCGCATGATCCTGCTGCTGTGCGGCGTCGGTGCCATCGTCTTGCTCGCGCTGCTGCCGAACATCATGGCGCTCCACACCGCGGCCCTTGGCGTCTCCTTCCTCCTCGGCGGCTTCCTCGAAGGTTTCTACACGGTGGGCCTGATCTGCATCGCCAGAAATTGCCGCAGTATCGGAATTTCGTCGGCGAATGGCGCGTTCGTTTCCATGTGCGGCTTGGGAGAATTCGTCGGGCCCCTGACAACCGGAACCAGCATCCATTACCTCGGATCGCAAGGCTTCGTGGTTGGGCTTACCGTGCTTCTCGCGGCGTATATTGTGCTGGTCGCGATGATGAAGCGCGGTGCCTCGGTGCAATCCGTGAGCGTCTGAGGTTTGCGCAGGCTCGCTCCGCAAGCGATTGGGAACCGGCTCTCCGATCAGGCCGTTAGCGGGCATGTCGCCTGCTTATGTCTTCGTGCTCACCATGGGGATCGTCAACCTCTTCGGTGACATCACCTATGAGGGCGGCGGCAGCATCAACGGGCCGTTCATGGGCTCGCTCGGCGCGAGCGCGGCCATCGTCAGCATCACGGCGGGTCTTGGAGAGTTTCTCGGCTACGCATTGCGCCTGCCCGCGGGATACGCGGCGGATCGGACCGGCCGCTACTGGCTGATCACCTTCGCTGGCTTCATCATCAATCTCTTCGCGGTCCCGGCCATGGCGCTCGCGGGAAGCTGGCAGGTCGCTGCTGTCTTGGTGTTGGCGGAGCGGATCGGCCGGGCGCTCCGCAAGCCGACCGTCGAGGCGATGCTCTCCTACACCACGGGTGAGCTCGGCAAAGCATGGGTGTATGCGCTCAACACCGCGCTCGATGAAACCGGCGCGACCATCGGTCCGCTGTTGATCGCCTCGGTGCTGCTGTTCAAGGGCGATTATCGGACCGGTTACGCCTTGCTGCTGATCTCGGCGCTGGCGGCGCTCGTCGCCTTGGTGGTCGCGCGCGTCAACTTCCCGCTGCCCTCGCGCCTCGAGCAGGGCCGCACGGCGCCGGCGAAGAATCTGACGCCGGCTTACTGGTGGTACATGCTGGCCGGCGCGCTGTTCGCGGCCGGGCTGATGAGCTTCGAGCTGATCTCCTACCATCTGGCCAAATCAAAAATCGCATCCGAGCAGTGGATCCCGGTGATGCTCGCGATCTCGACGGCATTCGGTATCGTTGCGACGCTCGTCTTCGGCAAGCTGTATGACTGGTTGGGTCTCCCCGTTGTCATCGTCGCCGTCTGCTTGTCGGCTGCTTTCTCGCCGTTTGTGTTTCTTGGCAGTTTTTACATTGTGCTGTTCGGGATGTTGTTGTGGGGCCTTGGCTATGCGACGCAGGACACGTTGCTCAAAGCCATCGTCGCCGGTGTCCTCCCTGAAGGGAAACGCAACATCGCGTTCGGCCTCTACTATGCCGGCTATGGCGTCGGATGGCTGATCGGCAGCATCGTGGCTGGGCTCCTTTACGACAAATCCCTGGCCGCATTGATTGCGTTCTCGATCATCGTGCAGCTTGCTTCGTTGCCGTTCTTCGTCGTGGCGCGGCATCGCCAGGCATTTGATCGAGATCGCGCGCCGAACTAAGGTGTTGAGCGGGGGCGACCGAAGCGATCTTCGGGAGCGACATGCTGCAACGCTCATGCGTCGTCGCGCGTCACACGCTTTGCGTGGTGCGCGCAGGTTCTATCTTCGCTTGCTTATCTCTAACGGGCGGCGCCATCGCGCAGACGGCGCATTGTTTCAACGACCTTCATGGGCCGGAAGTGCCGTGCACGGCGCCAGGCGGCGGCACGTCTGCTGCGCCGGCGCCGCGCGGGCCGAGCCCGGCGGAAACCGCGGATCGGCAGCGGCGCGCGAAGGCGCACGCGGCGAATGACCGTGGCCTGTCGGCATTCAAGCGAAAAGATTACGCAACGGCCCTTCGCGAGCTGGAGAACGCCATGCGGCTGGCGCCGGAGGATGCCACCATCCAAGGCAACTACTGGTTCGTCAAAGGCGATTGGGCCATCGGTGTGAAGCATGATCTGGAATTGGGAAAGCAGTACCTTCTCAAGGCCCGCCAATATTCACCGAATAACAAATCAGTGCTGTCCTATTTGAAGCTCCTTGGAATGGCGCAAAAAGGCGTCCAGGGCGACAAACTGTGGTCGCGGGCGTCCACGGCCGCCGAGCACGGAGATTGGGACCTGGCGCTTTCGCTTCAGCGCGACCTGCTTACCGCCGATTTCGACAAACTTTACGAGAACGACCTGAGATTGTTGACGGCGGGACAGGCGCTCGCGAGCCAGCAGTGGGCGACTGCCGCAAACGCCCTGCGTGAATATGCCCGCATCGAAGCGGAGCACATGCAATCGGTCCACAAGGATGATCCTTCGAAGGCCAGAGCCTGGGCCGAATTTGCCAATGCGGCGATCGATGCGCTCGAGCGTGGCGACGTCACAGCTGCCCGGCTGCATTGGCAGAAGCTCGGTAGCCTCGGCAGTCTCGATTCCTATGAAGACCCTTACATCAAGGGCCTGATGGCGGAGCTGGACCGGCAATCGAGCGCCGAGACGCAGCGCAATGCCAGACAAGAGCCGGCGCAGGCCTTAAGTCCGAACGACTCGAATTGCACGGGCTGGGTTACCGCAAACGGAAAGAGCTCACGGCTATGCATGGACGCCCAGGCGCATCGTTACTGCGAAGAGGCGAGCGGTGGCAGCGTCTTGCGGGTCAATTGCCAGTAAAGAATGTGCGGCAATGTCGGAATGGCAGCATGCGCAGGCGCGTCCGGAACGTTACGGTCCGCCGCCACATTTGCCGGTCGTGGACCTCAATCGCAGACAGGGAGAGTGCGAGCACCAGGCCGAGATTTGCTTGGAGGAATCCAATTCCGCCCTCGATCCGGATGATCGCCTGGTGTGGAGGCGCCTCGCGCGAGCGTTGCGGTCATCGCGGTCGCCGGACTGCAACCGCTGCTGCAAACCTGAACACGCGTCAGCAGGTCTCTCACCTCTCGTCCGTCTGAGCGCCCCTGGCGGCGGCGCCTGACGCTGCGCTGCTTGCGCCGCCAGCGGCTCCGCCCTGCGCCGCGCCTTGAGCAGCGCCGGCGGCTGCGCCTGCCGCGGCTCCATGGGGACCGAGCGCCGCGCCGCCGATCGCGCCTTGCACGGCGCCGGTCGCGGCGCCCTGGCCGGCGCCCGTGGTTGCGCCCGCGACCGGATTGGCATTCCGACTGGGGTGAGTGGCGCCCGTGATGCCGCCTTGCGCCGCACTTTCACCCACGCCGGCAGGATTGATGGCCTGTGCCGATGCCGGCCCAGCGGCGGCGCAGGCTGCAAAAAGGATAGCCGCAAAAATGCGTTCGTTCATCTGAGGTCCTCCGTTGCACCATCGACGAGGCCGTCATGGGCTCACGACTTGCGAGCCAAACGCGCCGCGCGCGGCGAGAGTTCGGGAATGTCCTTTGACATAAGCTCTCGGGAACAATTCCGCGAATGGCGTGAGAAAGACGCGGCGTGCACGTGCTCCGCGCGTTGCATGCGAATCAATCCCGTCGGCGTGCTCGATGAAATGCAGAAGGGCGGAACGCAGAGTCTTGTCGGGACGTTTGCGTTTTGCGCTGAAGCGGGGGCGACCGACGGCCTCCTGTTTGCAGTGCGAGCGAGCGCGATACACGCGCTCACGGAACGAAGACTGACTCATGAGGAGGAACACAATGACATTGAAGCACATGCGGACCGCGGCCTTGGCGGCAACTCTGCTGGCAGGCAGCGTCGCGCTTGGTTACGCGCAATCGAGTTCGACGATCGGCGCGGGCGGCTCGTCGGCCGGCGGCGGCGGTTCCAGCACCACGCTCGGGACCGGCGGCTCTGCGGCGGGGTCCGGTTCCGGCAGCGGTTCCGCTTCGACGCTCGGCGTCGGCGGTTCGTCGGCGGGCGGCGGACAGTCGAGCACGACGCTCGGCACCGGCGGCTCCGCCGCGGGTTCCGGGAAGGGCAGTGGCTCCGCTTCGACGCTCGGCGTCGGCGGTTCGTCAGCCGGTGGCGGCAAGTCCAGCACGACGCTCGGCACCGGCGGCTCCGCCGCGGGTTCCGGGAAGGGCAGTGGCTCCGCTTCGACCTTGGGCACCGGCGGCTCGTCAGCGGGTAGCGGCAAGTCCAGCAGCACGGTTGGCACCGGCGGTTCGGCCGCGGGCACCGGCAAGTCCGGCAGCTCGTCGACCGTCGGCTCCGGCGGATCGTCAGCGGGCCAGAGCATGGACCGGGACGACCGTGGCCGCGGCAAGCACCGTGGCGAGATGCGGCGTGACCGCGACCGCGACGGCGATCGTGACCGTGACCGCGACCGTGACCGCTAAGCCGGTCTGACGAAGAGCTGCGATGGACGGGCGCTAGCGAATCGCCCGTCCATTCGCGCCGTTTGGGAGCAGCAAAAAATGAAACGATCAGCAGCGCTATGGGCTCTCGCCCTCGTCTTCGCGGCAGGATCCGCCGCCTATGCTGCCAGTAGCAGCAGCTCCAGTTCGGCCTCGTCCGATGGACATGTCACATCCTCGTCGGGCCCGAACGGAAACTGCAAGACTGTCTACCTCAAGCCTGGCGAGCAGCCGCCTTCGAGCAGCGGCTCCATGAGCACGCAGATCACCGCCGGTGGCGGCAAGGTCTCGGGCAGCACGACCGGACCAGGCGGGACCATGAGCACCAACACCACGGGCTCCGGTGCCAATAGCATGTCCTCGTCAACGTCGGACGGACGCACAGTGGTCACATCGTCGAACGGCGACTGCACCGTCTACGTCCATCCTGACAAGAAGTAGGAGATCCAGATGACAACCAAACTGAATACGCTGCTGCTCGCCGGCGCGCTGAGCGCGGGATTGGCGGCAGCTGCGTTCGCGCAGGGCTCCGCTTCGACCGGCGGCAGCGCCGGCTCGTCCGTCGGTGCCGGCGGCTCGGCGGCAACCGGAGGCAGTGGCGGCAGTGCCGCCATTGGCGGCACCTCTGCGACGACGCTTGGCACGGGCGGCACTTCGACCGGCCCAAGCGGGACATCGTCCACGATCGGCAGTGGCGGCAGTGCGGCGGGCGGCACGCGTGACACCAGCAGCACCGGCATCCACGGCAATCGCAACAATCTGAATGCGATGTCGAAAGCGCGGGCCCAGGATCGCGGCACCTGGAGCCGCTCCATGACCCACACCAAGGTGCACAAGGGCGAAGTGTCTTCGCGCACCAAGTCGATGGCACATGAGCCGGGCGGCCCGCCGGTGAAATCGACCACGGGCGTGTCGTCGGGTCAGTAACTGCACGAACCTATGCGAGAGGCAGGACAGCTCGGTCCTGCCTCTTCGCTTGATGGGCAAGCGCGAGCCAAAACATGAAGCAGAGTGCGCCAATAGGCGCGGGGATATCTTTTCGGGCAAAGACCACGGGTCGCAACGTCAAATAATCGCGTGGCGCACTTTCGCCGACACCCATTCGCTGAGCACAACGGTCGCGATGATGATCAACAGAATGACCGACACGCGCGTCCAGGTCAGCGTGGTGATCGCGGCATTGAACGGCAGGCCGATGCCGCCGGCGCCGACCAGCCCGAGCACCGTCGACTCCCGGATATTGATGTCCCAGCGAAACACGCTGATGCCGGCGAAGGCGGGCATCACCTGCGGCACCACGCCATAGGCGGTCACCTGCGCGCCACCGGCGCCGGTCGCGCGCACCGCTTCCACTTGGCCCTCGTCGATCTCCTCGATCGCCTCGTATAGGAGCTTGGCGCAGAAGCCGATCGAGCGCAGCCCGATGGCCAGGATGCCGGCGAGCACGCCGGGTCCGATGATGGTCACCAGCATCAGCGCCCAGATCAGCGCGTTGATCGAGCGCGAGGCGACGATGATGAAGAGCGCGATAGGCCGCACGAAGGCCACGCTCGGCGTGGTGTTGCGCGCGGCGCAAAACGCGACCGGCACCGCGAGCACGATCGCCATCGCGGTGCCGAGCGTGGCGATGTTGATGGTGTCCCATAGCGGCCGCCCGAGCGTACGGATGACGCTCCAGTCCGGCGGCACCATGCGCACCGCGAGGTCGGCCGCTTGCGTCGGCGCGTCGGTGACGAAGGCCCAGATCGTCTTGTCGGAAATGAGCTGCCAGCAATAGACGAAGATCATCGCGGCGACGAGCCACGCAGCCCAGGCCGCGAGCTCGGCGCCGCGCGTGCGCCGGTGCCAGACCTTGGTGCCGTTGCGCAGCGCGACCGCCATCTTATTGCACCCAACGGCGGACGAAGCCGGAGGAATACTCCACCAGCATCACGATCGCGATGATGATCAACAGGATCGCCGCGGCGGAGTCGAACTCGTAGCGATTAAATGCGGTGTCCAGTGTCGCCCCGATGCCGCCACCGCCGACGATGCCGACCACCGCGGATTCGCGGAAGTTGATGTCGAAGCGGTAGAGGCCGAGCCCGATCATCCGCGGCATCACCTGCGGCTGCACGCCGTAATTGATCCACTGCAGCCAGCCAGCACCGCTGGCGCGCACCGCCTCGGCTTGCGTGGCGTCCATGTCTTCGATGTCCTCGGCGAGCAGCTTGCCGTAGAAGCCGATCGTGGCGAACGACAGCGTCACCACGCCGGCGAACGGGCCGAAGCCGAAAAATTTGACGAAGAAGATCGCGAGGATGATCTCCTGGAAGCTGCGCGACACCGCGAGGATGGCGCGGCAGACGTAGTAGACCGGCGCCGGCGCGATGTTCTTCGCCGCGCCGACGCCGACCGGGATCGAGATCGCGATGCCGATCACGGTCGCCACCACCGTCATCCACAGGCTCTCCAGGATGCCGTCGGAAATATCGCCCCAGCGGCTGGTGAAGTCGGGCGGAAAGAATGCGGCGAAGAAGCGCGCGCCGCGCGGCAGGCCTTCCCACACGCGCACCCAGTTCACCTCGGTGGTGCCGAGCGCCAGCGCCAGATAGGCAACCGCGCTGATGCCGAGCGTCCAGCGCAGCCAGGCGCGCTTGATCAGCGGCGGCTTTTTCCAGAGGCGAGGGGCGGCCGCGGCGATACTCATAGGCGTTCAGGTCAGTCCGGCGAGGCGCGCCCGATCGGGCTGCGGCGCCTCGAAGGCGACGACATTGTCCGGAGCGTCGGGTGTCTCGGCGGTCTCCTCGTCGGCCTTGCGGATCGTCGCCGACCAGTCTTCCTCGCCATAGATCTTGGTCAGCACCTCGGGGGTGAGCCCGGTTGGAGCGCCGTCATAGACGATGGCGCCGAGCTGCAGGCCGACGATGCGCTCGGCGAACATCTGCGCCAGCATCACGTCGTGGATGTTGATGATCGCCGAGAGCTTGCGCTCGCGGCAGAGCTCGGTGATCAACCGCATGATCTGCCGCGAGGTCTTCGGATCGAGCGAGGCGGTCGGCTCGTCCACCAGCAGCAGGCCCGGGTTCTGGATCAGCGCGCGGCAAATGCCGACGCGCTGGCGCTGTCCGCCCGAGAGCTCGTCGGCGCGCTTGTCGGCCATGTGGTCGAGGCCGACGCGCGCCAGCAATCGGAACGCTTCGTCCACGTCCTTCTGCGGAAAGCGGCGAAACCAGCTGCGCCAGAAACCGACATAACCGAGCCGGCCGCTGAGCACGTTCTCCATCACCGAAAGCCGCTCGACCAACGCGTATTCCTGGAAGATCATGCCCATGCGCCGGCGCGCGCGCCGCAGCTCGCCGCTCTTGAGCGTCGTGATCTCGGTGTCGTTGAGCGCGATCGTTCCGGCGGTCGGCTCGACCAGCCGGTTGATGCAGCGGATCAATGTCGACTTGCCGGCGCCCGAGGGGCCGATCAGCGCCATCACCTCGCCGTCGGGCACGGCGAGGTCGATGGCTTTGAGCGCGAGATCGCCGGTGCGATAGCGCTTGGTCAGCCCGTTGATGCGCAGCATGCAGTGCCGCTTACTTGCAGGTGTATTTCACGCCGTTCGCCGCGTCGATCTTGCGGATGATATTCCAATCTTTCTTGTAAGTGATCGGGACGAAGCGATCCTGCGCCTTGAACTCGGCCTTGAGCGCCGAGCCTTCCCACGGGAAGCTGAAGAACGCGTCCTTGATCTTCGCCACCAGCGCCGGATCGAGATTGTAGGCATAGCCGTAGCCGGTGGTCGGGAAAGTCTCCGACTTGTAGATGGTGCGGATCTTGGCGCGATCGACCACCTTGCGCTCGAACATGCGGAACATCACCTCGTTCGCGACCGCCGCGGCGTCGTAGTCCTTGTTGGCGATGCCGATCACGGAGTTGTCGTGCTTGCCGGAGAACGCCGGTGTGAAGTCGCGGTCCGGCAGGAGATTGAAATCCGCCTTGAGGATCGCCGAGGGCGCCTTGAAGCCGGAATTCGACGTCGGCTCGGTGAACGCCACCTTCTTGCCCTTGAGATCGGCCGGGGTCTTGATCGGGCTGTCGGCCGGCACGATGATCTCCATCTCGTAGCCGAACTCGCCGGCCTTGCCGCCCATGATCGCGAACGGCACGAAGCCGGCGCAATTGACGGCGATCGGATTCGAGCCGGTGTTGAAGCCGGCGATATGCAAACGGCCGGAGCGCATCGCCTCGATCTCGGCGGCGTTCGATTGCACCGGGAAGAACACCACCTTCTTGCCCGTCTTCTCCCCCAGATATTTGACGAAGCCGTCCCACACCTTGGCGTAGACGGCGGGATCTTCGACGGGCGTGTAGGCAAAGATCAGCGTCGATGGATTGACGAACTGTTTCGGGTCGGTCGGCGCGTCGGCGACCATGTCGCCGTCGCGGTCGCAATAGGCCTTGTCGAGATCGCCGCGCGGGCAGTCCTGCTGGGCGCGCGCAGGAGTGGTGAAGGCGAGAACGGCCAGCGCTGTAGCCGTCGCAAGAATGCCTTTTGGGATGGTGTTGATGCGCTGCAGCATGGTTGCCCCCGTGTGTTGCGGTGCGATGTTCACGAAATGCGCACCGGCGTCGCTCGTCCGTCAGCTTAGTCGAGGTTTTCAAAAATGGGAAAAGGCTCTGGCGCGGCCGTCAAGTCTTGCGACGTCCGCACCATTTTGCGTATTCGTGGTCTGTCGCCGCCCGCCGGCACCAAACAATTGGCCGATGTATCTGCTTTTGGATCCACTGTTGTTCTTCGCCTCGTTCGCCGCGGCTGCTGTTCTGCTGTGCAGCGCGACCGCCGTCGCGATCTGGGTGGTTTTCAGGTTCCTTCGCGCGATCATTCGGTTTCCGCGAACGCTGCGCGAGTGGCCGATGCGTGCGCGCACGAAGCGTGCTGTTCAAGCGGACCTTCTTCGGCTCAAGCGCGCCGGCGCGTGAGGGGGAGCATCATGCGCGCCTTAGTGCGAATTCCCGCGGCGACCTTGCAGAGGCGATCAGCCTTCGCCGTGATCTGTTCGGCGCTGGCATTGAACCTGTGCGTTGGTGCATCTGCTCAAAGCGGTTCGACCGGCGGCACCATCGGGAACGTGAACAAACAGGCGCATGGCAGCGATGACAGGGCGCGCCCGCGCCATGTCAGCCCCAGCACCGCCGCGCCACGCCCTGCATCGAAGTGTAAATTGGCGTCGGTGTGGGCGAACGAGGTCGCCAACCTTGGCAGCTCGGTGTGGACGATATCGGCCGATGGGGCGGCGGTAGAACGTGGTCTGGGCGCCGCGCAGGGACGAGCGTCATTGGCGGGCGGCACCCTCACCATCAGGTGGCGAACCTGCTGCAGCGGCGGGACCTATGTCGTTCGCGTGAACGCGTCATGCAGCGCGGGAACTGGCAAGGTGACGGTCCTTGATGGCCTTGGGGCCGGAACAGTCAACCCGGTAACATTCACCGCCATACCGTCCGGGAATAATTGAGCTGAATGCCGGTGGAGCGTTCAGCTCAATAAATGCTGATGCTCAGGCCTCGACCGCCGCGCTCCTGTTCAGAGCATGGTGCCTGACCGGCGCCGCCGGCGCGCGGCTGCTCGAGGCAGCCGTACGGTCGAGCCATTCCAGAAACAGCCGCACCTGCTGCCCTTCGGCGCGCGGCGTCCGATGCACCAGGTAAGAGACACCTTTGAACGCGATGGCGGGCAGGGGCGCGATGAGCTCTTGTTTTGCGAAGCTTGCGCTCAGCAGATTTTCCGGCGCGATGATCGAGCCGAACCCATCGCGCACGGCATGCATCGCCACGAATAGGTGATCGAAGCGGTGACCTTCCTCGAGCACCTGATGATCGATCCTGGCGAGGTCGAGCCAGGCTTCCCATTCGCCCGGCCGCGTCGACGCGGTGATCAAGGGATGCCGCAGCACATCGGCCGGCTTATTGACCGGATGCCGGGCGACCAGCGCCGGCGATGAGATGACCGTCAGCCGCTCGTCGAACAACAGCTTGGTGCCGCGCAGCCGCGAGCCGGGATTCGAGACGGGTCCGCGCGTGATCACGACATCGGTCGAGGAGACATCGAGTGCCTGACCGGTCTGTCGTGTCGCCATCCAGATCGCGATGTTCGGGTTTGCCGCTTCGAATTCGACGAGCCGCGGCAGCAGCCAGTACATCGCGAACGTGGCTGGCGCCTCGACCGCAACCACCGACTTGCTCTTCTGCCGGCGGACATATTCGCAGGCGCCGCGGATCTCATTGATCGATTGATCGAGCTTGTCGGCGAGGATCTGTCCATAGGGCGTGAGCACAAGTCGCCGGCCTTCGCGCATGAACAGCTTCTGCCCGAGCCAGTTTTCCAGCGACGTGATCTGCTTGCTGATCGCACCATGCGTGACGCCGAGCTCTTTCGCGGCGGGGGCGAGACCACCGGCGCGCGCAGCGCCGGCGAACGCACGCAAAGCAACCAGGGGGAGTTCTCGCGCTTCCATGATCTTCCTCGATATCGACGCGAGACATGTTACTAGAACTCACATTTCAGTGCAATTTATTCGATTGTAACTCACGTGACCAAGTTTACCGTCGGAGCCATGACGTATGGCGTTCGGGCTGTTCTGTGCGATCTCGACGGCACGCTGATCGACAGCGCGGAAGACCTCCGCGCGGCGCTCAACGCCGTGCTGCGCGGCCGCAATCTTCCGCCGGTCGGCGCGGAAGCCGTCCGCGGCATGATCGGCGACGGAGTCCCGAAGCTGATCGAACGCGGGCTCGTTGCGGTCGGAGGCGATCCACACCAGGCGCCATCACTGCTCCCTGAGTTCCTGCGCCTTTACGAGGCCGATCCGGCCGCCGACAGCCGTTGCTATCCGGGCGTCGTCGAAACGCTCGGCGAATTGTGTGCCCGCCACTGCCGCCTCGCGGTCGTCACCAACAAGCCGGTCGTCGCGACGCGCAAGATCCTGCAACTTCTCGGGCTTGCCGATTTCTTCGACGTCATCGTCGGCGGCGACACGCTGCCGCAGCGAAAGCCGGACCCCGCGCCGCTGCGCGAGGCGGCGCGGCAGCTTGCGCTCGACGTCACCGACCTGGTGATGGTCGGCGACAACGTCCACGACATCGAGGCCGCGCGCGCCGCCGGGATGACCTCCATCGCCGTTACCTACGGCTATCATCACCGGCCGCCGTCCACCTTCGGCGCCGACCGGCTCATCGATCGGTTTGACGAGCTTCTGCCGCTCATCCGCGTCCTGCCGTCACCGGCAGGCGCGCCGGTCTGTCATCCGCACGTCAGCCACAAAGCCCATTCTGCATCGGAGTCCATCAAGTGACGATGTCCGCCGTGAATACGAGCGCTCCGCAAGCCACAGAAGTCGAGGCCAATGGACGAACTTACGCGCTGCCAAAGCGGCCCACGGTCGTGATCGTGGTCGACGGGTTCGATCCGTCCTATCTCGAACACGGCATCGCCAACGGCACCTTGCCGACCATGGCGTCGTTCAAAAAGCACGGCTTCATGGGCATTGCCGACTGCTCAATGCCGAGCACGACCAACACCAACAACACCTCGATCGTGACCGGTGTGCCGCCGGTGATCCACGGGATCAACGGCAACTACTATCTCGATCCCGACACCGGCAAAGAGATCATGATCACCGACGCCAAGCGTCTGCGCTGCGGCACCGTGCTCGGTGCGCTGAGCAAGGCCGGCGTGAATACGGCTGTGGTCACGGCCAAGGACAAATTGCTCAAGGTGCTCGCCTATCAGATGGCCGGAATCAATTTTTCTTCGGAATATGCCGGCAAGGCCAACCTGACCGAGAACGAGATCGAGAATGTCGAGCAGCTGGTGGGACGGCCGACGCCCGACCAATATTCGGCGGATCTCTCGCTCTTCGTCTTCGACGCCGGCGTCAAGATCCTGGCGAAGCATCGTCCCGACTTCATGTATCTGTCGACCTCGGATTACGTGCAGCACAAGCACGCACCCGGGGAGCCGGAGGCCGATGCTTATCATCAGGCCGTCGACACCGCCGTCGCCAGGCTGATCGGGCTCGGCGCAACCGTCGCCATCACCGCCGACCACGGCATGAGCGACAAATCGCACCCCGACGGGACGGCCAATGTCGTCTATCTCGAGGACGAACTGAACGCGACGTTCGGCGCCGGATCGGTGCGCGTGATCTGCCCGATCGCCGATCCGTTCGTGCGGCACCATGGCGCGCTCGGCTCATTCGTGCGGGTGCACTTGCGCAAGCCCGGCGATATCCCGGCCATGATGGCCTTCAGCCGCACTTTGCCGGGCATCGAGCTGGTGCTCGACAAGCAGCAGGTCTGCAAGGATTTCGAGCTGCCGCTCGACCGGGAGGGGGACTTCGCCGTCTTCAGCGACAAAAACACGGTGGTCGGCGCCCGACGCGAGGATCATAATTTGAGCCAGCTCGCCGGCCATCGGCTGCGCTCGCATGGCGGGCTCGGCGAGCAGAAGGTTCCGTTCCTGCTGTCGCGGCCGCTCAACGCCAAGTACCGCGAGATCGCGAAAGCGGGCCGTCTGCACAACTACGATATTTTCGATTTCGCCCTGAACGGCGTGGAATAGCGGACAAGGAGCAGAGACCAGAATGCGTACGGCCAAAGCCGCGATCTACGAGGCGCCGAACACTCCGTTCGTGCTCAAGGACTATCCGCTGCGCCCGGCCAAGCGCGGCGAAGTCCTCGTCAAGGTGACGATGTCGACGATCTGCCGCTCGGACATTCACTCCTATGAGGGTAAGCGGCCAAATCCTTGTCCGGGAATTCTCGGTCACGAGATCATCGGCATCATCGATGAGATCGGCGAGGGCATCGATCGCGATATGCGCGGCGACAAGTTGAAGGTCGGCGATCGCATCACCTGGAGCGAGTACTTCTTCGACGGTCATTGCTACTACCGCGACGTCCTCGACATGCCGCAGAAGTGTCATGGCGTGCGCAAATACGGCCACGACCTCGCCAACGAAGACCCACACTTCCTCGGCGGCTTCGCCGAGTACTGCTACATCCTGCCGGGCACCGGCATTCTCAAGCTGCCCGACGAGCTGTCGGACGAGGAGGCGACGCCGATCAACTGTGGTGTTGCCACCATGGTATCGGTGACCGAAGCCGCCGAGATCGCGCTCGGCGATGCGGTGGTCATCCAGGGTCTCGGGCTTCTCGGCCTCTACGGCGCGGCGATGGCGAAAGCTCGCGGCGCGCGGCTGGTGATCGGCCTTGACGCGGTGGCGGATCGCCTCGCGGTATCGAAGAAATTCGGCGTCGACGTCGCGATCGACATCGGCAAGACCTCGGCGAAAGCCGTGATCGACGAAGTGCGCAAGCTGTGCCGGCCGGACGGCGCCGACGCGGTGATCGAAGTCTGCGGCGTGCCCGACGTCATCCCGCAGGGCCTGCAGATGCTGCGCACCGGCGGCCGCTATGTGCTCGGCGGCCTGGTCAGTCCCGATGCCAACGTGACCATCGACGCCAACATGCTGGTGAAGCGCTGGGTCACCATGCGCGGCATCCACAATTATCATCCGCGGCATCTGATCCAGGCACTCGACTTCGTCATGGCGAACCGCAAGCGGTTTCCGTTCAAGGAGATCGTCGACTCCAAGTTCGCGCTCAAGGATCTCGACACCGCTTTCAAGAAGGCGTCCGAGCGCACCGTGCTCCGCGCCGCAATCGTTCCAGGAGGTAAGTAATGCAGGCTCCGGCGCTCAACTTCAGTCCGCGCGGGCTTTATATCGGCGGCCAATGGACGGCGCCCGACAAGGACGGGTCGTTTACCTCGATCAATCCCTCGAACATGGAAAAGCTCGCGGACGTGCCGTCGGCGGATGAGCGCGACGTCGACCGCGCCGTGCAGGCGGCGAAGAAAGCCTTCAAGGAGTGGTCGCGGGTCCCGCTCAAGGACCGCGCCAAATGCCTGAAGGCGCTGGCCGACCGCATCGAGGAGAATGCCGACGAGCTCGCGCTGTTCGACGCTGTCGATTCCGGCAACGCCATCCTCGGCATGCGCGGCGACATGATCTGGACGGCCGACTGGCTGCGCTACTGCGCCGGCCTCGTCACCGAGATCAAGGGCGAGACGTTTTCGCAGGAAGGGCGCCATCTCAATATGACGCGGCGGCAGCCCTTCGGCGTCGTCGCCAAGATCAATCCGTTCAATCATCCGTTCCGCTTCTGCGCCGAGAAGGCCGCGGCGCCCTTGGCTGCCGGCAACACGGTCGTGATCAAGGGATCCGAGCAGGCGCCGCTGTCGAGCCTGCGGCTCGGCGAGCTGTGCGAAGGCATCTTCCCGCCCGGTGTCGTCAACATCATCACGGGCGACGGCAAGATCGGCTCGGCGCTGGTGCGCCATCCCGACGTGCGGCGCATCGGCTTCGTCGGCTCGGTGCCGACCGGCCGTGTCATTGCCACCGAGGCGGCGGCGAGCCTCAAGCGCGTCAGCCTCGAGCTCGGCGGCAAGAATCCGATCGTGATCTTCCCCGACGCCGACCCGAAGAAGGCGGCGCAGGCGGCGATCAAGGGCATGAACATGAATCGGCAGGGCCAATCGTGCTCGTCGACGTCGCGCGTCTTCGTGCATGCCTCGCTTCACAAAACCGTCACGGAAGAATTGGTAAAGCTCGCCGAGGCGCTTCCGGTGGGACCGCCCTGGTTGAAGCAGAACGAGCTCGGACCGATCGTGTCGCAGCGCCAATTCGAACGCGTCATGGGCTTCATTGCATCGGCGAAGGCAGAGGGGGCGAAGCTTCTCACCGGCGGCGGCAAGCCCTCCGATCCCGCGCTCGCCGGCGGACTGTTCATCTCGCCGACCGTGTTCGATCAGGTGACGCCGGCGATGCGCATCGGCCGTGAAGAGATCTTCGGCCCGGTGATGTCGATCATGCCGTGGGACGACTACGAGGACATGCTCGAAAAGGTCAACGGGGTCGAATACGGCCTCACCGCCGCGATCGTCACCAACGATCTCGCCAAGGCCATGGAGTCCGCGGAGCGGATCGAGGCCGGCTATGTCTGGATCAATTCCAATGGTCGCTATATCGGCGCGCCTTACGGCGGCTGGAAGCAGAGCGGCATCGGCGAAGAAGAGTGCTTCGACGAGATCTTGAGCTACACGCAGATCAAGAACATCAACATGCGGTGGTGACGCTGTTTGACGGAGACGACTGTCCGACAACAGGACAGCGGTTCGGGAGAAGACGCGAGACAACAGGAAACGATTGAACGAGACCTAACGGGAGGGAAGACAATGCTGGGAACAAAGCACGCTGCCGTACTGTCGACGCTGGTGATCGGAGCCACTCTGGCGATTGCGGGACCTGCCGCCGCCGCCGGCGACGGGCTCGCCGAAGCAGGCACGCTGAAGGTCGGTATCATCCCGGCCGAGGACGCGCGCGCGGTCGTCAAGCAGTCGAAAGAGGTGATGGACCAGGTCAGCAAGACGCTCGGCATGAAGACCGAGATCTTCGTCGGCTCGGACTACAACGCGACCATCGAGGCGCTGCGCGCCAACAAGGTCGACGTGGCGTTGATGGGTGCCTTCGGCTACGTGCTGGCGACGACGCAGGCGCCGGTCGAAGCCTTCGCCGTCACCGTCACCAAGGCGAGCAACTCGCCGGACTATCACTCGATCATCATCGCCAAGAAGGACGCGAATGAGCTGACCTCGCTCGCCTCCTTGCGCGGTCATACTTTCGCATTCGTCGATCCGAGCTCGACCTCGGGCTCGCTGATGCCGAAGTCGGCGCTGGTCGAGGCCAAGATCGATCCGGAAAAGGACCTCAAGAAGGTCATCTATTCGGGCGGTCACGATGCGAGCATCATCGCGGTCGCCGAGGGCAAGGTCGAAGCGGCCTCGGTCGCCGACCGCATCTATGCCAATGCCTGCAACAAGAAGCTGGTCGATTGCTCGACCATCAAGGTGATCTGGACCTCACCGGCGATCCCGAACGATCCGCTGTTCTATCGCAAGGCGCTCTCTCCGGAGATGAAGAAGAAGGTTGCCGACGCGTTCTACGCGATCCACGATCTCACCTTCGGCGAGATGGGCACCGTGGCGCGCTTTGCCCCGGCAGACGACAAGACCTATGATGTCGTCCGCGGCATCGCCAAGACGCTGAAGCTCGATCTGACGAAGATGAAATAAAGAGACGCCAGGCACACTCGCAGGAATGCGGGGGACTTCGCCTTGTCACGCGCGACCACCTATGTCGATGCGCAGCCAACGCTGACACACGTTGGCAAGGCGAAGTTTCTCGCATTCCTGGTGCTGGCGGCGGCATTCCTCGGCTGGAGCGCCAACGCGCTCGAGCTCAGCCCCGGCGAGCTCATTCATTCCTTCCCGGTGATCGGGCGCTACATCGCGCGGATGTTCCCGCCGGACTGGTCCGCGCTCAACGATCTCTGGGACCCGACACTCGATACCATCTGCATCGCGCTCTGGGGCACGGTGATCGCCTCGATCATCGGCCTGCCGCTCGGCATTCTCGCGGCGAAGAACATCAACAGCGTGGCCTCGGTGCGGCTGACCGCGCTGACCGTGCTGAATGTGCTGCGCAGCATTTCCGAATTGATCTGGGCGATCTTTTTCGTTGCCGCGGTCGGTCTCGGTCCGTTTCCGGGCGCCTTGGCACTCGGCGTCAATTTCGGTGGCATCCTCGGACGACTGTATGCCGAGGCCATCGAGAACATCGACCAGAAGCCGCTCGAGGCCCTGCGCGCCACCGGTGCCGGGCATCTGCAGACGATCATGTTCGCGGTGCTGCCGCAGGTGCTGCCGCAGATTGTTTCCTACAATCTTTACTGGTTCGAGGTCGGCGTCCGCTCGGCCACCGTGCTCGGTATGATCGGCGCCGGCGGCATCGGCTTCGAGCTGGTCACGACCATTCGGCTCTACGACTTCCGTCAGACCTCAGCGATCCTCATCGTCATTCTGCTCCTTGTCACCGTCATTGACCGCCTTTCCGCGGTGCTTCGGCGCGCAATCGTGAAATGAAGGCTGCCATGAACATGAACGTCGAAATCGCCCCTGGTGCCACCGAGATCGCGGCAGCCGAGATCAATCCGTGTCCGGTGGTCTCCATCGTCAATGTCGGCAAGAGCTACGCCCGCGGGTCGCTGGTCGCGCTGTCCGATGTCAGCTTCGACGTTCGCCGCGGCGAGTTCATCGTCATTCTCGGTCCGAGCGGCGCCGGCAAGTCGACCTTGCTTCGCTGCATCAACCGGCTCGCCGAGCCGAGCCAGGGCAAGATCCTGTTGAACGGAAAGGAAATCACAGACAGCCGGCGCGAGCTGCGCGTCGCGCGCCAACAGATCGGCATGGTGTTCCAGCAGTTCAACCTGGTGCCGCGGCTCTCCGTGCTGATGAACGTGCTGTCCGGGCGTCTCTCCTATCGCGCGACCTGGCGCAGCTTCTTCTACAGCTTCACGCGCGAAGACCGCGCCATCGCGCTCGAATGCCTGGAGATGGTCGCGCTTGGCCACAAGGCGTTCCAGCGCGCCGACACGCTGAGCGGCGGCGAGCAGCAGCGCGTCGCTATCGCGCGTGCACTGGCGCAGAAGCCCAACGTCATCCTCGCCGATGAGCCGGTGGCGAGCCTCGATCCCAAGATCGCACGCCAGGTCCTCGGCTATCTGAAAGACGTCTCGCAACGCCTCGGCATCAGCGTCATCTGCAACCTGCACCAGATCGACTTTGCGCAGGAATATGCCGAGCGCATCGTCGGCCTGTGCCAGGGCAAGAAGATCTTCGACGGCCCGCCCTCGGCGCTCACCAGCGACGTGCTCAACAAGATCTATCAGCTGCGCGCTGGGGAGACGCTGGGTGACTAGCCTCGACGCAACAGTCACGCAGGCACTCGACCGCGAAGCCGCCTGGCGGCATCGGCGGCTCGTCATCCGTCTGGCGATATTAGCAGCGTGCCTGTTCGTGCTGTGGCTCGCGGCCGTGCGCATCAAGATGAGCGTCGGCAGTCTGGTGCTCGGCGCTCCCGGCATTGCCGATGTCTTCGTGCGCATGTTCCCGCCGGACCTTGCCTTCCTCCAGCATCTCGTCGCCCCGACGATCGAAACCGTGCAGATCGCCGTGTGGGGGACGCTGCTCGCGGTTCTCGCCTCGGCGCCGTTATGTCTGCTGGCCGCGCGCAACACCACGCCGCATGTGGTGGTCTATTCGGTGACGCGCGTCTTTCTCAATCTGTTGCGCAGCATCAACGAGCTCATCTACGCGCTGCTCCTGGTCAGCGCGGTCGGGCTCGGGCCGTATCCCGGCGTGCTGGCGATCGCGCTGCACGCTACCGGCATGTTGGCAAAATTCGTCGCCGAGGAGATCGAGCACGTCAATCGCGGCCCCGTCGAGGCGCTGCAGGCGGCAGGCGCAGGCCGCATGCAGATCATCCTCATGGGAATCTTGCCGCAGGTGCTGCCGTCCGTCGTCGGCTACATCCTCTACCGTTTCGACGTCAGCATCCGCTCGGCGACGGTGCTCGGTCTCGTCGGCGCCGGCGGGCTGGGATTCTCGTTGATTACGACGATGAAAATGTTCAAATACCACGAGACCGCCGCATCGATCCTGATGATCATCGTTCTGATCCTGCTCGCCGACTGGATCAGCGGCCAATTGCAGAAACGTCTGCTCTAGCGGCACGTTGGGCTCGTGATGGGAACGACGACACTGCTTAATCTGGCGTGTGGAATAGCGCTGCTGCTCTGGGGACTGCACATGGTGCAGTCCGGCATCCTGCGCGCGTTCGGCGCCGACCTGCGTCGTGTGCTCGCCATCGCGTTGAAGAACCGCTTCCTCGCGCTGTTGGCCGGCACCGCCGCCACCACGCTCCTGCAAAGCAGCACGGCGACCGGCCTGATGGTCGCCTCCTTTGTCGGCGACGGCGTTGTCGCCCTGGTGCCGGCGCTCGCGGTCATGCTCGGCGCCAATATCGGTACGACGCTGATCGTGCAGGTGTTCAGTTTCGACGTCTCGGCCGCCGCGCCGATCCTGCTCGTCGCCGGCGTGATCGCCTTCAAGAACAGCAGCCGCACGCGTTTCCGCGATCTCGGTCGCGTGTCCATTGGGCTCGGCCTGATGCTGCTCGCCTTGCATATCCTGCTCGATAGCCTGGCGCCGGCCGAGAACGCGCCGCAGATGCGCGCCTTGCTCGCGATCATCACCGGCATGCCGGTGCTCGATCTTCTGCTTGGCGCGGCGCTGGCCTGGGCGGCGCATTCGAGCGTCGCGGTGGTGCTGCTGGTGATGTCGGTGCTTTATTCCAATTTCATCACCGCGCCGGCGGCTTTTGCCCTGGTGCTCGGTGCCAATCTCGGCACCGCGATCAATCCCTTGCTCGAAGGCAGCGGACTGAAAAATCCCATCGCGCGGCGTCTGCCGCTCGGCAATCTGATCAATCGCACGGTCGGCTGTGCGCTGGTCTTGCCGTTCCTCGGCCCGATCGCGACGCAGATGCAGCATTTGGAGTCGAGCCCGGTCCGTGTCGTCGCGGATTTCCACACGCTGTTCAACGTCGCCCTGGCGGTGCTGTTTGTCGGCGTGCTGCCGCAATTTGCCAAGCTGTTGGAGTGGCTGTTGCCGCAGCCGGCGACGCCGCCCGACCCCTCGCTGCCGATCTATCTCGATCCCGGTGCCATGGCGACGCCTTCGCTGGCGCTCACCTGCGCGGCGCGGGAGACGCTGCACATGGGTGACTTCGTCGAAACCATGCTGCGGCAGTCCATCACCGCCTTGCTCAGCTCGGATCGCAAGCTGGTCACGACAATCGAGCAGATCGACAACACGGTTGATCGGCTGCACGAGGCGATCAAGCTCTATGTCACCCGCATCACGCGCGAAAGTCTCGATGAGAGCGAAGCCAGGCGGGCCATGGAGATCATCGCCTTCGCCATCAATCTCGAGCACATCGGCGACATCATCGACAAGAACCTGATGGAGCTCGCCGCGAAGAAGATCAAGGGCCGCTACCAGTTTTCCGAAGAAGGCGCGCTCGAGCTGCAGGAGTTTCATCGCCGCGTCGTCGACGGCCTCAAGCTTGCGCAGGCCGTCTTTGTCTCCGGCGACATGAAGATCGCCCGGCAGCTGGTCGAAGGAAAGGTGACCATCCGCGAGCTGGAGCGTCTCGCCGCCGACAATCATTTCGTGCGGCTGCGCGAAGGCCGCGCGGCGAGCATCGAGACCAGCTCACTGCATCTCGACGTGTTGCGCGATTTCAAGCGCATCTATTCGCATGTCTGCGCCGCCGCCTATCCGATCCTCGAGGCCGCCGGCGAGCTGCAGCCGAGTAGGCTCAAGGCCGTCGAGGCGAGCCCGGCCGGCTTGATCGGAAATAGCGCGTAGCGCGGCCGTTCCATCGACGGCGGCTGCGGCTCATTCCTTCGTGCAGGGAAACGCTTCCTTGAAACCAGCGAGCAGCGGCACGCCGATCGGGACGGTGCCCGCGAGCTGCTTCTTCTCGGCATAGCGCAACATGATCTCTTCGGCTTGCTCGAGCGTGATCGCGAGTTGCGGCGGCATGCAGAAAAAGCGGTCTTTCGCGTCTTGCGCCGCCGCGTAGGCGATGAGGCCGTCGACCACGCCCTTGAGGTAGAGATGATTGAACACCTTGAACTTGGGGTCGGACGGGTTGCGATACTGCTCCAGCCGCACCGTCTGCGCCGAGGCAGTGCGGCAGGCGAGTATCACGAGCGCTGCAATGATCAGGCACCGACGCATCGTCTGTGGCCTTCCAGTTGAGCGCGTCCCGCGCCTACCACACCGGCAGCACCGCGCCCTTGAACTTCGCGAGCACGAACTCCTTGATCTCCGGCGTGTGATAGGCCTCGACCAGCGTCTTCACCCACGGCTTGTCCTTGTCGGCGCTGCGGATGGCGATGATGTTGGCATAGGGGCCGTTCGGGTCTTCACGCAGGATCGCGTCCTTGGCCGGATCGAGGCCGGCCTGCGTCGCATAATTGGTGTTGACCGCGGCGGCGTCGACGTCGTCGAGCGCGCGCGGCGTCTGCGCGGCGTCGATCTCGACGATCTTCAGCTGCTTCGGATTGCCGGTGATGTCGGCGACGGTCGGCTTGAGGCCGACGCCGTCCTTGAGCTTGAGCACGCCCTTGTCGCGCAGCAGCAGCAACACGCGGCCGCCGTTCGTCGGGTCGTTGGGGATGGCGAGCGTGCCGCCATTCGGCACCTCGGCGAAGCTCTTGTGCTTCTTCGAATAGACGCCGATCGGAAAGTTCAAGGTGTAGGCGGCGCGCTCGATCTTGTAGCCGCGGTCGGCCTTCTGGTTGTCGAGATAGGGCTGGTGCTGGAACGAATTGGCGTCGATGTCGCCGGAATCGAGCGCCGCGTTGGGCACCACATAGTCGGAGAACTCGATGATCTGGATGGTGAGGCCGTGACGCGCGGCGATCGGCTTCACCGCTTCCATGACCTGCGCATGCGGGCCCGGCGTGACGCCGACCTTGATCGTCTCGGCTTGGGCAGCGCCGGCAAAGGCGCCGGCGGCAATGACGGATGCGAACAACAGACGCGTGAACATGAAAAGTCTCCTTTTGCGCTATTTCACGATGGCCGGACGCGTTTGTCGAGGCGGCGCGCCAGCCGCTCGCCCAGCGTCTGCACACCCTGCACCAGCACGATGAGGACGATGACGACGATCGCCATCACGTCCGGCATGAAACGCTGATAGCCATAGCGGATGCCGAGATCGCCAAGGCCGCCGCCGCCGACGGCGCCGACCATGGCGGAAAAGCCGATCAGGCTCACCACCGTGAGCGTCAGCGCCAGCACGATCGCCGGCATGGCTTCCGGCAGCAGCACCTTGCGCACGATCTGCAGCGGGCTCGCGCCAAACGCGCGCGCCGCCTCGATCAGCCCGTGATCGACCTCGCGCACCGCGGCCTCGACCACGCGCGCGATGAACGGAATGGCAGCGACGGTGAGCGGCACCACCGCGGCGCGCGTCCCGATCGAGGTGCCGGTGAGGAGCCGCGTCAGCGGCACGATGGCGACGACAAGAATAATGAATGGCGTCGAGCGTGTGGCATTGACGATGAAGCCCACCGTCCGGTTGGCGAATGGCGCCGGGAACAGCTCGTTCTCGCGGCTCACCGCGAGGAACACCCCGAGCGGCAGGCCGACGAGCGTACCGACGAGAATAGAGATGCCGACCATGGTCAGCGTGTCGAGCGTCGCCCATCCGATCAGGGTCAGGAGTTCAGGCGACATGGCCGAGATGCTCCACGCTGTTGCCGCTGGCGGCAAGCGCCTCGATCGCCCGGCTCACGGTCGCCGCGCCGCCGGGAATGGCGACGAACAGCGTGCCGAACGGATGCCCGGCGATGGTCTCGACCTGCCCATGCAGGATGTTGACGTCGATGCCGAGCTCGCGCGAGATGCGCGAGAGCACCGGTTCGCCGGTCGCCTCGCCGGCGAAGGACACGCGCAGCACGGCCTGCGCAGCGCCGACGGGCTTCTCTTGCAGCCGCGCCGCCAGCCAGTCCGGAATCTCGTGACCGGTCACCGACGAGACGAAGCTTCGCGTCGTCTCGTGTTGCGGGCGCGCGAAAATCTCGTGCGTCGCGCCTTGCTCGACGATGCGGCCCTTCTCGATCACCGCGACGCGATCGGCGATCGCCTTCACCACGCTCATTTCATGGGTGATGAACAAGACGGTGAGCTTGAGCTCGCTGTTGATTTGCTTGATCAGGGTGAGGATCTGTCGCGTCGTCTCGGGGTCGAGCGCGGAGGTGGCTTCGTCGGAGAGCAGGACTTTCGGCTTGGTGGCGATGGCGCGCGCGATGCCGACGCGCTGCTTCTGCCCGCCCGAGAGCTCGGCCGGATAGCGGTCGCGCTTGTCGGCAAGCCCGACGAGCTCCAGCAGCGGATCGACGATGCCGGCGATCTCCTTGCGCTCGTGGCCGGCGATTTCCAGCGGCAGGGCCACATTGCCGAAGGCGGTGCGCGACGACAGCAGGTTGAAATGCTGGAAGATCATGCCGATCGAGCGCCGCGCCTGGCGCAGCGCCCGCTCGTCAAGCGCGGTCATGTTGGTGTCGTCGACCAGAATGCTGCCGCCGCTCGGCCGCTCCAATCCGTTGACCATGCGGATCAGCGTCGACTTGCCGGCGCCGCTGCGTCCGATGACACCGACGATCTCGCCTTGCGGGATGTCGAGATCGATGTCGTCGAGCGCGACGACCTCGGCGGACGTAGCGCGCGCCGGATAAACTTTGCGCACGCCGCGAAATGCGATCGCCGCCGGCCGCAGGCGCGCGGCGGAGGCGGGGAGGTCGCTCGTCGAAGTCGGGGCGATGGCCATCGGCCTGTTCTATGGCATGTCTGTGCCGCAAAAGAACAGCCGCTTTTGCCCCCTGAAATCGCGTATGACTTCCGCCTATCGACAGCGGAGCCAGAAGTCCCATGGAGTACCGTCAGCTCGGCCGCAGCGGCCTGCGTGTGTCGCCCTTGTGCCTCGGCGTCATGATGTTCGGCGATGCGACGGAGGAAGCCGTCGCCGCGCGCATCGTCGCCAAGGCCCGCGAGGCCGGCGTCAATTTCCTCGACACCGCCGACGCCTATGCCAAGGGCGCCTCGGAAGAGATCATCGGGCGGCTGATCGGCAACGACCGCCACGCCTTTATCCTGGCGACCAAGGTCGGCAATCCGGTGCACGGCGTTGCCGAAAGCGGCGGGCTCTCGCGCCGCTGGATCATGCGCGCGGTCGACATGAGCTTGCAGCGGCTCGGCACTGATTTCATCGACATCTATTACCTGCACCGGGAAGACCGCGCGACGCGGCTCGAGGAGACGGTGCGCGCCATGGGCGACCTCATGCGCGCCGGCAAGATCCGCTATTTCGGCGTGTCGAATTTCCGCGCTTGGCGCGTGGCCGAGATCTGCAACATCTGCGACCGTCTCGGCATCGACCGTCCGGTGGTCAGCCAGCCGCATTACAATGCGCTCAATCGCGAGGTCGAGGTCGAGCACCTGCCGGCCTGCGAGTTCTACGGGCTCGGCGTCGTGCCCTACAGTCCGCTGGCGCGCGGCATTCTCACCGGCAAATACAAGCCCGACGCCGCGCCCGGCGCGGGCACGCGCGCCGCGCGCAACGACCGGCGCATGATGCAGCAGGAATGGCGCCCGGAGTCGCTCAAGCTCGCGCAGGAGATCAGCGCGCATGCGCAAGCGCGTGGAGGAACCGCCGGGCAACTCGCCATCGCCTGGCTCCTCAACAACCGTCTTGTCCAATCCGTGGTCGCCGGCCCGCGCACGGAGCAGCAGTGGGACGATTACCTCAGCGCGCTGTCCTATCGCTTCAGCGCGGAAGATGAAGCGTTGATCGACCGGCTCGTCGCCAAAGGACATTCATCGTCGCCCGGCCACATCGATCCTGCTTATCCGATCGAAGGGCGGATCAGCCGCGGGGCTGCGGAGTGAGGGTGGATCATTCGCCTAATTCGTCCGCTCCCAGGCGAGAATGCCACGCACCATTGAGCCTCCGAAGGTCGGCGCCGAGAACGGTGCAGTCTCGATATACAGCGTCTTGCCATCAATTCTGTAGAATCGCACCTGATCGGTACCTCGCCAGGCTTCGTTCGACGCGACGTCGACCTTGGTGATGAATTTGTCGCCCTCGAGCCGGTACTTGCCGGTGTAGGCCGACATCGAAATCAGAGCCGCGGCCCGTTCCTGCTCGGTCTGCGGTACCTTGCGCCCGTCGGCAGTGAGGATCACGAAGGCGCGTCCGTCGGGAGTGAACGCGATATAGCCATTCGGGTGTTCGCCGTAGACCTGCTTGCGCTGCTTCGTTGCGACGTCCTCATGCACAGCTGACACCAGCTTCCATATGCCGAGCAATTTGTCTTTGTCGTCAGCGTGACTTGGCGAGGCCAAAAGGAGCAAAGACAAGGCAACCAGGAGTGTCCGCCACATGATTCAGTCTCCGCGCGTTTGATAAATGGGACCCGCCGCCGGGACGCCGGCTGCAGGCCGGTTACGTGCTGTTTATATCATTACGGCGAATTAAGTTGAGGAGCTCCCCGGCGGCGATCAGGGTGCAATGAGGTGCAATGTCGCTCGCACCTAAAAGCGCCCCGGCATGAGGTTCGCCCCTTTCGCCGGGGCGTTTTATTGTGCCATCGACGCGCCGCGTCAGGCCGCCACTTCCGCCAGAAATCGCTCGACCCACTCACGTAGCTGCGTCGCCGACGTCTCGACCGATCGCGAGCTCGCGAACACCGTCTGCGCGGAGCTGCGCGTCTCGGTCGCGGCGTCGTTGACGCGCGCCAGCTCATTGGTGATGCGCGTCGTCTCGGCGGTGGCGCCGGCAATGTTATGCGCGATCTCATTGGTCGCCGCGCTTTGCTGGGCGATCGCGGCCGAAATGGTCTCGGTGCAGCGGTGGATCTCCTGCATGCGCTCGGTGTTGCGGCCGATCGCCTGTTCCGCCGCAAGCGTGGCGTTCTGCACGGTGGTAATGCGGCCGACGATCTGCTCGGTGGCTTTCGCGGTCTGCACCGAGAGTGCCTTGACCTCGGAGGCGACCACGGCGAAGCCGCGTCCGGCCTCGCCCGCGCGTGCCGCCTCGATGGTGGCGTTGAGCGCGAGAAGATTGGTCTGCGCCGCGATCTTGCTGATCAATCCGACGACGGTCCCGATTTCGCGTGCGGAGTTGGCGAGCGCCGCAATCTGGCTGTTCATGCTGTGCGCGTCGTTCACCGCGGTCTGCACCAAAGTCGCGGTGGCTTTGAGCTCGCCGCCGATCGCGCCGATCGAGCGCAACATCTCCTCGGCGGCAACGGTCACCGCGCCGATGCTGGCGGCCGCATGTTGCGAGCCATCGGCGGCGCCGCTCGCGCGCGTCGAGGTGTCGCCGGCCACGGTGGAGAGAACCTGCGCCGTCTTGCGCAACTCCTCGACATCTGCGCCGACGGTGCCGAGCACGCTGTCAATACTCTGGCGAAACTTGTCGATCGCGCTCTCGATGGCGACGTGTCGCTTTTCGTTTTCGGCGTGGACGACACGCTCCTCTTCGGCGCGATGGCGCTCGGTGATGTCGTCGATCGTCGTCAGCCAGCCGCCGTCGGCGAGCGACCGGCGGACGTGCTGTACAACGCGACCGTTGTTGAGCTTGGCGACCCAGGTTTCCCCCTCGCTGCGATCGAGCTTGGCGGTGAGCCCTTTCATAAATGCCTGGGGGTCATCGCCAGTGTAAGTGCCGGCGGCGACACGGCATTCGAGGATTTTCTGCACCGTCGTGCCGGGCCGCGTCGCTTGCGGCGGCAGCGCGTAGATTTCGGCGTAGCGCGCATTGCACAAGACCAGCCGATGGTGGCCGTCGAACACGCACACGCCCTGCGACATGTTGCTGAGCACGAGATCGAGCATCGATTCGCGGGCGAGCGAGCGCCCCATGGCGCCGCGAAGCCGTCTGATCACGTTGTTGAGCACAGCTTGGAGCTCGGCAAGCGGTGGTGGGATCGAGCTCGTCAAGCTTCCGCGACAAGCGTTAGGAATTCATTAAACATCATTGTCTTGATGTGATTTAGCGTCGCCGCTTGGCTTTGGCTGATGCTCCGGGCCACGAGTAAGTTCCGCTCCAGCGCTCGCGCAGCATCGACACGAATTGCTCCGCCGGCGGTGTCAGCGCGGCGTCGCGGATACGCACGATGGAGAAATTCCTGCGCACCTTCCACGGAAGGAACGGGATCATGACCAGCGTGCCGGCCTCGAGCTCTTCGATCACCGAGAAGCGGCTGCAGGCCGCAATGCCTTGTCCGCGGCGCACCGCAAGTTTGATCGATTCCCACGACGGCAAGGCCAGGCGAAGCCGCGGCTGAATGCCGACGTCCGCCATGGCTTCGTCGGCGATCACGCGCGTGGCGGATCCTTCCTCGCGGGAGATCCAGGTGAGCGCCTCCAGGTCATCCCGGGTCAGCCGCTTGCCGGCATGGCGCCGCGCACCGACGATGATGATCTCGTCTTCGATCAGCGGCTCCGCGTCGATCTCCGGCGCCGCGACGAAACCGCCGGCAATGCCGATTTCCGCGCGATGCGTGCGCACGGCCTTGACCACTTCGGCCGAGGTCGCGAGCTCGAAGTCGATGTGGATTGCGGGATGCGCTTCCTGGAAGCGCGCGATGACGTCAGGCAGCAGGTAGGTGCCCGGCGTCCCCGACGCACGGATCGACAGCATGGCGGAGTCCGGCTCGCGCAGCGCGGCGATGCCGCGCACCGCCTGCGCGAGGATGGCTTCCGCCCGCAGCACATGACGGGCGAGAAACTCGCCGGCCGCGGTGAGCTCCCGCGAGCGGCGCGCAATCAACGCGGCGCCGAGCACGCGCTCCAGATCGGCGATGTGCTTTGACACCGCCGGCTGGCTGATGTGCAAGTCTTCGGCGGCACCGGTAAAGCTGCCGCGCCGCACGAAAGCGGCAAATGCCCGTAACCGCGCCCCAAGCTCCATAACTACAGATTATATCATTTTGCAAAATTATGTATTTTTCTTAAGGCCGGTCCTTGGCCTAAAAGCCCATGTAGCGCATGCATACAAAGAGCGGACTTTGCCATGATCCGACTGCTGCTCGCAGGATTGCTCTTATTGCTGGCCCCGGTGCTCGCAGCTGCGGACAGCTATCCGGTCCGCCCGATTACGCTGATCGTGCCGGTGTCCGCGGGAGGGCCGACCGACGCCATTGCGCGCACGCTCGCGGCGCACATGCAGAGGACTCTCGGGCAGCCTGTCGTCGTCGAGAACGTCACCGGGGCGGGCGGCAATATCGGCGTGGCGCGGCTCAATCGTGCCGCGCCCGACGGCTACACGATCGGCATCGGCCTCACCAGCACGCATGTGTTCAACGGCGCAATCTATGCACTGCCGTTCGATCTGGTGAATGACTTCCAGCCGATCGCCGCCGTTGCCACCAATCCGCAGATCATCGTCTCGAGGAATGGGCTGCCCGCGAAAGACATGCGCGAGCTCATCACGTGGCTGAAAGCCAACCCGGACAAGGCGACGATGGCGACGATCGGGCCGGGCAGCCCCGCACACATCGCCGGCGTGCTGTTCGAGCAGATCACCGGCACGCGCCTGCGCTTTATTCCTTATCGCGGCGGCGCGCCGGGCATGCAGGACCTGCTGGCGGGCCAGATCGACCTCATGATACCGCAACCATCATTGGCGCTGCCGCAAATTCGCGCGGGCACGATTCGCGCCTATGCGGTGACGGCAACGAAGCACCTGCCTTCGGCGCCCGAGATTCCGAGTGTAGACGAAGCCGGCGCGCCGGGGCTGCACGTCGCGATCTGGCACGGATTATGGGCGCCGAAGAACACCCCGCCTGAGATCGTCGCGAGACTCGATACCGCTGTCGTGAGCGCGCTTGCCGACGCGAGCGTCCGTCAGCAGCTCGCCGATATGGGTCAGGAGATCCCGCCGACCGCGCAGCAATCGCCGGAGGGGCTGCGCGCCTTTCAGAAAGCCGAGATCGGCAGGTGGTGGCCCGTCATCAAGGCCGCGAACATCAAAGCCGACTGAGCGCGATTGGGGACACACATGCGAGGCCTCGTCATATGCCGAGAGAAGATGGCGCGCTGCGCCGGCATCCTGCTGATGTCAGCCGCCGGCGGTCTCGCCTCGACCGTTACGCCAGCAGCATTCGCCCAGACGCCGCAAACGATCCGGATCGTCGTGCCGCTGCCGCCGGGTGGGGCCGGTGATACGCTCGCGCGTCAGCTCGCCGAGCAGATCGGGCAATCCCACGGCCCGACCGTGGTCATCGAGAACCGTCCGGGCGCGGGATCGATCATCGGCAGCGATCTCGTCGCTCACGCCGCGGCGGATGGCGGCACTTTGTTGATGAATGCGCCGTATCTCCTCATCGGCGCGCAGGTGCGCAAGGTCAATTACGATCCGCTGAAGAGCTTCGAGCCGGTCTGCTATCTGGTCAGCTCGCCGGGTATCATCGTCGTCAACGCTTCGTCCCCGTATCGCACGCTGGCGGATTTGTTGGACGCTGCGCGCGACAAGCCGGGCGCGTTGACGCTCGCCAGCGTCGGCCCTGCGACCGCACAACACATCGGCTTCGAGCGGCTCAAGCGCGCGGCCGGTGTGGATATGACCTATGTCCCCTATGGCGGCGGCGCACCCGCGATCAGCGCGCTGCTCGGCAATCACGTGACGGCTGTGTTCGCTGAATACGCGCCGCTCGCCAGCCATATCAAAGCCGGCACGCTGCGTGCCCTCGCCACCACCTCGCGCACGCACATCGCACCGTTGCCGGATCTGCCGACCGTGGCGGAGAGCGGTTTCGCGGACTTCGAGGTCGACCTCTGGTGGTCCCTGTTTGCTCCCGCTAAGACGCCCAAGGACACTGTCGCCCAGCTCGCCAAATTATTTTCCGATGCGGTCGAGAGCCCGTCGGTGAAGGCGAAACTCATGGCGGAGGGCTTCTCCCCCGTGGCCATGTGCGGTGGCGACTTCGCCGTGCTGCTGCGTAAGCAATATGAGGACTATGGCCGCGTGATCCGCGAAGCCAATATCAAGTCGGAATAGGTCTCATTGAGCCGTCGCCACGTTGAGCACGCCGCGACGGATCTGGTCCTCCTCGATCGACTCGAACAGGGCGCGGAAGTTGCCTTCGCCGAAGCCTTCATCGCCCTTGCGTTGGATGAACTCGAAGAAGATCGGGCCGATGACGGTCCGCGAGAATATCTGCAGCAGGATCTTCGTGGTCCCGCCGTCGATCACGCCTTCGCCGTCGATGAGGATGCCGTGCTGCTTCAGCCGCCCGAGCGGCTCGTCGTGGCCGCGCACCCGCTGATACGATTTCTCGTAATAGACATCCGGCGGACCGGGCATGAATTTCAGCCCGTTGGCCGCGAGCTTGTCGGTTGCCGCATAGATGTCGTCGGTGCCGACGGCGATGTGCTGGATGCCTTCGCCGCGATATTTGCGCAGATACTCTTCGATCTGGCTCTTGTCGTCGGTTGATTCATTGAGCGGGATGCGGATCCGCCCGCACGGCGACGTGATCGCGCGCGAGACGAGCCCGGTCAGCTTGCCGGCGATGTCGAAGAAGTGGATCTGCTTGAAATTGAATATGTCGCGATAGAAGTCCCACCACTTGTCCATGTTGCCGCGATAGACATTGTGGGTGAGGTGATCGAGATAATAAAAGCCGACGCCCTGCGGCCGCGGATTGCGCGCGCCGATCCACTCGAACTCGGCGTCGTAAGCCGAGCCGCGCTCACCGAAACGATCGATGAAATAGAGGAGCGAGCCGCCGATCCCGACGATCGCCGGGACATCGAGCGCCTTGTCGTCGCCCTCGTACGGCGTCGCGCCTTTCGCGACCGCATGCGCCAGCGCATGCCGTGCGTCGACCACGCGCCAGGCCATCGACGCGGCGCAGGGGCCGTGGGCGTCGACGAAGCGGCGGCCATGCGAGCCCGGTTCGCCGTTGATGAGATAATTGATGTCGCCCTGGCGCCAGACCGTGATCGCCTTGCTCTTGTGGCGGGCGACCGGCGTATAGCCCATGCGCTCGAACAAGGTGGCGAGCTTCTCCGGCTCCGGATGCGCGAATTCGACGAACTCGAAGCCGTTGGTGCCGGCAGGATTGCTGTCGCTGATCGTGGCCGGCGGCGCGTCGTGCGGAAATGGACCCATGATCTCCTCCGCAGGGGGGCGAGAGGCCGGGGCAAACATCCGGCCGCTGCCGTGCAAGAATCCAACAAAAAACATGCGAAGCGGTTGCATTCTCCGCGCTGCCAGCGCTCAATTTGCGACAATGTCGCACGCAACAGCGATAGAGTGCCGCGATGACGCAGATCGACGATTTCGACCGCAAGATCCTCTCGCTGCTGCAGGGGGACGCGCGGCTTACCTCGAATGAGCTGGCCGAGCGCGTGAACCTCTCGCCGTCGCAATGCGCGCGGCGCCGGCAGCGACTGGAGGAGGAGGGCTTGATCCGCGGCTACTGCGCGACGCTCGCGCGCGAGAAGCTCGGCTTCGGCATCGTCAACATCATCGCGGTGACGCTCGCGACGCACAATCGCGACAATGCGCGGCACTTTGCCGATCTGGTGCGCAGGCTTCCGCAAGTCCTGGAGGCGCACGCCCTGACCGGCGAGATGGATTACTCGTTGAAGGTGGTGACGCGCGACCTGCGGGAGCTCTCGAGCTTCGTCAACGACGTGCTGTTGCCGCACAAATCGGTTGCGCACGTCAAAACGGCGATCGTTCTCGAGACGTTGAAAGAGACCGCTGCGCTGCCGTTGTGACGAGGCGCGAAAAAGTTCCGCATGCAGGCGGCGGTCTTCAGCCATGCGCGGCGAGATTCCAACTCGCGCTCAATCGGCTTACGATGGAAGAAGGGAGCACGCAAACAAGAGGGTTCGACAATGCGTCAACAAGAACAATCCGCATCGCGTCTTGGTGGAGCTTCGCGCAAGGTATTCAGACACTGCCTGGTCGTCGTCGCGGGCTCGCTCGCGGCCGCCACGCTGATCGCAAGCCAGGCGTTTGCGGTGGAAGGAACGCCGCAAAACTTCAACCAGCCGAAGCCGAAAAACGTCTTCCAGGAGCCAAGCGGCATCACCAGCGAGCAAGACGTGACGCAGAACCACCACGGCAAGAACTCCGGCTACATCTCGAAGCACAATCCGGGAAACAAGAACCAGGGCGTGACGCTGCAAAAGGGCGGCGAGCAGCAGGGCAATCAACTGAGCAGCTGGGAGTCGCAGCTCAACAACGACACGAAGACTAAGCATCACAAGCATCCGAAGCACCCGAATCCCAACACGACGAATGGCGCCACGACGCTGAATGGTCAGAAGCCGAAATACGTGCTGGGCGGCGGCCTCAAGCAGAACCAGGGCCTCAATCAGGGCAACGGCCACCCCAGCTGGGAGCAGGAAGTCGGTGCCGCGACCCTGATGCAGAAGGCGGGGGGATCAAGTCACCTCAACAAAGGACGATGAATCGTCGGCGATCCTGAGCGCGCCGAAGCTGCCGTCGCTGCGGCTCTCGGCGCGCGCATCGCCCGATCAGCGCGCCCGCTAAGCGCTTGCTTAATTGCGGGCGGTTCCTCATCCTTTGTCACAAAGGAATGGGGGAGCGAGATGCGTTTATCGGATGTGACGAGCGGGCGAGATGCAATGGCCCGTTTGACTTTGGGTGTATTGCTCTTCGGCGTTATCTCATTCGTTCCGTTTGATGCGCGGGCGGGCTCGGCGCCGCCGGCGCTCTATAATAAGTCCGTCCTCATTAGTTGGACCGAAAGCCGGGATATGAAAATCCCGTCCACCGGCCGCGTTATTCATCGAACCACTGACATTGATTACGGAATTTATATCAGCAGCGCCGGAAGAGTCTTCAGCCAGATGGGCCGCCAAAATAAGGCCTTGCGATATACGAGGATGACGGTCAACCAGTCGGGATCGAGCGTTGGGCCCGACGGCAACACGATCAAGACCAGCAATGAGCATTACGGACGCAGCCTGAGCTTCCAGGGCCGCTCGATCACGACGACGACAAAGTTCGAAAGTGGCGCTCGTCAAATCAGGGTCGATTTCGACGAGGGATTCGGTTCATGCCGGGTCACAGTCGTCCATGCCAACGAAAGAAATGCACCGGCTATGGTGCATGATGACATGAATTCGCGATTGTTCATCGTGAGTGCCGTCGATTCGAGTGCTCCGACCTGCGCCATTCGGGATGGCAATATATTTGGCGGTTGATGCGTTGGTGCGCTGGAAATCAATCGGATCAAACCGAAACTAAGAAACAGTGCTCTGCTTCCACAGGTCTGCCGCGACGCCGCCGCGTCATGCTCATCCGCGCGCGCGTGCGGGGGCGGCCGCGGGCAGGTTCGGTGGCAGCGTGTTCAGCCACGTTTGCAGCGGAAGAATGCGCGGTGGCGCTCCGCCGTCGACGAGACTTGCGTCGATCGCGTAATAGCCGCCGTTCACCTCCTGCAGGACCGCGGTGTTGCGCATGAACGGGTCGCTCAATGAACCTGCGTTGGACAGGTTCGCCACCCGGTGGAAGCGGAAAAGCTTCGCGCGCTCCATCAAGGTCAGGTAGGTCCATGTGTTGACTGCATCGTCGACGCAATCGAGCTGCGTCGCGTCGCCGAGATTAGGCAAGATGATATTGTCCTGATGCGTCCATTGCCGGGCACTCGTCCCGGTCTGCGGGCCGACCATCGTCTCGATCAAGGCGACGCCGCGGGCGATTTGCTCCCGCTCGGCCTGCGCTGTTGCGGCGCGCGGGCTGAACACCGCCGCGACACGCCGCCATTGGCCGTTGTTGAGGCTCGCACGCGAGCGTTCGGTACAGCCAAAGCCGTGGCACACCGTGAATTCGGCCAGCGTCGGATTGGGATTGGCGAAACGGTCCAGATAGACCGTATTCAAGTGCTCGGGATTATCTGCACAAGCGGACACCGCCAGTGCCAGGGCCAGTGAGCTCAAACCACGCCAACGACGCATGACCGGAACGGTACCCCCGCATTTCCCTTCCCTTATTCTATGGGACCGAGGCGTCGAAGGAAATCCGGCTGTAACGATGCTCGCGCCTTCGTGTTCTACTGCACCTGGATGTTCGCCCGCTTCACGACATCCGCCCATTTGGCGATATCGGCTTTGACCAGCGGCTCGATCTCGGCAAGCGGCGTCTGCATCGGTACGCCGGCGTCATGCATGATCTGCGCTTTGACCCACGGCGTCGCCACCGCCTTGACGATCTCTGCGTGCAGCTTCTGCACGACGGCTGGCGGCGTCTTGTTCGGCGCCCACAGGCCGAACCAGACGGTGTTCTGGTAACCCGGAACGCCGGCTTCCGCGATGGTCGGCACGTCGGGCAACAGCGGCGCGCGTTGCGCGCCCGTGACCGCCAGCGCGCGCACCGTGCCGGCTTTGATCTGTCCGAGCCCGCTCGCGAGATTGTCGAAGAACACCGGCGTGCGCCCCGAAATGACGTCGGTATAAGCCGGCGCTGCGCCGCGATAGGGCACGTGCGTCATCTCGACGCCCGCCATCAGCTTGAACAGCTCGGCCGAAAGATGCTGGCCGGTCCCGTTTCCGGCGGACGCAAAGTTGATCTGCCCCGGCTTTTCCTTCGCCATCGCGATCAGCTCCTTCACCGATTTCGCGGGGAAATTGTTGCTTACCACCAGCACGAAGGGAAATTCTGCCATCATGCCGACCGGCGTGAAGTCGCGGATCGGATCGTAGGGGAGGTGTTTGAACAGGCTCGGATTGACCGCCATGTTGGCGGTGAGCCCGGCGAGCAGCGTGTAGCCGTCCGGCTCTGCTTTCGCCACAGCCTGGGTGCCGACGATGGTGCCCGCGCCCGGCTTGTTCTCGATCACCACCGTGACGCCGAGCTGCTGCGAGAGCTGCTGACCAACGATGCGCGAGATGATGTCGGTGCCGCCGCCGGGCGGCTGCGGAACGATGATGGTGATGTTGCGAGCGGGGAAATCTTCCGCCAACGCAGGTGCCAGGAAAAGCGCCAGCAGAACAGCGACAAAAGCTCCGACGCGCCTCGGCATCCGATCCTCCCGGATTTGTTCTTGAGCGGACGGTGCGTTCGTCCTTTCGCGAAGGATATCGGCTGGCCGACGCAGCGTCTATCGCGCAGCCGGCGCCGTGATAGAGTCTTGGCGCCGCGAGCCGGTTCTTGGGGGAGAGCGAGATGATGGTTCGTTGCATCGCCGGTACGGCTCTCGCGTTCATCGCCACGGCCGCCGCCGCCGAGCAACCGGAACAGACGTCGGCCGAACAGGGCAGTTGGGTCTCGGCAATCGGGCCGACATTATTGGTGTTGCTTGTCGGCCTGGCCGTCGTGGCGATCTGCCTGGCGATCGCCTGGGGGGTGGTGCGGGTGCTGGTGCATAGTCTGGTCCGCATCGGCGTGCTGCCGAAACCGGCGGACCGCACGGGCCGCTGGCGCGTGCTGAACTCGATCGATTACGCGCCGGCCGGCGTCGTCACCACGACGCTGTTTCCGCTCGGCACCTCTGCGGCCGCCACCACCGGGCGCCTGCGTCCGCTGGAGGTAGACCCGAGGACCGGCGAGCATCGCGACCCGCAGGAGGACAGTAAATCCGGACCGTCGTGAGGCCGTGTGCCTCGCGCTCGGTGATAAGCCGCATTCGGCCACATGTCGGTGGCCATTCAACGGGGGCAGACAATGGGATTGAAGTCGATCACATCGCACATCGCCGTCGCGGCGCTCGCTGCCGTCGCCGCATGGGTCGCAGCCAGCGGGCAGAACGCGTGGATGCCATCGGCCGCGCGGGCGCAGTCGCCAGGCCAGCGCACGACCGAGCTGTTCAATCAGGCGATGGATGACGTGCTCGGCCGGCGCTTGACCGTGCGCCTGTCTGAGCGCGATGCCGGAACCGGCAGCCCGGCGCATCGGCATCCGGGCAGCCACACGGTCGGCTACATCCTCGAAGGCACCTATGAGGTGAAGATCGGCGACGGGCCGCTGCGCCAGCTCAAGGCCGGCGAGGTGTTCTACGAGGCGCCGAACGCGCTGCACGCGATTTCCCGCAACGCCAGCAATTCGGCGCCGGTCAAATACCTGGTGATCCAGGTTTCCGATCCGGCGAAACCCGCGACCGTGGTCGAGAAATAGGTGAGAGCGAGAAAGGCGGCTTGTGTGCCTTGCGCCATGTCGCCTCCTGGCCCTGCCGGATATCACTCAACCGGCAAGGGCATGTTGAGCGCTGCGTAAACAGCAGAGAGGGCGTCCCGGTTTCATGGGGCGCTGCTGTTGGCCCGAGCGAACCTGCTGCATCAAATGACACAGGCGCGCTAAGGTTGACGGCATATCGGAGGCGACGGTCGCCGTCCCGCGCAGTAAAGCGGAGGAAGGCAATGATATCCCCCGCTCATGCAAAAGCCGAAGCTCACCGATATCGACCAGCAGATCGCGTCTGCGAAGAGCGAACTGCGCGATCAACATGCGCTGGTTCTGACCAGCGGCGCTCACGGACGTAAAATCGATTTCGCCCGGCTGCTCTCGAACAGCCTGCGCCAATTCAGGATGATCGAAATATTCCGCATGGACGCGCTCAAGGATGCCGAGCGCGAGGTATTTGTGCGGGACACACAAAATGTGTTTGCGACGCGCGACCGGCAGGGCACGCCGTCGAGGGCTGCACCAGAAGACGCATGAGTCGTTGCGAGCTAGCGGTAGTGTCTCAGTTTGATTAGACACCGCCGAGCTAGCCGGGCGGCCTGTGGATCACGGGGATGGCGAGGCGAAATTGGCGTCCGCTTCAATTTTCGACTTGCGTTCTCTTTTCGTTCTTCTATAATCACTCTTATCCCTCCCCACTCCAAGGGGGCATCGGCCGTGTTCACTGATGCGGGGAGGGTGGCGATGGCCGGTCGAGCGCGGGCGAACATCCCGCAGGAAGCCGGCGGCCCAAGTCGCGACGATCCTGGCGCCGGAGGGCTCCGGCGTTATGTGTGGTGTGAGGAGCGAAATCTCCTGCAGCCCCGTAGCGGAGGTCACCAACAGTTTTGCCTCCGGGGGTCCGCGAAGCAAGCCGTAACCCATCGCGCGCGGGACGTCCTGATCTGACGCGACCTGCGGCTCACTGACTACCGCCTTCGTCCTCACCGGCGAAGGTGCCTTCTCTCCGCGAGGAGCGAAGGCCCGCAGATCCCGGCGGATCACGGGTGTCCCGCGCGCCCTTGGATTCCTTCAAGGGGCATTGCCCGCAAAAACGGACCGTTCGGTCCGAACGGCGAAGCATTGCCGCCCGAAACGCAACACGCGCGTGCGCATCAGCGACGCGCAGCACAAGGATGAGGTGACGACATGAGACGGAAGATCAAAAGCAGCCGCGTGCGACGTGGAGAAACGACAGCAGCAAGACGTGCCGCGGCGCGCTCACGCGCACCGCTCACGCGCGGGCCAGCCGCCGATGATGACGATATGGCGGTCTACGTTCCGCTCGGCGCGGGCGTTGCGGCCGATCGGGCGCAAGGGCAGGCAGGCGACGCGTCGACATTGCTCGTGGACGGGAAACACGTGACGCTGATGGCCGGCCGGCTGTGGGTTCGCCTCGGCGACAAGCATTAGGTGCGCCATGTCGCGGCAAGGCAAGAGAGGGCGAGCGTCGATGGCGACATCGGTGTCTCCTCGCCGCGGCGACGACGCATTGGCCCGCCGTCCGCACGCCAAGGTCCGCCAGCGGCTGCTGCGTCGGGACGCGGCGGCACGCGCGGCAGCGCAACGTGGAATGGGGCCGGCGCAAGCGCAGCGGCTCACCTTTGCCACCTACAAGCCGGTGCCCAAGCAGATGGAATTCCACGAGGGCGGTGTAAGCCGCGAGCGGCTGTTCAAGGCGGGCAATCAGCTCGGCAAGACGGTTGCGGGCGGCTTCGAGATGACCGCGCATCTCACCGGCAAATATCCGTCCTGGTGGATCGGGCGCCGCTTCGCGGGCCCGATCCGTGCCTGGGCCGGCTCCTGCGGCTTCGAGGCCACACGCGATGGGGTGCAGCGGGTGCTGCTCGGCGAGCCGAAAGTTCGCGACAGCTGGGGCAAAGGCATGATTCCGAAGGCCGACATTATTAAATGGACGCTGCGGCGTGGCGTGCCCGACGCGATCGACAGCATCACCGTGCGGCATATCTCTGGTGGCGTCTCCACGCTCGGCTTCAAGTCCTACACGCAGGGGCGCGAGAAATGGCAGGCGGAAACGCTCGACCTCGTCTGGTTCGACGAGGAGCCGCCGCTCAATATTTATTTTGAGGGGCTCACGCGCACGAATGCCACGTACGGCTGCGTCTACACCACGCTCACCCCGCTCAAGGGCATGACGCCGTTCCTGATGCTGTTCAAGGATTGCCCGGGGTTTTGAGGTGGGGGTCTTATTCCCCCTACATGCGAAAAATTACGGATTTACAGGCTGTTACTGTGAACGCTAAGACTTTGCGATCCAAGGCTATCGCGTCCTGCTGCGGGTGCTGGTCAATACCAGCGCGGGCCCGTAAGTTGGGCGCCAACGCTTCAAGACGAAACATCCGGGAGGATTGAGATGAAAGAGCATACTTGGACTGCCGCGTTCAGCCGCCGCACCCTGTTGAAGTCGGCCGCCGCCGCCGGTCTCACGCAGGTCGCTGCACCCTTCGTCATTCCGGCGCGCGCCGCCGACGCGCTCAAGATCGGCATGGTCGACCCGCTGACCGGCGTCTACGCCGCGGTGGCGCAGAACGAGGTCATCGGCGCCAAATATGCCGTCGAGCAGATCAACGCCAAAGGCGGCGTGCTCGGCCGTCCTCTGGAGCTCCTGGTCGAGGATAGCGCCAACGACGTCGGCACCGGCGTGCAGAAGACGCGCAAGCTGATCGAGCGCGATGGCGTCCAGTTCATCATCGGCGACGTCAACTCCGGCATCGCCCAGGCCATGGCGCAGGTGACCAACGAGAAAAAGGTCCTGCACATCGTCTCCGGCGGCCACACCGACGGCATCACCGGCAAGGACTGCAAGTGGAACGTCTATCGCGTGTGCAACACCACGCGCATGGAGGCGAACTCGGTCAGCGAGCTGCTGTTCAACAAATACGGCAAGAAGTGGCACTTCATCACGCCGGATTACGCCTTCGGCCACACGCTCTATGACGCGGCCGTCGCCAACCTGAAGAAGCTCGGCGGCACCGTGACCGGCAATGAGCTCACGCCGCTCGGCACCAGCGACTTCTCCGCCTATCTGATCAAGGCGCGCGCCGCCAATCCCGACGTGCTCCTCGTGCTGGTGCAGGGCTCGGACATGGTCAACTGCCTCAAGCAGATCGCGCAGTTCGGCATCGACAAGCAGGTCCACGTTGCCGGACTTCAACAGGAATTGGAATCGCTCGCCGCGATGCCGCCGGAAGCCCGTGTCGGCATCTGGATGTTCGAATGGTACTGGAAGCAGGCGGGCGTGCCGCATGTCGAACAATTCGTCGCCGACATCCGCAAGCGCACGGGCGGCAAGGTGCCGACCGCGCGGACCTGGTTCGGCTTCGTCTCGGTGCACAGCTTCGCGCAGGCCGCGGCAGCCGCGAAGAGCCTCGACGGCGTCAAGCTCGCGCAGACGCTCGGCGACCTCGAGCTACCGCCGGAAGTGAAGCTGCAGCCCAACAAGGTCTACTATCGCAAGGGCGATCACCAGCTGATGACGACGTCCTTCGTCGGTGAGGCGCTGAGCAAGCCGGCGGGCGATCCCGAGGATCTGTTCCACGTCGACACCCTCGTCGCCGGCGACAAGACCTCGCCGCCGGTCTCGGAGACCGGTTGCGTGATGCAGATGCCGGCCTGATCGGCGCCACGCGTTCTGCCTGCTCCCTCCCCCGCCTGCGGGGGAGGGGTGGGGAGGGGGACAGACGCGCTACGTAATCTCTCCAATCAGCCCCCTCCCTATCCCTCCCCCGTAAACGGGGGAGGGGACGTTGTGGCACGGTCTTTTGTAAATCGGCTTGCTCATGACAACACTGCTGCTCTTCAACATCACCAACGGCCTGATCATCGGCGCGTTCTACGTGCTGATGGCGCTCGGGCTCTCGCTGATCCTCAACCTGTCCAACGTGATCAACTTCGCGCATGGCGGGTTTCTGGTCATCGGCGGCTACATCGCCTGGACGTTGTCGCCCTATCTCGGCTTCTGGGGCTCGCTCATCGTCGCGCCGTTCTTGACCGCGATCATCGGGCTCATCATCGAGCGCTTCATGATCCGCCGGCTCTACGGCCGCGATCCACTCTACAGCCTGCTGCTCACCTTCGGTTTCGCCTTCATCATTGAGGACGGCACCCGGTATATCTGGGGCGCGCAAGGCAAGCCCGTCTCGGTGCCGGCGATCCTGGCGCAGCCCTTGAGCTACGACTTCTTCTTCCTCACCGGGTATCGCGTGTTCATGGTCGCGGTGGTTGCCATCGCCGTGGTCGTGCTGTTCGTGCTCTTGCGCTACACGCGCGCGGGTGTGCGCATCCGTGCCGGCACGCTTGACCTCGAAACCGTCGCAGCGCTCGGCGTCAATGTGCGCGCGCTGCGCTCGCTGAATTTTGCCGTCGGCATCTACCTCGCGGGACTGTCCGGCGTGCTTGCCTCCGGCCAGCTCGGCCTTGAATCGACCATGGGCACCGGGCTGCTGATGCCGAGCTTCATCGCCATCATCGTTGGCGGCGTCGGCAGCCTCACCGGCACGCTGCTCGGCGGACTGCTGATCGGCGTCGCCTCCGGCATCACCACCGTGTTCCTGCCGCAGGCCAGCGAAGCGGTGATGTACGTGATCATGGCGCTGGTGCTGCTGATACGTCCGCGCGGCCTCCTCGGCGAAGAAGGAATGATGACGTGAGCAAGAATATGCGTCTCGCCGTCGTCGCCGGCATGTGGATCCTGCTGGCGCTGGCGCCATTCTGGATGCCGTTCCTCGGTGGCTATACCGCGCTCGGCACCCGCGTGCTGGTGCTGGCGCTCGCCGCCATGTCGGTCAACTTCCTGCTCGGCTTCACCGGCGTGCTCTCCTTCGGCCACGCCGCCTGGTTCGGATTGGGCGCTTATGGCTGCGGCCTGTCGCTCAAATTTCTCGCCTTCTCGACGCCGCTCGGCCTGCTCATGGGAACGCTCCTTGGCGGCGTCGCCGGCGCGTTGCTCGGCGCGCTGATGGTGCATCGCCGCGGCGTCTATTTCGCCATGGTCACCATCGCCTTCGGCCAGGTGTTCTATTACATCGCCTTCCAGTGGTCGTCGCTCACCGGCGGCGACGACGGCCTGCGCGGCTTTGCGCGCCAGCCGATCGAGCTCGGCTTCCTGCGCTTCGACATCCTGCACGACGACAGGGCGTTCTATTATTTCGTGCTGATCTGCTTCGCCATCATCGTCTCCATCATGGGCTTCATCCTGCGCTCGCCCTTCGGCCATACGTTGATCGCCATCCGCGAGAACGAGCGCCGCGCCCGCTTCCTCGGCATCCCAATCGAGCGCCACATCTGGATCGCGTTCACGCTGTCCTGCTTCTTCATGGCGTTCGCCGGCTCGCTCTATGCGCTGGTCAACAACTTCGCCGATCCACGCGGCCTGCATTACAGCCTGTCCGGCGACTTCGTGATCATGGCGGTGATGGGCGGAATGCGCTCATTCTGGGGCCCGCTGCTCGGCGCCGTGCTGTTCGAGGTGCTGCAGGATTACATCTCCAGCGTCACCGTGAACTGGATGTCGTTCATCGGCATGCTGGTCGTCGTCGTCGTGCTGTTCTTCCCGCGCGGCATTCTGGGTCTGGTCAGGCAGCCGAGGGCGGCATGAGCGAGCAACCTGTTCTTCACGTCGACAATGTCAGCAAGCGCTTCGGCAGCCTCGTCGCCGTGCGCGACGTGTCGCTCACCGTCGGCAAGGGCGAGTTGCGCGCGGTCATCGGCCCGAACGGCGCCGGCAAGACCACGTTCTTCAACCTGATCAGCGGCTTCTTCCCGCCGAGCGCCGGCAAGATCATCTTCGACGACCGCGACGTCACCCGGCTCTCGGCGCAGCAGCGCGTCAAGCTCGGCATGGGACGCACCTTCCAGATCACCGAGATCTTTCCCGAGCTCAGCGTGTTCGAGAACGTTCGTGTGGCCACTGAAGTGGCGAACGGCTACGGCCTGCGGCCCTGGCTGTCGAAGACCGAGAGCGCCGATCTGCGCCGCCGCATCGACGAGGTCATCGCCATGACCGGGCTCTCCGCGCGCGCCGATCGGCTCGTTGGCGAGCTTGCGCATGGCGACCAGCGCGCCGCCGAGATCGCCATGGCGCTGGCTTTGCGGCCGCATCTTCTCCTGCTCGACGAGCCGACCGCCGGCATGGGCGATCAGGAGACCTATGAGATCACACAGCTCATTCGCAAGCTGCACAAGGACTCGAACCTTACCATCGTGCTCATCGAGCATGACATGCGCGTCGTGTTCCATCTCGCCGACCGCATCACCGTCCTCGACCAGGGCAAGCTGCTCGCGCAAGGCACGCCGCAGGAGATCGCCGCCAACGAGGCCGTGCAGGCCGCTTATCTGGGGAAGGCCGCATGAGCGCCGCACTGACCGCAGAGAACCTGCACACCTATTACGGCAAGAGTCACATCCTGCACGGGGTGAGCCTCGAGGTCGCCGAAGGCGAAGTGACCGCGCTCCTTGGACGCAACGGCGCCGGCAAGACCACGACACTGCGCAGCCTCATGGGGCTGACCCCCGCGCGCGACGGCAAGGTCAACATCTTCGGCAGCGACACCACGCGCTGGCCGACCTTCCGTATCGCCGCGCTCGGCGTTGGTTACGTGCCCGAGGGCCGCAAGATCTTCCCCAATCTCAGCGTCGAGGAAAATCTCAAGGTGCCGCTCGAGCGCCCGGGGCCGTGGACGGTGGAGCGCATCTTCAAGCTGTTTCCGCGACTCGAGGAGCGCAAGGGCAATCGCGGCCGGCAATTGTCCGGCGGCGAGCAGGAGATGCTCTCGATCGCGCGCGCGCTGTTGCTCAATCCGAAGCTTCTGATCCTCGACGAGCCCTCGCAGGGCCTTGCCCCGCTGGTGGTGCGCGAGGTGTTTCGCATCGTCGCGCAGATGCGCGATGAGGGGATCTCGGTGCTGCTGGTCGAGCAGAACGTGCGCATGTCGCTCGAGGTTGCGCGTCACGCTTACGTGCTCGATGACGGCGCCGTGGTCTATTCTGGCTCGGCGCGCGAGCTTGCCGCCGACGAAGCGCGCGTGCAATCGCTCGCCGGCGCCAGCGCCGAGGAGTGGCACGTTGCGTAATTGTTTCACTCAACGCGCGCTGAGCGCGCGCTCGGTGGGATGCGGCCCGTCTTCGCTGCGATGCTGAACCGGGAGCATGTAGGTCCGCGTCTGATTGCAGCTGTAGCAGACGAACGTGTTGCGCTGCATTTCCGGCATCAGCGGGTGCGCCGTCACCGCCACATGCACCATGGTCGCTTTGCATTTCGGGCAAGGTGTCGAAATGCTGGTGCTGCGGGCGGAGGTCATGGCGGCCGGCAATGTAGCCGCCAACCATGAACGCCGAGTATCTTTGCGCGCAAACAACTTGGATTAAGGCGATTATCTGTTGAGAAAGGGAGCAATGCGGGAACGAACGGTGGCCTTCGCGATTTATGCGCAAAGGTGAAGCCTCTGTGTCAATTGATGTAGCTAGGCGCTGACGCCGTAACGAGAAGTGCGAGTAGCGATTATGGGAACTTTGGCAAGGTGTTCGAAATGCGGTGATGCCTTGCGGTTCTTCGGGCGCGTCTCGCCACTCGGATCGGAACCTGGCATCGAATTCTTCAAGTGCGACGGCTGCAATTCCATCGCCGAGCGCGCCATCACTCCGCAGATCGATCGCGCTCCGATTCGGATGCAGCCGTCGATCCTCAGCGCATCGCACTAATTCAAGCCGATTTGCCCATCCGGTAAGGCTTGAGCACCGCGTAAAGCGCGGCGTTGGCTGGAGTCGCGATGCCAACCTCGCGGCCGAGTTCCACGACCTTGCCGGTGAGCCAGTCGAGCTCGATGCGGTTCCCGCGTTCGAGATCGTGCGCCATCGACGCCTTCATGTCTTTCGGCAGCACCGTGTCAGCGAAGCCCATGCGCTCGTCGGCGAAATTCTCCGGCAGCGGCACGCCCTTGGCGCGGCCGACGGCGACGATTTCGGCCATCAGGTCGTGGAACAGCGCGCGGCCGTCCGCATCGGCAAGCAGCGGTCCAATCGGGCGGCGCGTTGCTGCGGTGATCCCGGCAAGCGCGGTGAGGAAGGTGAACTTGATCCAGCTATCACGCAGCATGTTGTCCGACAGCGCGATGTCGAGGTTGATCTTGCGCGCCGCCTCGACGAACGCGTCGAGCGTGAGATCGGGATGGTTGTCATAATGTCCGAAGCGCAGGAGCGCGAACTGGCTCGTGTGCTTGATCACGCCGGGTTCCGAAATCACCGTGGCGATCTGGGCAAGGCCGCAGACCACGCGGCCTTTGCCGAGGATCGGCTCGAGCCGTGCCAACGCATCCACACCGTTCTGTACCGTGATGACGCGCGTCGCCGGCCCGATCAGCGGAGCGAGCTCGCTTGCCGCCTTCTCCAGATCCCAAAGCTTCACCGCAAACAGGATGATATCCACGGTGCCAATCTTCGCCGGATCGTCGGCGAGCGTGACCTTCGGAAGATGCAGGTTGCCGAGCGGGCTCTCGATCCTCAGCCCGTTCTTCTCGATCGCGGCGCGATGGGCCCCGCGGGCGAAAAAGATGACGTCGTGTCCGGCGGCGGCAAAGCGTGCGCCGAAATAGCCGCCGAGCGCGCCGGCGGCCATGATTGCAATCCGCATGAAGGTGTCTCTCCCGGCAATGGCAGCGTCTGTATAGCCGGGCGCGGCGGGCGCGGAAATACCCCTGCGGAACAAGGCTTTGCCGCCGATTTCCGGCTCCCGGTAAAAGAAGTATTTACCGCGTCGGGCCTAGACTTGCGCATTCTCAAAAAGACGGCGGGATTGCGCAGTGGACATTATCTGGGCCGGGCTCCTTCGCAATTTCCATCACCTGATGGACCTGCTGTTTTCCTCGGGCTCGCAGTTCTCCGTCACCTCGCTCGGCAGCGCGCTCGTCGTCGCTGCCGGCTTCTTCGCTTGGCAGCGCTACCGCAGGCACCGGCGCCTGCGCATGGCGACGCTCATCCGCGCGCTGTTTCCGAAACGCATCACGCGCAGCCCGTCAACGGTGGCGGACATCGGATATTTCCTGTTCAACGTCTTCGTCTATGCCGGGATTTTCGGCGTGGTGGCGGTCTCGTATCAGTTCCTCACCAATGCGGTGATCTCCGGCCTCGTGTTCACCTTCGGTCCGGTGACGCCGACGACTCTCCCCGACATCGTGTCGCGCCCGATCATCACGCTGGTGCTCTTCCTCGCTTACGAGTTCGGCTACTGGGTCGACCATTACCTCAAGCATCGCGTGCCGGTGCTGTGGGAGCTGCACAAGGTGCACCACACGGCGGAGGTGCTCACGCCGCTGACCACCTTCCGTGTGCATCCGTTGGACACCTGGATCTTCGGGAATATCCTGGCGGTGAGCATCGCGCTGGCCAATGGCGTCATGCATTACGCCTTCGGCGACACGGCCTATCAATACGCGCTGTCGGGTACCAACATCCTGCTGATCGTCTTCGTGCACATCTATGTGCACCTGCAGCACTCGCATGTATGGATCGCGTTCCGTGGCCTGCTCGGGCGCGTGTTCCTGAGCCCGGCGCATCACCAGGTGCACCACTCCACCAATCCGGTCCACTTCAACAAGAACCTCGGTTCCTGCCTCGCCGTCTGGGACTGGCTGTTCGGCACGCTGCATGTGCCGGCGAAGGAGCGCGAGAAGCTCACCTTCGGCGTCGAGCCGGCCTATCCCGATGCGCACACCATCACCGGCGAATTCCTCAAGCCGTTCGGGCGCGCCTTCAACACGCTCTTGGCGATGCTGCCGAAGCGCACGCCGCCGGTTGCCGATCGCCAGCCGGGGTGAGATCGCTTTCCATCACTCTTCCGGGAACGCCGGAAACCCCGATTGCGCTGGCAAGACGGGCCGAATACCATAGCCGCCTGAACGAGATGGCCGCGTCGGCCCCGTCATTTCCTATCGTCAAAAAAGGTGCCCAATGCCTCACAACATTCTTATTATGGGCGCGTCCTACGGGTCGCTGCTGGCTTCCAAAATCCTGTTCGGCGGACACACAGTGACGCTGGTGTGTCTCCCGGCAGAAGCCGACCTGATCAATGCCGAGGGCTTCCGCGTGCGGCTGCCCATTCGCGGCCGCAAGGACCAGGTGGAGATCGATTCCCGCAAGCTCCCCGGCAAGGTCAAGGCGACCGGCGCCGCCGGCGTCAACCCCAAGGATTACGATCTCATCGGGCTCGCCATGCAGGAGCCGCAATATCGCTCGCCGGGCGTGCGCGAGTTGCTCGACGCAGTGGCGAAATCGCGTGTGCCTTGCATGTCGATCATGAACATGCCGCCGCTGCCCTATGTGAAGCGCATCCCGGGGCTCAACTACGATGCGCTCAAGCCCGCCTACACCGATCCGACGGTGTGGGACAATTTCGATCCCGGCAAGCTGACGCTGTGCAGCCCCGATCCGCAGGCGGTGCGTCCGCCGGAGGAGAAGGTCAACGTGCTGCAGGTGACGCTGCCGACCAACTTCAAGGTAGCGAAGTTCAACGATGACAAAGACACCGCGATCCTGCGGGCGCTGGAGAAAGACATCGACGCAGTGCGCTTCGACGTGCCGGAAGGCAAGATCGAGCTGCCGGTGAAGCTGCGCGTGCATGACTCGATCTTCGTGCCGCTCGCCAAATGGTCGATGCTGCTCGCCGGCAATTATCGCTGCATCACCAAGGACGGCATGCGCACCGCGCAGGAGGCGGTGTGGTCAAATCCCGAGGAGTCGAAGTCGGTCTACAACTTCGTCTTCGATCTCTGTGTGAAGCTCGGCGCTGCGCCAGGCGACCTCGTACCGTACGAGAAATATGCCGCCGCCGCGCAGAGCCTGACGCGCCCGGCATCCGCCGCCCGCGCGCTGCAGAACGGAGCGCCGAACATCGAGCGCGCCGACAAGCTCGTGCAGCTCATCGCCAAGCAGAAGGGGTTGAGCCTTCCGGCGATCGACGCGCAGGTAGCGCTGGTCGATGCGCGGCTCGAGGCCAACCGCAAGAAGGCCGCGGCCTGACGGCCGCTTATTCGTTTCCACACGAATAAAAGCGGGCGCTTCGGCGCCCGTTTTCTTTGATGGCGCGAAAGCATTTCCTGACCTGCTGCGCGAAGTGGATAGAAAATGTTGCGTGGCCGCCACAGCTATCGTTTTTCTGTTTATGACCAGGCTGATAGGGTCGGAATCGCCTAAAAAAGCGGCAGTTGCATTTGTTTTTCTCTTGCTGCGTCGCGCTCCCGCCAGCGAAAGTTTCCGGTATTGCACGTCCCTGTCGCGTACGGGTCGATCACAGCCGGGGGTTTTGTACGCAGCGGTGATGAGCGGGGTATCGGCTAGAAGTCCGATCGAAACGAAGGGGCAGCGTCAATGAAGAAGTTTGTGTTGTCGGTTGTCGCGGCAACGGCGTTCGCAGCGCCGGCGCTCGCGGCGGATCTGCCGACCAAGGCGCCGGTGGTACCTGTAGCAGCGAGCCCGTGGGATCTCGCGTTCGGGTCCGCGATCATGAACGATTACGTGTTCCGCGGCATCACGCAGTCCAATCACAAGCCGTCGGTCGCGGCCTATTTCGAGCCGCGCTACAATATCAATCCCAACCTGCAGCTCTATGCGGGCATCTCGGGCGAGAGCATCAGCTTCGCCAACCGCGCCGCTGCCGAAATCGATCTGTACGGCGGTATCCGCCCAACGATCGACAAGTTCGCCTTCGACTTCGGCTTTTGGTACTACGGCTATCCGGGCGGCACCTGCTACAACAGCGTCATCGCCGGATGTCAGCCGACGCTCGCCAACGGCAATGTCATCAAAGGCAACCTGAGCTTCTGGGAAGTCTACGGCAAGGTGACGTGGACGCCGATTGATCCGCTCGCCCTCGGCTTGAACGAATACTACACGCCGTCGTTCCTGCACTCCGGCGCCTGGGGGAACTACTTCTCCGGTACCGTGAAGTACACCGGCACGACGACCATCAAGGACATCGGCTGGTACGTGTCCGGCGAGCTCGGCCGGCAGTGGCTCGGTACTACCGACTCCTTCTACTCGCTCGGTGCGGGTCTCGGCGCGGGCGGCATCAAATACGCCAACTACAACACCTGGAACGTGGGCATCGGCTTCACCTGGAAGGTGCTGACGCTGGATCTGCGTTACTCCGACACCGATCTGTCGCGCGGCAACTGTAACGCCTTCACCAGCGACTTCACTGCTCCGGCCACCGGGCCCGATGTCACGCCGATCAATCCGGCGGGTGGCGGCTCCAAGTGGTGCGGCGCGGCCTTTATCGCCAAGCTCTCGGCTGACCTGACCCTGGCGAACCTGAAATAAGTCAAACAACGACCTGCCGCTGGGCGGTGGCTTCGCAACGAAGCCGCCGCCTTTTCATTGCGCTGGCAGCCGGCGCGACCGTCAGTCCTCGTCGGCTTCGCTTTCCCAGGCCTCGCGCCCTTCGCGGATCAGCAGCCAGGCGAGCGTCAGCGAGGCGAGCGCGTCGACCCACCAGGCGCCAATGGCGATCTGCGCCAGCAGCGCGACAATGACCACGATGGCGAGGGCGCCGCAGGCGAGGCTTTCCATCGCGTCGGTGCGCAGCGCCCGGCTGCCGAGCGCCTCGGCGAGCTGCAGCTTGCGCCGCGACAGATAGAGCATGACCGGGATGGCGAGCGCGCTGATAGTGAGACCGAGGAACGAGAACTCCGCGCCGTGACGTGTCGCCAGCTTCCAGGCGGCCCCGGCGACGAGATAGGCCGCGAGCGCGAACAACAAGAGCGCGCCGGCGCGGGCCGCCGCCTTCTCGATGTCCTCGGCGAAGGCTTCGCCTTGCCGCAGTTCGATCGTCAGCCGCCAGAGCACGACGGTGGCGGAGGCGAGCTCGATGAGGCTGTCGATCCCGAACGCGGTTAGCGCCAGGCTTTTCGCGGCCAATCCGGAGACGATGGCGACCACAGCCTCCACGGCCAGCCAGCCGAGCGTCAGGTATTCCAGCTCGAACGCCTGCTGAACCAGCGCGATCCGCTCGCCTGCGATATCTGTTCCCGGTTGACTCATGTCTTTGTCATAGCCGAATTCAGCGAAAGCGGCATGAAAATGCTGCCGCTCCCGAAGGACGCTAGGGCGCCGGCGCGGCGACCGGCTTGAGCAAGACGTCGGGAATGAGTTTGGCGTTCTGGGCCAGCTCGTCGGACTCCGGCGAAATGCTTTCCGGACGATTCCACCAGCCGCCGCCCAGCGCCTGATAGAGCGCCACGGTATCCGAGAGCCGGTTGGCGCGCGCCTGAATGGTCGCAAGCCGCGCCTGCAGATAGGTTTGCTGCGCATTGATCAGCAGCAAAATGTTCGTGTAGCCCTGATCGAACTGCTGGCGCACCAGGTCGAAGCTGACCTTGGCGGCGCGCTCCGCTTCGATCGTCGCCTTCAGCGCAGCCGCATCGGTCTCCAGCGCACGCAGCGTGTCGGCGACGTTCTGCAGCGCCGAGATCACCGTCGCGCGATACTGCGCGTAGGATTGATCGAATGCCGCTTCCGCCGAGCGCTTCTGGTGCAGCAGGGAGAAGCCGTCGAATATCGGCTGCGTCACGCTGCCGGCCACGGTGGCGGCGAGATTGGCGCTGGAAAAGTAGTCGGCGAGACGGCCGAGTGCGAGCGAGGTGTAGCCGGCGTTGCCGGTGAGGGCGAAGTTCGGCAGCATATTGGCGATGGCGACGCCGATCTGTGCGCTGGCGGAATGCAGCAGCTCCTGCGCCGAGCGCACATCCGGCCGCTGCTCGACAAGCTTCGAGGGCAGGCTCAGCGGCAGATCGCGCGGCAGCGTGAACGACGCCAGCGTGAATCTCTCGCCCGGCTCCTCGTTCGGATAGCGGCCGATGAGCGCGGTGAGCAGGTCGCGCTGTTGCGCCAGCTGCTTCTGCAGTGGCGGCAGCGTCGCCGCGATCTGTGCAAGCTGCGCCTCCTGCGCGGCGAGATCGATGCGGCTCGAATAGCCTTTGTCGAACTGCTCCTTGAGAACGTCGCGCGCCTTGTCGTTGATAGCGATGAGCTCGCGCGTGGCGGTGATCTGGTCGCGAAACGACGCCTCCTGGATGGCGGCGAGTGCGATATTCGAGGCGAGCGTCAGCCGCGCGGCTTCCGCCTGGAAGCGCTGCGAGTCGGATACTGCCTGCAGCGATTCGACGGCGCGGCGGTTCTGCCCCCAGATGTCGAAAGTATAGGTGACGGTCACCTGGCTGGTGACGACGTTGTACGGATTCTTCACGATCGGGTTGCCCGACGCGTCGGTGCCGACGACCGGTGCGCCACCCAGCGGATTGTTGGGCGAGCGGATGCGCTGCGGGCTGAAGTTGCCGGTGACCTGTGGGAAGAACTTGCCCTCCTGGGCGAGCGTATTCTCTTGCGCCACGCGCAGCGCCGCGATTGCGGCCTCGAGGGTCGGGTTGGCCTTGAAGGAGCGCTCAATCAGCGTGTTGAGCCGCCGCGAGCGCAGCAGCCTCCACCACTCATCGGGGATATCGAGATCTTTGACGAAGCGCTGCGCCGCACCAGCTGTGCGTGTGACCTGCGGCTCTTTGCTGTAACGCTCAGCATCCGGCGGCGCCGGGACTTTGAAGTCCGGGCCGACCGCACAACTTGTCCCCAGGAGCGCAAGCGCGAGCGCCGCCGAAACCGTGGGGATACGCGACCGGGACATGACTTTTCTGGTTACTCACCGCATAACAGTTCAGCTACTGACCTGAATCAGCAGTATTTTTTTAGGCTGACCCCCGCCTGCGCTACTATCTAAGCCGATCGTGAGTCGCTCGGGAACTGCGATTTCTCACAGTAGACGCCGGACTGGAATAGCAGCGATTGTCCGCCCCGTCGAAGCCTTTGCCGTCACGCAAAACCGCGATGAATTTCAAGGATCTGATCCCTGCGAAGAGGAAGATGAAGGCTGCGGACCTCGCGGTGGCCGGCGTCCTCGTGCTTATCGCGATCGGGGCCTATGTCATCGGCGGCCTCGGCAGTCCGTCGCCCAAGACGGAGACAGCAGATACCGCGCACAAGAGCGCGGCGCCCGCGCCAAAGCCCTCGACCGACGGCGCCGCGCCATCCGGCGGCGAAGCCGACGACAAAGACAGCGTCACGCTCACCGACAAGCAGCTGGCTTTCGTCAAGGTCGAGCCGGCAGATGAGCGCGAATTTCCCATCGAGAAGGAGTCGGTCGGCAGCATCGATTTCAACCAGGACATGACGGTGCAGGTGTTCACGCCCTATCAAGGGCGGATCATTGCGCTGTTCGCCAAGGTCGGCGATGACGTCAAGAAGGGGCAGACGCTGTTCACCATCGACAGCCCGGATCTGCTCAATGCGGAATCAACCCTGATTTCGGCCGCCGGCGTGCTCGAATTGCAGACGCGGGCGCTGACCCGCGCGCGTGAGCTCTATCAATCGCGCGCGATATCGCAGAAGGAGCTCGAGCAAGCGACCTCCGACCAGCAGAGCGCGGAAGGCGCGCTGCGTGCGGCGCGCGATGCGGTGCGCATTTTCGGCAAGACCGAGGCGGATATCGACAACATCGTGGGCCAGCGCATGGCCGATCCGACGCTGGTGGTGCAGAGCCCGATCACCGGGCGCATCACCGCCCGCAGCGCCGCGCCCGGCCTGTTCGTGCAGCCGGGAAGCGCGCCGGCGCCTTACACCCTGGCCGATATCGATACGATGTGGATGATTGCCAATGTGGCGGAGAACGATAGCCCGGCGTTTCGCGTTGGCCAGGAAGAGACGGTGCGGGTCAGCGCGTTCCCCGGCCGCACCTTCGCAGGCAAGGTCACGACCGTCGGCTCCATGGTCGATCCCAATACGCGCCGCGTCCTGGTGCGCTCCGAGGTCAAGGACCCGCAGCACGAATTGCGCGCCGGGATGTTTGCGAATTTCGTAATCAATGTCGGCGCTCCGATGCGTTCGCCCGGCGTGCCCGCCGACGGCGTCGTGCGCGAGGGCGATGGCACGATGACAGTGTTCGTCACCAGCGACCGCAAGCGTTTCACGCGTCGCGTGGTCAAGGTCGGGCTTGAGCGCGACGCCTACCGGCAAATCCTCGACGGGCTGCGCCCGGGCGAGCTGGTGGCCACCGAAGGCGCGCTGTTCCTGAGCAACGCCCTGGTGACCGCGTCGCGCTAACTTGGATAGAGAGCGCGCCATGAAACGCGCAACGACACTCGCCGCTTCCTGCTTTGCCGGTTTGCTGGTCGCGAGCCTGTCACTCTCCGCCGCCGCCCAGACGTCGTCCGGGGCGCAAGGACCAACCATCACCAAGGCAGGCGAGGGGAAGCCGCTCATCAAGTCGCCGATGGTGGCCAACGCAAACCCGCGACCCGCCACCGACTCTGGCAATAGCGCAACGGCGAAAGTGTCGCCGCATCCGGCGAGTTCCACAGTGGCGCAGCCGGTCCATCGCGTTGGGATCAGCGGCACCGGAATGGCGCATCCTGGGAGCGGCCCCTCGAGCATCGGCGGCCCCGCGAAATTCACCGCTGGAATCAACGGCAGCACCGTTCGTTCGAAGCATTGATCGTGGCCGCGCGCCAAAATCGTTGAGCAGCATCAATCCGTTAGCGGCGTCGCAGGCCGGCGGTTGCGGCACGCGTGGATATCCTCCGGTTATGTTGTTGTCGCGAAATATACGCCACCTATATATTGAGCGAACGATGCTCAACCGATTCAGGGGTGCCGGCCCCAAAGAGGTGGCGGGCGATGAGCGTGCATCCAGGTAGCGCGTCATCGAAGCGACACGTCCTGCCGAGCCCTTCCTTGCCGCCGCGATGGCGGATCGTGGCGATGATCCTGCGCGGGCTGTTCCTGTTCACGCTCGCCATCATTATCCTGCACGTTGCCTTGCCCCAGAGCGAGACCATCTGGTCTTCCTACGAGACCCCGCGCGACCTTCTCCGGCTCATTCTTGGGCTGGTCGCCGCGCTCGCGGTCGCCGTGCAGGCATTTCGCCGTCCGCGGGACGAGAGCGGCTATCGGACGTGGCTCTATGTCGGGGGCGTCGGCTTGCCGTTCGCCCTGATTTGCGCCTACGGCGTCTGGTGAGCGCGGCGTAGCGCCGCGCCATTCATTGCAAGCCTACACACCCTCATTCTCTCCGGGCTGCGCAACGGCCGGCGCGGGCGCACGCGCGATCGCCGGGAGGAAGAAGGTCTGCACCGCGGGCACGATCACCAGCAACAGGATCGGCCCGATCAGCATGCCGCCGACGATCACGGTAGCGAGCGGCCGCTGCACCTGGCTGCCGATGCCGGTTGAGATCGCGGCCGGCAGAAGGCCGAGGCAGGCGGACAGCGCCATCATCAGGATCGCCCGCATCTGCTGCTCGACGGCGCGGAACATCGCTTCGACCGAATTGGCGCATTGCGGAGCTACCCGGTAGTAGCCATTGAGGATGAGGATGCCGCTCATCACTGAGACGCCGAACAACGAGATGAAGCCGATCGCCGCGGAGATGCTGAAATCCAATCCGGTGACGTAAAGCGCGAGGATGCCGCCGCATAGAGTGAACGGCAGCCCGAGCAGCGCCAGCAGACTGTCGCGCAGCGAGTTGAACAGTCCGTAGAGCAGCACCAGGATGATGCCGAGCGTGATCGGGACGATGACGACGAGCCGCTTCTTCGATTGCTGTAGCCATTCGAATTCGCCGGCCCAGTCGATGCGATAGCCGACCGGCAGCTTGATATTCTTGGTGATGCGCTCCTGCGCCTCCTCAACGGCGCCGGCGAGATCGCGACCGCGCACCGAGAACTTAATCGGGACGAAGCGCTGGTTACGTTCGCGGAAGATGTAGGAAGCGCCAGTATCGAGCGAGATCGTGGCGAGCTCAGAGAGGGGGATATAGGCGGTGCCAGACGATGCCTGTACGCCGACTTTGAGGTTTCTGATGGTGTCGAGATTGCCGCGGTATTCGGGCGCCAGCCGCACGGCGACATTGAACTGGCGATCGCTCTCGAGCAGCGTCGTGGCCACGGTGCCGCCGAGCGCTGCCTGAATGACATTGTTGACATCGTTGACGCCGAGGCCGTAGCGGGCGGCCTTCTTGCGGTCGATGGTGATGTTGAGATTAGGCTGTCCGAGCACACGGAAGATGCCGAGATCGGTGATGCCCTTGATCTCGGCAAGCTCGCGCTTCGCCTCGACGGCGATCTTCTCCAGCGTCACCAGATCGGGGCCGACGATCTTGATCGAGTTGGCGCCTTTGACGCCGGAGAGACCTTCCTCGACATTGTCCTGGATATATTGCGAGAAATTGAAGTCGACGCCGACGAATTCCTCGGCGAACTGCTTCTGCAATTCGTTGATCAGCTTCTCCTTGTCCCAACCAGCCGGCCATTTGTCGAACGGCTTGAGCGGGACGAAGAACTCGGCGTTAAAAAAGCCGGTGGCGTCGCTGCCGTTGTCGGGGCGGCCGTGTTGCGAGACCACGGTAATCACCTCGGGATATTTCAGCAGGATCTCACGGATCCGGGTCACTAGCGGCATGCCGGCCTCGAGCGAGATCGTCGGCGGCATCGAGGCGCGGATCCATAAGTTGCCTTCCTCGAGCGTCGGCAGGAATTCGCTGCCGAGCCGCGAGCCGGCCAGCCCGGTGATGATGAGAAAGCCCAGCCCGATGGCGACGACGATCCGCCGTTTCTCCAGCGACCAACGCACCACCGGGATATAGACCGAGCGCAGTGTGCGCACGATCCAGGTCTCTACTTCACTGAGATGCTCGGGCAGCAGCAGCGAGGCGAGGCAGGGCGTGACCGTGAAGGTCGCGATCAGAGAACCGATCAGCGCGTAGGCGTAGGTCCGCGCCATCGGGCCGAATATCTGGCCTTCGACGCCGGACATGGTGAACAGCGGCAGGAACGCGGCGACGATGATGGCGGTGGAGAAGAACACCGCGCGATCGATCTGCATGGCGCTGATCAGGATCAGCCGCAGCCGGTCGGTCCAGACCGGCGCGCCCGAGGGGTCGGCGGCTTGGGTCGGATCGGCGCCCCATTTTCGCTCAGCGAGCGACTCGAGCAGCGATTGCTTCTCTTCCGGGCGCGATTCGAAGTTGCGATAGATATTCTCCACCAGGATCACCGCGGCATCGACAATGATGCCGAAGTCGACGGCGCCGACCGAAAGCAGGTTGGCGTCTTCGCCGCGCAGCACCAGGATGATGATGCTGAAGGACAGCGCGAACGGAATCGTGGCGCCGACGATGACGGCGCTGCGCAGGTCGCCGAGAAACAGCCACTGGATGACGAAGATCAGGATGCAGCCGAACACGAGATTGTGCAGCACGGTCGCGGTCGTCACCCCCACCAGCGTGGTGCGGTCGTAGAACGGCACGAGCTTGACGCCGGCCGGCAGCGTACCGTCGCTGTTGATCTTCTTGATCTCTTCCTTGACGCGGGCGACCACGTCATTGGTGTGCATCGTGCGATTCATGATGACGATTGCCGCCACCACTTCATCCTCGCGGTCGCGCCCGGCCTTGCCGAGCCGTGGCACGTTGCCGACGGACACCTTGGCGATGTCCCTGACGAAGACCGGCACGCCGTTCTGCTGGAACAGCATGATGTTCTCGATGTCGTCGACTTTGTAGCCCTGCGTGAGGTCCGCCGAGCCGCCGCTGTCGATGAGCCCGACACCGCGGATGTTCACCGACTGCTGACCCACATTGATGGTGCGTCCGCCGACATTGACGTTGGCGTTCCCGATGGCGCTGACCACCTGCGGCAGCGTGATCTTGTAGGCATCGAGCTTGTGCGGATCGACCTCGACCTCATATTCCTTGGTGGTGCCGCCCCAGGTGTTGACCTGCACGACGCCCGGCACCGTGAGCAGCCGGCGCTGCAGCACCCAGTCCTGCACGGTGCGCAGGTTGCTCAGGCCGAAGTGCGGCGGCCCCGCCAGCTGATAGCGATAGACTTCGCCAACCAGGCTGGTGCCCTGGATCTGCGGGATGACATTGTTGGGCAGGCTGACGTTCTGCTGCAGGTTGATCGCTGTCTGTGTCAGCGCGAAGTAATAGTCGACGCCGTACTGGAACACGACGCGCACGAAGGACAGGCCGTAGAACGAGGTGGAGCGGATGACGTTGACGCCCGGTGTTGCGGCGAGCCCGACCTCCATCGGGATCGTGTAGTAGCGCTCCATCTCCTCAGCCGAGAGCCCGGGCGATTGCGCGGTGATCTCCAGAATGACGGGCGCTGGGTTCGGATAGGCTTCGATGTTGAGCTTGCTGAAGGCGAACAGGCCGACGCTGATGAACACCAGCAGCCCGAGCAGCACGATCGGACGCCGCGTCAAGCCGAAGGTGAGGAGGCCTTTGAGCACTTAGCGGCTGCCAGCGGATTACGGCTCGATCAACCCGCCGGTGGCGGCCTTGACCGCCGCCTGGATGCGGGTCGGCACGCCGAGCTTCTCGCGTGCATTGTCAAGGTGGAAGTCGACGGTGCGCTTGCTCAAGCCCAGCACTTCGGCGATCTCGGACGAGGTCTTGCCGCGCGCAGCCCAGGACAGGGTTTCGATCTCCCGGTCGTTCAGCGGCTGCTTCGGCGCGACGGCGCTGCGTGCGACACGGGCAAGCCGTGCGCGGATGATGGTGTCGAGCAGGTCAAAGTCGATCGGCTTGCTGACATAGTCATCGGCGCCGAGGGTGCGGCCCTGCAGTTCGGTCTCGCGGTCTTTCAGCGCGGTCAGGAACACGAACGGCATGTTACCGAAGCGCGGCGCGATCGCGGTCAGCCGCTCGAGCAGCTCGAAGCCGGACATGATCGGCATGTTAATGTCACAAAGTACGAGGTCTGGCGTCTGCTTGAGGATAGCGTCGAAGCCGGCGCGTCCATCATGCGCCACAGCCACGGCGAAGCCGCGATCGACCAACTCCTCAGCGATCAGCGCCGCGGTTTCGCGATCGTCCTCGACGCAAAGGATGTGCTTGCGCGGCTCCGCCACCCCAATTCTCCTAAAATCGTTTGATGATCGACTTCTTATAGAATTGCGCCATAGCGAGGTCGAGGCCGGTTACCTCCACGGTTCGCTTTCCGGGCACGCAATACACCGACCCGCGATAGCTCCCGTGCTCGCCGCTGACCGCGCGATCGTCGCCGACCCCGGTGACCTCCAGGTTCTGCGTGAAATCCGCATCGCGCAGCGCCAGCTTTGCCTCGGCGACACACTGCGGCACCGTGAGGTTCGTATATTGCGAGCTGCTGCAGCCGCCGATGGCGAAGGCGAGAGCGCAGCCAGCCACAAGATAAGGGAGGGAGCGGTGGATCATCGGGCGACCGAGCGCGAGGGCGGATTCTGGCTACAGTCTAGGACACTGCCGGCGGTTTTGGACCTGTGATTTGTCACAGTCTATGCCGATGGGATTAACCCGTCTGTTGCCACAAATCTGGTAAGTTATTGGCTAGTGCCCCGAACCCGAAGTTCACACCACAACTGCCGCGGGTCTTTTTGCGAACTTCGGGTTCAGAGGGGCACTAGAATCAATATGTTTGCTAGTGTCCTTTTCGATTCCGAAGTTCGCTCTCGACTTGCTGCACAGTATGGCGAACTTCGGAATCGGGACACTAGTCTCGTGTATAAGCAGCGCACCGGCCTTTTGCGACCATGCGTGGATTCGGGTTTGGGGCATTAAGCATGCCGCTGCAGATGAAACGACTGCATTCGATCAGCTTCCGGCTGTCGACGATCCTGATTTCGTTTTTCCTGCTGGTCATCGCGCTCAGCCTGTTCAGTGTCTCGCGGCTGAACGACTTCAACGGCGTCTCGACCAACATCACAGATGTCTGGCTGCCGAACACGCGGCTCCTTGGCGACCTCAACAATTACACCTCCGACTATCGCGCCGCCGAGGCCAGCGCCTTGCTGGCGATGAATCCGGCTGACCTCGAGCTTGCCGAAGCGGAGATGCGCGAGCTCAACAACTCGGTAACCCAGGCCCAGCGCGGCTATGAACGCAGCGTTCGCGATCCGGTCGAGCGCGCGCTTTACGATGAGTTCAAGCGCGACTGGGATGACTACCAGCAGATCGTCGATCGAGTGCTCGCGCTGGTGCATGCCGGCAAGAAGACCGAGGCCAATGCGCTCTACGCGGGCACATCGCGCATCGCGTATGCCGCGGTCAGCGACACGCTCGGGCAGCTGACCAATCATAATGTGGTGAATGCGCAGCAGGCGAGCGGCCTTGTCGGCGAAGCTTATGAGCAGGCGCGCTGGATGATCCGCATCGGCATGTTGCTGGCGGCGGCGATGATCGCCGCGGCGGTGCTCTACGTCCGCCGCTCGATCTCGACGCCTCTGCTCGAGCTTGCCAACGGCATGCGCCGGCTCGCGGCCAACGACACCAATGTCGAATTCCGCGGCACCGGGCGGGGCGACGAGATCGGCGCCATGACCAATGCCGCGGTGGTGTTCCGCAAGAACGCGGTGGAGCTGATGCTCAATCAGCGTGCGCTCGAACAGGAAGCCTCCATGCTCGAGGAAAAGCTCGCGCATGAGCAACGGCTGACGCGTCTACAGCGCAACTTCATCTCCATGGTCTCGCACGAATTCCGAACGCCGTTGACCATCATCGATGGCCACGCGCGCCGTCTGATCAAGGTCAAGGATGCGGTGAAACCGGAAGACATCGCCGAACGGTCCGGCAAAATTCGCACCGCGGTCACCCGGCTTACGCACCTCATCGACAATCTGCTCAACAGCTCGCGGCTCCTGGACAGCGGCGTCGAGCTCTATTTTCATCCGACGGAGATCGACCCGGCGGCGCTCTTGCACGAGCTCTGCCAGCTGCATCGCGAGATCGCACCCGATGCGGAGATTGTCGAAGAATTTGACGCACTGCCGGCGGCGATGACCGCTGATGCCAAATTGCTGTTCCAGGCGTTGAGCAACCTCATCTCAAACGCCATCAAATATTCGCCGGATGGGGGCGCCATCAAGGTCTCTGCGTCTGCCAAGGCCGGACAGATCGTGATTGCCGTCGAGGACCACGGCATCGGTATTCCGGAGCAAGACGTGAGCCAGCTGTTCACGCGCTACTTCCGCGCCAGCAACGTCTCCGGCATCACCGGCACCGGTATCGGTCTCTATCTCGTGCGCATGGTCGTCGAGCTGCACGGCGGCTCGATCGGCGTCGACAGCCGCGAGACGCGCGGGTCGACCTTCACGGTGAAGCTGCCGCTGCGCGCGCCGAGCCAGGCCAAGGACGACGCGCCTGCTGCCGTCGCGAAGACCCACCAGTCGACGGAAGTCTAGCCGGGATCGATCAGGCGGAGCCGCCTGGGAAGCGTGCCACCTGCGGCCGTTAACCGGTCATTAACCATGCCTTAACCGAAGATTGCTACGCAGCCCGCTAGTGCCGGGCCTGTGCGGGCGTCTGTCGAACACTCCAAGCATGGAATCGGACCATGGCCGCTCCGGCGATCGAACGCATCCTCTCTGACGCATTTCGTCACTACCGAAGCGGCGACCTCGCCAATGCCGAGCTGCGCTGCCGGTCGCTCCTGGACATCGATCCGGACAATCTGATTGCGCTGCGGCTTGTCGGTTTTTTGAGTCACCAGGCCGGTCGCAACGCCGAGGGCGTCGCGCTTTTGCAACGGGCCGTCACGCTGTTGGAGCAGAGGGGCAACAGCCGTCCAGAGCACGCGGCGATCTACAACGATTTCGCCAACGCGCTGCGCTCGGTCGGCCGGGGCGACGACGCCTTGGTGCAATTTCGCCGCGGTCTTGAGCTCGATCCGGAGCTTGCCGATCTGCATGCCAACATGGCCGATGAGCTCTGCTGCCGCGGCGATTTCGACGTAGCGATTGCGGGCTTTGAAGCGGCGCGGCGATGCGGCGTGCTCTCCGGGCCTGATCTCTGCCGTCTGGGAACGGCTTATGCGCTGAAGCGGCGATTTGCCGAGGCCGAAGCCGCCTATCGCGATGCCATCGTGCCGTATCTCGGATCCGCAACACCGCGCGCGAATGCAATCGCTTCACATGCAGCCGATCTGATATCGGCACCACCGCCGATCGACAACAGATCCGCGGTCGTCCTCGAGCGCTATCGCGAATTGCTGACGAACGTCCCGCCGGAGCCGAACTTCTTTTTCCTGTTTGCCAACGCGTTGCGCGCGTGCGGGGACGCGCGGGCGGCAATCGCCGTCTTTGAATATGTGCTCACGCTCAAGCCGGATCACGTTGCGGCGAACTATGAGCTCGGTGTGACCTTGGCGAAAGTCGGGTTTCCGGGGATGGCTGTCCCGTATCTGGAGAAAGCCATCGAACACATGCCGAACTTCGCCAACTTCCATATCGAGCTCGGCAATCTTCTACACTCGTTGGGATGCGCGGCGCGCGCCTATGATTGCCATCGCCAGGCGGTTCGGCTGCAGCCCGTGCGGAGCCGGAAATTCGACGGCGGCTCCGCGGATTTTTCCGTCTTGTCGTTCGAGGCTTCGGGCATCGGCAATACGCCCTCGCAATTCCTGTTCAGCGACGCACCGTTCGATTGCCATTTCGCGGCGTTGTTGCCCGACGTCGTTCCGGACCACGACATGCTGCGCCGATACGGCGATGTCGTGGTCAACTTGGTCTCCGAAGCCGACCAGGGTGAGCAGCTCCTGCCGCTCGCAGCGGCGCTGATCGATCGCCTCGGCAAGCCGATCATCAATCATCCGCGAAAAGTCCTCGCCACGGATCGGGTGAGGACGGCGGAGAAGCTGACGGGAATTCCGTCCTGCCGCGTCGCGAAAACCATGCGCTGTCGGCATGAGAGCGTGGCGGCGCCCGGCGGAATGACAGCACTGGCGCAAAGCGGATTTGTGTTTCCGTTGTTGCTGCGCGTCGCGGGAAGTCACGGCGGCGACGCATTCGAGAAGCTCTATGACGAGGGCGACCTCACCACGTTCCTGCAAGAGAACAGCGGCCGGGATTTGTACGTCAGCGAATATCTCGATTACCGCTCGATCGACGGCTATTACCGGAAATACCGCTTCATCTTCGTCAACGAAGAGATTTATCCGTATCATTTGGCGATCTGTGACGATTGGAAAGTGCACCATTTCCGCACTGACATGGCGGCGCGGCCGTGGATGCAGCACGAGGAAAAGGCATTCCTCGACAATCCCTGGAAGGTCTTTTCAACGGCGCATCGCGCCGCGCTGGAAAAGATCAGGATGGCGTTCGAGCTCGACTTCTTTGGCGTCGATTGCGGCCTCGATCAGGAGGGAAACCTCGTCGTCTTCGAGGTCAATGCCTCGATGTTGGTGCACAATCAAAATGACGCCTTGGCCTACAAGACGCCGCATTGCATCCGCATCCGCGATGCCTTTCACGCGATGCTCTTGCGCATCGCCGCGGCGGGGACAAAGGCCGCCGCCTAGCCTGGCGATTACTCCGCGGCCTCGAGCTTCGTGTCACGCAGCGCATAACGATCGCCGGCGCGTGTCAGCGTCAAGCCGCGGCCATGGAACGCGTTGAGCGTGGCGCGATGCCCGATGGAGACGAGCGTCGTATTCGGCAGGCGCTGCTCGAGCAGACGGTAAAGCGCGGCTTCGGCGACGGCATCGAGCGATGCGGTGGCCTCGTCGAGGAAGAGGATGTCGGGTGCATGCAGCAGCGCGCGCGCGATCCCGAGCCGCTGCTGCTCGCCGAGCGAGAGCATGCGGTTCCAGTGCGCGTCTTCTTCGACGCGCGCGGCCAGCCCCGCCAGTCCGACGGCGCTGATGGCTTCGGCGACGCGCGCGGTGTCGATGCTGCCGGGCTCGGCGGGATAGGCGACCGCATTGTCGAGCCGCGCGATCGGGAAGTAGGGCCGCTGCGGCAGCAGCATCACCTTGGCGTCTTTCGGGATGCTGACTTGCCCGGCGCCAAACGGCCAGATCCCGGCGACGGCGCGGAACAGCGTCGACTTGCCGCCGCCCGAGGGTCCGGTGACCAGCACGCGCTCGCCCGGCGCGATGCTGACACTCTCGGCGCTGATGATCGGCTCGCCATTCGGCAGCCGCACGATGAGATCTTTGAGATTGACTGACGTCGTGTCGGCCGGCGTCACCTCGACGACCGGCGGCCGGTGCGCGAGTTTCTCTGCGGCCGCGATCGACGCTTCGAAGCCCTCCAGGCGCTGCACGACGGAGAGCCATTGCGTCAGCTGGCGGTAGACACCGATGAAAAAGGAGAGGGCACCCTGCACGCTGTTGAAGGCCGATGCCGTCTGCGTCAGGCCGCCGAGCTGCATGGCGCCGGCAAAATACGCCGGGCTGGCGACGATATAAGGAAAGACAACCGCGGCCTGCCCGTATCCGGTGGAAAAGAAGGTGAGGTGCTTCTGCTTGGTCATGATCGAGCGCCAGTTGGCAACGATGCGGGCGAAGCGATCGAGATGTCGCGAGCTCTCGGCGCCTTCCCCATGCAGCAAGGCGATCTGTTCGGAATTCTCCCGCGTGCGCACGAGATTGAAGCGGAAATCGGCCTCGTAGCGCTGCTGCTGGAAATTAAGCGCAATGAGCGGCGAGGCGATCCAATGCGTCAGCGCTGTGCCGAGGATCGCGTAGAGCAGCGCCGCCCAGACCATGTAGCCAGGAATGTTCCAGGTGGTCCCGAACAGGTGCAACGGCGCTTCTGAGGACAGATTCCAGAGGATCGCAATGAAAGAGATCAGCGTGACGATCGAGTTCAACAAGCCGAGGCCGATCGGCAGGATGCCGATGCCGCTGACGCCGCCGTCGATGTCGATGAAGGCCTTGATATCTTCGGCGATGCGCTGGTCAGGATTATCGGCGGCGTCGCCGGTCAGCTGCATGCGATAATGGTTCGAGCGGTTGAGCCAGCGGGAGAGATAGTGCTCCGTCATCCAGCGGCGCCAGCGGATCTGCAGCCACTGGTTGAGGTAGAGCTGGTAGACGGCGATGAAAATATAAATCGTCACCACGACGCAGAAATATTTGAGCTCGTAAACGAAACTGTCCCAGTTGCGCTCCTGGAGTGCGGTGTAGAAGCGATTGTTCCACCAATTGATCAGCACATTGATCGCGACCTGCGCCAGCTCGAGCACGATCACCGCCGCGAGCAAAATGCGGCCCGCCCATTTGTCCTCGGAGCGGAAATAGGGAGCGGCGAGGCGCCAGACGATGGCGAGGGTCGCGACGAGGCGGTTCACGGACGATCTCCTGTGCGAGAGGCGCGGGCAGCTGGTGAATAAGACACTGGCATATCTGGGGATATAGACTTTTGTCTAATGAGGCTCATTAAGTTGTTGTAATTCATCGTCGAATGTCGCGTAATCGTCTGCGTGGGCTGGAGGATGGGCCGGAATTCTATGTTGTCCGCTCATCACAGTTCATTCCAAACTGAGAACGGCTTAAGCGGGCCCGTTCGCCATTCGGGGAGACGGAAAGAATCCGCGAAAGCCGGCCGACGTCGGAGCGCTCCGACGCGGACATAGGCAACAAGAGTGCCGATCGGGGGCGAGCCTGATTCGGCTGGGGAGGAATTCCATGTGGAGTCAGGTCTATAACCCGTTCGGCAACACCGTGTTGTCGACGATCGCAGCGGCGTTGCCGGTGGTGACGCTGCTGGTTCTCATCGCTTCGAACAAAGTGAAGGCGCACATCGCCGCCATCGTGGCGCTTGTCGTCGCCAATCTTGTCGCGATCGTGATCTTCACCATGCCGATCGGCATGTCGCTGCGCGCCACCGTGCTCGGCGCGGTGACCGGTTTCTTCCCGATCGGCTGGATCGTGCTCAACGTCATCTTCCTCTACCGGCTGACGGTGGAGAAGGGCGCGTTCGAGACCCTGCAGAACACCATCGGCAGCGTCACCAACGACCGCCGGCTGCAGCTCTTGCTGATCGCCTTCTCTTTCGGCGCGTTCTTCGAGGGGGCCTCGGGCTTCGGCACGCCGGTCGCGGTCACCGGCGCGATCCTGATCGGGCTTGGCTTCTCGCCACTCGCCGCCTCTGGTCTCTCGCTCATCGCCAACACGGCGCCCGTCGCCTATGGCGCACTGGGCACGCCGATTGCGGGCCTTGCCAGTGTCACCGGCCTCGACCCGTTCCTGCTTGGCGCCATGGTCGGACGGCAGCTGCCGTTCTTCTCGCTGATCGTGCCGTTCTGGCTGATCTGGGCCTTCGCGGGCTTCAAGGGAATGAAGGAAATCTGGCCGGCGATCCTGGTCACCGGCGTGTCCTTCGCCGTCCCGCAATTCCTGATCTCCAACTTCGTCAATCCGTGGATCGTCGACATCGGCGCGTCGCTGATCTCCATGGCCTGCCTGATCCTCTTCCTCAAAGTCTGGCAGCCGGAGAAAATCTGGACGTCGCCGGCATTGCGCGGAAAAGACGAGTCCGCCGCCACGGCGGCGCCCGCCAAGCCGCTGCACAAGCCGTCGCAGGGCGAAGTGTGGGCCTCGCTGATCCCGTGGATCATCGTTTGCGCGATCCTGCTGATCTGGGGCACCAACTGGTTCAAGGGCATGGTCAATCCCTTCGCCACCTGGAACTACCCGGTCCCGGATCTGCATAACCTGATCAACAAGGTGCCGCCGGTGGTGGCGAAGCCGACGCCGGAAGGAGCGGTGTTCTCCTTCACCTGGCTCTCCTATACCGGGTCGGGCATGTTGATCGCGGCGATCCTCGCCGGCTTCTTCATGGGCTTCTCGCCTGCCAAGCTGGTGTCGTCCTACGCAAGGACCATCAAGATCTGCGCCTACTCGCTCATCACCATCTCGGCGATGCTGGCGATCGGGACGCTGACGCGGCTCTCCGGCATCGACGCGACGCTCGGCTTGGCCTTCGCCAATGCCGGCGTGCTCTATCCCTTCTTCGGCACATTGCTCGGCTGGTTGGGCGTGGCGCTGACCGGATCGGATACGGCCTCGAACATCCTGTTCGGCAACTTGCAGAAGATCACCTCCGAACAGCTGAACCTGTCGCCGATCCTGATGAGCGCCGCCAACTCCTCCGGCGGCGTCATGGGCAAGATGATCGACGCGCAGTCGATCGTCGTCGCCTCGACCGCGACCAACTGGTTCGGACACGAAGGCTCGATTCTGCGCTTCGTGTTCTTCCACTCGATCTCGCTCGCCTGCCTGGTCGGCATCCTGGTCATGATGCAGGCCTATGTGTTCCCAGGCATGATCGTGCACTAAACTCGATCAACGACACCTCGATCTAAGAGGCCGGGTGGCGTTCCACCCGGCCTCTTCAGTTTCTGAAAGGCACCGCAATGCTTACAGCCGCCGAAATCGTCCAACAGATCGCCCGCGGCACGCTGTCCGCCGAGCAGGCGACGCGCGCCTGCCTCGACCGCTTTGCCGCCGTGGAGGACGACGTGCGCGCTTTCGCGCATATCGACACCGAGCATGCGCTGGCGCAGGCCCGCGAGCGCGACGCCTGGCAGAAGGCCGGCAAGCCGCTCGGGCCGCTGCACGGCGTGCCGGTCGGCATCAAGGATGTGATCGACACGACTGAATATCCCGCCGAATCCGGCGCGGCCTTTCTCGCCGGCCGGCGGCCGACGGCGGACGCGGCCGTGGTGGCGCGGCTGCGCGACGCCGGCGCGGTGATCTTCGGCAAGACGGTGACCACCGAGTTCGCCTATTTCCATCCGGGCAAGACGCGCAACCCGCGCGATCCACGAAGGACGCCGGGCGGCTCGTCGTCCGGCTCCGCCGCCGCGGTGGCCGCCGGCATGGTGCCGCTCGCCCTCGGCACGCAGACCAACGGCTCGATCATCCGTCCAGGCTCGTTCTGCGGTGCCTTCGCACTCAAGCCGACCCACGGTCTCGTGCCGCGCACGGGTGTGTTGCTGCTTTCGCGTTCCCTCGATCACGTCGGACCGTTCGCGCGCTCGGTCGAGGATCTCGCGCTGGCGCTCGACGTTCTCGCCGGCACCGACGCCGCCGATCCGGATACGCGGCCGATCGCGGCGCGTGCGTTTCACGCGACCGCCACGGCCAGCGAACCGAAGCCGCCACGCTTCGCGTTTGTGCGCACGCCGATCTGGGATAAGGCCGAGGCCGGCGCGCGCGCGGCCTTCGAGACATTCGTCGCGCGGCTCGGCGAGCGCTGTATTACGTTCGACATGCCGCAGCACTATGCCGCTGCCTGGGAAGCGCAACGCGTGCTGATGGCGGTGGAGATGGCGCACAATCTCGGCGCCACCGTCGACCAAGGCGGCGACAGCTTCAGCAAAGTCCTGCGCGACCTCATTGCCGATGGCCGCGGCATCAGCGCCACCGCTTATCTCGCCGCGCTCGCCGCGGCGAAGCGCCTGCGCGATGAGCTCGACCCGTTATTTGCCGAGGTCAGCGCGATCATCACGCCGGCGACGGCCGGCGTTGCACCCATGGGGCTCGAGGCGACCGGCAGTCCGATGTTCTGCACGCTGTGGACGCTGCTCGGCCTGCCGGCTTTGTCGCTGCCGCTCATCGAGGTCGAGGGTCTGCCCGTCGGCGTGCAGCTGATCGGCCGCTACGGCGACGATGGGCGGCTGATGCGCCACGCGCGCTGGCTCACCGACGCCGTCCGCAAATAGCCGGTTTGTCGAGGATAACATGAGCGGCAGGTCACGTTTGCCGCCGCACGACCTTGACGGCGACACGTTCGCGCGGCATTTCGCGTGGTCCCTTTCGCGGCGCAGATGAGAATACGGCATGACGGTTTTGCGAAACTTCGTGGCGACGGTAATCCTGGTCTTCGTCTCTGCCATCGGTGCCGCCGGGGCCGACAGCTTTCCGCTCGATCGTGAATTGTTGCTCGATGCGCAGCCGATGCGTCCGGGCAAACGCATCCCGAGCATCACTGTGACCACCAACGGTTCGGTCGCGATTGACCTTTGGTGCAAGAGCGTCGGCGGCCGTGTCGAGCTCGGTGAGAATTCGATCGCCATCGTGCCCGACGCACTGCCCGAGGCGCTTCCGGCCTGGCAGAGCGCTGGTCAATGCACGCCGCAGCGCATGCAGGCGGACGAGAGCCTGCTCGCGGCGATCGCCCAGGCCACCGAGTGGCGGCGACAGGGAGACGCGATCGTGCTCTCCGGCGGACCAGCGCCGCTGCGGTTCCGAGGCGCAACAAACTGATCTCGCACCTGCGTAAGACGCGCATAAACCCCGCCCCGGGCGGATAATTCCTTCGTTATCAAGATCAAGCTATTCAACAGCTCCCGCAGCCGCACTGCACAGGCGCGCTCTTGTGCGCGCAAAAAATTTGGGCAGCCGATCCTTTTGTGTATCCTGTGCTGACTGTTTCCGGGGCTGAGGGGTCATGCCGGTGACCGGCGACGCACAGAAACAACCATGGTCTGATCCTTGCTTCATCCGCAGACAATTCCTTCCAGAACAGGAGTAGTGAATGTCGGTTTCTGCGCCTCCCGCCAGTAGTGCCGCCGCGGTGCCGGCGACACGCTGGATCCAACTGGTCCTCGGCCTCATCTCCATGATGTCGATCTCCAGCCCACAATATGTGTGGACGCTGTTCACCAAGTCGTTTCAAGACAATCTCGGCGCGACGCTGCCGGCGGTGCAGGTGACGTTCTCGATCCTGATCGTGCTGCAGACCTGGCTGTCGCCGGGGCAGGGCTATCTGGTCGACAAGTTCGGCCCGCGCGCGCTCATTGCCATCGGCTGCGTGCTGTCGGGGCTCGGCTGGATCACCTCGGCTTATGTGAGCGGCATCTGGGGCCTCTATCTGACCTACGGCCTGTTCTGCGGCGTCGGCACCGGCATCGTCTATATCGGCATCATCGGCCTGATGGTGCGCTGGTTCCCGGATCGGCGCGGTTTCGCCACCGGCATGGTCGCGGCCGGATATGGCTTCGGCGCCATCGCCACCTCGTTCCCGATCGACTCGATGATCAAGAGCGCCGGGTATCAACACACATTGGTGGTGTTCGGCATCATTCTCGGGATCATCGGTGCCGCTGCGGCACTGGCGATGCGCATGCCCGGTCCGAGCGACGTGCTGCCGGCCGCGGCCGTGACCACGAAATCGAGCGACGTCGCGCCGAATGCCATGCTGCGCAGCAAGGTGTTCTGGCTGATGTTCGTGATGATGACGATGATGTCCACGGGCGGGCTGATGATCATCTCGCAATTCGCCGCGTTCTCGCGCGAGTTCGGCACCGCCAATGTCATGGTGTTCGGGCTGGCCGCCTTGCCGCTGGCGCTGACCGTCGATCGCTTCACCAACGGGCTGACGCGGCCGTTCTTCGGCTGGGTGTCCGATCGGATCGGTCGCGAGAACACCATGGCGATCGCCTTCCTGATGGAGGCGGTCGCGGTCACGGTGATGCTGCTGCTGCGCGACAATGCACTGGCCTTCGTCGTGCTCTCCGGGCTGGTGTTCTTCGGCTGGGGCGAGATCTTCTCGCTGTTCCCGTCAACGCTCACCGACACCTTCGGCAACAAATACGCCACCACAAACTATGGCTTCCTCTATATGGCGCAGGGGGTCGGCTCGGTGCTCGGCGGACCGCTCGCCGCGCTGCTGCACGACAACACCGGCAGCTGGCTGCCGGTGTTCGGTATCGTCATCGTCTGCGATGCGCTGACCGGCATCCTGGCGCTGGTGGCGCTCAAGCCGATGCGGCGCAGCTACATGGCCGAACGCTAGTCGCTCTGTCCACGCTGGCGAAAAAAGAGGCCGCCTTTCGGCGGCCTCTTCAATTTCGCGGTGAGCGCGACGGGCTTAGAAGCCCATCCCGCCCATGCCACCGGCGCCCGGCGGCATCGCCGGAGGTGCCGCTTCCTTCGGCAACTCGGCCACCATCGCTTCGGTGGTGATGAGCAGACCGGCGACCGAGCCTGCATCCTGCAGCGCCGTGCGCACGACCTTGGCCGGATCGATGATGCCCTTGGCGACGAGGTCGACATATTCCTCGTTCTGCGCGTCGAAGCCGAAGGTCTCCGACTTCTCGTCGAGAATCTTGCCGACCACGATCGAGCCTTCGACACCGGCGTTCTCGGCGATCTGCCGCACCGGCGCTTCCAGCGCCTTGAGCACGATATTGATGCCGGCCTGCACGTCGGCATTGTCGTTGGTGAGACGGCCGATCGCCTTTTTGGCGCGCAGCAGAGCCACACCGCCGCCCGGCACGATGCCTTCTTCGACCGCGGCGCGGGTGGCGTTGAGCGCGTCCTCGACGCGATCCTTCTTCTCCTTCACCTCGATCTCGGTGGCGCCGCCGACGCGGATCACCGCGACACCGCCGGCGAGCTTGGCCAGCCGCTCCTGCAGCTTCTCACGGTCGTAGTCCGATGTGGTCTCCTCGATCTGCGCCTTGATCTGGCCGACGCGGGCTTCGATGTCCTTCTTCTTGCCGGCGCCGTCGACGATCGTGGTCTTCTCTTTCTCGATGATGACCTTCTTGGCGCGGCCGAGCATCTGCAGCGTCACGGTCTCCAGCTTGATGCCGAGGTCTTCGGAAATCAGCTGGCCGCCGGTGAGGATCGCGATGTCCTCGAGCATGGACTTGCGGCGATCGCCGAAGCCCGGGGCCTTCACCGCCGCGACTTTGAGGCCGCCGCGCAGCTTGTTGACCACCAGCGTGGCGATGGCCTCGCCCTCGACGTCCTCGGCGATGATGAGCAGCGGCTTGCCCGACTGCACCACCGCCTCGAGCACCGGCAGCATCGCCTGCAGCCCGGAGAGCTTCTTCTCGTGCAGCAGCACGTAGGCGTCCTCGAGCTCGGCGACCATCTTCTCCGCATTGGTGATGAAGTACGGGGAGATGTAGCCGCGGTCGAACTGCATGCCCTCGACGATCTCGACGTCGGTGTCGAGCGACTTGGCCTCTTCGACCGTGATCACACCTTCATTGCCGACCTTCTGCATCGCCTGCGCGATCATCTTGCCGATCTCGGAATCGCCGTTGGCCGAGATGGTGCCGACCTGCGCCACTTCGGCGGAGGAGGAGACCTTCTTCGCGCGCTTTTCGACGTCCTTCACCACGGCCGCGACCGCGAGGTCGACACCGCGCTTGAGGTCCATCGGGTTCATGCCGGCGGCCACCGACTTGGCGCCTTCGCGCACGATTGCCTGCGCCAGCACGGTTGCGGTGGTGGTGCCATCGCCGGCGGTGTCGTTGGTCTTCGAGGCCACCTCGCGCACCATCTGCGCGCCCATGTTCTCGAACTTGTCCTCGAGCTCGATCTCCTTCGCCACCGTCACGCCGTCCTTGGTGATGCGCGGGGCGCCGAAGCTCTTGTCGAGCACGACGTTACGGCCCTTCGGGCCGAGGGTGACCTTCACAGCATTGGCGAGAATGTCGACGCCGCGCAGCATGCGGTCGCGAGCCTCGCCGGAAAAACGTACGTCCTTCGCAGCCATTGAAACTTACTCCGTTGGGTTTGCTTCGATCCGTCGTCCCGAGGTGCGAGCGCAGCGAGCCTCGAAGGACGACGGGCAATGATTCAGTGGCCGTCTATCCTTCGAGGGCCGCTTCGCGGCCACCGCAGGATGACGGATAGAGATTTGAGCTTTGACTAGCCGACCACGCCCATGATGTCGGACTCCTTCATGATCAGGAGGTCCTCGCCATCGAGCTTCACCTCGGTGCCCGACCATTTGCCGAACAGGACGGTGTTGCCGACCTTGAGGTCGATCGGGATGAGCTTGCCGCTCTCGTCGCGGCCGCCGGGGCCGACGGCGATGATCTCGCCCTGCGACGGCTTTTCCTTCGCGGTGTCGGGAATGATGATGCCGCCTTTGGTCTTATCGTCGGCATCGATGCGGCGCACGACAACGCGATCGTGCAGGGGGCGAAACTTGGTCTTGGCCATGGGCTCCTCATTGGCGCGTGCGCGCGAGTTTACGTTTCGAAACAGGTATTTAGGAGATCGCCTGGCACTCTTAGTTAATGAGTGCCAGAGAGCTGGCCGTGAAATATGGCCTGATCGCCGGGGTGTCAAGCGAAGCCCCCGGACCTGTTGCCGGAGATCGCCTTCAACCTCCGCCCCACGACCCCAGAAACGACGGAAAGATGCTGCTAATACCGGGATCTCGAATGTCCACCGCGGCAAAAACCATAATGTCTGCTTGCGCTTGCCGGCAAAGTCGGCAAAGTCGTCGCGCCGGAGGACCTTGAATGAACGTTTCGCCTCGCCGTTTGCCGTTGATCGTGCTTTCGGCCTGCGCCTGCGCCCTCCTGGCGGGCTGCGCCAGCAACCCATTCGCGCCGCAGCCGGAGCAGCCGCCTCCGGCGCCGGCTCCGGTGCTGCCGCCGGCTTTCGGCCCGCAGGAGATCGTCGGCCGCTGGGGCAGCGCCGCCTATCATCGGCCGGAAGATCGCGAGCGCACCGAGGCGAACGCCGCTTCGACCTGCAAGCAGCCTTACGTCATCTCCATGGGCCCGACCGGCGGCGTGATGATGTATTTGCCCGATGATCAGAAACTGCAGGAGCTGCGGCTCAAGGGTGGCCCCGGCGGCAAGACCTATATCGGTCCCGACGGTGAGGCAGGAGGACAGCAGGACCGTGAGGTCGTCTCCTTCGACGGCCGCGTGCTGCAGCTCAAGGCAGTCGATCCGGAAGTCCTCGGCCGCTACGGCATCGAGGTCTATGTCCGCTGCGGGGCGGAGGGCGCAAGGCCTGTGGCCAGGAAACCGAAGCCGAAACCCAAGCCGGCCGCACCGAAGCCGGGTTGATCTCCCTGCTTACGGGATCGGCTTCGGCGCCAGATCCTCGGCGCTGGCTTTGACGAAACCATATTTGGCATAGGTGTCCTGGCCGGCCGGGCTGCGTAGGAACGCGAGGACTCTTTCCGCCGCATCGGCGTGACGCGCATCCGACAAGCGACCGATCGCATAGGACACTTCGGTGCGCAGGCTGTCGTCATCCGGAAGCGTCACGGCTTCGATCGCCGCGCCGGCGCGCAACGCCGCCAGCACTTCCGTCTTCCACACAATGCCGGCATCCGATTGGCCGGCCTTGATGCGCGCCGGCGTCTCACGGTGATGCACGGCGGTGAACCAGTTGTTCGGCGTGGTCGGGCAGGACACGCACTCCTTGCCGCCGGAGATCGCCTGCCAGACGCCGTTCCGCTCCAGCACCTTGCGCGCATAGAACTGCATGATGCCTTCGTTGATCGGATTGGGCATCGAGGTGCGCACGTCGGCGCGGGCGAGATCCTTGATGCCCGCGATCTGCTTCGGATTGCCCTTCGCGACCATGATCTGCAGCTCGTTGTGCATGTAGATCGAGTAGTTCTGCATCAGCCCGGCGCTCTTGAGCGCCCGCAGATGTCCCAGATTGACCGACGCATAGATATCGGGACGACCGCGATAGGCGGTGCCTTCGTATGTCCAGCCGCCTGCCTTGATCGCCTGCAGGAGGAGGCCGGGCGGGAGCGTGATCAAGCCGACGCTTTCCTTCGGGTGTCGCGCGCGATAGGTGCCGATCACGTCGTCCATGGCGAAGAACTGATTGCCCGCGACCCAGAGGGTCACATCCGCCTTGTCCATCCGCTCGAAGGCGTCGCGGCCGGTCACCACGGCATTGTCGGTACCGTAAAACTTGACGTCGGTCTCTTTGCCCTTGGGGATCGCCGGCAGCTCGGCCGTCGTCTGCGCTTGCGCCAAGGTGCCGGCGGCGATGACGAGACCTGCAGTGACAATGACGCGCAACGTGGAGAACAACGGCATTCTATAACTCCCGCGAGAGTTTATTCGGCCTGGAGCATTCCACCGGACGGCTCGACGCGCAACGATTGCGTCAGCAGGCCTGCGTGATGGCGGCCATCAGCGCACGCAAGCCGTGCGACAGCGGCTTGTCGCGGCGCAGGACCAACGCCAGCTTGCGTGACAGTCGCGGCTTCAACGAGCGCACCACGAGTCCCGCTTGCTGTCCCGGGACGGCCATGCGCGGCAACACGCTGCAACCAAGGCCGGCGCCAACCAATTGCTTGATGGCCTCGACGCTGCCCAGCTGCATCACCGGCTTAGGTGCGAGCCGCGCGCGCAGGAACCACTCGTCGATCAGATGCCGCGTGTTGGCCGCAGGCTCGTAGAAGACGAGGGGAAACGTCGCGAGTAGCGCAGGCGTGACTTCACGCGGTAGGCGAGGGCCCTTCGCCGGCGCGATGGCGACGAATTCGTCGTCGGCCAATGGCTTGACCTCGAACATGCGTCCCGGCGCCGGCAGCGTGACGAGACCGATGTCGATGCGGTTTTCCTCGACCGAGCGCAGCATCTCCGCAGTGTTGCCGGTGCTGACCACGATCTCCAGCGACGGATAGCGCTCGCGCAGTGCGCGCAGGATCGGCGGCAGCAGATAGATGCAAGCGGTCGCGCCGGTGCCGATGCGCACCCGGCCGGCGATCTTCGCCGTGTGCGGCTGCATCGCCTGCGTGGCCGCGTCGAGGGCAGCTTCGATGCTGCGGGCATGGCGCAGCAGCTCTTCTCCCGCGGGCGTCGGCGTGGCGCGCCGGCCGACGCGCTCGATCAGCTTGACGCCGAAGCGCCGCTCCAGCTGGCGAATCTGCAGGCTCACCGCCGGCTGGCTGATCTCGAGCCGCTCCGCGGCCGCGGAAAAACTGCCGAGCTCGGCGACCTGGGCGAAGGCACGTAGCGTGTTCGGATTGAAGCTGCTCATCCAAAGTTTCTCTTATGTAAAGCATAAGAAACTGTCGCTTCTTTTATACCACGCGGGCGGGCATGGTGCCCATGGCAATCGCGGGAAGGATTTGCGATGCAGTTCATTGTGCGCGACGCCGGTGACGAGGATCTCGAGCAGATCACGGCAATCTATGCGCATCACGTTCTGCACGGCACCGCATCCTTCGAGGAGGCGCCGCCAGCGATCGAGGAGATCCAGCGCCGTCGCGCCGATGTGCTTGCGCGGGGGCTGCCCTATCTCGTCGCCGACGGCGGCGGACGCGTGCTTGGCTACAGCTATGCCGGTCCGTATCGCACGCGCTCGGCCTACCGTTTCAGCCTGGAGAATTCGGTCTATGTCGATCATGCACAGGCACGCCGCGGGATCGGTCGTGCGTTGCTGGCCGCACTGATCGCGCGATGTGAGCTCGGCTCCTGGCGGCAGATGATCGCGGTGATCGGCGACAGCACGCATGTCGCCTCTATCGCGCTGCATGAACAGGCCGGCTTCAACATGATCGGCACGCTGCATTCGGTGGGTTTCAAGTTCGGCCGCTGGCTCGACTCGGTGCTGATGCAGCGGCCGCTTGGTCCGGGCGATGCGACGTTGCCGCGTTGATCTCGCAGTGGGCATCAAAGCCAGCCGCTCGCCTCGGGACGAGCGCTGTGTCATGTGTCGATGGTGATGCCGCTTCGCTCCTTCATGCTCGGCCCCTGGCGCGCTATTCCCGTGCTGGGCGTCACCCAGGTGCTGGCCTGGGGCAGCATCTTCTACACGCCGGTGCTCATCGTCCCCTTGATCGCCGCCGAGCGCGGCTGGTCGATCAGCTTCACCATGGGCGGGTTTTCCGTCGGCCTCCTGGTCTCCGGTCTCGCCGCCCCGGTCGTCGGACGCTCGATCGACCGCTACGGCGGTCATGTGCTGATGACGCTGGGCTCGCTCATCGGCGCGCTCGGGCTTGCTGCTGTCGTCGTCGCCGGCAACCGCGTCACTTACACACTGGCCTGGATGGTGCTCGGCGTCGCCATGGCAGCCTCGCTCTACGACGCCGCTTTCGCTTCACTCGGACGCATCTTCGGCGCCGCAGCGCGGCGGCCGATCACTGCGCTGACCTTGATCGGCGGCTTTGCCTCGACCGTGGGCTGGCCGACGACACATTTGCTCATCGAGCATGTCGGCTGGCGCGGCACCTATCTGATCTATGCGGCGGTCCTCGCGCTCGTCGCCGCGCCGCTGCATGCCTTCGCGCTGCCGCGCACGCGCGCGGAGCTCGTCGTGCCGGGCGGCACCGGCGGCGAAACGAGAGCAAGTGCGCCAAGCAAAATCCTGCCAGCCTCTGGCTTGCCCTTTGCGCTCGTTGCGTCGGCGTTCGCCATCTACGCGTTCGTGCCGTCAGGGCTCTCTGCGCATCTGCTCGCGATCTTCGGCCGTGCCGGCATCGATGCCGGGACGGTGGTGGTGATCGGCGCCTTGTTCGGCCCGGCGCAGGTCGGCGCGCGGCTGCTCGAATTCATCTTCGCCCGCAATCTGCATCCGCTGTGGACCGCGCGCCTCGCGCTCTCTCTACTCCTCTGCGGCTTTGCCATGCTGGCGCTGCTCGGCTTCTCGGCGCCGGTCGCCGCGGTTTTCGCGCTGATGTTCGGCGGCGCCAACGGGCTCATCACCATCACCCGCGGCGCGGTGCCGCTCGCCCTGTTCGGCGCGTCCGGTTACGGCCGCATCGTCGGCCGGCTCGCAAAGCCGTTTCTGCTGATGCAGTCGGTGGCCCCGCTGGTGATGGCCTTCGTCGTCGAGCGCGTGTCCGACCCGGCGGCACTGACGCTTGCTGCCGGCTGCGCGCTGGCGGCGCTCGTCTGCTTTGCCGGGATCAAGCGGCCGTAATAGGCCGCGGCGCCGACCTTGAAAACCGCATTCGCCGGCGACACCTCACATGCAGCGAGGTGAAGCGATGTCTGCCGTCAGCTTGTTGCTCAACGCGCTCTGGATCGTGTTCGGCGGCCTGTGGATGGCTGTCGGCTGGATGATCGCCGCGGTGATCATGGCGATCACTATCGTCGGCCTGCCATGGGCCCGCGCGGCGCTGACCATCGGGCTCTATGCGTTGCTGCCGTTCGGCTACACCGTCGTCGATCGCGAGCGGCTCACCGGGCGGCCAAGCATCGGCACCGGCCCTCTCGGGTTTCTCGGCAACTTGATCTGGCTGGTCCTCGCCGGCTGGTGGCTGGCGCTCGCGCATCTGATCACGGCGGTGCTGCTGGCGGTGACCATCATCGGCCTGCCGTTCGCCTGGGCACATCTCAAGCTCGCCGGTCTCGCGCTCTGGCCCATCGGGCGCGAGATCATCACCACGCAAGAGGCAGCCGCCCTGCGCTTCTCGTAATCGCCGCTGTTCCTCACGGCGCAGCCGCGAACGCTGCCAGCCCCGCGCGCGTCGAGACTTGCGGCGTCCAACCCACTTCCTGCAACGCGGCCGTGCTGACGACGAGCGGAGCGCAGAGGCGGTCGATCCATTCGCGCCTGCCGGACCAGGTCAACGCCGATTTGATCAACGCTTCGGGGACAGGAACGAGACCGGGGCGCCTCCCTGTTGCCGCACGCATGGCTGCGATCATCTGCGGCACGCTCACGGCGTCAGAATCGGCGACGATGAAAGGGCGTCGTAGCGGACCAGGCGCGGCGAGCACGTGCGCGACCGCGGTAGCGAGATTGTCGAGCGCCAGGAGCGAGCGCTTTGCCTGCAGTCCGGCCAAAGGGAGCGGGTAGGGCGAGCGCGCCAATGCGGCGAGCGCGGCCATATTGCCCTTGGCGCCGGGGCCGTAGACCAGAACGGGACGCAGCGCGACCCAATCCATGCCGAGTTGCGCCAACCCGTGCTCGGCGGCGAGCTTCGAGCGACCGTAAGCATCGGTGGGACGCGGCTCCAGCGCTTCCGTCAGTATCTCCGCCGCGTGTGGCCCGCTCTGCGCTCGAATCGAGGACAGGAACACGAAGCGGCGCACTCCGGCGCGCTCCGCTGCGCGCGCGAGCGCAATGGTTCCTTCGGTGTTAATGGCGCGATAATCATCGGCGGGTATGCCGGACATCGCGTGAGCGGTCCCAGCCGAATGGACCACGGCCTCGGCATCGGCAAACGCAGCGGCGAGATTTTGTGGTCGCGTCAGATCGCCGATGAGGGCGCTGTCGCAGTGCAGCGGCACGTCCGTCGGTCGTCGCAACAATACGCGCACCTTGAAGCCGCGCTGACTCAGATCGCGCATCAGCTGCCGGCCGATGAAGCCCGTTCCGCCCGTGAGCGCGATCGTCGTCATCGCCACGGCAACTCCGATGCGGCCTCGACGAATATCCAAGCGCCGAGGCCGAGGCCTTGCGGGAAAGGCGCGAACAGAGTGTTCCGGTGACGACGGCAGACGAGACGGTTTTGGCTCAACGCGGCCGCGGCCGTATCGAGCGAGCGCACACAAATCCCATAGACGCCACAGAAGGGCAGTCCGGGGATCGGCAACTCCGGGAACAAAGCTGCGAAATCCCGTTCGCGCACCAACTGCACGCGTCCCCGGTCGAGCACGACGGCCCGACCGAATTGATTGGGCAACGCGTCGCGGGCGGTGAAACGCGAAAAGCGCTGCGCTGCCTCCTCGGGATCAGCGACCGCGATCACCAGGTCGAGCAAGCCGACTGCGCTGTTCGGATGCGTCAGCCAGCGCGGCTGCCAGACCGTTGCCTCGGTGCGGTGCGTGAGCATCTGGATGCGGCCTTCCGGCATGGTGCCGCGCTCGAGCCGCACCACGGTGAAGGCGGCGAGGTCCGGCCCGGTCGCGGTATCGACCGGCCGCTGCATGCGCACCAGCGGACGCATGGGGAAGCCGGCTTGCTCGAGGCGCTCGTGCGCGCGTTCGGCATTGGCGATAGCGAAAGCCGCGAGCTGAACGCCCTCGTAGCGCGCGACCGCCATATCGAGCTCGCGCCCGAGCGGCGTGTCGGCGCTCTTGAACAGAACTTCGAGATAGCCGCGATCGAGCATGGCCGTGACATTCCCGGTGCCGCTCGGTTGCGGCGCGGCGCCGGCCGGATCGGGATTGACCTGGATCGAGATCGGCGTCGGCGCGAAGCCCGCGCGCGACAGCGCCGCTGCGGCTGCGTGCGGATCGCGCACGAAGTGGCCGACGTGATCGAGAAAGATCTCGTCGCCGAGCGGAAGCCTGCGGTCGATGTCCTCCCCGGTCCTCATTGGCAAGACTAGCTCCGCGACATTGCGACACGCTATCGTAACCAGGCGTTTCGTCCATCCCGCCGAGGCCTCCATTCATGACCCCCATGCCGGAAGAGCTGTCCTTCACCTATTTCCCCGACAACTATCGTTGGTCACACGGGCTTCTCATCGGGCTGAACATGGCGCCGTGGGGCGGCGCCGAGATCGGCGAGGTCAATCGCATCGGCTTGCGGTTGAAAAAATGCGTCGGCGATGACGACGCCTGGTTTCGCGAGTGGACGCGCGAGGCGCGCATGGTGGAGGACCGCGGCCGCGCGCGCATGACCGAAGGTTTCATGACGAGCGGCGCGCAATATCTGCAACGCGCCAGCGCCTACTACCACGTTGGCGAACGCTTCCTGCAGCCGAAAAGCGCGGAAGGGATGAATGCGTACCGGCGCGGCGTCGATTGCCTGCGGGACGCGGCGAAGCACATCAAGCGTCCGCGCCTTGAGCACGTGGAAATTCCATACGATGGCGCGAGTCTGCCGGCGATCTATGTGCATGCGGAGCCGGCGAACCGCGGCGGCAAGGTGCCGGCGATGGTGTTCTTCGATGGGCTCGATGTCACCAAGGAGATTCAGTATTTCAAAGGCGTCGCCGATCTGGTGGCGCGCGGGATCGCCTGCCTGATCGTCGACGGCCCCGGCAACGGCGAAGCCATCCGCTTTCGCCAGCGCTATCTGCGCCCCGACACCGAGCACTACGCGACGCCTTGTTTTGAGTGGCTCGCCGCGCGCCCGGAGATCGATGCCGGGCGCGTAGGGGTCATGGCGATCAGCTTGGGCGGCTACTACGCGCCGCGCGCGGCCGCTTTCGAGCAGCGCTTCGCCTGCTGCATCGCCTGGGGTGCGCAGTGGGATTATCAGCGGATCTGGCGCGAGCGCTTCGAGCGTCTAGCGCGCGCGGTCACGCCATCACTGTCGGTTGCCTCGCAGCACATTCTCTGGGTCGTCAACGCCTCCTCGCAGGAAGAGGCGCTGAAGAAGCTCGAGCCGTTCAAGCTCGATGGCGTGGTGCAGAAGATCGCCTGTCCGTTCCTCATGCTGCACGGCGAAGGCGACGAGCAAATCCCATTGCCGGAGGCGCAGAAGTGTTTCGATGCCGTCGGCTCACGGCAAAAGACGATGAAAATCTTCACCCGCGAGGAGGGCGGATATCATCACTGCCAGATCGACAATCAAAGCATCTGCTCGGCCTACATGTGGGACTGGCTCGAGCAGATTCTGCAACCGCAACGATAGGCTCGAATACCAATTGTGCATGCTGCTGATCGAGGAAATCTATCGATTTCTCAATGCGAAAGCGCACGCAATTCGTTTGCACGCGTCCTTTGGATTTATGCGAAATTTATGTGACAGACGTGACTTACACATGTGACGCTCTGCGCAATTGCCCGGGGAAATAAGGGGCAAAAACGCGGGGAGTGAACCATGGGCGGCCACGCTGCAAAGCGGCGTGCACGGCTTTATGCGTGCACGATTTTATCAAGCTTCCTTTTAGTTCTGAGCGCAAACGGGCTGGCGAAAGCCGATCCGTCTGACGACGCCAAGATCAAGGCGTTGCAGGCCAAGATCGATGCGCTCGAGCGCACTGTCGAGAAGTTGGTCGAGGCGCAGAAGTCGGCGAGCGCGGATGCCAAGGCCGCGAAGCAGCAGGCCAGCAAGGCGGAAGCGCAGGCGCAAGCGGCGCAGAAGACCGCGACCGCGACCGACGCGCAGGCCAAAGCCGTCGTCGGCGCGATGGCGACGAAGGCCGGGCATCACGGCTTCCTGGAAAAGAAGGAGGGCAAGGCGCTCACCTTTTACACGCCGGGCGGCGAGATCACGGCCTACGGCAATTTCGACGTCTCCATCGACGCATCAAGCAAGAATGTCGGTCCCCTCGCTCTCAACGGTTCGTCGCCGCCCGTCGGCAATTTCGGCTGGATGCCGGCGATCGCCACTAACCTGTCGTATCTGGGCGTTCGCGGCTTCCAGCGGCTGCCGAGCACGCCCACGCACTTCGTTTACCAGTTCGAAGCCGGCATCGACATTTCGGCGACGCCGGGCACGAAACAGTCGAACAGCAATCTGAGCAATCAGGTCAACGGCGCGCTGTTCAGCCGCAACACCTATATCGGCTTCTCCAATCCCACCTGGGGTGCGATCAAGATCGGCAAGACTGATGCGCCGTACAAGAATTCGACGGCGGCCTTCAACCCGTTCTCCGGCATGATCGGCGACTACGCGGTGATGATGGGCAACTCCGGCGGCGACAACCGTGTCGAATTCGGCACCCGCTTCGCTCATGCGATCTGGTACGAATCGCCGCGAATCAACGGCTGGAATTTCAATTTCCTATATTCGCCCGGTCAGAACCGCGCGACCGACAGCGACAATCTGGCCTCCGGCGAATCCGACTGCGCCGGCGGCAACGATCCGACCTCGGGTGCCAATCCGTTCCCGACGTGTAGCGACGGCGCGTTCGGCGACGCCTTCAGCGCCAACCTCGCCTATACCCATGGTCCGTTCTACTTCACGGTCGCCGGCGAGCTGCATCGCGCAGTCAATCGGCAGAGCGACATCGCCGGGTTCTATGGCATCGTCCCCACCGTCGGTGGCCCCATCAATTGCGTCACGGCGGCGGGCTTCGATGCGCTCGGCGCACATCTTTGCAACGAAGATGTCGCCAACGAATGGGCCATCAAAGCCGGCGCAATGTACAAGTTCGCCAGCAAGACCACGGTCGGCTTCATCTTCGAGCACATGCATCGCGATGTACCCGCCGATTTGGCCTTCCAGAACGAACGTACGCGCAACACTACCTGGCTTGTCATCAGTCAGGACCTCAACGAGGCCGACAGCATCCACTTCGGCTGGGCGCACGCGTTCAAGACGCCGGGCGATCCCGGACAGCATAACGACGCCACTCTGACGAACGGTGCGATCGCTTATGCCCCGAACGACAACCAAGCGGACATGGTCACTGCGGCGTGGAAGCACCGCTACACTGAAAATCTGCTCTGGTATCTGACGGCGGCAGCCACGTTCAACGGCCCGAGCGCGCACTTCGATCTCGGTGCCGGCGGCCATGGCGTGACCACCGATTGCCACGATGCCTCGAACGCGTCGGGCGGCGCCTTCAGCGGACCACACTGCTACACCGGCACGACCATCGTCGGTGTCTCAACTGGCGTGAAGTGGACGTTCTAAGCGCCACCGCAAAGGGTCACAACGCTAACAAGAGAGGCCGCCGTTTGGCGGCCTCTCGCTTTTTTGCGCCTTGCTGTTCGGGCTTGCACTACCACCACACGTCGTGGCGCACATAAGGTCCGGTGAAGACGTGCGTCCGGCTATGGCAGGGCTTGGGGGTGTATCCGTAGCCCGGCTGCGCGCCATTCTCGTCGTAGTATCCGCAATCAGGTCCCGGCCCATAGGCGGGCTCGCCGGCGAAGCTGTTGGTCGGGTCCACCAGATCGCGGTGGTACCAAGCCGCCGATGCTGAGCCTGCCGCCGTGATGAGCACGGCGGTGCCGATGAATCCAGCCAATGCTACGCGTCTGCATGTCCTCGTCATGCCAATCATCCTGATGTTGTTGTTCCGCGCTCGCGATGCCGCAGCGGCTCCTTGTGGCAGGAGTTCCGCATGTCCGCACCGAGTTGCGTTAGGACAACCAGACAGCGCCGGCCTCGGTTCGGTGTTCCGAGATTACATCTGTCCTTCGATATGATTGTCGCGGACAACCTGGCCCCATCGCGCGATTTCGCTCTTGAGCAGCGCGCGGGCGGCGGCCGGCGTGCGCTGCTCCTGCGGGTAAGGCCGGACGCCTGTGTCGGCCCAGAGCTTCACGATCTTCGGATCGCTGACGATCTGCTGCAGGGCGGCATTGAGCTTGTTGACGATCTCGTCCGGTGTTCCCGCCGGAACGAACAGCGCGTGCCAGTACAGAATTTCAAGCTTGGGACCGAAATCGCTGACGAAGCTGTCGACCTTGGGGAACAGTGGCGACTTCTCCTTCGAAGTGATGCCGAAAGCCTTCACCTGTCCGGTATTTACCAGCCCGAGCACCGACTGCGGCGTGGCGAAGAACAAGTCGACATGCTCGCCAAGGACATCCTGGATCGCCGGCGCGGCGCCGCGATAGGGGATCAGGTCGGCCTTGGCATGCGCTTCCTGGAGGAGCAGCGAGGTGGCGAGGTGCCCGGTGGCGCCGACGCCGGGATGCGCGATTTTCACCGTGTTGCTCTTTAGGTAGGCGACGAGCTCTTTCACGCTGTTCGGCGGAAGCGTCTTGCGGCCGACCAGCACCAGCGGATTGTTGTTGAGGAACATGATCGGGGTGAGGTCTTTTTCCGTGTCGAACGGCATGTTCTTGTAGAGCGACACGTTCGCGGAGATCTGCAGATTGTGCAGGAGCAGCGTGTAGCCGTCGGGCGCGGCATGGGCGACGCGGCCGGTGGCCATCAGCGTGCCGCCGCCGCTGACATTCTCGACGATGAAATTCTGCCCGAGCTTTTCCGCCAGCATCGGCGCGATCTGGCGCGCCACCTGGTCGGTCGGCCCGCCGGCCGGATAGGGCACAATGATGGTGACGACGCGGCTCGGATAAGTCTCCGCCGACGCGGCGGCAGAAATGACGCAAAGACAAACGGCGGTGAGCCTGACAAACCATTTCATGATGCGCTCCTCCCGAGAGCAAGAACGGCCGCGGATTTATTTCCCGCTTATTACCGGCAACAGAACGTAAGGCATCTTGTCGGCGGCAAAGTGTAGCGTGTTCCGCCCATGAAAAATATGCGGCGGACGGTCGTCGGGGTCGATGTGCAGGAACGGCCCGACACCCTTCATCGGATAGGGTGCATGCGGTAGCGCAATGTCGGTGCCATCGACCTCGTAGTCCTTGCCGCGGACGGTGAATGCCAGGCGGTAACCTTTGGGCACCACGATACTGGTCGGCCAGAGCTCGATGTCGAGCTCAACCGGCACGCCCGGTGTGAGGGGCCATTCCTCGTCGTGGCTATGCCAGGGCCGGTATGGGCGCGAGCGTTGCGGGTCGAGCTTCCTTTGCGAGGCGCGCAGCCAGCCGAGCCCGACCGGCACGCGCGGGTCATTGGAGCCGATGAAGGTCACCTCCTTGCCGGCAGGATCGAGGACCCGCAGCACGGCGATGATGTCGGCGTCGGTGGTGTCCGATGACAGCCAGAGCTTCGCCGCTACCGGCCCGGTGATTTCCAGTGGGGCATCGAGCGGTGGTGTCGAGAAAGTCAGGCCGTCGCCGGTCGTGTCGTAGCCGAGCGCTTTCTCTCCGCGGGGCACAGTCGGGGCGAAACCAAGGTCCGGCTGCAGATAATATTTGGTCCACTGCGTGCGCGTGAGCGGCCATTCGGTCTCGGAGCGCAGCACGAATTTTTCGCCCGGGTGGCGGATGTTGAGCGAGACGCGCGGCTGCTTCTCCCAGCCGGTGTCCTCGCCTTTGAGGAAATGGCCGAAGAAACGCTTCTGCAGTGCCTCGCCATAGCGGCTGTAGAAATGCGTGAAGTGGGTGTCGCCATGCACCTCCAGCCATTTCTGCTTCGAGCCAGCGCGCAGATAGCCCTCGAAATTGCCGCGCGGATGCAGGCCCATGCCGCCCCAGTTCGCGGCGGAGAGCAGCGGCGCCTCGATGTCCTCGAACCTGGTGGTGCGCGACTCGTAATACTCATCGATCAAGCGGCGCCGTTTCGCTTCACCGGGAATGTCGGCGCGGTTCTTCTTGAGCTCATCCTCGGCGAGCGTATGCGGCCCGGCGACGAGCTCGCCGGTGACGATGCTCTTGGCGCCCCGCGTGCCGACGCCGTGCTGCACGCTTGCCACTTGCCGCGGATACCAGCTGGCGAGGAAGTCGGAAAGAATGCCGCCATGCCGGCAGAGCTCGCGATAGTAGTCCGAGGAGCCTTCCCAAATGCACATGGCGGCGAGATGTGGCGGCTTGAGCGCGCCGACGGTCCATTGATTCATCGCGTAATAGGAGATGCCGTTGATGCCGACCTTGCCGCTCGACCACGGCTGCGTGCCCGCCCACTCGATGCAGGCGTAAAGGTCGTGTGTCTCGCGCGGCGACCAGACATCGAGGAAGCCGGGTGAGCGTCCGGCGCCGCGGCTGTCGACACGCACGCAGGCATAGCCATCCGGCACCCATTTCTCCGGATCGACCAGCTCCCAGTTCTGGTACTTGTTGCTCGACCGCTCGAGCACTTCCGGCGCCGCTTTGGTCAGCCGCGCCCAGTTTCCTCTGTAGGCCTCCTGGAACGAAAGCCCCTTGGCGTAAGGGCCGTAGCTGAGAATGACCGGATAACGTCCGGCGGCGGTCGGACGGAACACGTCGGCGCGGAGCACAATACCGTCGTCCATCGCGATCGGAGCGTCCCAGTCGATCTGCATGCCGTCGCGAATTTCGCTTTTGCTCTCTGTCATTCCCGGCCTCGTTGAAGAGTAGCTCAACATGCTATTGCGATGGATCGAACGGGCAAGAGCCATGGGTGAGGAATGAAAGTCTGTGTCTACGGCGCCGGGGCGATCGGCATGACGCTGGCCGCGCGGCTTACTCGCGGCGGGGCGCAGGTCTCAGTGGTGGCACGCGGGGCTAATCTCGCGGCGATCCGCGCCAACGGCGTGCGGATGAAGGCGCCGCTGGGTGATCTCGCCGCGAAAGTCGAAGTGAGCGACGATGCGGCCGCGCTCCGACCGCAGGATGCGGTGATGGTGGCGGTGAAGGCCCCAGCGTTGCCCTCGATCGCCAACGGCCTGAAGGCATTGATCGGGCCGCAGACGCAGGTCGCCTTCGTGCTCAACGGCATTCCCTGGTGGTACACGCATGGCGAAACCGGCCGGCTTGCCGGCCGTTCGCTGCCGCGGCTTGATGCAGGCAACGCGATGCTCAAGACGGTGGGCGTCGAGCGCAGCATCGGGGGCGTCATTTTCGGCGGCTGCGACGTGGTCGAGCCCGGCGTCGTGCATGTCGAGAACGCCACCATGCGCCTGATCCTTGGACATCCCGATGGACGCCAATCGGAGACACTGGAGGCGCTCGCCGCCGTGCTGCGTGGCGACGACCTCAAGGTGGAGGTGAGCGACCACATCCGCCGTGGCGTCTGGACCAAGCTGCAGATGGTCGTCTGTTCGGGCCTGATCGGCTGCCTCACCGGACAGCCGCCGAAAACGGCCTATGCCGATCCTGGCGGTGCGCGGATCGTGAGCTCGCTGGTCGAGGAGCTTGGTGCGATTGCCAATGCGCTCGGCTGCGCGACCGGGTTGACGCCGCAAGCCGTGCTCAAGGGAGCACAGCAGCAGACGCATCTCCCCAGCGCTGCGCAGGACATCGAGAGCGGCAGCCCGATGATGGAGTTCGACACGCTGTTCGCCGCGCCGCTCGAGCTTGCGCGCATGCTCGACATCCCCGCGCCGACATTGGCGCTGCTGGTCGCACTGACGAAAATCCGCGCGCAGGGGACCGGCGCTTATCCGGCGGATGCCTGAGATGGCTTCTGGCGATTTCGTCGCGCTCGATCCATGCCGCTTCGTTGGCGAGGTCGATGGTAAGCCTGTTGCGCTCTACACGATTGCCAATGACCGCGGCATGGCGGTGCGCCTGGTCAATCTCGGCTGCAAGATCGAGCAGATCGTGGTGCCGGATCGCCAAGGCCGGCTCGGCGACGTCGTGCTCGGCTATGACAGCCTCGATGCGCTCCGCGCCGGGCAGACGTCGATGGGCGCCTTCATCGGTCGCTATGCCAATCGCATTGCCAACGGACGCTTCACGCTCGATGGCAAGGCCTACGAGCTCAACCGCAACAGCGGGCCGAACACGCTGCACGGTGGCGCCAAGGGCTCGCGCTTCGTGGTGTTCGACGCCGAGCCGCTCGGCTCATCCTCGGTGCGCATGCAGTACACCTTCAAGGACGGCGAGGAGAACTTTCCCGGCAATCTGGAGACGGCCGTCACCTACACCGTGACCGAAGAGAATGCGCTGGAACTATCCTGGCATGCGGCCACCGATCGGCGCACGGTGGCGAGCTTCACCGACCACAGCTTCTTCAATCTCGCCGGCGGCGGCAGCGTGCTCGATCATGTTCTGAGCATCAATGCTGAGCGCTTCACGCCGGTGAATGAAAATTCGATACCGACCGGCGAGCTGCGGCCGGTTGCCGGCACGCCGTTCGATTTCCGCACGCCCATGGCGATCGGCGCGCGGATCGGCGCCGACGATCCGCAGCTCAAGCTAGGCAACGGTTACGACCACAATTTCGTGCTCGACAAACGAAGCGCCGGCGAGCTGTGCTTCGCCGCACGGCTCGCGGATCCCACCTCCGGCCGCGTGCTCGAGGTCTGGACCACCGAGCCGGGCCTGCAGCTCTATTCTGGAAACAATCTCGCTGGCGAAGTGCCGCGCGACGTCGGGAAGGGCGGCCGCGTTTACCGCAGCCGCGACGCTGTTTGCCTGGAGGCGCAGCGGCTTCCGGATTCGCCTAACCAGCCGGGCTTTCCGCCCTGTGTGGTCGACCCGGGCACTCCGTTCACCGGGAAGATCGTTTACCGGTTTTCCGTTGCCGCTGGCTAAGATCGGCGCATGGCCGATTCGAGCGCGACACAGCGAAGCCGACGCAAGGCGCGACGCAGGCCTTGCTGCGTCTATGTCCTCGGCAGCATGGGGAAAGGCGGCTATCGGACCTATGTCGGCTGGACCGTCGACCTCGATCAGCGGCTCGCGCGCCATAATGCCGGCACCGGCGCGCGCTCGACCCGCGGGAGGCTTTGGATCGTGCTGCATGTCGAACGCTTCGCCAATCGCCGCAAGGCCATGAGCCGCGAGTGGTATCTCAAGCGCGACCGCAAGTTCCGCAAGATGCTGGCGGAGCAGTTGAGCGGCGCGACCAGCGGTTAGATTTTTCGGAACCAGTTTGCGCGTTTCCGCGTGGTTGAGTCGCATGACTCAATGTCTTTGGCCCTCACGCATTTTGCTGAGCTTGTTCCTGGTGACCGCGTTCGCTGGCGTCGCGCGCGCCGAGGAGGCGGCCGACAACTCCGTCTGCCTGATGGTCGAATCCGCCGCGAGCGATAACGGATTACCGGTCGCCTTCTTCGCGCGGGTGATCTGGCACGAAAGCCGGTTCAATGCCGACGCGGTCGGTCCGCGCACGCGCAGCGGCGCGCATGCCGAGGGCATCGCCCAGTTCATGCCTGGAACGGCCAGTGAGCGGCAACTGCTCGATCCGTTCGACCCGGTGCAGGCGCTGCCAAAGGCCGCGGCGTTTCTGCGCGAGCTGCGGTCCGAGTTTGGCAATCTGGGGCTTGCGGCAGCCGCCTACAATGCCGGTCCGCAGCGCGTGCGCGACTGGCTCGCTGGCAAGCGCGACTTGCCTGGCCAGACCCGCGCCTATGTCCGCGCGATCACCGATCGATCCGCCGAAGACTGGGCGCATGGCGATACACAGTCTCCGGCACAGTCGTCGCCGAATTGCCAGGCGATCGTCGCGACGCTTAAGCGCGATGGCGGCCGTTTCATCGCCTCGCTAGAGCAGCACGTGACCATCGCCAATGCGCAGCCCTGGGGCGCGCAGCTTTCTGCCGGATTTTCCCGTGAGCGCGCGCTTGGCGACTACGCGCGGATCATGCAGCGGCTAGGCGCAGCGATCGGGGAGCGTGACCCGATGATCACCAGCGCAGTCATGCGCAGCCGCGGCACCAGTCCGTTCTATCAGGTGCGCATCGGCGCCCAGACGCGACAGGAGGCCGACGATCTGTGCAAGCAAATCCATCGCGCCGGCACTGCCTGCGTCGTGTGGCGCACTGCAAAGGCAGGGCGTTCAGCAGTCGCTCAATCCAGCGGCTCGAGCTTGACGATCGAGGCGCCGTGATTGTTGCCGACCCAGAAGGTCACTGGAGTCGTCGTGTTGTCGACGAAGACGCGGCGGATGTTGGTCCGGTGCGGCAGCAGATAGTCGACCATCGCACCGGTCTTGGTGTCGAGCCGCGTCACTTGATCGGTGACCATCGAGCCGGTCCAGGCTTCCTGGTTCTTGTCGAGCACGACGTCATAAGGTGACGCCCACTTGGTGGCGAGCTGCCACTCCTTGAAGGTCTCGCTCTTGGTGTCGAACATGCCGATGCGATCGGCGCGATATTCACCGAACCAGAGCCGATCCCGCGTGTCCATGTTGCCGCGGCGCGGTGCGGAGTTCGGCGTCGGCGCCGCGTAGAGCTTGATCTCACCGGTTTTCGCGTCGATGCGCCCGATATGCTGGTGCCGGAAGTCGGTGAAGTAGACGTTGTTCTTCGAGTCTGGGATCACGTCGTAGATGTTGTGCACTTCGCCCTTCGGCGCGCCCTTGAACGGCTCGAAGGTCTCCACCTTGCCGCTGGCGAGATCGAGACGGTGGATGCCGGCGAAGCCGTTGTTCTGCGTCCACACCTTGCCGTCGACGCTCGCGCTTTGCGGGCTGACCATGTTGACCTGCGCGGCGTCGATGTTCTGCGCCTCGGGCAACGTCCAGAACTGGAATTTCTCGCTCTGGCGGTCGAACTTGACGATGGTGGCCTGGTACATGTTGCCGAGCCACAGATCGCCGTTCTTGTCGGTGCGCAGGCCAAGCAGCCCCGTCGGGAAGTCCGGCTTGTGCTCGGCGATCGGATATTCGGTGACCTTGCCGGTCTTGGTGTCGACCTTGCCGAGGAATTGCTCGCCGAAGCTCGAATACCAGGCATTGCCATCGGGCGTGACGATGACGTCATGCGGCTCGATCGTTTCGCGGCCCAGGTCATATTCGGTGTAAATGACCCGGGTAGCGCGGCCGCTGGGACGCGGCAGCGTCTTCAGCGCGTATTTCCATTGCGGCGTGGTGCTGAGATTGACTGAGCTCAGAAATTCCGCCGCGGCGCGGTAGACCTGCACGCGCTGGTCGCCGCGTTCTTCCATCAGCCGCTCGGCCTTGCGCAGCTGCGGATGCGCAGGGATGCTCTGGTTCACATAACCCTGCATGCGCGGCAGCAGGACAGTGAGGAATTCCTCGGTTGTGTAGTGCGAGCGCGCGATGCGCTCGAGGGTGTGACAGCCGACGCAATTGCGCAGCTGCGCTTTCTGCGTATCGGTCCCGGGGAAGCTTGTGAGCCATTCGGCGTTGGAAAGCTGTGCCGCCAGATCTTCGGTTTTGCGCAGAGCGAGATCGCGCGTCGCGGTCTTTTGCGCTCCCACATCGACGCCGGTCGGGCCTTCGAGGTCGTAGCCAACGGCACGGATGTGCAAGGCGTAGTGTCCAGGTTCGAGCCGGTTGGCGGGGAAGGAATAGTGCCCGTCCTTGCCGGTCACCACCGTCACGGTGATCGGCGAGCCGTCCTTGCGGGCGCTGACCAGGACGCCTTCCATGGCGCCTTCGGCTGGAGAGCTGACCAGACCCGCGAGCACCGGCGCAGGCGTCTGCGCGGATGCCGGAATGCCTGAAAACGACATCAGGATGGCGGCGAGAGTCACGCTCGGAGCGAGCGAATAACGGGCCATAATCTCCTCCCGGGGAGCGCTGTTGTCGGGGCGCTTGGGCGGCAGCATAGGATTTGGACCGGCTCCGCCGCAATGCCGCCACCTCCGGTTCAGCCAGCATTCAGACACCTCATCGCAGACTGCGATTAGTGGGGCGACCACCGAGGAGATTAGGTCATGTTGCGCAAACTGCTGATCGCGCTGGCCGCGGTCATCGCCATCGGCGCCACCCTGCCGACCGAAGCGTCGGCGCGCTGGGGCGGTCATTGGCACGGCGGCTGGCATCGCGGCTGGGGTTGGGGCGGAGGGTTCTATCCCTACGCTGCCTATCCGTATTACGGACCCTACTACGGCGGCTGCTACCGCGTGCGTCGCGTTCCGACGCCGTGGGGCTGGCGCTGGCGCCGCGTCTGGGTGTGCTGATTTCGTTTCGGCGAGCGAGCCAATCAACCGGCAGCGCATAGCTGCCGGTTACCTCGACCGTTTTGTCTCGGTTCGCGGAATATGCGAGAGCAAAGTGAGCTTTCGCATTGCGGACCGAAGAGATGAGCCAAGAGCATATTGAAACGCTGCGCGGCCTGCTGGCGGCCGAACGCGGCATTCTGCTTCCCGGCGCGGCCAATGCGCTCACCGCGCGCATCATTGCCGATCTCGGCTTCAAGGCGCTGTATCTCACCGGCGCCGGGCTGACCAACACCTATCTCGGGCTGCCTGATCTCGCCTTCGTCGACTTGAGCCAGCTCGTCGATCACACGATGGCGATCCGTGGCATCACCAACCTGCCGATCATCGTCGATGCCGACACCGGCTTCGGCAATGCGCTCAATGTCGGGCACACGGTGCGCATGCTCGAGCGTGCCGGCGCCAGCGCCATCCAGATCGAGGATCAGGTGGCGCCGAAGCGCTGCGGGCATTTCGACGGGCAGGAGATCATTTCCGCCGCGGAGATGGCCAACAAGGTGAAGGCGGCGGTCGACGCCCGCAAGGACGGCGTGCTCATCGTCGCGCGCACCGATGCACGCGCGGCGGAAGGATTCGAGCAGGCGATCGACCGCGCGTCGCGCTATATCGAGGCTGGCGCCGATATCACCTTCGTCGAGGCGCCGCGCAGCCTCGAGGAGCTCAAGCAGATCCCAAAGCGTTTGCCGGTGCCGCAGATGCTCAACATGGTGATCGGTGGCAAGACGCCGATTACCGATCGCGCCGCCGCTGCCGAGATGGGCTTCAGCCTCGTGCTTTATGCCAACGTGGCATTGCAGGGCGCGATCAAGGGCATGCAGGCCGTGCTCACGGCGCTGCGCGAGCGCGGCTCGGTCAGTGAAGGCGAGGGACTGGTGGCGAGCTTTGCCGAGCGCCAGCGCCTGATCGACAAGCCTGGCCACGATGCGCTGGCGCGGCGCTACGCGACACCTGATCAATAGTGAGGACGTGACGATGATTGGCCGCCTTGGAGCTCTCGCAGTTTCGATCTTTATTGCCGCGCTCGCCGCGACACCCGCGCGCGCCGAATGGCCGGATCATCCGATCCGCTGGATCGTGCCGTTCGGTCCCGGTGGCGCCAACGACCTGATCGCGCGCGTCGCGGCCGATGCCGTCGGCAAGCGGCTCGGCCAGCCGGTGGTGATCGAGAACAGACCTGGTGCGGGCGCCGTAGTCGGCACGGCGGTCGTCGCCAAGGCGAAGCCTGACGGCTACACCTTCTTGATCAGCGCCGCCGGGGTCATCACCAACAGCATGCTGCTGAAGAATTTGCCTTACACCGATTCCGAGCTCACGCCGGTCGGCATGATCGCGGTGGCGCCCTCGGTCATCGTCGTGCATCCGAGCATTCCGGCGAGCAACATGAAAGAGTTCGTCGCCTGGGCGAAGACGCAGGGCGACAAGGGCATCACCTGGGCGACCGCGGGCAGCGGCAGCACCCCGCATTTCGTGGTTGAAATGATCAAAGAGGCTACCGGCATTCCCATCACCATCGTGCCGTATCGGAGCGGCAGCGACGGCGTGAACGCGGTGCTCTCCAACAGCGTCGCCGCGACCTCGGAAGCGAGCATCGTGGTCATCCCGCAGATCAAGGCTGGCTCGCTGAAGGCGATCGCCACGACGTATGAGAAGCGCATCAGCTCCTATCCGTCGCTGCCCACGACGGCGGAGCAGGGCTATCCCGGTGTGCGCATCGGCCACTGGGCCGGGCTTTACGCGCCGCGCGACACACCGAAGCCGATCATCGAGCGGATGAATGCCGAGCTGCAGGCGGCGCTGAAGAGCGAGGAGGTCAAGGCCAAGCTCGTCCCGAGCGGCATCGAGACGGCGGAGGGCTCGATCGCCGATTTCGTCGCCTTCACCACCGCGGAGCGCGCACGGCTCGGGACGCTGGCGGAAAAGGCGAAGATGGGTGAGCAGTGAGCGCGGCTGCAGCCATGTCGTCTCCCGTTGCCATTGTCGGTCTGGGCCTCATGGGCGAGGTGTTCGCCACGCGGCTCCTGGCCGCGGGCTTTGCCGTGACTGGCTTCGACATCGATGCCGCGCGGCGTTCGCGCCTCGCCGAGCTGAGCGGGCGCCCGGCCGACAGCATCAAGGAAGCGGTCGCGGGCGCGCAAGCAATCCTCATTGCCGTGTTCTCGACCGATCAGGTCGAGGAAGTCATCGAGCAGCAAGTTCTCCCTGCACTGGGCGAAGGCTCAGGGCGCATCGTGCTGTGCTTGAGCACCTGCGATCCCGACCAGCTGGCGGCGCTTGCCGCACGCGTCATCCCACGCGGCATCCGCTTCCTCGAAGTGCCCGTCTCGGGAACGAGCGCCCAGGTGCGCAGCGGCGACGGCGTGGCGCTGGTCGGCGGCGACAAGGCCATCATGACCGAGGTTGCGCCGATCCTCGGCGCGCTGTTCGTGCGCTGTTTCCATATCGGCAAGATCGGCGACGGTGGCCGTGCCAAGCTCGCGGTCAATCTGATCCTCGGTCTCAATCGCCTGGCGCTCGCCGAAGGTCTCGTTTTTGCCGAGCGGCTGGGTCTCGATCCCAAGGAGTTTCTCACCGTCGCGCGCGGATCGGCCTCCTATTCGCAGGTGATGGAAACCAAGGGACCGAAGATGGTCGCGCACGACTTCACGCCCGAGGGACGTGTGCGGCAGACCCTCAAGGACGCGCATCTGATGCTCGACCAGGCGGCTGCCATCGGCCAGGCGCTGCCGACCTTGCAGGTGCATGCCGAAATCCTCGAGGCTTGCGTCGCCGCCGGCGAGGCCGATCTCGACAACAGCGCCATCGTCAAAGAGGTGCGCCGGCGTGGCGGCAAAGCCTAACGGGAGTTCCGACGCCGGGCAGCGTTGCAGTGGCGGCCTGTCGAATCTCGCGACGTGATACTGCCGCCGATTTACTTGGCGCGGCGCGCCCCTAAGATCGGCATGGCCGGAATGGTCTGCAGGGGGCGCCATCCATGCGACGTCGAACTGTTCTCGGCCTTGCCGCAACGAGCCTGGCAACGGGGTTGCTGCCACACATCGCGCGCGGTGATACGTGGCCGTCGCGACCGGTACGATTCCTCTGCCCATCGGCGGCAGGCGGCAGCCTCGACATCCTGGCGCGACTGTTCGGACGCGGCTTGAGTGAGCGACTGAAGCAGAACTTCTTCGTCGAGAACCGTGGCGGCGGCGGCAGCAATATCGGCTTCGATATCGTGGCCAAGGCGCCGCCCGATGGCTACACGATCATGGTCGCCTCGGATCCGCTGGCGGTGAATGTCAGCATCTATGAGAACCTGAGCTACGATCCGATCAAGGATTTCGCGCCGATCATCATGATCGCAACCTTATCGCAGGTGCTCGCGGTCAACCCGCGCGTGCCGGCGAAAACCTTCGCCGAATTCGTCGCGCTGGCGCGCGCCAAGCCCAACACGCTCAACGTCGGCTCCTCGGGCAATGGCGCCCCTGGTCACCTCGCTTGTGCGCTACTGGCGCAGGCCGGCATTCCGGTCGTGCACGTGCCCTATCGCGGTGCTGGCCCGGCGGTGCTCGACGCGGTGGCCGGGCAGATCGACGCCACCATTGTCACGCTGCCTGGGACCATCGCCATGATCAAAGCCGGTCAATTGCGCGCGCTCGCGGTCTCGACCTCCAAGCGCTCGCGGTTCCTTCCCGATTTGCCGACGATGGCCGAGGTGGTGCCGGGCGTGGTGGTGGATTCCTGGCAGGCCTTCTTCGCGCCCGGCGGCACGCCCGCCGATATCATCAATCGGCTCAACAGCGAGTGCGTCGCGCTGCTGCAGACGAAAGAAGTGACGGCCGCGTTCGAAGCCCAGGCGTTCGAGGCCGGCGGTGGACCGCCGGAGGCGCTCGGCAAATTCCTACGCGATGAAATCGTGCGCTGGGCGCCGATCATCAAATCCGCAGGCATCCGCGCCTGACGCTGCATGACGCCTAGCCAACATACGAGCAAGTCCGGGAGAGATATTTCAATGAAGCGCCAGCCGGTGATTTTCAACGAGCAGCGCCTGCAGGCGATGATGGATCACAAGAAGATCGACGCCGTGATCCTGCGCGGCACCGAGAACTCGAAATACATCAGCGAGTTCTTCCACAACGGCGGCAATCTCGGCTACCGGCCATTCACGGTGTTCTATTTCCGCGATCCGGCACGCAAGCCGGCCTTCGTGGTGCCGGCGGTTGACCTCCATCTGGCCATCGACTCGACCTGGATCGAGGACGTGCGCGCCTACGCGATGGCCGAGTTCTTCACCGATCTCGACGTGCATTTCTACAAGGACTTCTTCGAGGCCGCGCGCGACATCCTCAACGAGCGCAAGGTCAAGGGGATGGTGATCGGCACCGAGGGCGACAACCTCACCGCTGGTTACCGACAGAAGCTCGATGAGATGCTTGCCGGCAACACCATCGTCGACGTCGCGCTCGACATGGACATCGTGCGGATGGTGAAGAGCCCGGAGGAGATTCGGCGACTGCGCCGCGCGACCGAGTTCACGGTCGGTGCTCATGAAAGCTTCCGCGCCGCAATCAAGCCCGGCAACACCGACGAAGACCTGACGCGCGCGGCCCTGTCGCGCATGATCGCCGACGGCGCCGACGGGATTCATTTCATCAATGTCGGCTGCGGCCCGAAGACCTCGTTTGCCGCGCACAGCCCGTTTCCTATCGGCCACACGATCAAGGCCGGCGATTTCGTCAAGGTCGACATGGGCGCGATGTATCGCGGTTATCCAGGCGATTTCGTGCGTTCTTATTTCGTCGGTCACACGAGCGACCGGCACAAGGAAATCTGGAAACGGCTCAACGAGGTGCAACTCGAGCTCGGCGCCTGGCTCAAGCCTGGCGTCACCGGTGGTGAATGCTTCGAACGCGGTTATCAGCACATCAGCAAATATCTGAAGAATTTCCCACGTGAGTTCGTCGCCCACGGGCTCGGACTCAATCCGCACGAGCAGCCGCGCATGAATGCCGTCAATAAGACCGTGCTCGAGGCGAACACGGTGATCTGCATCGAATACAGCTACTACCACGACGGTGTGCGCCACCACACCGAGGATACGTTCCTGGTCAAGGCTGACGGCGTGGAGAACTGGACCGCGAACTGTCCGCGCGAGCTGGTCGTACCGGTTTAGCTATTCGGTTTTTCCGCCGCAGCCGCGCTTGGGCCGCGCGGCCGTTAGTTGAACATGCGGTCGATGTCTTGCTGCGAGGCGTGGCCCACGTCGCTTTCGAGCCGCGGCCCATTGATCAGTCGGTTGGCCGCGACGGCCGGCGCGTTCGCGTTGCGGTCGAGATCGCCCCAGATCTCCATCATGCGCACGATATGCTGCTCGATGAATTTCAACGTCGCCGTCACCTTGGCGATACGCTGGCCGGCGAGGTCTTGGAAGTTGCAGGCTTCGTAGAGCCGCACCACCTGGTCCTGGATGTCCTGCGCCAACGCCTGGTCCTGCTCGCTCTTGACCGAGGCGGAGAGGGTCTTCGCCATCTCTTCGATCTCTTCCGCTGCGTGCAGGATGTTCTGCGTCGCGCTCTCGGTTGAGCCGACGACTGCGTCGAGCTCGAGACTGGCGCGCGCAACGCCCGCGTGATCCGCTTCGCTCGCCTGCAGTGACGCCAGCTCGCGCTTGGTGCGGCTGATCGCCTCGTACATCAGCTCGAGCTCCTGCTTGAGCGCGCTGATCTCCGGATTGCTCCGTTCGCTGCGCGTGCCCATCGCGCTGCGTAGCGATTTGATTTCGGCAAGGAGCTCGGCGTAGCTCGGGCCGCTCTCCGGAGCAGCTGCGCTTTGCCTCAGGCTCGCGCGCGGCATCATCTGCTCGATCCGAAAACGCTTGCGCTGCACCGGGCCGACCCTCGCGATGAAAATCTCCATGTATTGTAACGAGCCACGCTTAACGCGGCGTTTCGGCAGACGCAGCAACGCGGCGTTTACCATGATGCGTCGCGCTTTACGCAATATAAAGCTTAAGTCGAGGTTCACGCCGCGCAGAGCGCCGCCTTCGCGTGTGTTTACCAAACAGTCTGTCTTTCAATCTGTACTTGCTGCGATGCGGCCTTCCGCCGCTTGTTGTGTATGGCGTCGTGGGTGCTTCGATGCAGCGTTCGATTCCTTTTGGTCTTGCTCTTCTCGCGCTCGGCGGCGCGCCAGCCTTGGCGCAGCAGCCGATGCAGCCCGGCGGCTATGCACGGCCGGTCGTCGTGGTGCCGGTCGAGCCACAACGGCAGCGTCCGGATCTTGGCGGTGGCTTCATCGAGTTCCTGTTCGGCGATCGCGGGCCGCAGCCGCAATCGGTGGCGCCGCTGGTGCAGCAATCGCCGGCGCAGCCGCCGGTCGCGATCTACGCCAATAGCGATCCCAGCTCGCAGACCTATGTCGATCCCGGTCCGGTGCGCCGCGCCATGGATCCGCGTTTTCTGCCGCAAGAAGTCGAGTATCACAGCAAGGAAGCGGCGGGCACGATCGTGATCGATACGCCCAATCATTTCCTCTATCTTGTGGAGGCTGACGGCAAAGCGCGGCGCTATGGAGTCGGCGTCGGCCGTCCCGGCTTCACCTGGTCAGGCGAGCACACGGTCACCGCCAAGCGCGAATGGCCGGAATGGCGTCCGCCAGATGAGATGCTGCAACGCCAGCCCTATTTACCGCACGTGATGGAGGGCGGTCCGAACAATCCGCTCGGCGCCCGCGCGCTTTATCTCGGCTCGACGCTCTATCGCATCCACGGCTCCAACGAGCCGTGGACCATCGGGCAGAACGTGTCATCCGGCTGCATCCGCATGCGCAACGAAGACGTCATCGATCTTTATGGGCGCGTGAAGGTCGGCACAAAAGTTATCGTGATGTAACGCCGCGCCGCCGAGCGAAGCGAGGGTCTGGCGCGGCTATTTGTTAATGCTCGCGCTGGCCGCTCGCTTTTGGCTCGCCAGCGCGAGCCGCGATCCCCGCGCGATCAGACGTCAACGCCGCCACCGCCGTCGTCGGAGCCGCCGAAATCGGAATTATCGGCGAAGCTACCATCATCGCCGGTGTCGTCGCTGTCGATGAGCCCGGCCCGCTGATCATCTGCCGAACCGAATCCACCGCGACCGATCTCGTTGAGCCCGGCATCGCGAGCGAGATCGCTGCCGGATGCGCTGCTCACATCCGCGTTGCTCCACGGCGAGCCGGAATCGTAAGCGGCAAAGGCATTCCCATGATGGCCGAACATGCCGCGGATGCCATCGAGCAGCAGCGAGCCGCCGATCATGCCGGCCGCGGCGGCCGCCGCGGTCCCGAGGAACGAACCGCCCTGACCGAATGATGCGCCCATCGGGGCAGCCACCGGCGCCTGTGTGGGCGCGGCGCCGGCATTCCAACGTGGATCTGGTTGCGTTGCGCCCGGATGTACGCTCGGGACCGAGCCGCGTGGCGCTGCACTGCCGCCGCCGAACAGCGAGTTGCGCATGGTGTCGAGGAAGCCGGCTTGCTCCTGCGGCTGTCCGCCGCCTTCGAGCTCCTGGATACGGGCATTGGCGCGCTTGAGCGCTTCGTCTTGCACCAGCACGGTCTGCACCAGCGGATAGATGGCGCCCGGGGCCTTGGCTAGGCCCTCGCTAATGGCGCGTTCGGCGTCGGTATCGCGCGGCGCATTCTCGAGCTTGCTCAGCCGTTCAAACAGATCGGCAATGAGCGCACGTTCCTGAGGGGTCATTGTCATCCTCCCTGGTCTCGGACGTTATGTAGGAACGGCAAAGCCGCCGGGAACGGCCGCGGCAAAATATTCCAGCGGTCTTGTAACCAGCCTATGTCAAGCTTAGGCCACGATCGGCGAGCAGCGCCGGGAACGCATCGCCTGCGAGATAGGCATATTCCTTCTCGCGCAGCGTGGTCAGTGGGTCGAGCCGCTCGAGCTCCGCATCGACAAAGCCCGGATGGCACATGACCAATCCGTCTGCCGGCAACGCGTCGAGAAAGCCCGGAAACAGCGCCGCGAAATCGGCGCCGGGACGAAAATCATAGGTGCCGGCGAAGGCGGGATTGGTGCGGACGCCGCCCCTGGCCGCGCGGGCACGAAAGCCGCCGCTGAGGAAGTCGAGCACCAAGCCTTTGGGATCGGAAAGCCGTGTGCGCACGCGGCCACATTGTCGCACCCAAGCTCGGGGCGCGAGTTGCGCCGCCACCTCGATCACCGCGTCGCGAACCTGCGGCGCGAGCTGTACGTGCTGGTGTCCATCGATGAAATCCGGCGGCTCGCCAAACGCGGCGATGAAAGCCTGCAGCTGATGCACCACCTCTGCCTTCAAAAGGTCGGGCTGCTGTCGTCGGAAGACCGCGCTGCGGAAGAGCTGCGGCAGTGGCAGGAAGCGCCCGTGCTCCAGCGGATGGAAGCCGGTGCTCAGCGGGCGAAAGGGCGCGGTGAGCGTCACATGCAGACCGATTGCGACGCGTTTTCCGGAGGCGTTGAGCTCTTTGAGTGCAGACGTTTCGGCTGCATTGAGGCTTGGCGTCACCATCATGACGGAGGTGGCGTTCAGCCGGCCGCGGACGATGAGATCACGGATCGCGGCGTTCACCGAAGGCGAGATGCCGTAGTCGTCGGCGCAGAGCCAGATGTGTTTGGCCACGCTTACTCCGCCGCGCGCGAGGAGGTCTCGCCGCGCGCACTGTCGTCGGCGGTCTTCACGCTGTGCTCGGCGACGAAATAGACCGGGCGCGCCTTCACCTCATTGAGCATCTTGCCGATGTATTCGCCGAGAATGCCGATCATCAGAAGCTGCACCCCGCCGAGCACCATCATGCCAATGACCAGTGAGGGATAGCCGGGAACGTCTTTGCCGCGGATCACAGTCTCGAGCAGAATCCAAAAGCCGAACAAGAGTGCAGTGGCCGCAAGCGCGGCGCCGAGCAGGCTCGCGAGGCGCAGCGGCGCCACCGAGAACGAGGTGAGGCCCTCGACTGATAGCCCGATCAGCGTCCAAAGGTTCCAGGTGGTGCTGCCATGCATACGCGCCGCCGGCTCGTAGTCGACGCGGATCTGGCGAAAGCCGATCCAGCTCGAAAGGCCTTTGAAGAAGCGGCTGCGCTCCGGCAATTGTCGGAGCGCCTGGGCGGCCCGCGGCGAAAGCAGGCGGAAGTCGCCGGCGTCTTCGGGAATTGGCGCGCGCGTGCCCCAATTGATCAACGAGTAGAACCAACGCACGCCCGTGCGGCGCAGCGCCGGCTCGTTGGCGCGGTGCGCCTTCGCGGTGTAGACCACGTCATAACCATCATCGAGCCAGCGCCCGACCAGCGTCTCGATCAGCGCCGGCGGATGTTGGCCGTCGCCGTCCATGAACATCACGGCGCCGAGCCGGGCATGATCGAGCCCGGCGAGGAGCGCTGCTTCCTTGCCGAAATTGCGCGAGAGCGAGACCACCTGCACGTCGAGCGGGCCCGCGGGCAGCTCGCGCGCGACCTCGCCGGTGGTGTCGCGGCTGCCGTCGTTGACGTAGACCACCTCGCAACGCAGCCCGCGCTCGCCCTTGAGCTTTGCGGCGATCTCGGCGATGCGCGCATGCAGGGCCGGCAGGCCTGTGGCCTCGTTGAAGACCGGAACGACGATGGAGAGGCCAGTCTCCGTGGCGCGTCCGGAACGGGGATTGGTCGCTGTCGCCATCGAGCGGTCCTATTGGTCCTTTCAACCGCGATCTATAGCCCAGCCTATCGATTATGTCGCCCCGAGCAGCCCTTTCCCATGGGCCGGACAGGAGGGCTCGGCGGGCGGCTGCGAACGTGCTAAGCGCTCGCGACCATGATGCCTGCCGCGGTGAAATCCCTCATCGAGCGCCTGAAGATCGCCTGGCACGAGCGCGCCATTGCGCTCAAGGCGCTGAGCTTTGCCATGGTGGGCGTGCTCAACTCGGCCGTCGACTTCGCGGTGTTTTCTTTCGCCTACTACTTTCTAGTCTTGCCAATCGTCGCGGCCAATACACTGGCATGGATCATCGCTGTCTCGGGCTCGTATGTCTTGAACTCGATGATCACGTTTGCTCACGAGTCCGGCCGCAGGCTCACGCCAAAAGGCTATTTCGGCTTCGCTCTGTCGCAAGTCGGCGGGTTTCTGGCCAACACCATTACGGTCTGGTGCCTGGTCGAACTCCTGAACGTCCCCGCTTGGGCTGCAAAGATCGCGGCCATCGCCGCCAGCTTCGCGGTGAACTTCTCGCTCTCGCACTTTGTTGTCTTTCGTCCGCGCGGCGATGCCCGCTGACGCTTGTCGAAGAGGACTGCCGTGCTGCACGATGAAAACCTGACGACCCAACGCCCCACCTTCGTCACTCATCTCGAATGCGCCTATACGGGCGAGCGGCACGCGGCCGACGAGGTGCATAACCTCTCGCGCGCCGGAAAGCCGCTGCTGGTGCGCTATGATCTCGCCGGCGTGAAGAAGGCGCTCAGCAAGGAGGCGCTGGCGCGCCGTCCGGCCGATTTGTGGCGCTATCGCGAACTGCTGCCCGTGCGCCGCGTCGAGGACATCGTCAGTCTCGGCGAAGTGGTGACGCCGCTGATCACGATCCCGAAGATTGCAGCCAAGCTGGGCGCCGGTGAGATCCTGGTCAAGGACGAGGGCCGTCTGCCGACTGGCTCGTTCAAGGCGCGCGGCTTGGTCATGGCGGTGTCGATGGCGAAGGCGCTCGGCATCAAGCACATGGCGATGCCGACCAACGGCAATGCCGGGGCCGCGCTCGCGGCCTATGCCACCCGCGCCGGCATCAAGACCACGATCTTCTGCCCGGAAGACACGCCCGAGGTGAATGTCAGCGAGATCGCACTGCAGGGTGCGACGGTCTATCGCGTCAACGGGCTGATCGACGATTGCGGCAAGATCGTCGGCGAGGGCAAGGCCAAGGTCGGCTGGTTCGATACTTCGACGCTCAAGGAGCCGTATCGCATCGAGGGCAAGAAGACGATGGGCCTCGAGTTGGTCGAGCAACTCGGCTGGCATGTGCCCGACGTTATCTTCTATCCGACCGGCGGCGGCACCGGGCTGATCGGCATGTGGAAGGCCTTTGCCGAGCTCGAGGCCATCGGCTTCATCGGCAAGCGGCGCCCGCGCATGGTCGCGGTGCAGGCTGAAGGCTGCGCGCCCATGGTGCGCGCTTATGAGGCGGGAGAAGAGCACGCGCCGCGCTTCGAGAATGCGCACACCATCGCTTCGGGCATTCGCGTGCCGCAGGCGATCGGCGACTTCCTCATCCTGCGCGCGGTGCGGGAGAGCAACGGGTTTGCGATCGCGGTGAGCGACGAGAAGATTACCGCGGCGCTCGATGAGGTCTCGCGCACCGAAGGCCTGTTGCTGTGTCCGGAGGGTGCGGCGACCTATGCCGCCTACAAGCAGGCGCTGGCCGACGGCCGTGTGCGCAAGGATGAGCGCGCCGTGCTGTTCAACTGCGCCACCGGACTGAAATATCCGCTGCCGAAGATCGAGCGCACGCTCGACCGCCACAAGCCGATCGACTACGCGGCGCTGTGAACGGCAGGCTTACGCCAGCCCGGCTTCGAGCTTGGCGTAGAGCGGATTGTCGCGGGAGAACACGTAGCCCAGGTCGGCCACCGAGACTGCTTGAGCACCTCTGTCGCGCAGGAAGCTGGTGAGCTCGTAGACCTGGTCGGGCGGGCAGTGCAGGGTCAGCATCCCCGAGGAGGTCGGGCCGCCGAACGGCGTCTCGATACCGAAGCGCTGCTTGGCGGCGGAAACGATCGCTTCGTCGCAGCCGGGGAAGCGGCTGCGCACCTCGCGGAAAGCGCGGGCGCGCGCCTGCGCCGCAATGCGGTCGAGGATGACGCGCGCGACCTCGCGTTCGGCTGCGCCCCACGTCGCGGCCCGCGAAGCGACCAGATTGGCCTGCGAGCGCAGGATCACCCCGTCGTCGACGATCTTGAGCGCATTGGCGGCGAGCGTCGCGCCGGTGGTGGTGATATCGACGATGAGTTCCGCGGTGCCGGCTGCCGGCGCGCCTTCGGTCGCGCCCGAGCTCTCGACGATGCGATAGTCGACGACGCCCTGCGCGGCGAAGTAGTCGCGCGTCAGGTTCACATATTTCGTCGCCACCCGCATTTTGCGGTCATGGTGATGACGGAACGCAGTGGCGACATCGTCGAGATCGGCCATGTTGCGCACGTCGATCCAGGCCTGCGGCACCGCGACTACGACATTGGCAAATCCGAATCCCAAGCCCGTGACCAGCACGACGCGCTTATCGGCATCGGGGATCATCTCGCGCACCAGGTCTTCGCCGGTGACGCCGAGATGCGCGCCGCCTTGCGCGAGTTGCTGGGTGATTTCCGAGGCGGAGAGATAGGCGACCTCGACGCCGTCGAGCCCGGCGATGGCGCCGCGATAGTCACGAGCGCCGCGCGGCTTGATCAGCGGCAGGCCGGCGCGGGCGAAGAAGGCTTCTGCATTTTCCTGCAGCCGGCCCTTGGCCGGCACGGCGAGGACGAGGGGCGCGCTCATGCCGCGCCTCCCAGCGCCACCAGGCGCTCTATCCATACCGCGAAGCCGACCGCAGAGATCGGCTCGGAAGCGCCGAGCCGCGTCAGCAGGCCGTCGTAGCGCCCGCCGGAGACGAGCTGGTCGCTGCCGGACGGCGCGGCCGACAGCTCGAAGACGAAGCCGGTGTAGTAGTCGAAACCGCGGCCGAAAGCCGTGGAAAATCGGATGCTGCGCACATCGATGCCGCGCGCGGCGAGGAAGCCGGTGCGACTCTCGAAAAGATCGAGCATCGGCGTGAGCGCGATCTTGGCTTCGTCGGCCAGCGCGCGCAACTCCGCGGCGGCTTCATCCGGATCACCGGAAACAGCGAGGAAGCGCTCGATCAGCGCGCGCTGCTCGCGCGGCAGTTTGTTGCCGGCGCCGAGGGCGGCCTGTTCGAGAAAGCGCTCAGCAATCTCGCCGACGGAGCGGCCGCCCACCGCCGTGATGCCGGCGATGGAAAGAAGGTCGGTGACCAGCGCGTGCGCGCCTTTTGGGTCGGAGCCGGCGAGCGCGGCAAGCACGCCCTGATACTCCTGCTGCCCGTTGGTGGTGCCGAGCACCAGCCGGTCGAGGTCCTGCGCGAGATTGCTCTTGCGGTTGAAGTCCTTGATCAGCCGCCGCTTCCAGGCCGGCGCCAGCTCGAGCGCGGCGATGAGCGCGGAGAACAGCGCGACGTCGCCGATCTGAATTTGCGGGGCGGCGAGGCCGTAATGCCCGGTGGCCTCGAGCGCGAGCGCGAGCATCTCCGCGTCGGCCGCCGCCTTGTCGGCGCGGCCGAAGGATTCGATACCGGCCTGCAGGAACTCAGCCGGCCCATCCTGGCGATGCCGGAAGACCGGCGCGAGATAGCAGAAGCTTTCCGGTTTTCCCGCACTCGGCGAGGCGAGATAGTCGCGCGAGACCGGAATGGTGAGATCGGGCCGCAGGCAGAATTCCTCGCCGCCCGGCGCGCTCGTGAGGAACATGCGCTTGCGGATGTCCTCGCCCGAGAGGTCAAGAAACGGTTCGGCGGGCTGCAGGATGGCCGGCGCGGTCCGGCGATAGCCGGCGCGTTCATAGGAGGCGACGAGCGCCTCCGCCCGCGCATCCGGCTCCTTCGCCATACTGGTCACAACGGCATCCATGTCCGGCTTTCGACGCAAGACACCCTGTATTTTTCCCGCGCTGTAGCACGCCGACCTTAAGGATTCGACGCCCTTCCACGGCCGCCCTTAACGGCCATGCGGCCAAATCCTTGTAGTCGTTAACGGATTTGCCAATGCGCGGCACGCGCGCATTGCAACCTTTGCGCCCTGGAATAATCCATAACTCATTGAAGGTAAGAGATTTTCAATACAACCGGCGTTAGTAGAGCGGGGTAAGGACCTTTCATGACCACGACGACTCCGACACCGCGCCGTCTCGTTGAGGATTTCTACGCGGCTTACGCCAAGCGCGACCTCGAGGTCCTCGAGACCTATCTCGATGACGAGGTTGACTGGTCCGTCGTCGGGCCCATCGACGTCATTCATTTTTGCGGGCAGCGGCGTGGTAAGGCCGCGGTCATGGACTTCTTCCGCCGCGCTGTGCCGGAGGTGCTCGACATCACCGGCTTCAACGTGGAGGAGCTGCTGATCGATGGCGACCGGGCGGCCGCCTTCGGCCGGCTGTGGGCGGTGTTTCGTCCCACGAGTCGCAGCATCAGCTACCGCGTGTCGCATCTGGTGCATTTCCGCAACCGACGGGTGGTGCGGTTCTGCTCGATGATCGACAGCTTCGACGCGGCCGAGCAGATGCTCGGCCATGCGATCGATCTGCATCTAGATACGAACGCGGACTCGCCCTGGGCCGGCAACCTCGTCGCCGTCTAGCGCGCCATTAATCCTGAAGTCTGCGGAGCATCGTCGGCCGGCTTGCTGTCCGTCTGATGCGTCTGTTCAGCGCGTTGCGGCGGCGCCAGCGGCGGTGCAGGTTCGGCCGCGACGCGCAGGCGCAACTGGCATCCGGTGTGCCGTTGCAGGGCTTGTGGAACAGGATCGGTCCAACGGGACGGCAAGGCGAACTCCCCGATCGTTGTTGATATGTGGGATTCGCGTACAGCCAATCTGCGACCATGCGGATCGTTCCGCGCTGGCCCGAAAAAGATTGTGGATTGCGGTGAAGACTTGATTGCCGCGCGGCGACGAGCGCTCAGCGGCGACGCGCCAAAACTTCGCGCACGGCGTCGACCAGTTTGCCTTCGGGGACCGTGATCTGCGCTTGCGCCTGCTTTTGCAGATGCTCTTCGCGGCCCTTCTCGAGTTTCGCGAGCTCGGCGCCGACGACCAGGTCTTTCACGACGATTTCGTTCTTGGACTTCTCGTCGGAGCCCTGAATGACCACGCAGGAGGCGCCGCGCTTGTCGGCATATTTCATCTGCGCGCCGAACTTGCCCGAGCCGAGATAGAGCTCGGCCCGAATTCCGGCGGCGCGCAGCTGCGTCACCATGCCCTGATAGTCGGCGAGACGGTCCTGGTCGAACACGGTGACGACCACCGGGCCGGCTTCGGCCTTGCCGTCGAGCTTGCCCAGATGCGTCAGGGCCGCGAGCAGCCGCGACACACCGATGGAGAAGCCGGTCGCCGGAACCGGCTCGCCGCGGAAACGGGCGACGAGGCCGTCATAGCGGCCGCCGCCGGAGACCGAGCCGAAGCGCACCGGGCGCCCGCCGTCGTCCCTGATTTCGAAGGTGAGCTCGGTCTCGTAGACCGGGCCGGTGTAGTACTCGAGGCCGCGCACCACCGAGGTGTCGATGCGCACGCGGCCATCGTCATAGCCGCTCGCCGCGATCAATTCGGAGATCGTGCGCAACTCGGCAACGCCCTCGGTGCCATTGTTAGAGCCAGAAACCAGAGCCTCCAGGCGCGCGAATGGATTGCTCTCATTGTCGGCCGACGTCGAAAGGAAGCTGAGCACCGCATCGATAGCGCTTTCCGACAACTCGGCGCCTTTGGTGAAATCCCCGCTTTCGTCCTTGCGGCCTTTGCCGAGCAGCGCGCGAACGCCGTCGGCGCCGAGGCGATCGAGCTTATCGATCGCGCGCAGCACGATCAGACGCTTGCCGGCATTGGCGTCGCCGGCAAGCCCGATTGAATCGAGAATGCCGTCGAGCACTTTGCGGTTGTTGACCTTCACCACATAGGAGCCACGCGGAATGCCCAGCGCTTCCATCGTGTCGGCGGCGAGCATGCACATTTCCGCGTCCGCCGCCGGCGAGGCCGAGCCGACAGTGTCGGCATCGAACTGCATGAACTGGCGGAAGCGTCCAGGGCCCGGCTTCTCGTTGCGAAACACCCAGCCGAAACGGTAGCTGCGGAAGGGCTTCGGCAGCGCGTCGAAATGCTCCGCCACGTAGCGCGCCAGCGGCGCGGTGAGGTCATAGCGCAGCGACAGCCACTGCTCGTCGTCATCCTGGAACGAGAACACGCCCTCATTGGGCCGGTCCTGGTCGGGCAGAAACTTGCCGAGCGCGTCGGTATATTCGAAGGCCGGCGTCTCCATCGGCTCGAAGCCGTAGAGCTCGTAGACGCGGCGGATTTTCTCCAGCATCTCCCGCGTCGCCACGATCTCGGACGGCGTTCGGTCGGACAATCCGCGCGGCAGACGCGCCTTCAATTTGCTGGGCTTTTCGGCCATTGGAATCGACGGTTCAGGAGAATTCGGCGGTTGGTAGCAGCCGTGCCCATAAGCGGCAAGCGTGGCCGCCAGCGGCGTGCTACAAGCCTCTGCAAGGAGTTTGCCCCATGTCCCTCGCCAAAGCCTCGACCGTCCCCGTCCCCAATGATCTTGAGCCGTTTTGGATGCCGTTCACCGCGAACCGGGCATTCAAGAAGCGGCCCCGCTTCATCGCCCGTGCCAAGGATATGCATTACTACACGCCTGACGGGCGCGCGGTGCTCGACGGGGCTGCCGGGCTCTGGTGCACCAATGCCGGGCACAATCGCGACCCGATCGTCGCCGCGATCAAGCAGCAAGCGGAAGAGCTCGATTACGCGCCGGCCTTCCAGTTCGGCCACGGCAAGGTCTTCGAGCTCGCCAACCGGATCGCAGCGCTCGCGCCGGGCGATCTCGATCACGTGTTCTTCTGCAATTCCGGATCGGAGGCCGTCGATACGGCGCTCAAGATCGCGCTCGCCTATCACAATATCCGCGGACAGGGCGGGCGCACGCGATTGATCGGCCGCGAGCGCGGCTATCACGGCGTCGGCTTTGGTGGTATTTCCGTCGGCGGCATCGTCAGCAACCGGAAAATTTTCGGCACGCTGCTCGCCGGCGTCGACCATCTGCCGCACACCTACAATCGCGAGCACCAGGCATTCAGCAAGGGCGAGCCGGATTGGGGCGCGCATCTCGCCGATGAGCTCGAGCGCATCGTCGCGCTCCACGACGCATCGACCGTCGCCGCGGTGATTGTCGAGCCGGTGGCGTGCTCGACTGGCGTGCTGGCGCCGCCGAAAGGCTATCTGCAGCGGTTGCGTGCGATCTGCGACAAATACGGCATCCTGCTCATCTTCGACGAGGTGATCACCGGCTTCGGCCGCCTCGGCGCAGCATTCGCAGCCGAACGTTACGGCGTCATCCCTGACATCATCACCTTCGCCAAGGGTATCACCTCGGGCTCCGTGCCGATGGGCGGCGCGCTGGTGCGCAAAGGCATCTACGACACCTTCATGCAGGGACCCGAGCACGCGGTGGAGCTGTTCCACGGCTATACGTATTCCGGCCATCCGCTCGCCTGCGCCGCGGGTCTCGCGACACTCGATCTGTACCGTCAGGAAGGACTGTTCGAGCGGGCGAAGAAGATCGAACCTTACTGGTACGAAGCGACGCAGCGGGTCAAAGGCCTGCCTAATGTGCTCGACATCCGCCCGATCGGCATTGCGGTCGGCATCGATCTCGCCTCGAAGCCGGATGCGGTGGGGCGGCGCGGCTATGACGCGCTCGAGCTGGCGTTCCATAACGAGGGGCTGATGCTGCGCGCGGTCGGCGATACGCTCGCGTTGACGCCGCCGCTGATCGTCACCGAGGCGCAGATCGACGAGATCTTCGACAAGCTTACGAAGGTGATCAAAGCGGTTGCTTAAGGCTTCGCCGGTAGGATCGCCCAGCCGACATTGAGCGTTCCGCCGGCGCGGCGGAACGGCAGCAGGAACGGCTCCTGCACCTGCGCGTCCTTGGCGATCGCCTGATATTGCGGCGGTACGGTGCGCAGGTCGCCGTCGGTCCACACCACCAGGGCGCCCTTGGCCTTGAGATCGGCGAGCGAGATCCAGGGCGTGCGCTCGGGCTTGCCGTCGATCAACACGCGCGGGTGCTCGCTCGCGTAGTGGGCGACGTTGCCGCCTTCCCACATCGAGCTGATGACGTAAGTCAGCGGCTGCCCGGTCGCGGCGCGATAGCGCTGCGCGAGCTCATGCGCAAAACGGTCGCCGGGGAAAAACACCGCGCGATAGCGGTGATCGTAATAGGGCATGATAGCGTAGCTGCCGATGAAGGCGAGCGCGAGCACGCAGAACACTAGCGCCCAGCTGACGACAATGCGCAACAGCCGCGCTTCGTCGATCATGCGCGCGATCATCACCAGGAAAACGCCGAAGAACAGCCAGAGCGGATAGCCCCACATGGCAATGGTGCCGCGACCGGTGACGAGCGTCAGTGCGAGCACCGCCACGGCCGGCCCGAAAGCCAGCACGGTGACGATCCGGCGATCGAAGGCGTCGGCCGCCGGCGTCGCGTCCGTCTGCCGGCGCGGGAGGAACAGCGGGGCGGCGATCAACAGCGCGGGAAAGCCGAAGAACAATTGGCCGATCGCAAACTGGATCGGATGCCAGAGATAGAGAATGGCGCCGTGCGACGGCGCGGCGCGTGCTTCGACGTAAGCGAAGGGCAGGAAATCGGTCTGCACGAGCCACACCACATGCGGCGCCGCAATCAGCAGCGCGACAGCGGCGGCTACGTAAGGTCCGGGCGTCGCGAAATGCCGGCGCGCATTGCGATCGACGAGCATGAACAGCGCGAGCGGCGCCGCCAGCACGACCACGAAGTATTTCGCCCACAGCGCGCAGCCGAGCCCGAGCCCGAGCAGCGCCCAATGCTTGATTGCGCCGCCGCGCAGCGCCCGATGATAGGCAAAGCCGGCCATTGCCCAGAACGGCAACTGGATGACGTCGTGGTTGAACTTGGCCGCGGTGAAGTTGACATAGTGGAAGCCGTCGAGGATCAGGACGCCGATCAGCGCGCCCAGAGTGCCGACGATCGGGCGAGCGGTGGCGAACACAAACGCGAAGGCGACGGTGACCGCGATTTGCGCCAGGAGGTAATAGCCGACGTCGTGGCCGATGGTGCGGTAGGTGATCTCGACCAGCCACCACGGCAGTGGCGGCAACTTGTCGTAGCCGAGCTGCCATTCACGGCCGTAGGTGAGCGCCTCGATGAGGTCGAGCGGCAGGTTCGGATAAAGCAGTGTCGGCAACGCGGTCCAGACCAGCGCATGCACCGCTAGGAACGCGAGAAAAACGCGCAGCGGCTCATCGGAGATGCGCGAGGCGAGGGTAGGTTTTCGGACCTGCAGCATGGGCGAGGCGGAACCTGAATTTCAACAAAATGGCGGATGACCGTTACCATAGCAGGACTTAGGCGTTGCGCAGGCACGGGCCCTCATGGACATTGTGCCTGAACGTCGCGAATCACTCCCACGATCGTGACTTCGGGGGTAAGGGAAGGCTCGATGACCCGCATCAGCGCCGTGTTCGTCGCGATCTGCATGGTGCTCATTTCCGCGTCCATCGGGGCCGCGCTTTATCTGGGTGCCGGCATTCCGCCGCTGCCGGCGGCGATCGTCGCGCTGACGCTGTTCGTCGGGCTGGCGCTCTATAACACCATCGCCAATCGGTTGCGGGATCGGTCGGACGTCGGCGATCAGATCGCTGATCTCTCGCGCGGAACCGCGGACCTCGCCCGCCAGGTGGCCGAGATCGGCCGCCGGCTCAATGTCATGGAGAGCCGTGTCGATACGACCGTGAACAAGGCGCGCGGCGCCGTCGATCCGCTGGCTGCCGAGATCGGCGAGCTGGGCGGGCTGGTCAAGCAGCTCGCCGAGAGCGTCGCAGCGCACGAGACCGAGCTGCGCGGCCGCGGCTCTGTTTCACCGGAGACCGCACCGACGGAGACGGACCCCGAGGCGCCGGCCGTCATCGCGGACAAGGCCGAATTGGGCGAGCCGGATGCGAAGTTCTACACGCCGGCCAGCACCGAATTCCGTAGCCTGGGTCGGGACGGCATCGTGCGTACCATCAGCGCCGCGGTCGAAGGCAATCGCATTGACCTCTATCTGCAGCCGATCGTCACGCTGCCGCAGCGCAAGGTGCGTTATTACGAGGCCGTGTCGCGGCTGCGTACGGAAAACGGCGATATCCTCGCCGCCGACGATTTCATCGACTATGCAGAGAGCGGCGGACTGCTTCCCAAGATCGACAACATCCTCCTTTTCCGCTGCGTGCAGGTGGTGCGCCGGCTGCTGCTAAAGAACCGCGACGTCGGACTGTTCTGCAATGTCAGCGCCGCCACGTTGTCCGACACCACGTACTTCCAGCAAGTGCTCGAATTCATGGAAGCCAACAAAGCGCTGGCGCCGTCGCTCGTTTTCGAATTCCGGCAGAGCGCGCTGCGCTCGTTCGGCCCGATCGAGAATGAAAGTCTGGCGGCGCTCGCCGATCGCGGCTTCCGTTTCTCACTGGACCATGTCACCGATCTGCGCATCGAGCCGCGCGACATGTTCGAGCGCGGCTTCCGTTTCATGAAGGTGCCGGCAAAGCTCCTGCTCAATCGCGCCAATGCCGGGCAGAGCGACATCCATCCCGCCGACCTTGCAGACCTGCTCGCGCGCTCGTCCATCGAACTCATCGCCGAGCGCATCGAAGGCGAAAGCACGGTGGTCGACCTCCTCGACTACGATGTGAAATTCGGCCAGGGTTTCCTGTTCTCGCCGCCGCGGCCGGTGCGCGCCGAAGCGCTCGCGGGCGCGTCCTCCTCGGCCGAGCCGGCCCCACAAACGGTCTAAGCTCGCAGCGATTTGCCTTGTCCGCCGGCGGTTGCTAGCGGTTTCCCATGAACGTCGAATTCCCGCATTTCTTCGAGCATTTCTCGGCGCTGGCACCGAATTACGATCTGGTGCTCTCCGACGTCTGGGGCGTGGTGCACAACGGCGTGGCCGCGTTTCCGCCGGCCTGCGACGCACTCAGGCGTTTTCGCGAGGGTGGCGGCACGGTGATCCTGATCACCAATGCGCCGCGCGCGGGGGAGGCCGTGATCCGGCAGATCGGCCGCATCGGCGTGCCGCGCGATGCCTTCGACGACATCGTGTCATCGGGCGATGTGTCCCGTGCGGTCATCAAGGATCACCCGGGCCAGAACGTGTTTCACTTAGGCCCGGAGCGCGACGTTTCGATCTTCGACGGTCTCAATCTGCGCTTTGCGCCGCTCGCCGAGGCCGACTACGTCATCTGCACCGGCCTTTATGACGACGAGACCCAGACCGCGGACGACTACCGCCCGATGCTGGAGACGATGCGTACGCGGCAGCTACTCATGGTCTGCGGCAATCCGGATGTCGTGGTCGAGCGCGGAGACAAGCTCGTCTATTGCGCGGGCGCCATCGCCGATCTCTACGGCACCATGGGCGGCGAGGTCATCTATGCCGGCAAGCCATATCGGCCGATCTACGACCAGGCGCTGCGCAAGGCCCAGGCGCTGCGCGACCAGCCAGTCGCAGCCGAGCGCATCCTTGCGATCGGCGACTCGGTGCGCACCGACCTCAAAGGTGCGCACGCGTTCGGCGTCGATTTCCTCTTCGTGACCGGCGGAATTCACGCCGAGGAGCTCGGCGGTCGCGATGCGCATCCGGATCGCGCCGCGCTGCACGATATCTTCGTGAGCGCCGGCAAGAAGCCCAGGGGCGTGACTAGGCGGCTGTGTTGGTAACGGCCGTATCGGCCCCGAACACGGCGTCGATCTTGGCTTTCAAGGTCTGCGCGTTGAACGGTTTGACGATGTAGTTGGACACGCCCGCCTTCTTCGCCGCCACAACGTTTTCCGTCTTCGATTCGGCCGTGACCATGATGAACGGTGTCGTAGTCAGGGCAGGGTCCGCACGCACTTCCTTGAGCAGGTCGTAGCCGGTCATCGGCTCCATGTTCCAGTCGGAAATCACGAGCCCATATTGGTTTTCACGGAGCTTGGCGAGCGCCGCCGTGCCGTCGCTGGCATCGTCGATATTCTCAAAGCCGAGCTGCTTGAGCAGATTGCGGATGATGCGAATCATCGTGTTGTAGTCGTCGACCACGAGAACGCGCATCGAGAGATCGAGCTGCATGACGTCCATCCAGCGCCCCGAAAGTGGGCGAAACCTAGCAGTGGGCCTTGAATATCCCGTTAATTGCATGCGTCTATGACACGGCATTAACCATTTCACCGCTGAAGAATTCTGTGTTTTGCGCGCTTGACGGGCAGGGTGGGGCGACGCAGTTATGCCGCATCGCACACCCTTCACCCGAGCCATGAGCAACGAACCCCAGCCGGCGAGCCCCTTCGTCGTCGCCCGTGACGACGCGGCGAACATTGCGGCGCTGCGCGGCGCGGTGGTGGCGATCGGCAATTTCGACGGTGTGCACCGCGGCCATCGCGCGGTGATCGGGGCTGCGCTAACCCGCGCCCGCAAGCTCGGCCGGCCGGCGGCGGCGCTGACCTTCGAGCCGCATCCGCGCGCTTTTTTCCGGCCGCAAGACCCGTTGTTCCGGTTGAGCGACGAGCGCGCCAAGCTGCGGCTGCTCGCGGCAACGGGATTAGCGGGCGCGCTGGTCATGACCTTCGACGCCGCGCTCGCCAGCACCTCGGCCGAGGATTTCATCCGTCGCGTCCTGGTGGAGCGGCTGTCCATCGGCGGCGCCGCGATCGGTTTCGATTTCCATTTCGGCAAGAACCGCGTCGGCTCGCCAGATTTCCTCTCCGCCGAAGGCGCGCGTCACGGCTTTGCTGTCGACATCGTCGCGCCGCTCGAGGACGAAGGACGGCCGGTTTCCTCCGGCAGCGTGCGCTCCGCGCTTGCCGCCGGAAAGGTCGTGGAAGCGGCCGAGCTGCTCGGTGCGCCGTGGTTTGTTTCGGGACCGGTGATCCATGGTGAGAAGCGCGGCCGCGCGCTCGGTTTCCCCACCGCCAATCTACGGCTCGATCCACAATGCGCGCTCAAGCAAGGCATTTACGCCGTGCGTGTCGGCATTGGCGCGCGCCGGATCGATGGCGTCGCGAGCTTCGGCCGCCGGCCCACCTTCGACAATGGTGCGCCGCTGCTCGAGGTGTTTCTGTTCGATTTTGAAGGCGATCTCTACGGCAAGGACATCGACGTCGCCTTCATCGCCTGGATCCGCCACGAGGAAAAGTTCACGACTGTCGAGGCCCTGACAAGGCAGATGACTGCCGACAGCGCGCGCGCCCGCGAGGCGCTGGCGCGCTATCCGGACGCATTTCCGTTACTGGGCGAAATTTAAGCGCCTAGTTGTGGGCGAAGCTGCTGCGCACCTGCATGAAGCGGTTGGCGCGGTAGGCCGCCTGGCTCGCCTGCACGGCGAGGTCGCTGACGACCTGATCGCATGGAAGATAGCCGATGTCGTGCAGGCCGCCGTTGCGGTTGTCGAGGGTGCGCTGCCAGCACAATTCGCCGCGGCGCGGCACGTACACGATCGAGCCGGTGTAGATGGCGTCATCACTCATCACCGGCGCTGGCGGCGCGACGACGATCTTACGCACGGGCACGAACCAGTCGGTGAACAGGCCGATGAGGCTGATGCCCGCGAGACCCCAAAGGCTGAGCATCCAGACGAGCGGGGTTTCCCGCCAAAGCCAGGGCCGGACAGAATGACGGCGCGAGTTAACCGGCGCGTAAGCTTTCATGGCCGGCAGTGTACCCGTTATGGCCGCAAACGGCTCCGAACACTGCCGATTTGGTAAAAGATTGCTTACAGGCGGCGCTTCCGAAAGCGCGAAGTGCCTGCTAGTAAGCCCGCGCCATGACCAAGCCTGAGCGCGATTATTCCGAGACCCTGTTCCTGCCGCAGACGGATTTCCCGATGCGAGCCGGCTTGCCGCAAAAGGAGCCGGAGGTCCTGGCGCGCTGGGACGCGGCCAACCTCTATGGCCAGCTCCGCGAGACCGCGAAGGGCCGGCCGAAATTCGTCCTGCACGACGGGCCGCCCTATGCCAACGGCAACATCCATATCGGGCATGCGCTCAACAAAATCCTCAAGGACGTAGTGACGCGCAGTCAGCAGATGCTCGGCTTCGACAGCAATTATGTGCCGGGCTGGGACTGCCACGGCCTGCCGATCGAGTGGAAGATCGAGGAGGAGTATCGCGCCAAGGGAAAGAACAAGGACGCGGTGCCAGTCGTCGAGTTCCGCCAGGAATGCCGCGCTTTCGCGCAACACTGGATCAATGTGCAGCGCGAGGAGTTCAAGCGGCTCGGTGTCGAGGGTGATTGGGCGCACCCCTACACGACCATGAGCTTTCCGGCCGAGGCGCAGATCGCGCGCGAGCTAATGAAGTTCGCGGCCAACGGGACGCTCTATCGCGGCTCGAAGCCGGTGATGTGGTCGGTGGTGGAGAAAACCGCGCTCGCCGAGGCCGAGGTTGAATACGAGGATTACACCTCGGATACGGTGTGGGTGAAATTTCCGATCCGGCTGCCGCGCAAAAATTATTCCGGTGTGCGCGCCGATCGTTTGCATGATCGTGACAGCTGGCTGGTGATCTGGACCACGACGCCATGGACGCTTCCTGGCAATCGCGCGGTGTCCTATTCGCCGAAGGTGGCTTACGGACTTTACCGCGTGACCGGCGCGCCCGACGGTAATTGGGCGAAGCAGGGCGACCGCCTGGTGCTCGCCGACAAGCTCGCGAGCGAGGTGATGCAGCAGGCGCGCGTGGCCGGCTTCGAGCGCATCAAGGACGTCTCTTCCGCCGAGCTCGCGGCCTCGGTCTGCGCGCATCCGCTGCGAGATTTCGACGACCGTTATGCTTTCCCCGTGCCGCTCCTCGCCGGCGACCACGTCACCGATGACGCCGGCACCGGCTTTGTGCACACCGCGCCTGGCCACGGTCGCGAAGACTTCGATGTGTGGACGGCCAATGTGCGTGCGCTCGACGCGCGTGGCATCAACACCGCAATTCCTTATACGGTCGATGCGAACGGCGCGTATACCGAGCAGGCGCCGGGCTTCACCGGCAAGCGCGTGCTCAACGATAAGGGCGAAAAGGGCGATGCCAACGACGCCGTGATCAAGGCGCTCGCCGCTGCCGGCATGCTCATCGCGCGAGGCCGGCTCAAGCACCAGTATCCGCATTCCTGGCGCTCGAAGAAGCCAGTGATCTTCCGCAATACGCCGCAGTGGTTCATCGCCATGGACAAGGACATGGCGGGCAGGGGCGATACGCTGCGCCATCGCGCGCTCGAAGCCATCAAGGTGACGCGCTGGGTGCCGCCGCAGGGCGAAAATCGCATCACCGGCATGATCGAGAGCCGGCCCGACTGGGTGATCTCGCGGCAGCGCGCTTGGGGCGTGCCGATCACCGTGTTCGTGCGCGAGAGGGGTGACGGCTCGGTCGAAATACTCAAGGACGAAACGGTGAACAAGCGTATCGCCGACGCCTTCGAGCAGGAAGGTGCCGACGCCTGGTACAAGGAGGGCGCCGCCGTGCGCTTCCTCGCCGAGCGCCACAATGAGGGCTGGTCCAAGGTCGACGACATTCTCGACGTCTGGTTCGATTCCGGCTCGACGCACGCCTTCGTGCTCGAAGACCCCAAGCACTTCCCGACGCTCGCCGGCATCAAGCGCAAGATGGACGGCGGGCCGGACACGGTGATGTATCTCGAAGGCTCCGATCAGCACCGCGGCTGGTTTCATTCCTCACTGCTCGAAAGTTGTGGGACCCGCGGCCGCGCGCCATACGACGTGGTGCTGACCCACGGCTTCGTCCTCGATGAGCAGGGCCGCAAGATGTCAAAGTCGCTCGGCAATGTCACCGCGCCGCAGGACGTGATCAAGCAATCCGGCGCCGACATTCTGCGCATGTGGGTGTGCGCGTCGGATTATGCCGACGACCTGCGCATCGGACCCGAGATCCTCAAGACCACGGCCGACACTTACCGGAAGCTGCGCAATACCATCCGCTGGATGCTGGGCAATCTTGCGCATCTGCATGACGAAGATCGTGTCGGGCTGGCGCAGATGCCCGAGCTCGAGCGGCTGATGCTGCACCGGCTCGCCGAGCTCGACCGCCTGGTGCGCCAGGCCTACGCCGATTTCGACTACAAGCGGATCTTCGCAGCGCTCAGCGCCTTCATGACAGCGGATCTCTCCGCGTTCTACTTCGACATCCGCAAGGACACGCTTTATTGCGATCCGATCTCCTCGCAGAAGCGCAAAGCCTGCCTCACGGTGCTCGATCATCTATTCCGCTGCACGGTCACTTGGCTTGCGCCGATGCTCTGCTTCACCGCGGAGGAGGCCTGGACCTCGCGCTTCGGCGCGGACGCCCGTTCGGTGCATCTCGAGACGTTCCTCGATGTCCCTGCGGCCTGGCGCGATGACACGCTCGCCGAAAAATGGCGCAAGCTGCGCATCGTGCGCAGCGTGGTGACCGGCGCACTGGAGATCGAGCGGGCGCAGAAGCGCATCGGCTCCTCGCTCGAAGCGCATCCAATCATCCATGTCGCTAATCCCGAATTGTTTGCCGCGGTGGTCGATGCCGATCTCGCCGAAGTCTGCATCACCTCGGCGGCGACGCTGATTGAAGACGACGGCCCGGCGGACGCCTTCCGGCTGCCGGATGTCGCCGGCGTTGCAGTGGTGCCCAATCTCGCCGAGGGCACGAAGTGCGCGCGCTCATGGAAGGTGCTCACCTCCATCGGCGCCGATCCAGACTATCCCGATGTCTCGCCGCGCGACGCGCAGGCGCTGCGTGAATGGGATGCGCTGCGCAAGGCGGCTGAATGACCGAGAGCGCGAAAGCCTTGCTGGCTGGTCCGCACACGCGGCTCGGGCTCATTGCCGCGCTCATTGCCTGTGCGATCGATCAGGCGACCAAGCTGTGGCTCTTGTTTGTGCTCGATCTCGGCGCCCGCGGACCGGTGCGGCTGACCCCGTTCCTCGACCTGATCCTCACCCGCAACACCGGGATTAGCTACGGACTGTTCCAGCAGGAAGGGCCCTTCGGACAGGCGGTGCTGCTGCTGCTCAAGGTGATCGCCGTAGTCCTGCTCTGGATCTGGCTCGCCCGCTCGACCTCGCGGCTGGCGGCGCTTGCGCTGGGGCTCATCATCGGGGGGGCCATCGGCAATGCCATCGACCGGCTGGCCTATGGCTGGGTGGTCGATTTCGTCCTGTTCCACATCACGACCGTTAACTGGCGCTTCACCTGGTACGTCTTTAACCTCGCCGATGTTGCCATCGTTGCCGGGGTGATCGGGCTGCTGTATGAATCCTTCGTCGGGGACCGCGCCGCAAAAGCGCCCTGATCCAACGGCAAAACAATGCCTTAAGGGGACTAATCCGCGGATTTTCCGCAGGAAATTGCCGACCGGGTGACCGCCATGTTGATGCGCTCGCGGGCGAAATTCCGATTGCATGTGCTGCTGGCTGCCGCAGTGGCGCTGAGCTTTGCCATTGCCACCCCCCTCTATGCCGCGGATGCCGATAAGTCCGATGACGACCAGAATAGCGGCTTCGACCATGAGATCTTCAAGAGCGTCCTGAAAAATCTGGGCCTCTATAACGAAGGCAACGAGATCAATTATCGCGAGCGCTCGCCGCTCGTCGTGCCGCCGAGCCGCAACCTGCCGCCGCCGGTCACCGGCGATGCCGCCATCGACAAAAACCCTGCCTGGCCGATCGATCCGGAAGTGAAGGCGGCGAGGCTGCAGAAGAAGCTTGAAGCGGGACGCAAACGCTCCTTCGAAGAGGAATCAAAGCCACTTCCGCCGGATCAGCTGCGTGGTCCGCCGCCGGCTCCCGGCAGCAACATGGGCGGCCCGACTGGGCGCGCGAAGGACAACGACAATCCGGTCCGCGAAGGACTCAATCCGGGTGAAAACCTGTGGAATTCACTGTTCGCCAAAGATGAGCAGTCGGCGCCTTTCAAAGGCGAGCCGCCGCGGGTGAGCCTCACCGAGCCTCCGCCGGGCTATCAGACGCCGTCGGCGAACTTCCCTTACGGGATCAATACCAAGGAAGAGACGAAGGCGACGCCCAAGAAGCTCGATATCGAGCGCTAAGCGCCAGCAGCCGCTGCCTTGTTCCGGCCGGCTTTCTCCTGTCCGTGTGATGCCTGAGCCGCTGCGCCCGCAGGGCCCGTGCCATAGCGGCCGACTGAGGATGACATCCGTGCAAAGAGCCTTTGGGAGATTGTTCGCCGCCGGCGCATTTGCGCTGCTCGCCACGACGTTGGCGCATGCCGCCGGACCCGAGATCACGCACTTCACGCTGCCGAACGGGATCGAGGCCGTGATCATCCCGGACCACCGCGCGCCGGTGGTCACACACATGGTCTGGTACAAATGCGGGTCAGCCGACGAAGTGCCGGGAAAATCCGGGATTGCGCATTTCCTGGAACATCTGATGTTCAAGGGCACGGCGAAGCATCCCGCCGGTGAGTTCTCGCAGGTCGTCGCCACCATCGGCGGGCAGGAGAACGCTTTCACGTCCAATGACTACACCGGCTATTTCCAGCGCGTGCCACGCGACAAGCTGGAAATGATGATGGAGTTCGAGGCCGATCGCATGACGGGACTGGTGCTCACGGACGACGTGGTGCTCCCCGAGCGCGACGTCATCCTCGAGGAGCAAAATCAACGCGTCGCCAACAATCCGCAGGCGCGCATCGGCGAGCAGATCGATGCGGCGTTGTTCCTCAACCATCCCTATCATCATCCGGTGATCGGCTGGCGCCACGAGATGGAGCAGCTCACCCGTGAGGATGCCATCGCCTGGTACAAGCGGTTCTACGGTCCGAACAATGCGGTGGTGGTCGTCGCCGGTGACGTCGATCCGGCGCAAGCCCGCGCGCTGATCGAGCGGATCTATGGGGCGGTGCCGCGCCGTGCCGATATTCCGGCGCAGCGCATCCGCCCGCAGGAGCCGCCGCCGGTGTCGCCGCGTTCGCTGACGCTCGCCGACGCCCGTGTCGAGCAGCCGAGCCTGCAGCGTGAATATCTCGTCCCGTCGTATCGCACGGCGCAACAAGGCGAATCCGAAGCGCTGGAGGTGCTCGCGCACATCCTCGGCAGCGGCTCCAACAGCCGCCTCTATCAGACGCTGGTGGTGGACAAGAAGCTCGCAGTCAGTGCCGGCGGCTGGTATCAGAGCTCGGCGCTCGACAACACCAAGTTCGGCCTTTACGGCTCGCCGCGCCCTGGCGTGACGCTGCCGCAGCTCGAGACCGAGGTGGATGCGGTGCTGACACAGCTGATCACCCACGGCGTCTCGGCCGAAGAGCTCGAACGCGCCAAGACGCGGCTCATCGCCGATTCAATCTATGCGCAAGACAGCCAGGCGACGCTGGCACGCTGGTATGGCGCCGCGCTGACGACGGGCGGCAGCGTCGAGGACGTGAAGACCTGGCCGGACCGTATTCGCGCGGTGAGCGCCGAAGCGGTGCAGGATGCCGCGCGCAAGTGGCTCGACAAACGCCGCTCGGTCACCGGCTACCTGATCAAGGACACAAGCCCGCAGGTGGAGAAGCGCTCATGATGCGGTCGCGCAAAATTGCCGGCCTGATGCCGGGCCTTGTTGCCGTCATCGGCTTCCTGTTCTTCGTGCCTGCGGCGCAGGCCGTGAACATCGAACGCATCGTCAGCCCGTCCGGCATTGAAGCCTGGCTGGTGCGCGATGCGGCGGTGCCGCTGGTGGCTATGAACTTTGCCCTTCCCGGCGGCGCCGGACAGGACCCGGCCGACAAATCCGGTCTCGCTAATCTCGCGGCCGAGCTGCTTGATGAAGGCGCCGGCGATCTCGATTCCACGGCCTATCATGGCCGGTTGGAGAATCACGCGATCGAGCTCGCCTTCCAGACCGGGCGCGACTATCTGCACGGCTCGCTCCGCGTACTCAACGAGCATCGCGACGAGGCTTTCGATCTGCTCGGCCTGGCGCTGAGTTCGCCGCGTTTCGATGCCGACGCGGTCGAGCGCGTGCGCGGTCAGGTCCTGTCGGTGCTGCGCCGCGATTCGACCAGCCCGAACATGCTCGCGAGCCAGCGCTGGTGGGCCACCGCTTACCCGAACCATCCCTACGGCCGCGATAGTCGTGGCACCCCGGAAACGCTTGCGAAGATTACAGCCGACGATCTGCGGTCCTATGTACGCCGCACTTTCGCGCGCGAGGGCATGAAGATTGCGATCGTGGGCGACGTTGACGCCAAGACCGCCGGCCAACTGATCGATCGAGCCTTCGCCAAGCTGCCGGCCAAAGGCCAGCTCACCTCAGTGAAGTCGGCGCAGCCGGGCGGACTCGGCAAGCGTATCGTCATCGACGTCGACGTGCCGCAGGCGGTGGTCAATTTCGGCGCGCCGGGGATCGCGCGCAACGACCCGGATTTCATGGCGGCCTATGTGGTCAATCACATTCTCGGCGGCGGCTCGTTCTCCTCGCGGCTCTATCGTGAGGTGCGTGAACGGCGCGGGCTCGCTTACGGCGTCTATGACAGTCTGCTCTGGTTCAAGCACTCGGCGGCATTTCTCGGTGGTACGGCGACGCGCGCCGACCGCACCAGCGATGCGCTGACCATCATCGAGCAGGAAATCAAGCGGATGGCCGAGCAGGGGCCGACGCAGGATGAGCTCGACAAGGCGAAGTCGTATCTAAAGGGCTCGTATGCGCTCGGTCTCGACACATCGAGCAAGATCGCCGCGCAACTGGTGCAGATCCAGATCGACAATCTCGGCATCGACTACATTGATCGCCGCGATGCGCTAATCGATGCGGTCACGCTGGCCGACACCAAGCGTGTGGCCAAGCGGTTGTTCGACGGCGGTCTGCTGGTGACGATCGCCGGCCGGCCGAAGGGCTTAACCTCGAATTGAGACAAGGATGCGCGGCGATGCCGCGCTTCCTCTTGTTGCCATTGTCAATTTATTGAAATGTTTGCGCCGTTCTGCCCGTCGCGTGGACCCGAGACGGGCATCACGCGTTAGCTGGCCGGCTCTGCTGCTTTTCCGGAGACCCGAATGTCTTTTACCCAATCGATTGAGCTCGCGCGCGAGGAGCGTGTCGGTGCCGAGGGCGTTTCCGCCGCGGCACTGAACAAGATGTTGCGGCGGGCCGACGATGCGCTGGCCTGGCTGCGTGAACGGCATGCCGAGCGCGATCTGGCGCTGCTGCGGCTTCCCCATGCGCACGATGACCTGACGGCGATCCGCGATCAGGGTCAGCGCCTCGCCGACGGAGCGACCGATGTCGTATTCCTCGGCACCGGCGGCTCCAGTCTTGGTGGTCAGACGCTGGCGCAGCTTGCCGGCCATGGCGTTCCCGGCATCAGCGTGCTGCGGGCGCCGCCGCGTCTGCATTTCATGGACAATCTCGATCCGGAAACCTATTCGGCGCTGCTTTCCAAGTTGCCGCACAAGTCGACGCGTTTCGTCGCCGTGTCGAAATCAGGCGGCACCGGCGAGACGCTGATGCAGACGATCGCCGCGCTGTCGACGATGCAGGCGGCCGGGCTCGAGGCGCGTATCCCCGACCAATTCCTCGGTCTCACTGAGCCGGCCAAGGCCGGAAAGCGCAATGGACTGCGCGATCTGCTCGCCAAATATCACGTGCCGATGCTCGATCACCATACCGGTATCGGTGGACGCTTCTCGGTGCTCACCAATGTCGGGCTGCTGCCCGCAGCGGTCCTCGATCTCGATATCGGCGCGGTGCGCGAAGGCGCCAGCCTGGCGCTGGCGCCGGTGCTGGCGAAGAAGCCGGCCGCCGAAGTGCCGGCGGCGCTCGGCGCGGCGCTGGCGGTGACGCTTGCCGAAACCAAGAAGAAGTCGATCTCGGTGATGATGGCCTATGCTGATCGGCTCGAGCGCTTCACCAAGTGGTACTTGCAGCTCTGGGCGGAGAGTCTCGGCAAGGACGGTGAAGGCACGACGCCACTCGCAGCACTCGGCCCGGTCGACCAGCACAGCCAGCTGCAGCTGTTCATCGCCGGACCGCGCGACAAGCTGTTCACCATCGTCACCGTCGACAATGCCGGCCGCGGACCGCGCATTGACGCCGATCTGGCGACGCTTGCGGGTGAGCCTGGCTTTGGCGGCAAGACCATCGGCGATCTGGTCGCCGCGCAAGGTCGCGCCACGGCGGAGACGCTGGCGAAGAACGGATGCCCGGTGCGCACGCTACATCTTGATGCGGTGAACGAGGAGACATTGGGCGAGCTGCTCATGCATTTCATGCTGGAGACGATCATCGCCGCGCAGCTGATGGACGTTGACGCCTTCGACCAGCCGGCCGTGGAAGAGGGCAAGGTACTGGCCAAGAAATATCTGTCGGGCGGATAGCATCGCGGCGCGGTTCCCGGCATAAGGTCGGGGCCATGCTGCGCATCACCGACACCCTCGCCATCGACGAATCCGAGCTGTCGGAGAACTTCGTGCGCTCGTCTGGTCCCGGCGGGCAGAACGTCAACAAGGTGTCCTCGGCGGTGCAGCTGCGCTTCGATGCGCGGCACTCGCCCTCGCTGCCGAATGATGTCGCCATCCGCCTGATGCGGCTTGCCGGCAGCCGCCTGACCAAGGACGGCGTCATCGTCATCATCGCCCAACGCCACCGCAGCCAGGACCAGAACCGGCAGGACGCGCGCGACCGGCTCGTCGAGCTCATCCGCGAAGCCGCCATCCGTCCTGTTGCCCGGCGTCCGACCAAGCCGACCAAGGCGGCCCGGCAGAAGCGGATCGAGGGCAAGAAGCATCGTGGTCACATCAAAAGCCTGCGCCGCGGGCGTCCGGGCCTGGAATAGCGGGGGCAATTCGGCTGGCCGCCTCGCGGTGGCCCCGATCGTCTGGCTAAAGTCGGGGCCTTCGAATCGGGTTCTGCATGTCCGTCCGCCAACTCTCCGAGTCCATCATCAATCGCATCGCCGCCGGCGAGGTGGTCGAGCGTCCGGCGAGCGCGGTGAAAGAGCTGGTGGAGAACGCGCTCGACGCCGGCTCGACACGCATCGAGGTGGTCACGGACGGCGGCGGACGGCGGCTCATTCGCGTCGCCGACGATGGCATGGGGATGACGCGCGATGATCTCGCGCTGGCAGTCGAGCGCCACGCCACCTCGAAGCTGCACGATGACGATCTCCTGAATATCGACACGCTCGGCTTCCGTGGTGAGGCGCTGCCCTCGATTGGCTCGGTGTCGCACCTGTCCATCGTCAGCCGGCATGCGAACGAGCCGCACGCGTGGGCCGTTGACGTTGACGCCGGCGCCAAGTCAGAGGTGCGGCCCGCGGCGCTTGGCGAAGGCACGCGCGTCGAAGTCCGCGACTTGTTTTACGCAACACCGGCGCGGCTGAAATTCCTCAAGACCGAGCGCACCGAGGCCGAAGCCGTGCGCGAGGTGGTGCGGCGTCTCGCCATGAGCCGGCCCGACGTCGCCTTCACGCTGGCCGGCGAAGACCGCGCCCCGGTGACCTGGGCGGCGGCGTTACCCGGCGCGCCCGGGCAGCTCGCGCGTCTGGGGGATGTGCTCGGGCCGGAATTCCGCGCCAATGCGGTCGAGGTGGCCGGCGAGGTTCACGGCGTCGTGGTCGAAGGCTTTGCCGCGTTGCCGACATTCACCCGCGCCAACTCACTCGGCCAATATCTTTTCGTCAACGGGCGGCCCGTACGCGACAAGCTTCTGGTCGGCGCCGTGCGCGGCGCCTATGCGGACTACCTGCCGCGTGACCGGCATCCGGTGGTCGTTTTGTTCGTCACGCTCGATCCGCGCGAGGTCGACGTCAATGTGCATCCGGCGAAGACCGAAGTTCGCTTCCGCGATCCGGGATTGGTGCGCAGCCTCATCGTCCGGTCTTTGAAGGACGCGCTCGCCTGCGATGCGCAGCGTGCGGCGACGACAGGAGGCAGCGCCACCATCGCCGCGTTCCGCCCGGCGGTTGCGCCACGCCGTGGCGCCTGGGATTGGCGGCAATCGCCGGCCCGTCCTCCGATCGGCGGGGCGACGGCGCTCGGCTTTGCGCAAGTTGCGCAGGCGGCGTTCGACGTCGGCGGGCCGTCGGCGGATGCGCGATTCGAGATTGCCGAGCCGGCCGCGGATCAGCTCGACCGTCCGCTCGGTGCCGCGCGCGCGCAGGTGCACGAGACCTATATTGTGGCGCAGACCCGCGACGGCATCGTCATTGTGGACCAGCATGCCGCGCATGAGCGCTTGGTCTACGAGCGGCTCAAGGCCTCGATCGACAAGACCGGCGTTGCGCGGCAGATCCTGCTCATTCCGGAGATCGTCGAGCTCGACGAAAGTGACGTCGAGCGCCTCATCGAGCGCGCCGACGAGCTGGCGCGGTTTGGCCTCCTGATCGAAGGCTTCGGGCCGGGGGCGGTCGCGGTCCGCGAAACGCCGTCGCTGCTCGGTGAGATCGATGCCGGCGCGCTCATTCGCGATCTTGCCGAGCACATGGCGGAATGGAATGAGGCGCTGCCGCTCGAGCGGCGGCTGATGCACGTGGCCGCGACCATGGCCTGCTACGGCTCGGTGCGCGCCGGGCGGCGGCTCAAGCCGGACGAGATGAATGCGCTGCTTCGCGAAATGGAAACGACGCCGAACTCCGGTCAGTGCAATCACGGCCGTCCGACTTATGTGGAGCTCAAACTCGGCGATATCGAGCGGCTATTTGGCCGGCGCTAAGTGCACAGAATTGTGAATTCGGTGTCGTCGTAGCGGCGTCGTTCGATCTCCGCAAAATCGGCCGGCGCAACGAAGCCGGCGTCTGCGGCCTCTTCGACGACGATGAGGGCCTCGTTGGTTAACCAGCCACCGTCACGGGCGGAGGCGAGCGCTCTCTCGCCGAGGCCTTTGCCATAGGGGGGGTCGAGGAAGACGAGGGAAAACGGCTCAATCGGATGCGCCGGGCCAAGCCTGGTCGCGTCGCGGCGGAAGATCCGCGTCACGCCGCCGAGACCCAGCGTCTCCACGTTGTTGCGCAGCAGAGCGCGCGCCTCGGCGCCATCATCCACGAACAGCGCGAAGGCAGCGCCGCGCGAGATCGCTTCGATGCCAAGCGCGCCGGTGCCGGCGAAGAGGTCGAGCACGCGCGCGCCGTTCATCGGATCGCCGTAGGAATGCATCAGGACGTTGAACAACGCCTCGCGCAGCCGGTCGGCGGTAGGACGTACCGCATCCGATTTCGGCGCGGCGAGGGGGCGCGAACGCAAGCGTCCGCCGACCACGCGCATCACTTCGGCCTCGGGCGTGAGGGACGTGGGCCGCCAGAGCGATCGGGGCGGCGTCGCTTCTTCTTATCCCTCCCCTTTAGGGGAGGGTGGCCGCGAAGCGGCCGGGTGGGGTCGGGCTTGCCGCGCGAATGGTCGCCCCACCGCGGCTCGTCGCGCTCGCCGGCCCTCCCCTTGCGGGGAGGGATTGGAGCTCGCGATACTCTCGGTGGTTCTATCTCGACCGGATGATCGATCAGCGGCGCGTCGAAATCGGCGCCAGCCTCTCTGACGACCTGCTCGCCGAGCTGATCGCGCAGGATGCGCGTCTTCACTTCCTCCACGCCGCCGGCTTCCAGCTCGGCGAGCTGGAACGGCCCGAAGGAAATGCGGATCAGCCGGTTCACCTGCAGGCCGAGATGCCGCAGCACGTTGCGCACCTCGCGGTTTTTGCCCTCGCGGATGCCGAAGGTGAGCCAGACATTCGCGCCTTGCTCGCGGTCGAGCGTCGCCTCGACGGCACCGTAATGGATGCCGTCGATGCTGATGCCGCTGGCGAGGTCGTCGAGCGCGGCCTGTGTCACCCGGCCAAGGGCGCGCACGCGATAGCGCCGCAGCCAGCCCGTTTGCGGCAGTTCGAGGACGCGCGCGAGACCGCCGTCATTGGTGAGGAGCAGCAGGCCCTCGGTGCCGATGTCGAGGCGGCCGACGCTGATCAGCCGTGGCAGCGTCTTCGGCAGCGCTCCGAAGATCGTCGGCCGCCCCTGCGGATCGGAATGCGTGGTGACCAGCCCGCGCGGCTTGTTGTAAAGGAACAGCCGGGTGCGCTCGCGTCGCGGCAGCGGCTTGCCGTCGACTTCGATGCGGTCGGAAGGGCTGACGTTGAGCGCCGGCGAGGTGATCCTCGCGCCATTGACGGCGACGCGGCCGGCGGCGATCCAGGCTTCCGCCTCGCGCCGCGAAGCAAGCCCCGCGCGTGCCATCACCTTGGCGATCCGCTCGCCGGATTTTTCCTCGGGGGTCTTGTTTGCCATCACTAGAGCCGCAATAAGGTTGCGGCCTGATAGCAGAGTTCGCCGTCAATGTCGTCGCCGTCATACATGCAACTGGCACTCGAGGAAGCCCGCGCCGCGGAGGCGCGCGGCGAGGTGCCGGTCGGCTGTGTCATCGTGAGGGCCGGGGAGGTGGTCGCGCGGACCGGCAATCGCACGCTCGCGGATCGCGATCCGACTGCGCATGCGGAGCTTCTCGCCATTCGCAGTGCCGCGGTGACGCTCGGCTCCGAGCGCCTCGTCGAATGCGATCTCTATGTCACGCTCGAGCCGTGCACGATGTGTGCGGCGGCGCTGTCGTTCGCGCGTATCCGGCGGCTCTATTACGGTGCGGCCGATCCGAAGGGTGGGGCCGTGGACAATGGCGTGCGGTTTTTTGCGAGCGCGACGTGCCACCACCGGCCCGAGGTCTATGGCGGTATTGGTGAGCGCGAGAGTGCGGTGCTGCTGAAAGAGTTCTTCGCGGCGAAACGCTAGATCTTCAGGTCAATCACTTGGCCGGTGCCGGGGCTTGCTGGCGGCGACGTCACTTCCTGACCGTTAGGGCCATGACTATCACGATCGTTGTCATTGCGTGGCTCCGGCGGTGGCAACTGCGTGCCAATGCCGCTGCGAGCAGTAATGACCTGCACGCCAATTCCCGAAATGGCCATGGTCGATCCTTTACGCATGGCCTGCACATTACGGATGAGAGTTCAATTTAACGTAGATCAAGTGAGCGAAATACGGGAACTCCGCGCAACGCTCCATTAAGGATGCAAAATCGTTACGCGCTATATCGCCGGCGTTTCACGCCTGCCGCGCGAACTCCCACGCCTTGCATGCGAGCGGACGGATCATCTCGGCTTTAGCCGGCGCGAATTCGCTCGTCGCCGTGCCGTCGCGCACGCGGCCGATAATGCCCTGCAGGATCGCGGCAATGCGGAAGAAATTGTAGGCGAGATAGACGGGCAGCGCAGGCCGCGGATCGAGCCCAGTGCGCGCGACGTAAGTATCGACATACGCGCTCATCGACGGAATACCGAGCGCAGCGAGATCATGCCCGGCAAGCGTCGCCGTGCCCGCAGCGCTGTCCGAATACGGCATGTGCCAGGTCATCAGGTGATAGGTGAAATCGGCGAGCGGATCACCGAGTGTCGAAAGCTCCCAATCGAGCACCGCGAGCACTTTTGGTTCGCCATCGGCGATGATCAAATTGTCGAGACGGTAGTCGCCATGCACCAGCCGCGGCGGTGCGCCCGGCGGGATATGCGCTGGCAGCCAGGCGATCAGCTGCTCCATCTCCTCGATCGTCTCGGTCTGTGAAGCGCGATATTGTTTCGACCAGCGCTCGACTTGCCGCGCAACGTAGTTCTCGCCCTTGCCGAAATCGCCAAGCCCGATCGCCGCGGGCTCGAAGCCATGCAGCCGCGCCAACGCTGCGTTCATGTCGTCGTAGAGCGCAGAGCGCTCGGCGGCACTCGCGCCCGGCATTTGCGGTTCCCAGAACACGCGCCCACCGACGAAGCTCGTCACGTAGAAAGCTGTGCCGGCGACGCTCTCGTCATCGCAGTAGAGCAGCGGCCTGGCGACCGGAAACTGCTGCGCCGCAAGCGCGCGCGTCACCCGGTATTCGCGATCGACGGCATGCGCCGACGGCAGCAATTTGCCCGGGGGCTTGCGGCGCAGCACATAGCGCTTCCCAGGCGTCTCCAGCAGATAAGTCGGATTGGACTGGCCGCCCTTGAACTGCTTGACGGTGAGCGGTCCGGAAAAGCTCTCGATCTTCTCCGCGAGATAGGCCTGCAGTCGCGCCGTGTCGAACCGCAACGGCTCGGCGACTTCCTTGGTGCCGGAGAAAGCCGTCTGCCGGTCGATCGTGCTCATTTGTTCGACAGCGTAAAGACGATCGGCGCGTCGACATAGATCTTGTACTGCTGCACGCGCGGCTTCGTCTTGTCGGCCTCGTTGACATATTGGATCGAGCTTTTGCCGACGAGCGCGCGGGGCAGGATCATCACGCGGATGAAGCGGCTCGGTCGGTCCGTCGCGGCTTGCGCGAACACCGGCTCGGGGCCGCTTTCGTACCAGGCGCCGCCGGGACCGTAAGACGTGGAGCGTCCGTGCGTATCGATGCGGATGCCACCCTCGATGAGGCACCGGATGCCAGGGCCTTGATGCTTGTGCAGATAGGCGCAGCCGCCCGGCGGGAAGCCGACGCTGTCGCCACGTATCAGCAACTCGCCTTTGGGCAAGGTGTCGAGCAGCGCGGAGATTTTGTCGTGAGTGATGACACCCGGCGTCGCTCCGACGGCTTCCGCCGCGTCGGCGCGCACCAGCTCCCAGCGCCAGCAGGTGACGCCGGACGGCCCGGGCGTTAGCGTCACGGCGTCCTCGCCATGCCACGTCTCGCCATCGCCGACACTGCGCCCGCCGATCGTCGCCGAGCCGTGCACGACAAAAATCATCCGTGGCAGCGGCGGCAGCCGGAAAGTCAACGCCGCGTCATTGGCGATGATGTCTTCGTAGAGCCGAAGCATTGCGTGCATGGCGGTATCTCGTCAGCGGAAGAAGGCTAGTAGCGCCGCCGCCGTCGCGTCGGGATTTTCCTCGGCGACGAAATGCCCGGAATCGATCGGTCCGCCGGTGACGTCGCTCGCCCATTCGCGCCAGATGTCCAGCGGCCCGCCTGAGCTGGCGCTGGGGATGCCCGCAGCACCCCAGACTGCAAGTGTCGGACAGCCGATCTTCTTGCCGGCGGTGCGATCGATCTCGTCATTGGTGAGGTCGGTGGTGGCGCCGGCGCGATAGTCCTCGCAGGTGGCATGGATGCGCAGCGGATCGGAAAAGAACGCGCGGTAATGCGCGAGCGCGCGCGGATCGAATGGAGAGAGATCGCGGCTTTTGGTCTGGTGCGCCATTTTCCAGTCGAGGAACTCGATCGGGTTCTTGGTGATCAGCGATTCCGGCATCGGATATTCCTGCGCGTTGAATGGCCAATGCCAGACCTTCATGGCGAGCTTGCGATCCATCCGATGCCACATCTCGTAGGTCGGCACGATGTCGAGCACTGCGAGCTTGTCCAGGCGTCCGGGATGATCGAGCGCCAGGCGATAGGCGACGCGGCCGCCGCGGTCATGACCGGCGAGACGAAAACGCGCGTGGCCGAGCGCCTCCATCACCGCGATCATGGCTTTGGCCATCGAACGCTTGTCGTAGGGCGCGTGGCCGGGCTCGGACTCCGGCACCGCCGACCAGCCGTAGCCGGGGAGGTCAGGGATCACCAGCGCGAAATGTTCGGCGAGCTTCGGCGCCACGCGGTGCCACATCACGTTCGACTGCGCGTAGCCATGCAGCAGCAGCAATGGCGGTCCGTTGCCGCCGGAGCGCGCAAAAATCTTGCCCGCCTCGGTATCGATCCAGTGCGATGCAAAGCCGGGGTAAAGGTCAGCGAGATCGGTCATGCGCTATCTCAGCGCGGTCGCACGGTCGCGGTCAACTCGATTATTGCGAGATACCGCGCTCGCGCTCGACGGCACGCCAGCCGATGTCGCGGCGACAGAATCCGTCGGTCCATTTGATCTGCTCGATCGCCGCATAAGCGCGGGCTTGCGCCTGCGCTGCGGATTTGCCGCGAGCGCAGACGTTGAGCACACGTCCGCCGTTCGCAAGAATGCGTGCACCATCGCGGCGAGTGCCAGCATGGAAGATTTCCACGCCCTCGAGCGACGCCGCCTGATCCAATCCTTCGATGCCCGAGCCCTTGGAATAATTTCCCGGATAACCTTTCGCCGCCATCACCACCGTAAGCGCCGTGTCGTCATACCAGCGCAGATCAAAGCTCTTAAGCACGCCGTCGCGCGACGCGACCAGCGCCGGCACGATGTCCGACATCAACCGCAGCATCAGCACTTGCGTTTCCGGATCGCCGAACCGGGCATTGAACTCGATGAGCTTCGGGCCTTCCGCTGTGATCATCAGGCCGGCGAACAGCACGCCTTTGTACGGCATGCCCATCGCCGCCATCGCGCGCACCGTCGGCAGCACGATCTCGTTCATGGCGCGCTTTTCCATTGCTGGCGTCATCACCGGCGCCGGGGAATAGGCGCCCATGCCGCCAGTGTTCGGGCCCTTGTCGCCGTCGAACACGCGCTTGTGATCTTGCGCGGAGGCGAGCGCGATCGCCGTCGACCCGTCGCACAACGCGAAGAACGACGCTTCCTCGCCGCGCATGAATTCCTCGATTACCACTTCGCTGCCGGCGGCGCCGACCCCGCCCGCAAAGATCATGTCGACGGCGGCCAGCGCCTCATCAAGCGTCTCGGCGACGACTACGCCCTTGCCCGCAGCCAAGCCATCGGCCTTGACCACGATCGGCACGCCCATGCGGCGCACATAGTCCTTGGCAGGCGCCGCGCTCTTGAAACGCTCGTAAGCCGCGGTCGGAATATTGTTGGCTTTGCACAGATCCTTGGTGAAGCCTTTGGACCCCTCGAGTTGCGCCGCCAGCCGGCTCGGTCCGAAGGTCTTGATCCCTGCGGCCTCGAGATCATCGACGATGCCGGCGACCAGAGGCGCTTCCGGCCCGACGACGACGAAATCGATCTTGGCATTGCGGCAGAAGGCGATCACTGCGGCATGGTCGGTGATGTCTAGATCGACCAGTTCGGCCTCCTGCGCGATTCCGGCGTTCCCCGGCGCGCAATAGAGCTTGTCGGTGAGCGGGCTCGCCGCGATCTTCCAGGCCAGCGCATGCTCGCGGCCGCCGGAACCGAGAAGGAGGATGTTCATGCCCGATCAGCCGAGCTAAAGGGAGGGACCGGTGGTGTAGCATGCCGCCCGAACCCCGCAAGCGATTCGCCCGCAATGACCGATGCACCGTTGTTGAATGTTGTGGAATTGAGCGTCTCGGAGCTTTCGAACGCGCTCAAGCGCGCGATTGAGGATGGCTTCGACCACGTGCGGGTGCGCGGCGAGCTCGGCAAGGTCAGCTATCATTCCAACGGTCACATCTATTTTGATCTCAAGGATGACCGTGCCTGCATCGCCGGCGTGATCTGGCGTAGCGCCGCCCCGCGCATCAAGCTGAAGCTGGAGACCGGCCTCGAGGTCGTCGCCACCGGCCGCATCACCACCTATCAGGCTCGTTCGCAATACCAGCTGGTCGTGGAGACGCTGGAGCCCGCGGGCCTTGGCGCGTTGATGGCGCTGCTCGAGGAGCGCAAGAAGAAACTCGCCACCGAGGGGCTGTTCGATGAAGCGCGCAAGCAGCTCCTTCCGTTTCTGCCAAACGTGATCGGCGTCATCACCTCGCCGACCGGCGCGGTGATCCGCGACATCCTGCACCGCCTTTCCGATCGCTTTCCGCGCCACGTGCTGGTGTGGCCGGTGCGCGTGCAGGGCGACACCTCGGCGGGGGAGGTGGCAAACGCCATTCGCGGCTTCAATGCCATCCCCGAAGGCTCGCGCATCCCGCGTCCGGATCTGCTCATCGTCGCCCGCGGCGGCGGCTCGCTCGAGGATCTCTGGTCATTCAATGAAGAGATCGTGGTACGTGCCGCGGCTGAGAGCATCATCCCGCTGATCTCCGCTGTCGGGCACGAGACCGACATCACGCTCATCGATTTCGCGTCCGACCGGCGTGCGCCGACACCGACCGCAGCCGCGGAGATCGCGGTGCCCGTGCGTGCCGAGCTCATCGGGCAAGTCGGCACGCTGGGCGCGCGGCAACTTGCGTCCTGGCAACGCGGCATCGATCAACGCCGCAAGGAGCTGCGCGCGCTGTCGCGTGGGCTGCCGACGGCAGAACGCCTGTTCGAGGCACGCCGGCAACGACTCGACAGCCTTGCCGAGCGGCTGCCGCAGGCGCTGCGCAGCAGCGCGCATCAGCATGAACGACGCTATGCGCGCATCGCTGCGCGGATGTCGCCGCAGGCGCTGCATGCGCATCTGCGCATCGAGCGCTCACGGTTGCGCGTCGCCTCCGAGCGCGGTCTTGTGGCCTTTCGCAGTCTTGTCGAACGGCGGCGCGACCGCTATGTCGCACTCGCTTTCGCGCAGCGTGCAAGCGCGGCCTTCGAGCGGCACTTTTCACGGCTGGACGAGCGCATCGAGCGTGCCGACCGGCTGCTCGAAGCTTATTCATATCAATCCGTTCTCAAGCGCGGCTTCGCGCTGGTGCGTGACGATCGCGGTGCCCCTTTGCACAGTGCCGCGGCGGTCAGCGGCGGTATGCGCCTCGACCTCGAATTTGCTGATGGCCGCGTTGGCGCCATTGCTGAGGGAGCGGGTGTCCCGAAGCCGCCAAGGCCTCCGCGCGCGCGCCGTCGGCGCGGCGGCAGCGATGAGGGGCAGGGCAATCTGTTCGGATAAGCGCACTCAACGCGCGAACCACTCGGGGACACGTTTGAAAGCGTCGGCGCGCGCTTCCGGCTGCGTGCCGACATGTACGCGGCCCGACGGTTCAGCAGTGTTGGCGATGCCGACGCGCTCATGCACCGGATCGTTGGCACGATCGAAGTCGTGGTAGGCGCCCGGATACGTCACCAGGTTAGCGGCGGCGCTGCGGCCGCGCGCGCCGGCGAGCATCTGTGCGCAATCGCCCGCATGCTCCCAATCGTCAGCCTTGCCGATGAGGATCAGCGTGGGGATGCGCGCGCTCCAGGCGGTGACGCCGGAGCGCCGGCAACTCGGATAGAACGCCACGGCTGAACGGAAGTCCGGTGCACGGTTGCGCTGCTGCGCGGCATGACGGCGGACCGCCCACAGTACGGACGTGCCGCCATGCGACCACCCGAGCAGCGAGATGCGTCCCGGGACGACGTAGCTCTGCGCCTGCAGCCAATGGCGCGCGGCGTCGGCATCGATCACTCGCAGCCGGGAGGCTCGCACCGGGCGTTCATGGGCACGGCATTGCGATCCGAGCCCGCGCGGTCCGAAGCTATCCGGAAACAGCACCACGTAACCGGCGGCGGTGAGCGCGTCGGCCCAGTCCTGATAGCGGGCACGGAATTGCCCGTTCTTGGTGAGGCCGCCGCAGGCATGCAGCGCGACGATGGCCGGGAAGGGGCCGGCGCCCGTCGGCCGGAACAGGATGCCGTTGAGCTTGATGTCGCCGGCCTGGAATTCGACGGACTCGGCCTTCGTCGCGCCGTGCGCCGCCGCCATAAAAAGGCTCGCGCCAAGGGTAATGAGCATAAAAAATACACGCATCCGGACGGGCTCGGCTGAAACGACCGCAAACAGTGCAAAAGGCGGCCTGAACGCCCGATGAACCCCGGATCCGCTGACGGCTCCGATCGCGGCAGGGTTTTAAGCGAGCGTCAGAATCACTATGTTTACGGGCGCAGCCGGCTGGCTTTAAGGAGGGCAGGGTGCTCAACCGTTTCGACCGATCTTCGCCGATGAACGGGGAGGCAGAGGTCAAATATCTCGACGGGGACTTCCGCGTGGTGCGGCCGGGCGCCTTCGTCCGCTGCGCGGTCACCGGCGTGCCGATCCCGCTGGAAGAGCTCAAATACTGGAGCGTCGACCTGCAAGAGCCCTACGCCACGCCCGAGGCAGTGCTGCAGCGCCTCGGCTCGCACAAATAGCCTTACTTCCCGATCCGTTCCCGGATCAGGCGAGCAAAACCGGCTTCGTCATCGAGCCGCAAGGCAACCGGGAGCGTCTGCGCCCGTGCGGCGAGCGCGGCGAGCGCCGGATCGCCGGCCATGCGCGCGTGATCCTTTTCTGTTGTGAGCAGCCTGAGCTGTTCCTGTTCGGCCTGCACAAGGAGCGATTGCGCTTCTGCCGCGGAGTAACGGTGATGGTCGGAAAAACCGCGACGATGCTGCGCGTCGATCCCGGCGGCGGCGAGCGTCGCAAAAAATTTTTCCGGATCGCCGATGCCGGCAAAGGCCAGGATCTGTTGTCCGCGCAAGCTCTCGACCTTGGCTGTCTCGGGCTCAAGCCGCGCGCGGAAAATCGGCAATCGGCGTCCGCGCGTGAATGCCGCTGCCGTGTCTTTCGCTCCCTCCCCGATCACCAGCAGGGCGTGGATGCGCGCGATCTGCTGATCGAGCGGCGCACGCAGCGGGCCAGCGGGGAAGACCCTGGCATTGCCTAGGCCGCGGCGTCCGTCGATCACCGCCAGCGAGAATGTTTTGTGAAGCGATGGGTTCTGCAAGCCGTCATCCATGACGATGACGGTCGCGCCGCTGGCGTGTGCGATTTTGGCGCCGAGCACGCGATCATGGGCGACGATCGTCGGCGCGACGCGCGCCAAGAGAAGTGCCTCGTCGCCGACGTCGCGGGCATGATGACGCTTGAGATCGACATGCAGCGGCCCGCTCTGCGTGCCGCCATAACCGCGCGTGAGCAGGAATGGGCGCTCGCCGAGCTTCATCAGCAGTTGTGCAATCGCGATGGCGGTGGGCGTTTTGCCGCTGCCGCCCAGCGTGAGATTGCCGACACAAATGACGGGAGCCGCCGCATGCGTGCCCTCGCGGGCCATCCGCGCGCCGGCGACCGCGCCGTAGAGGGCACCGAGTGGAGCAAGCAATGCGCCGGCCAAGCCGGGCTCGCGCCACCAGAAGCCCGGCTCACGCATGATTCGACCGATATTCGAGGCGCAGCTGCAGCAAATAGGGCTCGAGCGCGGCGACCGTCCGCTCGAGCGCGCCACCGAGCGACTCGACGGTGGTGCGGGCGGAATCGGCAACACGTTTCCGGGCCGTCGGATCGCTGAGCCACGCGCCCATGCGCGCCGTCAGCGTTCCCGCATCGGAGACCTGTTCGGCGCCGTGCGCGCTGTCGAGCGCGGCGTAAAGCTCGGCGAAGTTGTGCACGTGCGGACCATGCAGGATAGCGGCACCGAGCTTGGCCGGCTCGATCGGATTTTGTCCGCCATGAGTGACCAGTGATCCGCCGATGAACACGATCGGCGCCAGTCGATAGATGATGCCGAGCTCGCCGATGGTGTCGGCGATGTAAATCGCGGTGGAGTTGCTCGGCAGCTCGCCGCGCGAACGCAGCGCGCTCGACAGCCTCGCCACCGAAGCGATCTCGGCGATTCCTGGGCCGCGCTCCGGGTGGCGCGGCGCCACTACGGTAAGCAGATCCGGAAATCTCCGCGCCAACTCCTTGTGCGCCTCAATGATCGCGGCTTCCTCGCCAGGATGGGTGGATGCGGCGGCGATGACGGGGCGACCCGCGAAGGCCTGGCGCGCGAGCTGCAGCTTGTCGGGGTTGGCTTGCGGTGCCGGGACATCGAGCTTGATGTCGCCTGCGGTGACAACACGCGGCGCGCCGAGATCGCCAAAGCGCTGCGCGTCGGCCGGCGTGCGTGCCAGACACAGGTCGAACCGCCGCAGCAGCCCGCCGATAGTTCCCTGCAGATAGGTCCAGCGCTGGAATGAGCCGGGGGACAGACGCCCGTTGATCAGGATCAGCGGGACATGCCGCCCCGCGCTTTGCAGGATCAGGTTCGGCCACAGATCGGATTCGGTGAACAGCGTGAGATCTGGCTGCCAGTGGTCGAGGAAGCGGCGCACGAAGCGCGGCGCGTCGAGTGGTACGAATTGGTGGATCACGCCTTTCGGCAGTCGCTGCTGCGCGATCTGTGCCGAGGTCAGCGTGCCGGAGGTGACCAGCACGTTGAAGCCTTGCCCATGGATGCGGTCGATAAGAGGGAAGACGGTGGTGAGCTCGCCGACGCTGGCGCCGTGGATCCACACCAGCGGTCCGCGTGGCCGCGCCATGTGCGTGAAACCGCGGCGCTCGCCGATGCGCGCGGCATGCTCCTTGCCGCGCTTGAGGCGGCGTCTGAGCCACAGCGGCGCCAGCGGCGTCAACGCTGTCGAGAGAAGCGAATAGGCTGTGAGCGTCGCCGGCAGCCGCTCAGGCACGATCAATCTCCGCCATCCGCCACCTGATACGCACGGGCGGTCACCCGGTTCAACTCATCTTCGACGGCGCGGCGCGCCTGTTCAAGCATCGCATTGTCGGCGTCGGCCGGGACGCGGATCGGATCGCCGGCGACGATGGCGCCGCGGCTGAAAGGAAGATTGACGGCGGTGCGATCCCAATTCTCGAGCTCGACGCGCCGGCTGGTGGCGATCGCTGCCGGGAAGATCAACCGCCCGGAATGCTGCGCCAGCTTGACGATCCCAAGGCCGGCGCGGCGCGCGACTTTGGGTACGTCGGCCGTGAGCGCGATGTTGTAGCCCTCCGCCAGCGCCTCGAGCATCTGCTTGAACGCCGCAGGGCCGCCCTTGCGGTGGAACTCGCCCGTATGCGAGCCGGAGCCGCGGATGGTACCGACGCCGAGCTTCTCGGCTGCGATGGCATTAATCTCGCCGTCGCGATGCATGGAAATCAGGCTCTTCACGCGATGCTTCGGGCCGTTGGCGAACGGCATCATGAAATGCTGGCCGTGCCACATGGCGACGATCACCGGAAGATCCTTCTCCACGATCCGGAAGATATCGGACGGCTCCAGTGTGAAGCGACTGGTCTTCCAGACAAGACGCAAATACCACGCGCCGAGCGTGCCGATGGCTTGTTGCGTCGCCGAAGCCTTCGTCAGTCGCTTGAGCATTGAGCGGCCTGATCAGCGCGCCGGCTGGCCGGTCGCTTCGGGATCGAGCAGCCGGTGCAGATGGACGATGAAGTAGCGCATGTGCGCATTGTCGACAGTTTGCTGCGCCTTCGCCTTCCAGGCCACGTGGGCCGTGGCATAATTCGGATACACGCCGACGATGTCGACTTTGCTCAGGTCGCGGAACTCGGTGCCGCCGACGTCACGGAGCTCGCCGCCGAGGACGAGATGCAGCAATTGCTTGCCGGGAGCAGGTTCGGTCATCTATGCGATCCTTTGCTTGGACCCGGCCTGGCGTATGGATGATATCCGTCAGGCAAATTCGCGTTGACGGTCACGGACCAGCGACACCAGCCCCGCGTGACGGGCGTGTCCGGCGGCGAGGAGCGCGCCGTGCACCGGTTCCGGCCGATTATAGGTCAAAGTCTGTCCAGCGAAATCAGTCAGCGCCCCGCCGGCTTCGTGCACCAAAAGATCGGCGGCTGCAAGGTCCCAGTCGTGGCTGTTGCGTGCGGCAAAGGCGATGTCGAGTGTGCCTTGCGCGACACGCGCAAATCGTAGCGCCAGCGAGTGGACCTTCGGCTCAGCAATGATCTGCGGCCGCAGCGCGGTGAGCCGGGCAAGCGTGCTTCGCGGTCCGGCCACGCGGGCACCGTCGAGCGTATCACCGGCATTCGCCTTGAGCGGCGCGCCATTGTGAGTGCCGCCAGCCCCCGCAACCGCCGCGAACAGGTCGTCGGTTGCTGGCGCGTAAAGCGCGGCGATCACCGGACGACCGTTCTCCGCCAGTGCGACCGAAATCGACCAGTCGGTGCGGCCCTCGATATAGGCGCGTGTTCCGTCGATCGGATCGACGATCCAGACGAGGCTCGCCTGCATGCGCGAGCCCTCATCTTCCGTCTCCTCAGAAAGCCAGCCGGCGTTCGGCGCTTCGACCTGCAACCGCTCGAGGAGAAATTCGTTGACTGCGATATCCGCTTCGCTGACCGGCGACGAATGACCCTTCAGCCAGCTGCGCAGCGCCTCGCGGCGAAAAGTGCGCAACGCCAGTTCCCCCGCCTCGCGCATGATCGCTGGCAGCCGCGCCGCTAACGCCGCGCGGTCAATGCCCGGCAATGGTCAATCCTTCCACGCGCACCGTCGGCGCGTTGGTCCCGTAACGGAATTCGAGATCGTTCGCCGGCGTCAACGTCCGGAACATCTCGAGCAGATTTCCGGCGATGGTCACTTCGCTCACCGGATAGCTGCGTTTGCCGTTCTCGATCCAGAAGCCGCTGGCGCCGCGGCTGTAGTCGCCGGTGACCCCGTTGACGCCGGAGCCAATCAACTCGGTGACATAAAATCCGTCGGCGATGTCGGCGATGAGCGCCTCCGGCGTTTGCGCGCCTGCAGCGAGGTGCAGATTGGTGGCGCCGGGGGACGGCACGGAAGAGACGCCGCGCTGCGCGTGGCCGGTGGTCGTCAGATTGAGCTCGCGCGCGGTGGCGCTGTCGAGCAGCCACGACGTGAGCACGCCGTCGTCAATCAGCGCCAGCGCCTTGCTGCCGACGCCTTCGGCATCGAACGGCCGGGAGCGCAACCCGCGACGGCGTAGCGGATCGTCGATGATCCGAGTGCCGGATGCGAACAACTGCGCACCGAGCTTGTCCTTGAGGAAGCTGGTCTTGCGCGCGATCGAGGTGCCGTTCACGGCGCTGGAAAGATGCGAGACCAGCGAGCCGGCGACGCGCGGATCGAACACGACAGGCGCCTTGCGCGTCGAGACCTTGCGCGGATTAAGCCGCTCTATGGCACGCGCACCGGCGTTGCGGCCGATCTTTTCCGGGCTGTCGAGGTCCTCGGCGTGCAGCGCCGAGGAGAAATCGTAATCGCGCTCCATGCCGGTGCCTTCGCCGGCAATTGCGCTCATCGAAACGCTGTGCCGTGACCCGAGATAGGCGCCGGAAAAGCCTTGGCTGGTCACCAGCACCATGCCGCCGATGCCGGCCGAGGCCGAGGCGCCGTCCGAGCGGGTGACGCCTTTGACCGCGAGCCCCGCTGCTTCGGCGGCGCGCGCCAAGTCCTCGAGCCGCTCGACCGAGGGCAGCTCGGGATCGGTCAGGTCGAGATTGAGAAACTCTTTCGTCAACATCGCGGGATCTGCAAGGCCGGCGAATTTGTCCTCAGGCGCGGCGCGCGCCATGGCGACGGCGCGGGCGGCGAGGTCCTCGACGGCAGAGCCGGACAGATCGTTAGAGGAGACCACGGCCTGGCGCTTGCCGATGAGGACACGTAGGCCGAAATCGTCACCCTCGGCGCGCTCGGATTCCTGCACCGCGCCCTCGCGTACCTCGACCGAGAGCGACATCGAGCGCACGGCGACTGCATCGGCAGCCTCCGCGCCGGCGCGTCGTGCGGCGGCAACGAGGCTTTGGGCGAGATCGGTGAGGACGGTCTGATCGAGCAGGGAGGGGGAGCTGGGGCGCATGACCCTCACATGGCGCGGAAATCGTGTGGGTTCAACCGCCATAGCGCAGATTTTCATCGTTGCGGCAAGGTCTCGTCAACGACGCTTCGCAACGACTCGTCAATCATCCGTCGGGAAGACCTCCGCGAGACAACTGGTTAACCGAGAACCTTAAGCCGGTGCCGAGCTCTTTCTGCGATGCTCGCGGAACGATCGGGCGCATAAGCCCGGCGTGGGAGAGTTTCGAGGCGTCAAATGCGAAGTGGCGGAATGCCCGCCGGGTCGAGCCGCGCGTTGCGGCTCGACCCGTTCGCCCTACCCGTACGCTATGCCGCGAGCGATGCCGCGGCCGACGAGCGGGTGCGCGACATCGAGTTGCACCGCGAGCGCGTGGTCGTACGCCGTGCCGTGCGCGGCATGCGCATGGCGGTCAATCTCCCCTTGTCGTCATTTCTCGGCGTCACCATGCGCATCCTGCCGCCGGACGGCGCCGATGCGCCTGTGGTCGCGGTTGTGCTCGAGCATGCCGACCCAGGCCTGGCGCTGCCGCTGTTCATGGCGCCGGAGAGCGATGATGCGCTGGCGCTCTGGCACTGCTGGTCCCGGGTGCTCGGCCTGCCGCTCTTGGTGGCGGACGAGGGCGGTCTGCGCGAGCCGTTCCCGCGCATCGGCAAGGTCCGTGTCGAGGCGCCGCGTCCGCGCCGCCGTCGGCGCAGCGTACTCAAGCGCCGCCGGCCGTCGATCTTCCTGCGCCGGCGACCGGGCAGGCCCAGCGCGAATCCCACTATTCACCGCGACGAGCGGGAAATCATCGCGCGCAACTAGGCGCTATTTGCAGGGCCGCAGCTTCAGCGAGCCGCCGCGCATATTCAGTTCGATATGGTCGGCGTCGATCTGGTGCAGATCGACGCTGTTGCGGCCGTTGATCTGCCCGGTGCGAAATTCTTCGGTGATCTGGTAATTGTTCGAGCCGCGCCCCTCGATGCGGATGGCGCGGTAATCCGGGACGCCGCCGCCGGAATCAAAACGCCGCTCGCCGACGAAATTGATGGTGCGCTTGCCGTTGCAGTCGATCGCACCTTTATCGCGGCTCGGGTCCTGTCCCCATTTGCCGGACACTGGATAGCTTGCGGCGAAAGCCGAACCGGCGATGCAGCAGGTGCTGATCAGTGCGGCGACGAAGGTCTTCATGGCGGTTTGCCGAGGCGAAATCCCAGGGATTCGCGAACATTGCATGAGACGCCAATCCGCGGGCTTGCACCAGGGGTGGCTGTGCACATGGTTAGCAATCCGCAGCACCCGCGAAACTGCATTCGATGCAAACAAGCTCAGGAACGAAGGCCTTCGAAGCGGGTTAGCGGCGGGTGCCCATTGTGGCGTCCTGTAGCGTCCCATGCGTCTTGAAAGCGACACCATTTCTCCGCTCGCGCAAGACTTGATTGTCCGCTGTCGTGCGGAGATCGAGGCGGGGTGGGTGCAGCTCAAGGCCGCGCTCGACCTGCTCGATCGCAACCGCCCGCTCTACGAGCGCTGGCAACGTGCGCTGCGCAACAACGAAATGGCGACGATGATCAACCTGCCGGTCGCGCCGGACACCGCGCCGTTCACGCTCGTCGTCGATATGCCGCGAGGAAGGCGCGCACGGCCATCCCGACGACGTGCTCGATTCGCTCTGGCGCCGGCGGGCCTCCGAAATTGAAGATCAAGGGCTTGAACATCGTCGACTGAAACGAATCCAGGAGCTGAGCGGCCGCCACTTCGCAATCGCTGATTTCCAGCGTCCCGGCGTCGACCAGCGCTTTCAGAAACGCCGCCAGCTTGGCGATGCCGATCGCCGGCCCTTGTTCGTAGAATTTGCGGCCGATACCTGACATGCGATCCGCGATCGCCATCACGATACGCAGCGCCGACGCCTTTTCCGGACGGCAAAGGAAGTTCACATAGGCGATGCCGCACTTCGTGAGCGTGGTCTCGAGGTCCGGATCATGCGGATCGAGCGCGAACACCCGCTCGGCCTGCACGCCGCACTCCTGGTCGACGATGGCCTCGAACAGCTCTTCCTTGTTCTTGAAGTAGACGTAGAGGGTGCCTTTGGACACGCCGGCGGCGCGGGCGATCTCGCCCATGCTGGCCGCATCGAAACCCTGCGCCAGGAACACGGCACGGGCCCCGTCGATGATCTGCCGCCGTTTGGCGCTTTCATCGTCGGCCGCGAGAGGCCGTTCCAGCTCGATTTGCGTCGTCATTGCAGCACCTGAATCGGCGTCCCGCCGATTCCCCTCAGAATCCGCCCCAGTCCCTATATGGGCCGAATTCGACTTTTTGGCAATGACCGAACCGTTCGGTCAATATTGACAAGCGGGACTAGAGGGGATAGGTCATTGACCGAACGGTTCGGTCAAGGATTACCCCCATGAGTGCCACAGCTCGCAAAGAACGCCCGACATATCGGGATACCGAAGAGGACACCGTGCTTTCGCTGCCCGGGAGCCGCTTCGGCCGCCCAGCAGGGGAGACGGACGTCGGCCGGACAACGATCGAAGCCGATCCGACACTCGCGCCGGCGGCCCGCAAGCCGGCGGAGACCGCGGAACCGGCGCAGGACACCAAGCCTGCGGCCACCCGTCGCGGACCCCGGAAGCTCGCGATCATCGGCCTCGTCGGCGTGCTGGCGCTGGCAACGGTGGGCTATGTCGGCGGGCGCTGGTGGACGGTCGGTCGTTTCATGGTCACCACCGATGACGCTTATGTGCGGGCGAACAACACGACCTTGGCCGCCAAGATCTCCGGCTATGTCGCGAGCCTCAATGTCGCCGACAACAGCTTTGTGCATGCGGGCGACGTGATCGCCACCATCGACGACGGCGACTATCAGCTCGCCGTCGATGCGGCGACGCAGAAAGCGCTGACCCAGCAGGCGACGGTCGATCGCATTGGCCGCCAGATCGAGGCGCAGGCCGCGACCGTCGATCAGACCAAGGCGCAGCTCGTCTCCGCGCAGGCGGGTGCAACGCGGGCGCAGCTCGAGCTCGAACGCCAGCAGGCGCTCTCGGGCAAGGAATTCGCCAGCAAGCAGACGCTGGAGACCGCGCAAGCCAATCGCGACCAGTCCGTCGCCGCTGTGCAAAGCGCGCAGGCCGCGCTCGATGCGGCCAAGGCAAACGTCGACGTGCTCAAGGCGCAGCAGCAGGAAGCGCTGCGCACGCTCGCGGAGCTGCGCACCGCGCAGGCCAAGGCGGAGCGCGACCTTTCTTTCGCTGTGATCCGTGCGCCGGTCGACGGCGTCATCGGCAACCGCGCCGTGCAGCCGGGCGACTATGTGCAGACCGGGCAGCGGCTCGCCAGCCTGGTGCCGCTCGACGACGTCTATATCGATGCGAATTTCAAGGAGACGCAGCTCGCGCGGCTGCAACCCGGCCAGCCGGTCGACGTCAGCGTTGACGCGCTGCCCGACCGCACTGTCGAGGGCACCGTGGCGAGCGTGGCGCCGGCCTCCGGCTCGGTGTTCTCGCTGCTGCCGCCGGACAATGCCACCGGCAATTTCACCAAGATCGTGCAGCGGCTTGCCGTGCGCGTGAAGCTCCCCGCCGACGTGACCGCGCAGCGTCTGCTGCGGCCTGGCATGTCGGTGGTGGTCAGCATCAACACCAAGCCGCATGCCGCGCATCCGACCTCGGTCGCTGCAGTAGATTCCAAGTAGTCCTGGTGGCGGAGCAATCGTCATGACGACCGCCACCACCACCGCCGACGCGCTTGCGGTCCCCGCCCAATCCCCGATGGGTGGTGCCGGAAGCGCGGTCGATCGCATCGACGGCAAGCGCCTCGCTGCGTTCCTGGCGATGGTGTTCGGAATGTTCATGGCGATCCTCGACATCCAGATCGTCTCTGCGTCGCTGTCCGAGATCCAGGCGGGCCTCGCCGCCTCGAGCGACGAGATCTCCTGGGTGCAGACCGCTTATCTCGTCGCCGAAGTGGTCGCGATTCCGCTTTCCGGCTTTCTCTCGCGCGCGCTGGGCACGCGTGCGTTGTTCGCCATCTCCGCCGCCGGCTTCACCTTCGCGAGCTTCATGTGCGGCATGACGTCATCGATCGACCAGATGATCTTCTGGCGCGCCATCCAAGGCTTCATCGGCGGTGGCATGATCCCGACCGTGTTTGCCTCGTCGTTCCTGATATTCCCGCCGTCGAAGCAGCCCGTCATCACGCCGCTCATCGGCCTTGTCGCCACGCTCGCCCCGACCATCGGGCCGACGGTCGGTGGCTATCTTACCGACGCGATGTCCTGGCACTGGCTGTTCTTCGTTAACGTCATCCCCGGCATCGCCGTCACCATTGCCGTGCTTCTGCTCGTCGATTTCGACAGGCCAAATTACGCGCTGTTCGAGCATTTCGACTGGTGGGGCCTTCTCTCCATGGCCGGCTTCCTCGGCGCGCTGGAATACGTGCTGGAAGAGGGGCCGAAGAACGATTGGCTCGATGACTCGACCATCACGCTCTTCGCCACCATTTCGGCCTTGTCGGCAGCAGCGTTCTTCGTCCGCGTGTTGACGGCGCGCGCGCCGATTGTCGATCTATCATCCTTCGGTAATCGCAATTTCGCGCTCGGCAGCCTGTTCTCCTTCGTGCTCGGCATCGGGCTCTACGGGCTCACCTATCTCTATCCGGTCTATCTGGCGCAGATTCGCGGCTACGACGCCTTGATGATCGGCGAGACCATGTTCGTCTCGGGCCTCGCGATGTTTTCTACCGCGCCGATTGCTGGCCGCCTGGTGACCAAGGTCGATCCGCGTTTCATGCTGATGGCGGGCTTCCTGTTCTTCGCCGCCGGCACCTTCTGGATGGTCTGGATCACCAAAGACTGGGACTTCTGGGAGCTGTTCTGGCCGCAAATCTTCCGCGGCGTTGGATTGATGCTGGCGATCATCCCGATCACCAACACCGCGCTCGGCACATTGCCGCCGGAGAGGATCAAAAACGCCTCCGGACTGTTCAACCTCACCCGCAATCTCGGCGGTGCGGTCGGCCTTGCGCTGCTCAACACCGTGCTCAACGACCGCACCGACCTGCACATCAGCCGCCTGCATGAGGCGGTGACCTTCGCGAACGGCGCGGCCAACGAGACGCTGGCGACGCTGGCAAACCGCTTCGCCGGCGCCGGCGAAGCGCAGGCGATGGCGCTCAAGCAACTCACCATGATGGTGCATCAGCAGGCGGTGGTGATGGCCTTTGCCGACGTCTTCGCCCTGCTCACGGTGCTGTTCGTCGTGCTTGCCGGCCTCGGCATCGTGATGAAACGTCCGGCGCCGCCGAGTGCCGCCGGCGGCGGCGGGCACTGACGCTCAGTCGGCCTTGCCGTAGCCGCCGGCGGTCGGCGTCTGGATGATGATTGCCTCGTCGGCGTCGATCATGGTGGCGTCGCAACCCTGCAGTCGCTCCATGCGGCCATCCTTGCGGCGTACCCAGTTCTCGCCGATCTGACCGTGCTCGCCGCCAGCGAGCCCGAAGGGCGGCACGCGGCGGTGGCCGGAGAGAACCGTGCATTCCATCCTTTCGAGAAAGCGGATGGTGCGGCGAATGCCGTCGCCGGCATGCCACTTGCCGCGCCCGCCGGAGTCCTTGCGGATATGGAAGTCCTCGAGCACCACCGGATAGCGGAACTCGAGCACTTCCGGATCGGTGAGCCGCGTGTTGGTCATGTGCGTGTGCACGGCATCGGTGCCATTGAAACCTGGCCCCGCGGGAGAGCCCGAGCAGATCGTCTCGTAGTATTGGTACTTGGCGTTGCCGAAGTTGAGATTGTTCATAGTGCCCTGTGCCGCCGCGAGGGCGCCGAGCGCCCCGAACAGGCAATTGGTCACCGCCTGCGACACCTCGACATTGCCTGCGACAACGGCGGCCGGATATTCCGGCGTGAGCATCGAGCGCGGCGGCACCACGATGTTGATCGGTCGCAAACAGCCGGCATTCATCGGGATGTCGTCGTCGACCATGACGCGGAACACGTAGAGCACCGCCGCCCGCGTCACCGGCTCCGGCGCGTTGAAGTTCGTCGGCTGCTGCGGGGACGTCCCGGTGAAATCGACTGTCGCCTCGCGCTTCTTCTTGTCGACCGTGATCTTCACCTTGATCACCGTGCCCTGATCCAGCTCGTAGGAAAATTCGCTGTCGTGGATGCGGTCGATGACCCGGCGCACGCTCTCCGCCGCGTTGTCCTGCACGTGCTGCATATAGGCCTGCACGACGGGCAGCGTGAATTGCGCCACCATCTTGCGCAGCTCCTGCACGCCCTTCTCGTTGGCGGCGATCTGCGCCTTCATATCGTTGATGTTCTGGATGGGATTGCGCGCCGGATATCGGGCGCCGGTGAGCGCGTCCATCAGCGCTTGCTCGCGGAAGCGCCCGCGGTCGACTGTTTTGAAATTGTCGAGATAGACGCCTTCCTCCTCGATAGTGGTCGCGTTCGGCGACATCGAGCCGGGCGAGATGCCGCCGACATCGGCATGGTGTCCGCGCGAGGCGACCCAGAACAGGATGTCGCGGCCGGCATCGTCGAACACCGGTGTGCAGACGGTGATATCGGGCAGATGCGTGCCGCCGTTATACGGCGCGTTGATGGTGAACACGTCACCAGGCGCGATCCCGCCTTTGTTCTCGCGGATGACGGTCTCGACGGCGCGATCCATAGAGCCGAGATGCACTGGCATATGCGGCGCATTGGCGACCAGCGTGCCGTCATGCGCGAACACCGCGCAGGAGAAGTCGAGCCGCTCCTTGATGTTCACCGAATAGGCCGTGTTCTGCAGGGCGACGCCCATCTGCTCGGCAATCGACATGAAAAGGTTGTTGAATACTTCGAGCATGATCGGGTCGGCCTGTGTGCCGATGGCGTGTTCGCGCTTCTTGGCGACGACGCGTGACAGCACCAGGTGATTCTTGGCGGTGAGTTCGGCCTGCCAGCCGTCCTCGACGACGATGGTCTGATGCGGCTCCATGACGATGGCGGGCCCGGGTATCTTGTGTCCGGGCGCGAGCTGGTCGCGCGTGAACACGCGCGCATCGTGCCAGCTGCCGGCGGAGTAGAAGCGCGTCATGCGTGCAGGCGAGGGCAGCGAAGCGTGGGTGAGCGTGGCGCTTGGCTCGGCGAATTTCACGCCGCCGCCGACCGCCTCGACGGAAACGGCCTCGACCACCAGCTCCTTGTCCTCGTCGACGAAGCCGAACTGCGCTTTGTGCGCCGCCTCGAAAGACTGCTTCATCTGTGCGAGTGTGCCGGCCGGAACGACCAGCGCGGTGTCAGTCCCGGCATAACGGATGTGCGCACGCACATGCACACTGACCGCGTCGGCAGCGACACCCTGGCCGACGACCTCGGCCTTCACGTCCTTGCCGAGCCGGCCGCCGACATCGCCGATGGCGGCAAGCGCCGCGTCGCCAAACGAAAGCTCGATGGCCTGCTGCCGCGTGGCGCGAATATCAGCGAGCCCCATGCCATAGGCGGAGAGCAGCGAGGAGAACGGATGGATCAGCACCTTGGTCATGCCCAGCGCGTCGGCGACCAGGCATGCATGTTGGCCACCGGCACCGCCGAAGCAGTTGAGGGCATAGCGCGTGACATCGTAACCGCGCTGCACGGAGATTTTCTTGATCGCGTTCGCCATGTTCTCGACGGCGATCTTGATGAAACCGTCGGCGATCTCCTCCGGTGACTTGCCGCCGATCTGCTTGGCGAGATTCGCAAAGGCCGCGCGCACGGTCTCAGCGTCGAGCGGCAGGTCCTGTTGCGGCCCAAAGATCTTCGGAAAGAAATCCGGGATCAGCTTGCCGACCATCACATTGGCGTCGGTAACCGCGAGCGGGCCGCCGCGGCGATAACATGCCGGACCCGGATTAGCGCCGGCGGAATCCGGGCCGACGCGAAAACGCGCGCCGTCGTAATGCAGGATCGAGCCGCCACCCGCGGCGACCGTGTGGATAAGCATCATCGGTGCGCGCATGCGCACGCCGGCAACCTCTGTCTCGAAGGCGCGCTCATACTCACCGTCGAAATGCGACACGTCGGTCGAGGTACCACCCATGTCGAAACCGATGAGTCGCTCAAAGCCGGCTTCGCGTCCGGTCTGCGCCATGCTGACCACACCGCCGGCGGGACCGGAAAGGATCGCGTCCTTGCCCTGGAACAGTTCGGCGGCGGTCAACCCGCCCGACGACATCATGAACATCACCCGCGCGCCGGAGTTTTTGGCGTCGAGCGCGCGATCGACCTGCGCCATATAGCGCCGCAGGATCGGCGACAGATAAGCGTCGACCACGGTGGTGTCGCCGCGGCCGACGAGCTTGATCAGCGGCGAAGTTTCGTGGCTGACCGAAACCTGTGGAAATCCCAATTCCCGCGCCAGTGCAGCGACGCGGCGTTCGTGCTCGGAATGGCGGTAGGCATGCACAAAAGCAATGGCTACGGCCTTGATGCCGTCGTGTTGCGCGGCGGTGAGCGCTTCATGGACCGCGGCGAGGTTCAGCTCGCGCTCGACAGTGCCGTCGGCGCGCACGCGTTCCTCCACCTCAACCACGCGCTCATAAAGCATGTCCGGCTTGATGATCTGCTTGGCGAAGATTTTCGGCCGCGCCTGATAGCCGATCTTCAGTGCGTCGCGGAACCCTTTGGTGATGAGCAGGAGCGTGCGCTCGCCCTTGCGCTCGAGCAGCGCATTGGTGGCAACGGTGGTGCCCATCTTCACGGCGCCGACCGAGCCTGGCGGGATCGGTTCACCCTTTTTCAGACCGAGCAGGTCGCGGATGCCCTGAACCGCCGCGTCGGCATAGGCCTCGGGATTTTCCGACAGAAGCTTGTGGGCGATGAGCGAGCCATCGGGCTTGCGTCCGACGACGTCGGTGAACGTGCCGCCGCGATCGATCCAGAAATCCCAGGAGGTGTGCGTGCTCATGTGGGCGCAGAGTTAGAGAGGACGGGCGCTCGGAAGCAAGCCCCAATTTGCGACATCACGTCCAATCGTCAATTGAAATAGGTTTTGATAAGAAAAACTTATCTCGGCTTCTTGCCGCCCTGGGCCACCTGCGCGGCGATCTCGGCGACCTTCTGCGCTGCGAAGCTGTCCGGCGTCGCCGGCCAGCCGACGACGAAGTTCAGGCTGGGCAGCTCGACATTGCTCTTCAGCGGCCGCAGGCGGCCATCGGAGACGACATTGCTCAGGATCGCCGGCGGGATCAGCGCCACGCCGATGCCATCGAGCGCCATGCGGACCACGGTGGCGAGCGAGGCGCTCGCGTGGATCGTCGGCCGCAGACCGGCGCGGGCGAACAACTCGCGCACGATCATGTAGGGCTGGGTGTTGCGCGAAAAAGTGACGATCGGGCGCTCGGCGATCTCGGCAAGCGTCGGCGGCTTCTTACCGAACTCGATCGTCTTGCCGGCGACGAAGGCGAGGGGAAACGAGCACAGCGGGCGAGTGTGCACGTTCGGGTCGCTGATCGGTCCGAGCAGGAAAGCGAGATTGATATCCTTGGCGATCAAGCGGTCGCGAAGATTGGGCGAGATGTCGACCTCGATCTCCAGCTCGAGATTGGGATAGGCAGTGTTCACGCGCTCGACCAGCCGCGGCAGCCACGTGTGCACGATGGTTTCGGCGACGCCGAGCCGCACCAGCCCGCGCATGGTGGTGCGATCACCGATCGCCTCGATCATCTCCGCCCGCAGGCGGATGAGTCGCTCGGCATGGATCAACAGCTCACGGCCTTTCTCGGTTGGCGCCACCACCCGGCGATCGCGCTCGATGAGGCGGACGCGCAGCGCGTCCTCGAGCTGCGCGATGCGCATGGAGACGGCGGGCTGCGTGGTGTTGAGCTTGTCCGCGGCGCCGCGGAAGCTGCGCAGATTGGCGACCCATATGAAGGTCTCCAGGGCCTTGAAGTCGATCATCACCGTTTCCTCCTCATAAGGAAAGCTTATCAAACTCAATCGAGAAACACGATTGGACGAAATGACCCCGTAATGGTGCGCTTGCGTTAGTCGGATGGGAGATGCGCATGCGCCAAGGCAATGCTGTCGCGGTTGAGCATGAGGTTCCAGCAACCGGACTGGCGGCGCGCCGTCTCTGCCGCTCCGGCACCTTCGATGGCCCGACGTCGGGGCTGGCGCCGGGCTATGTTCAAGGCAACCTCGCCATCCTGCCACGTGATTGGGCGGACGAGTTCCTGCGGTTCTGCCAGGCCAATCCGAAGCCTTGTCCGCTGCTCGGCGTCTCCGATGCCGGCAATCCGCACATCGCAGCGCTCGGCACCGATCTCGACATCCGCACCGACATCTCGCGCTACCGCCTGTGGCGCGACGGTGAGCTCGTCGACGAGCCGCGCGACCTCAAGACGCTGTGGCGTGACGATCTCGTCGCCTTCGTCATCGGCTGCTCATTTTCATTTGAGGAGCCGCTGCTGCAAGCCGAAGTGCCGGTGCGTCACATCGCGCTCGGCTGCAATGTTTCGATGTATCGCACCACGGTGCCGACGACGGCGGCCGGGCGTTTTCATGGACCGCTGGTCGTGTCGATGCGGCCGCTCAAGCCGGCCGATGCCATTCGCGCCATCCAGATCACGACGCGGTTGCCGGCGGTGCATGGCGCGCCGGTGCATATCGGCTTTCCCGAGGCGATCGGCATCAAGGACATCGCCAAGCCGGACTACGGTGACGCGGTCCCGGTCGAGGCCGACGAATTGCCGGTGTTCTGGGCCTGCGGGGTGACGCCGCAGGCGGCGATCGCGGCCGCGAAGCCGCCCTTCGCGATCACGCATTCGCCCGGTCGCATGCTGGTCACGGATCTGAAGAACACGCAGCTCGCGCTGTTCTGAACGTCACGCCGACTCACGAATGTTTTCAAACGACGGCGCGGGGGTGCGCCGCGAGAGGGGAGACGACAATGTCGATGCAGGTTGCCGCGGACGCACATCATCCGACCGAATGGTATTCGCAGCTCAAGCCACGCGAGAAGGGCGCATTCTGGGCGTGCACCGGGGGCTGGATCCTCGACGCCATGGACGTGCAGATTTACAGCTTCGCCATTCCCTCGATCATCGCCGCGTTCGCGCTCAGCAATGCCGACGCTGGCCTGATCGGCACCTCGACCTTGCTCGCATCGGCGTTTGGCGGCTGGTTCGCCGGCGCCATCTCTGACCGCGTTGGCCGTGTGCGCACCCTGCAGATCACCATTGCCTGGTTCGCGGTGTTCACCTTCCTTTGCGGCTTCGCGCAGAATTTCTATCAGCTCCTGTTCTTCCGCGGCATGATGGGCTTTGGCTTCGGCGGTGAATGGGCCGCCGCGGCGGTGCTGATCGGCGAAGCCATCCGTCCCGAACATCGCGGCAAGGCGGTCGGCGCCATGCAGAGCGGCTGGGCGATCGGCTGGGGCATTGCCGCGCTGATGGCGACGTTGTTCTTCAGCATCTTCCCGGCGGACACCGCCTGGCGCGCGCTGTTCTGGGTCGGCATCGCGCCGGCAGTGCTGGTGCTCTTCGTGCGTCGCATGGTCGATGAACCGCCGGTCTTCGCGCAGACGCAGAAAAATCTCGACGCCGCCGGCAGGACGACGAATTTCCTCGAGATCTTCTCGCCGCCCATCATCAAGACGACGATCCTCACCTGTCTGCTCAGCATCGGCGCGCAGGGCGGCTACTACGCCATCACCACGTGGCTGCCGACCTTCCTGCGCACCGAACGCAAGCTCACGGTGCTCGGTACCGGCGGCTATCTCGCCGTGATCATCGTCGGCTCCTTTGTCGGTTATCTGATCAGCGTCTGGCTCAACGACCGTATCGGCCGCCGTGCCAATTTCATTCTCTACGCGGTGTGCTCGATCGCAACGGTGCTCGTCTACACGCAGATTCCTGTCGACAACACGACCATGCTCTATCTCGGTTTCCCGCTCGGCTTCTTCGCCTCCGGCATCTTCTCCGGCATGGGGCCGATCCTCACCGAGTTGTTCCCGACGCGCGTGCGCGGCTCCGGACAGGGCTTCGCCTACAATTTCGGCCGCGGCATTGCCGCGCTCAATCCTATGTTCGTCGGCATGCTCAGCGCGCATCTGCCGCTCGGGCAGTCGATCGGGGTGTTCGCGCTCATCGCCTATGGCATTCTCATCACCGCGGCGCTGCTGTTGCCGGAGACCAAGGGCCGGGTGCTCACGTCGGAAGTGGCGTGACGCGCCAGGGTTTGAGAAATTCTAATGGTCAAGTCGATCGCGACGACGCTCGCCGCCGCTCTGGTGCTGCTGCCGTGCGCAGCTACGCAGGCGCAGACCACCTGGCACGTGCCCACCAACTATGCCGAGAGCGCGTTTCATACGCGCAACCTCGTGCAATTCGCCAAGGATGTCGAAGCCGCGACTGGTGGCTCTTTGCAGCTCGTGATTCATCCCGGTGGCAAAATGGTCAAGCACGCCGACATTGCGCCGGCGGTGCGTGACGGACGGGTTCCGGCCGGTGAGATCCTGATTTCGATCCTCGCCAAGGAGGCACCGGTCTATGGTCTCGACTCGGTTCCGTTTCTTGCCACTGGATATGATGACGCGCGCAAGCTCTATGCCGTGCAGCGACCTTTCCTCGAGCGACAGCTCGCCAAAGAAGGGCTCATGCTGCTGTTCTCGGTGCCGTGGCCGCCGCAAGGCATTTACGCCAAACGCGAGATCAGCTCTTTGGACGATCTCAAAGGCCTGAGGTTCCGCTCGTACAATCCGATGACGCGCCGCATTGCCGAGCTTGCGGGCGCCATTCCGACGCAAATCGAGATACCGGATCTTCCCGCTGCTTTCAAAACCGGCTTGATCGACGTCATGATCACCTCCGCGTCGAGTGGCGTGCAGTCGAAGGCTGAGGATTATCTCACGCACTACATCGACACGCAGGCGTGGCTGCCGCGCAATATGGTGTTTGCCAACGCTGCCGCTTTCGCCAAGCTCTCACCGGCCGAGCAGCAGGCAGTTCGCGATGCTGCGAAAGCGGCGGAAGCGCGCGGCTGGGCTTTGTCGATCGAGGAAATGACAGTCAAAACGCAGGCGTTGAAGGACGCAGGGATTAAGGTGCTGCCCGCGACGCCGCAGCTTCGCGCCGGCCTGGCGAAAATTGGCGAAACCATCGCCGCTGAATGGGCGGTCTCTGCTGGGGCCGACGGTCAGGCGATGCTTGCGGCCTACGGCAGGTGAGCGCTTATCCACGCGTCACCCGCATGCGTTGTCCGATGAGGACGACGCCGACAACCGCGGCGGCGAACAGCACGATCTCGGGGTCGAGCCGCTCGCCGTTCACCGGCACCGACAGTGCTACGATGACGAAAGGCTGCAGCAGCAATACTTGGCCGATGCGCGCGACGCCGCTCATCGCCATCGCGGCGTTGTAGACGAAGAACGCCGAGTATTGCGAGATGAAGCTCACATAAGCGAGACCGGCGAATGCCGGCCACGGCACCTGCGCGAGATTGGCAGGCCATGTCGCCCAGGTGGCGAGCGCCGCCAGCGGCAGGAACATGACCACCGACCAGGAGATCACCTCCCAGCCCGGCATCCTGGTGCTGAGCCGGCCGGAGAATGTGTAACCGAGCGCGCCGGAGATGACGCTGCCGATCAGGTAGAGATCGCCAAGGCCGATGCCGCGCATCCCGCCGTGGCGCAGGATGAAGATCAGGACCAACATCCCGCCTGCCGCGCTCGCCAGCCAGAAACCAGGGCTCGGCCGCTCATGCGCGAATAACGCGGCGGCCGCGACGGTGGCGAGCGGCATGACGCCGAGCACGACGCCGCCATGCGAGGCCGGCACGCTCATCATCGCCAGCGCGGTGAACAGCGGAAACAACAGGATCGTGCAGGAGCCGGCGAGAAACACTTCAACTGCAATCGCACGCGAGGGCAGCGGACGGCGTAACAGCATCAGGACGAGAAGGCCCGTGCATCCTGCGACTGCAGCGCGCGCTGAGGTGAGAAACAGAGGGTTGATCGTTGCGACGGCCAATCGCGTCGCCGGCAGCGTTCCGGCAAACAGGCACACGCCGGCGAAACCGAGCAGCAGTCCGAATTTTTCGCGACGGGTGGTCATGACGGGAATCAGTGATCAGACGTCAGTAATCAGAATTCGGCTTTGTGTCTCTTTCTGATTCCTGATTGCTGATATCTGCTCCCTGAATTGGCGGGGGCCCGGCGGGTGTTTCCGCCGAGCCCCCTGATCAAGCATCAGCCGGCCTGTAAGCCGGGTTCTGTAGGGCATGACGCTTGCGCGTCATGCGTGACGGCCATTCCTCTCGAATGCCGGTTGCCCGGCATCTCCAGCAACCTACCCGAATGGCTGGTCCGGACGAACCTGGAGCCTTTCGGCTCCGCGCCATTCCTATTCGGTCTTGCTCCCGGTGGGGTTTGCCGTGCCGTTTCCGTTGCCGGAAACGCGGTGCGCTCTTACCGCACCGTTTCACCCTTGCTCCGTCGATACGCAACGTGGCGGAGCGGTTTGCTTCTCTGTGGCACTATCCCTGGGGTTGCCCCCGCCGGACGTTATCCGGCACCGTTCGTCCATGGAGCCCGGACTTTCCTCTCCGGCGACCTTTCGGTCCTTGCCGGAGCGGCCGTCCAGCCGACTGACGCGCCGGATGTGGGACAAAAGCTTCGGAGCGTCAAGCGCTCGCGCGTCGCTTGCTTAAGCCGGGCGAGCGGGCTTCGAGCTCACCAGCGCGTTGAGCGTCGCAATCGTCGATGTATCGGCGATACCGTCGACGCGTTCCGGGCGGAAATGCCGCTGAAAGGCGACCACCACTTCGCGCGTCGTTTCATCGAAAATCCCGGTCTCCGGCACGCTATAGCCATAGCTCGCCAGCACCTTCTGCAAATTGCGCACATGCTCGCCGATGTCGCCCGGCGCCAACCGCGGTCCTTCGATGATCGGCGCTGGCGGCACCCAGTGGCCGACGCCGGATTCGTAAAGAAGCTTCCACGGGAATTTCTCACCAGGGTCCTGTTTGCGTGCTGGTGCAACGTCGGAATGCGCGAGCACGTGATCGGGACTGATCTGTCGGCGGCGCGTGAGAATGCCGCGGCATAGTGCGATCACCGCCGCGATCTGCCGGCGCGGAAATTCCGGATAGCCGAAATCGTGTCCCGGATTGCAGATCTCGATACCGATCGAGCGAGAATTATTGTCGACTGCGCCTTCCCAGGAGGAGACGCCGGCATGCCAGGCGCGGCGCGCTTCCTGCACGAGCTGCAGGATGCGGCCGTCGTCGAAAACGACGTAGTGGCAGGACACGCGCGCCTGTGTCGAGCACAGGCGTTCGACCGCCGCATTGTCGTCCTGCATGCCCGTATAGTGCAGAACTATCATGTCGGGTGGCAGACCATCCTTGCGTTCGTCGTGATTAGGGGAGGGGACGACCTCGGCGACGAGAGACGAATCCGGTGGAAACAGCGACATGCCGGCGACCTTAGTCGATTTCATCGAGAGATCGAGAGGGCGCACGGAATACTGGGCTCCTGTCGTGCGCATAGCGCGCTACTCAAAACGCGTGCGACCCGGCTGTTTTTCAGCCGGGCCGCACGGTCGCTAAACTCACAAAACGCGACGCAACTTACGCACCACACTTCCCCCGAATATTCACGAGCAGTGGTATCGCTACCGGCCCGTCGACGGGGCACCGCCCGGTCGTGCCATGCCACCACCGCCCATGCCGCCACCAGGACCGCCAGTGCCTGTCGTCGCGGGTCGCGGCGGCTGATAGCGCTCGAAGTTCTGCGCTTCCTTGAGCTGATCCTTGGTCGTCGCGACCTTCAGCTTGTCGGACGAGCCCTGGGTGCCTTTGATGACCTGGAAGGCGCTTGGCGCCATCGCGACCTCTTTCGCGCCCACGCCGAGGAAGCCGCCGACCGCGACGACATAGGCTTCGATCTTGCCGTCCTTGTCGAACAAGATGTCGGAGATGGTGCCGATCTTCTGATCGTCACTGCCGACAACATCCGTTCCCTTGAACTTGGTCGCGACGAATTGGTCCGGCTTCTGCGACGCGATGAAGTTCCCCGCTCCCGCGCTGCTCGACGATGTCGTTGCCGGCTTAGGCGATGCAGCCGGCGACGTGCTGCTGGATCCCGACGGCGTTTGCGCCAGGGCAGCCACCACCATCAGGCTGCTCAAGGCGGTGCCGATCATCAGTTTCTTCATCGATGCCTCCTTGGATTGCGAAGAATTTGATCGGGGGAGACCGCTAGGTCTCCCGGCTGGGAGGCAACTCACGATCCGTGGCGCCGTTCCGGTTTTTTCTTGTTCGCAATGCGCGGAGGTCGCGAGCATCCCTCTGAAAAGTCCGCCGGAAATGCCGTTGGGCAACGATTCCTTAAGCCTAACCGGCGTCAATGATTGTCCAAGCGCGAAGCAGGCGACGGTGCCGGTCGGCGGGGGCATCGGCGGCCGTATTCCATTGACGCCCATATAGTCCCATGTTATCCCATAAAACCCCAGAAAGGGCCGCTGATCTGGATCTTTCCGGTCCAGCGCGTCTCTGGGGTACCCGTGTGGTGGGCGTCCGGTCGGCGTGGTGTGCGGGACATGAACCGCTTCGTGTCGAATTACACGCTGCGGCTCGACGCCAAGGGACGCGTCTCCATCCCGGCTCCTTTCCGATCGGTGCTCGGCCGCGACGGGTTCGACGGCCTCTATTGTTATCCGGCTCTCGATCGTCCGGCGATCGATGCCGGGGGGAATGCGCTGATGGCGGAGATCGAGGCGTTGATCGCGCGCTTTGCACCTTACTCGGAAGAGCGAGAACAGTTCGCCGCCGCGCTCTACGGCACCAGCGAGACCTTGAAGATCGACGGCGAGGGCCGTGTCACCTTGAGCGAGCCCTTGAAGCAGCATGCCGGGATCACGGACGCGGTCGCGTTTGTTGGTCTTGGTCACAAGTTTCAGATCTGGGAACCGGGCCGATTTCGTGCGGAGCTCGCGGAGGCCACCCACAAGGTGCGCGCGCTCCGGCAACAGCTTGGATCCCAGGGAGCGGCGCCGAAAGCGCACGGAGCACGGGAATGACAGAGGGCGGCGGCAGCGGGCAACCGGCTGTCGCTGGCGGACCTGCCCCACACATTCCCGTGCTCGGCGCTCCCGTCGCCGAGTTCCTCAATCTTCATGACGATGGCATCTACGTCGACGCCACCTTCGGCGCCGGCGGCTACACGCGTGCGATGCTCGCCCGCGCGGCCTGCCGGGTCATCGGTATTGACCGCGATCAGAGCGCCATCGCGCGCGGCTTCGATCTGGTCGAGGCATCCGCCGGACGCCTGACACTCATCGAGGATCGCTTCTCCAATCTCGAGACGGTCGCGCACAGCTGCGGCGTCGACGCAATCGACGGCATCGTTTTCGATCTCGGCGTCTCCTCGATGCAGCTTGATCAGCCGGAACGGGGATTCTCTTTCCGCTTCGACGGTCCGCTCGACATGCGCATGGACAAAGCGGGGCCGAGCGCCGCCGATCTTGTCGCCCAAGTATCGGAACGCGATCTCGCTTCGATCATCGCCATGCTCGGCGAAGAGCGGCACGCCCGCGCGGTCGCTCGCGCCATCGTGCGCACGCGCAGCGAAGCTCCAATCCGCTCAACGCGCGCACTTGCCGACATTGTTGCGCGCGTGGTGCGCAGCAAGCCCGGTGACATCCATCCGGCGACACGCACGTTCCAGGCGCTGCGGATTTTCATCAATGACGAGCTCGGCGAGATCGCTGCGGCGCTTGGTGCCGCCGAACGCCTGCTCAAGTCCAATGGCCGGCTCGTCGTCGTCTCATTCCATTCGCTCGAAGATCGCATCGTCAAAACCTTTCTCAACGAGCGCAGCCGCGTCGGCGGCGGATCGCGGCATCGTCCGGAGGTCGTGCGCCCGCAGCCGAGCTTCAGCGTGCTCACCAAGCGTCCTATCGTTGCCGACGCCGACGAGATCGCCTGCAATCCGCGCGCGCGTTCTGCCAAGCTACGGGCCGCGCAGCGGACCGATGCTGCCCCCCAGGCCGGGGCCATGGACGATCTCCTGCCGCGGCTGCCGTCGCTCGGCGATGTCATGAGAGGGCGCTGAGCATGCGTCTCCTCAACATCGTAGTCATCGCTGCCTTGGTCGTTGCCGCGGTGTGGGTCTACAAGATCAAATTCGACTCGACATTGCAGGTCGAACGCGTCGCTAAGTTGCGTGGCGAAATCCGCCGCGAACGTGATGCCATTGCCACGCTGCGCGCCGAATGGAGCCGACTCGATACGCCGGGCCGCGTCGAGGCGCTGGCCCACCGGTTTCTGCAACTGCGGCAGGTGCAGCCGCATCAGATCGATAATTTCGAGCATCTGCCGGAGCGGCCGCCGACGATCGTGCAGCCTCCGTCCGACGATCCGATCGGCGCCATGATTGATCCGGAAGACGCTGCCGCGACCGGCAGTGTCGGGCCGGCGAAGGAGCCGTGAGTCGATGCACGCGCCCGTCGCCCAACCGTTGAAGGGATCGCGCTGGCAACGGCTGATAACGTCGTTGTTGTATGGCGCAGACGTCGATCGCAACGTCAAGGCCAAGGCGCGGCTCGGTCTCGCCATCCTCGGCTTCGTGGTCATCTATGGCGTCATCGCCGCGCGCCTGGTGATGTTTGCCTCGGTGTCCGACGGTCATGGCGCACGCCGCAGCGTGACGCAGGACGCCGTCGCCACTGCACGGCCCGACATTCTCGACCGTAACGGCGAAATTCTTGCCACCGACATCAAGGCGCCATCGCTGTTCGCCGAGCCGCGCAAGCTCATCGACGTCGATGAAGCGGTTGAACTCCTCACCGCGGTGCTCCCCGACCTCGACGCCACGGAGCTGCGCGAGCGGCTGTCGTCGAAGCGCGGCTTCGTCTGGCTCAAGCGCGAGATTTCACCCGAACAGCAGCGCGAGATCCATCGGCTCGGCATTCCCGGTATCGGCTTCCTCACCGAGAACAAGCGCACCTACCCCAACGGCCCCGTGGTTTCGCATGTGATCGGGCATGTGAACATCGACAATCAGGGTATTGCCGGTATCGAGAAGTGGCTCGACGGCTCCGGGCTTGCCGCTCTGCACATGGCCGGGCTCGCCAGCGACCGGCTGCAGAAGCCGGTCGAGCTGGCGCTCGATCTGCGCGTGCAGTACGCGCTGCGCACTGAGCTGGCCGCTTCGCTCGCGAAATTCAAAGCCAAGGCAGCGGCCGGCATCGTCACCGACGTCAACACCGGCGAGGTCATCGCCATGGCGTCGGAGCCGGACTACGACCCGAACAATCCGCGCGAGGCCAACGACCCGTCCCGCATCAACCGCCTGACCACCGGCGTCTATGAGATGGGGTCGACCTTCAAGGCGCTGACGCTGGCCATGGCGCTGGATTCGGGCAAGGTCACGCTCGCGTCCACTTTCGACGCACGCATGCCGCTGCGTTACGGCAAGTTCAGCATCAACGACTATCACGCGCAGAAACGCGTGCTCAGCGTGCCGGAAATCTTCACTTATTCGTCGAACATCGGGGCCGCGCGCATCGCGCTGTCGCTCGGTGTCGAGTATCACAAGTGGTTCTTGAGGAAGCTTGGCCAGCTCGATCGGCTGCGTACCGAGCTTCCGGAAAGCGCCGAGCCGATCGTGCCCAAGCATTGGGGCGAGCTCAACACGGTGACCATCGCCTTCGGGCATGGCCTGTCGGTCGCGCCGCTGCAAGCGGTTGCCGGCATTTCCGCCTTGGTCAATGGCGGCATGCTCATTCCGCCGACCTTCCTCAAGCGCACGCCGGAAGAAGCGGCGGTGCTGGGCAAGCGCGTCATCAAGCAGGAAACCAGCGACAAAATGCGCTATCTGATGCGGCTCAATGCCGAGGTCGGCAGCGCTCGCAAGGCCAACGTCGAAGGCTATTATGTCGGCGGCAAGACCGGAACTGCGGAAAAAGTCATCAATGGTCGTTATTCGAAGACCAGATTGTTGACGACATTTACCGCCATTTTGCCGAGCGACAATCCGCGCTATCAGGTCCTGGTCATGCTCGACGAACCGCAAGGACTGCCGGAAACGCACGGCTACGCCACTTCGGCGTGGAACGCGGGCCCGACGATCGCGAACGTGATCACGCGCATCGCTCCGCTTCTGCATCTCGAGCCGCGCTTCGATCTGCCGCCGGCGGAGCAACTGATCCTGGCCAAGGCACCATCAAGGTGAACCTGAGAGACCTCGTGGCGGAAGACGCGCTCGACGCGCGCCTCGGCGCCATCGACATCACCGGCATCACCGCCGACAGCCGTAAGGTGCGGCCCGGCTTTCTCTTCGTCGCCGTTCCCGGCACCAAGGCCGATGGTCTGCAATATATCGCGCCGGCCATCGCCGCCGGCGCGCGTGCCGTCATGGCCGAGCGCGCCGGAGCGCAGATCACCGACGACGTTGCTTTCGTCCGTGTCACCAATGCGCGCCGCGCGCTGGCGCTCGCCGCCGCGCGCTTTTATCCGCGCCAGCCGGCGACCATTGCCGCGGTGACAGGCACCAGCGGCAAGACGTCGGTCGCTGCGTTCACCCGTCAGATCTGGGCTGCGCTCGGACATGCCGCCGCGAGCCTTGGCACCATCGGCGTGGTTTTGCCGACGCGTGCGGTCTACGGCTCGTTGACCACGCCCGATCCAGTCGATCTGCATCGCACGCTCGACGAGCTTGCCGCCGAGGGCGTCACCCATCTCGCACTCGAAGCCTCCTCGCACGGTCTCGACCAGCATCGGCTCGACGGCGTGCGCGTTGCCGCGGGCGCCTTCACCAATCTGTCGCGCGATCATCTCGATTACCACCCAAGCGTCGAAGCCTATCTCGCGGCCAAGCTCCGCCTGTTCGAGGCGTTGATCGCGCCTGGGGGCATCGCCGTGGTCAATGCCGATCATGAGCATGTAGGCACCGTCGTCGCGGCTGCGCGCAAGCACGGCCTCAACATTCTCTCAATCGGCCGTAATGCCGAAGGCATTCGCCTCCTGGAAAGCCGCGTCGAGGGTTTTGCACAGCGGCTACAGATCGCGCATGCCGGCAAGACCTATGCGGTTCGCTTGCCGCTGGTCGGCAACTTCCAGATCGAGAACGCGCTCGTCGCCGCTGGCCTGGCGATCGCGACCGGCGGGGCGCCTGCCGCGGTGTTCGCGGCGCTGGAAAATCTCGAAGGCGCCAAGGGTCGACTGGAACTGGTCGGCACCGCCAATGGCGCGCCGATCTTCGTCGACTACGCGCACAAGCCGGACGCGCTGGCCAAGGCGCTGGAAGCGCTGCGGCCTTATGCGGCCGCGCGCCTGGTCGTTGTGTTCGGCGCAGGCGGCGATCGCGATGCCGGCAAGCGACCGTTGATGGGCGCGATCGCCGCTGAGAAGGCCGACCGGGTCATCATCACCGACGACAATCCGCGCAGCGAGAATCCGGCCACGATCCGAGCCGCTATCCTCAAGGCCGCGCCCGGCGCCACCGAGATCGGCGACCGCGGCGTCGCGATCCGCAAGGCCATAACTGATCTGAAAGCGGGCGACGTGCTGTTGATCGCCGGCAAAGGTCATGAAAGCGGCCAAATCATCGGCGACCGCACCGTGCCGTTCAGCGACCACGAAGCGGTTGCCGCGGCCTTGGAGGGGCGGGTCGCATGAGCGCGTTGTGGACGGTCGAGGCGATGGCTGCTGCCATGCGAGCGCAGAGGCAGGGTACGTTGCCGGCCGGCATTTCCGGCGTGTCGATCGACAGCCGCAGCCTGCAGAGTGGTGAAGCCTTCTTCGCCATCCAGGGCGACAACCGCGACGGCCACGATTTCGTCGAGACCGCACTGAAGGCCGGCTCCGGTCTGGCGGTTGTCGCCGCCGATCACCGCAATCGCTTCGCCGCCGACGCACCGCTCCTGGTCGTCGGCGATGTGCTCGAAGGATTGCGCGATCTCGGTCGTGCGGCGCGCTCGCGCTCCTCGGCGAAAGTCATCGGGGTCACCGGCTCGGTCGGCAAGACCGGGACCAAGGAGGCGTTGCGGCTCGCGCTTTCGGCGGACGGGGAGACGCACGCGTCGGTCGCTTCCTACAACAATCACTGGGGTGTGCCACTGTCGCTCGCTCGCTGTCCGCAGAGCGCGAAATTCGCGGTGTTCGAGCTGGGCATGAATCATGCCGGCGAGATCGAACCGCTGACCAGGCTCGTGCGCCCGCACGTCGCCATCATCACCACCATCGAGCCGGTGCATCTCGAATATTTCGGCTCACTCGACAAGATCGCCGATGCCAAAGCGGAGATCTTCGTCGGCATCGAACCGGGCGGCGCCGCCGTGCTCAATCGCGACAATGCGCAGTTCGCGCGGCTCGCAGATGCGGCGCGTCGCGCCGGCGTGGCGCGCATTGTTGCTTTTGGGGAACATGCCAAAGCCGATGTGCGGCTCCTGCAATGCGCACTGCAGCCGGAATCCTCGACCGTCAAGGCGCGCGTCTTCGGCGCCGACGTGGCCTACAAGCTCGGAGCACCCGGCCGCCATCTGGTGCTCAACTCGCTCGCCGTGCTCGCCGCCGCGTCGCTTGTCGGCGCCGACCTGGCCTTGGCCGCGCTCGCGCTCGGGAAGCTCAAGCCCGCTGTAGGTCGGGGCACCCGCAGCGTGCTCGATGTGCCCGGGGGCACGGCACTCGTCATCGACGAAAGCTACAACGCCAATCCGGCCTCGATGCGCGCCGCGATCGCGCTGCTCGGCCAGGCCGCGCTTGGGCCGCAGGGCCGGCGCATCGCCGTGCTTGGCGACATGCTGGAGCTCGGGGCTCAAGGCGCTGACCTGCATCGTGCGCTGGCCGAGCCGCTCGTCGCCAACGGCGTCGATCTGGTGTTCTGCTCAGGTCCGCTGATGCGCGCGCTCTGGGAGGCCCTTCCCTCGAACCGCCGGGGCGGCTATGCCGAGACGGCTGCCGAATTGGAAGCCGGCGTCCTCAGCGCCATTCGTGGCGGCGATGCTTTGATGATCAAGGGATCGTTGGGGTCGAAAATGGGGCCGATCGTAAAGGCCCTGGAAAAGAGATTCCCGCGTCACACGGCGCTCGAAAAAGCGCAGGTCCAAGGTTGAGCGATGCTGTACTGGCTGGTCGAGCTATCCGATAAAATCTCGTTCTTAAACGTCTTTCGCTACATCACCTTCCGCACCGGCGGGGCGGTGGTGACGGCGCTCGTCTTCGTCTTCCTGTTCGGCGGCCCGATCATCGATCTGCTGCGGCTCAAGCAGGGCAAGGGGCAGCCGATCCGCACCGACGGTCCGCAGTCGCATCTCGTCACTAAGATCGGAACGCCCACTATGGGCGGGCTGATGATTCTCTCCGGCCTGGTGGTGTCGACGCTGCTATGGGCCAATCCGCTCAATCCCTATGTGTGGATCGTGCTCGGCGTCACGCTCGGCTTCGGGCTGATCGGATTTTATGACGACTATCTGAAGGTCACCAAGCAGACGCATGCGGGATTTTCCGGGCGCACCCGGCTCGTGGCCGAGGCCGTGATCAGCCTTGCCGCCTGTTTCGCCATTACGCATCTCGGACGCGGCAGCATTGCCACGTCGCTTGCCTTTCCGTTCTTCAAGGAGCTGGTCGTCGATCTCGGTTGGATGTTCCTCGCCGTCGGCACCTTCGTCATCGTCGGCTCCGGCAATGCGGTAAACCTCACCGATGGTCTCGACGGCCTGGCCATCGTCCCGGTGATGATCGCCGCGGCGAGCTTCGGCCTCATCTCCTATCTCACCGGCAACGCCGTGTTCGCCGAATATCTGCAGATCCACTATGTCACCGGCACCGGGGAGCTTGCGGTGGTCTGCGGCGCGCTGATCGGCTCCGGCCTCGGCTTCCTCTGGTTCAATGCGCCGCCGGCCTCGATCTTCATGGGCGACACCGGCTCGCTGGCGCTGGGCGGTCTGCTGGGCGCCGTTGCGGTCGCCACAAAGCACGAGATCGTGCTCGCGGTGATCGGTGGGCTGTTCGTGCTCGAAGCCGTCTCGGTCATCGTGCAGGTGGTCTCCTTCAAGCTCACCGGCAAGCGCGTGTTCAAGATGGCGCCGATCCATCATCATTATGAGCAGCTCGGCTGGACCGAGCCGCAGATCGTCATCCGCTTCTGGATCGTCGCGGTCGTGCTCGCGCTCGCCGGTCTCGCCACACTGAAGCTGCGGTGATCCCCGTCACCACATTTAGCGGCAAGATCGTTGCGGTCTTTGGCCTCGGCGCGTCCGGTCTCGTCACCTGCCGGGCGCTCGCCGCTGGCGGGGCCGACGTGATCGCCTTCGATGATGACGCGAAGAAGGTTGCGGAGACCGCGGCCGCCGGGATCCGCACGCAGGATCTGCGCGAGCTAGACTGGCGCAAGGTCTCGGCGCTGGTACTGGCGCCGGGCGTGCCGCTCACGCATCCCGAGCCGCACTGGTCGGCGAAGCTTGCGCGCGCCGCCAAAGTCGAGATCATCGGCGATGTCGAGCTGCTCGGCCGCGAACGAGCGAAGCACGCGCCCAAGGCGCCGCTCATCGCCATCACCGGCACCAACGGCAAATCGACCACCACGGCCCTCATCGCGCATCTTCTGCGCGTCGCCGGCAAGGATGCGCAGATGGGCGGCAATATCGGCGTGCCGGTGCTGGCGCTCGAGTCGTTCGCGCCGGATCGCGGCTATGTCGTCGAGGTTTCCTCCTATCAGATTGATCTGGCGCCGACGCTCGCGCCGTCAGCCGGCATCCTCATCAATCTCTCCGAGGATCATCTCGACCGTCACGGCACGATGGAGCACTACGCCGCGGTGAAAGAACGGCTGGTGGCGCAGGTCGAGGCCGGCGGGACCGCGGTGGTCGGCGTCGACGACAAATATTGTCGCGCCATTGCCGATCGCCTCGAGCGCGGCGGCAAAACCGTCGTGCGCATCTCCAGCGAGCGGCCGCTGCGCGAAGGGCTCTATGCCGATGGCACGCGCATCATGCGCGCAGTGAAGGGTAACGCGCATGCAGTCGCCGAACTCTCCGGCATCGGCTCGCTGCGCGGCGTTCACAATGCGCAGAACGCCGCCTGCGCTATTGCCGCGATGCTGGCGACGGGCATCGACCTGCCGACGATCCAGCGCGGGCTGATCTCGTTTCCCGGCCTTGCGCATCGCATGGAACAGATCGGCCGTGTCGGCAACGTGCTCTTCGTCAACGACTCCAAGGCAACCAATGCGGACTCCGCGGCGCGCGCGCTCGCCTGTTTCTCCGATATTTTCTGGATCGCCGGCGGGAAGCCGAAGACCGGCGGGATCGCCGGCCTCGCCGAGTTCTTCCCGCGCATCCGCAAGGCCTACCTGATCGGCGAGGCGGCAAAGGAATTCGCCGGCACCCTCGACCGCAAAGTCGACAACGTGATCGTCGGCAACCTCGACCGCGCGGTCAAAGAGGCGTCGCGGGATGCCGCCGCATCGGGACTCGCGCAGCCCGTGGTGCTGCTGTCGCCCGCCTGCGCCTCTTTCGATCAGTATCGGAACTTCGAGGTCCGCGGTGACGCGTTTCGCGATCTGGTGCGGAAGCTGCCGGGACTGCAGCCGGCCAACCCAAAAGGCGCGAATTGACAACAATTTGTTAATGCGCCGGCAACCATAGTGGGCCCGACAGGTGAGGAACGGGCCCGATGGTCTCGCGCGCAGATCGCACGCCCTTTGGCGAATGGTGGTGGACCGTCGACCGGCTGATGCTGGCGGCGATCGGGGCCCTGATGCTCGGCGGCATCGTGCTCTGCCTCGCCGCAAGCCCGCCGGTCGCGGCGCGGCTCGGGCTCGATCCGTTCCATTTCGTCAATCGGCAGATCCTCTATCTCATTCCCGCGATTGCGGTGATGCTCGCGGTCTCGTTCCTCTCGCCGGATCAGATCCGTCGGCTCTCGCTCCTCGTTTTTGCCGTGAGCCTGGTGATGGTGGCGCTGACGCCGATTTTCGGCGCCGAAATCAAGGGCGCCAGGCGCTGGATCGTGCTGCTTGGGGTCAACATCCAGCCGTCGGAGTTCCTCAAGCCGGCCTTTGTCATTCTTGTCGCCTGGCTGTTCGGCGAATCCGCGCGGCGCCCCGAGATGCCGGCGAACACGCTCGCGCTGTCCTTGCTCGGCATTACGGTGACGCTTTTGGTGATCCAGCCGGACTTCGGCCAGACGATGCTCCTCGTGCTGGTCTGGAGCGCACTGTTCTTTATGGCGGGCATGCGGCTCGTCTGGGTGTTCGGCATTGCCGGCATCGCCAGTATCGGTTTGGCCGGCGCCTATTTCACCGTCCCGCACGTGGCGCGGCGCATCAAGCGCTTCCTCGATCCCGGATCGGGCGACACCTTCAACATCGACATCGCCACGGAATCCTTCATGCGCGGCGGCTGGTTCGGCCGCGGGCCGGGCGAGGGCACGGTGAAGCGCATCCTGCCCGAGAGCCACACCGATTTCATCTTCGCGGTGGCAGCCGAGGAATTCGGCGTCGCGCTGTGCATCGCGCTGGTCGCGCTGTTTGCGTTCATTGTCATCCGCGCGTTGACGCGCGCCCTGCGCAATGACGATCCGTTCCAGCGTTTCGCTGCTGCTGGTCTGGCCATCCTGTTCGGGACACAATCTGCCATCAACATGGCGGTGAACCTGCACCTCATCCCGGCCAAGGGCATGACGCTTCCGTTCATTTCTTACGGCGGTTCTTCGCTGATCTCACTCGCTTACGGCATGGGCATGCTGCTGGCGCTGACCCGCGAGCAGCCGCGTGCCGCGATGATGGGTCACGGCTTCGCGCCTGTCGGGAGTACCGTTTGAGTGATCCGGCGCCGCTGGTGCTGCTCGCCGCTGGCGGCACCGGGGGACATTTGTTCCCCGCCGAGTCGCTCGCAGTCGCGCTGAGCAAACACGGCCTCACCGTCGATCTCGCCACCGACGAGCGCGCCACGCGCTATGGCATGAGCTTTCCGGCGCGCGCCACCCACATCATCCCTAGTGCCACTGTGCGCGGGCGCGATCCGATTTCATTGGCCCGCACCGCGGCGCTGCTTTCGCTGGGCACGATGAAGGCGTGGAGCCTCCTCGGCCGCTTGCGGCCTGCCGCGGTGGTCGGCTTCGGCGGCTATCCGACGGTGCCGCCGCTTCTCGCCGCCGCGTGGCGATCGATCCCGACGGTACTGCATGAGCAGAACGGCATCATGGGCCGCGCCAATCGCTTCCTCGCGCCGCGCGTCACCGCGATTGCCACCGGATTTCGCGAGATCCGCGGCGCCTCGCCCGCGCTCACCGCCAAGATGAGCTTCACCGGCAACCCGGTGCGCCCGCAAGTGATCGCTGCCGCGGTGGCGCCGTATGCGACGGCGGATGCTGGTGCGTTGCGGCTCGTCGTGTTCGGCGGCAGTCAGGGCGCCATGATCATGAGTCGCGTCGTGCCCGCGGCGATTGAACGGCTCGATGCGGCGCTGCGCAGCCGACTGCACATCGTGCAGCAGGCCCGCGCCGAAGATCTCGATCGCGTGCGCGCGACCTATGCGCGGCTCGAAGTCGCCGCCGAGACGGCCGCGTTCTTTCCCGATCTGCCGGCGCGCATCGCTGCCGCGCATCTCATCGTCTCGCGCTCGGGCGCCTCGACCGTCGCTGAGCTCGCCGCGATCGGCCGCCCGGCCATCCTGGTGCCGCTGCCGCACGCGCTCGACCAGGATCAGCTCGCCAATGCCGGCATCCTGGAGCAGGCGGGCGGCGCTATCCGCATCGACCAGGCGGCTTTTACCCCGGAGCGGCTTGCGGCCGAGATCGCCGCGCTTTATGGCGATCCCTCGCGGCTCGCCACAATGGCCGCAAAGGCCAAATCGGCTGGCACCATCGACGCGGCCGACCGGCTCGCGGATTTAGTCATAAAGACAGCCGGTACTTGATTTTTTCCTCCCGGCCGGGCTTTTCATTTCCCCGAAGCCCATAAGGACCAAGCATGAAACTGCCGCGCGATATCGGCCCCGTGCATTTCGTCGGTATCGGCGGCATTGGCATGAGCGGCATTGCCGACGTGCTGGTCAATCTCGGCTACACCGTGCGCGGTTCCGACGTCTCCGAGAACGCCAACGTCAAACGGCTGCGCGAGAAAGGCGTCACCGTGGAGATCGGCCACAAGGCGGAGAACATCGACAGCGCCGATGTGGTCGTCGTTTCGTCCGCTATCAAGCGTGACAATCCGGAGCTTGTGGCCGCGCGCGCCAAGCGGCTGCCGATCGTGCGCCGCGCCGAGATGCTGGCCGAGCTGATGCGGCTGAAGAGTTGCGTCGCCATCGCCGGCACCCACGGCAAGACCACGACGACCTCCATGGTCGCGACGCTGCTCGATGCCGGCGGCTTCGATCCGACGGTCATCAATGGTGGCATCATCAATGCGTACGGTACCAATGCGCGTCTCGGCGCCGGCGATTGGATGGTGGTGGAGGCGGATGAATCCGACGGCACGTTCCTCAAGCTCCCCGCCGACATCGCTATTGTCACCAATGTCGACGCCGAGCATCTCGATCACTTCAAGACCTTCGCCGCCGTGCAGGACGCGTTCGTTGCCTTCATCGAGAACGTCCCGTTCTATGGCTTCGCGGTGATGTGCACCGACCATCCGATCGTGCAGCGCCTGGTCGGCCGCATCGAAGATCGGCGCATTGTCACCTATGGCGAGAACCCGCAGGCCGATGTGCGCCTCGTCGATCTTGAGCATGCGGGCGGACACTCGCGGTTCTCCGTCCTGTTCCGCGATCGCGAAGGCAAGGTCGTGCACGAGATCAAGGATCTCGGGTTGCCGATGCCTGGCCGCCACAACGCGCTCAATGCCACATCGGCGGTGGCGGTGGCGCATGAGCTCGGCATTGCCGATGATCGCATCCGCAAGGCGCTCGCCTCCTTCGGCGGCGTGAAACGGCGTTTCACACGCGTCGGCGAATGGAACGGTGCGGTCATTATCGACGATTACGGTCATCATCCGGTGGAGATCGCCGCAGTGCTCAAGGCCGCGCGCGAGTCGACCAAGGGGCAGGTCATCGCCGTGATGCAGCCGCATCGTTACACGCGGCTCAAGTCGCTGTTCGAGCCGTTCTCTACCTGCTTCAACGACGCCGACGCGGTGATCGTGGCGCATGTGTATCCCGCGGGCGAAGCGCCGATCGAGGGCGCCGACCGCGACCATCTGGTGCAGGCGCTGCGGGCGCGCGGCCATCGCAATGTCATTCCGCTCGATGGACCGGAGAAGCTCGCCGGCATCATCAAGGACCTGGCGAAGCCCGGCGACTATGTCGTGCTGCTTGGTGCCGGTAACATCACGCAATGGGCGTATGCGTTGCCCGACGAATTGAAGGCGCTATGAGCTTTCCCGACCTCGTCCCGGCGCTGAAGGCGAGGATGCCGGAGCTGCGCGGACGATTGCTCGCCAATCAGTCGCTCAAGGAGCTCACCTGGTTTCGTGTCGGTGGGGCTGCGCAGGTCCTGTTCATGCCCGAGGACGAGCAGGATCTCACCTATCTGCTCGCGCACCTCGCCTCTGACACGCCGGTCACCGTGATCGGGCTCGGCTCCAACCTGATCGTGCGCGATGGCGGCGTGCCGGGCATTGTCATCCGACTCGGCCGCGGCTTCAACGAAGTGATCATCGACGGCGAGACGATCCGCGCCGGCACGGCGGTGCCTGACGTGAAGGTCGCGCGCGCGGCGCAGGAAGCGGGCCTTGCTGGTCTCGCCTTCTTTCGCGGCATTCCCGGCGCCATCGGCGGCGCGTTGCGGATGAACGGCGGGGCCTATGGCCGCGAGACCAAGGATGCTCTGATTGAGGCGCGCGGCGTCGATCGCACCGGCAGCGTTCGCTTGTTCAGCAACGCCGACATGCACTTTACCTATCGGCATTGTGGTGTGCCTGATGATGTCATTTTCACTCAGGCGACATTTCGCGGCACGCCAGGCGATCGCGACATAATTGCCGCCGAGATGGACAAGATCACCGAAGCGCGCGAGGCGACGCAGCCCATCAAGAGCCGCACCGGCGGTTCGACTTTCAAGAATCCGCCCGGTCACAAGGCGTGGCAGCTGATTGACGCCGCCGGTTGCCGCGGCCTTGTCGTTGGTGACGCGCAGGTCTCGGAACTACATTGCAATTTTCTCATCAATCGCGGAGAGGCCAGTGCCGCCGACATTGAGACGTTGGGCGAGACGGTGCGCAAGCGCGTCAAAGATCACTCCGGTATTGCGCTGGAGTGGGAAATTAAGAGAATCGGGATAGGCCTCTAAAGATGAAGCACGTCGCTGCTCTGATGGGTGGCTGGTCGGCCGAGCGCGAAGTTTCGCTGCGCTCCGGCAAGGCTTGCGCTGATGCGGCCGAACGCGCCGGCTATCGTGTCACCCGCGTCGATGTCGATCGCGACATCGCCGCGGTGCTCAAGGCGCTCAAGCCCGACGTTGCGCTCAACGTGCTGCATGGCCGCCCCGGCGAAGACGGTGCGCTGCAAGGCGTGCTCGAGGTGCTCGGCATTCCCTACAGCCATTCCGGTGTCTTTGCCTCGGCGGTGGCGATGCAGAAGCACATGGCGAAGACGTTGCTGCAGGCCGCTGGCGTTCCGGTTCCCGAAGGCGTCGTCGTCTCGCGCTTCGAGGCTGCCAAGCGGCATCTGCTCAAGCCGCCTTACGTGATCAAGCCGGTGGCTGAGGGGTCCAGCGTCGGCGTCTTCATCGTGCGCGAGGATCACGCGCATCCGCCGCAGGAGCTCACCCGCGACGACTGGGCCTTTGGTGAGACCGTGCTGGTCGAGCGCTACATTCCCGGCAAGGAGCTCACTTGCGCGGTGATGGGCAACGAAGCGCTCGGCGTCATCGAGATCGTGCCGACCGTGAAGTTCTACGACTACGAGGCCAAATACGCGCCCGGCGGTTCCAAGCACCTGCTGCCGGCGCCGATCGCAGCGCCGGTCTACGAAGAGGTGCGCCGCCTGTCGCTCGCCGCGCACCGCGCGCTCGGCTGTCGCGGCGTCACTCGCGCCGATTTCCGCTATGATGATGCGGCCGCTGGCCTCAGCGGGCTTGCTTGCCTGGAGGTGAATACCCAGCCAGGCATGACCGAAACCTCGCTGGTTCCGGAACTTGCGGCGCATGCCGGCATCTCGTTCGAGGCGCTGGTGCGTTGGATGATCGAGGACGCCTCGCTCGACCGCTGACATCAGGCGATCCGCAGGAAATCGTTAAACTTTTACGAATTGTTTACCAAGCGGTCCCAAGACTAGCGGTTGGCTGCGCATCCACGCGTTCGGCTGCGGCCGCGCGTGCGAATTTCGCAAAGACTGCGTGGCGAGGGGAGGACGGCTCTGCCTCGAGGTCACTACCCGAGTCGCCCGGGAAAGCTTGGACGCTTGATCCATCGCTGGGGCTCTCCGCTGCTTGCGCTGCATCTGCCGCGCGGCGTCGGCGCGTTTTTGGCTGCGAGCATCGTCCTCGGCGCCGGCGCCTACGGCGCGGTGAAGGGCGAGCATGTGCCGGAACTCCTCGCCCAGCTTCAGGACTGGCGTGACGCCGCCGGCAATGCCGTCGGCTTCCGCATCGCCGCCGTCGCGCTCACCGGACAGAAGCAGCTCACCCGCGAAGAAATCCTCGCGAGCGCCGGCATCACTGGCCGCTCGTCGCTCTTGTTTCTCGACGTCGCCGCGGCGCGTGCGCGGCTCAAGGCCAATCCGTGGATCGCCGACGCCACGGTGCGCAAATTCTATCCCGACCGCCTGCAGATATCGGTCACTGAGCGCCAAGCCTTCGCGCTCTGGCAGAAAGATGGCCAGGTCTCCGTGATCTCCGCTGACGGCACGGTGCTCGAGCGCTTTGTGCCGCGGCGCTTCGTCACGCTGCCGCTGGTCGTCGGCAACGGCGCTGAAACGCGCGCCAAGGAGTTCCTGGCGCTGGTCGGCCGCTTCCCCGAGATCAGTGACGCGCTTAGCGCCGGCGTGCTCGTCGCCGAGCGGCGCTGGAACCTGCACCTGAAGAACGGCATCGACGTCCGACTGCCGGAAGACGCGCCGGAGCAGGCGCTGGCGACGCTGGTGCGGCTCGACAACGAGAAGCATCTGCTCTCGCGCGATATCACTGCCGTCGATCTGCGGCTGCGGGACCGCGTCACCGTACGGCTCTCGGATGATGCGGCGCAGGCGCGCGAAGCTGCGATCAAGGAGAAAGAGAAGAAGGTGAAGCGCAAGGGGGGCGAGGCATGACCGTCGTTCCCTTCGGCGTGACCCCGAAGATGAAGCCCGTCTCGCCGCGCCGCCAGGCCGTGGTCGCCGCGCTCGACGTCGGCACCAGCAAGATCGCCTGCCTGATCGCGCGCCTCAAGCCGCAGGCGCCACAGGAGGTGCTGCGGCGTCGCAGCCATGGCGTCGAGGTCCTCGGCTTCGGTCATGTCGCCGCGCGCGGGATGAAAGGCGGCACCGTCATCGATCTCGCCGCCGCGGAAGAGGCCATTCGCCACGCCATCGATCTCGCCGAACAGATGGCGCAGGTGCAGCTCGAATCCGTGGTCATCTCGCTCTCCGGCGGACGGCTGGGCAGCGAGCTGTTCAACGCTGCCATCGAGCTGCGCGGTCCCTCGGTCAACGACGGCGACATCGCCCGCGTGCTCGCCGCGGCGAGCCAGCATTCGGTGCGCAACGGCCGCGCCGTGCTGCATTCGCTCCCCGTCGGCTATTCGCTCGACGGCTCCGCCGGCATTCGCGATCCCCGTGGCATGCTTGGCCGCCATTTCGGCGTCGATATGCACATGGTCACCGCCGACGTGGCGGCTGCCCGCAATCTGATGCTCACGGTCGAGCGCAGCCATATCGATATCGAGGCCATGGTGTCCTCGCCCTATGTGGCCGGGCTCGCCGCCCTGGCCGATGACGAAGCCGATCTCGGGGCTGCCACCATCGACATGGGCGCCGGAACCACCTCGATTGCGGTGTTCTCCGGGGGGCGCTTCATCCATGCCGACGGCTTTGCGCTGGGCGGCCGGCACGTGACCATGGACCTTGCCCGGGGGCTCAATGCCCGTATCGCGGACGCCGAGCGAATCAAGACGTTCTATGGCAGTGTGCTCACAAGTGGGTCGGATGAACGGGACATGATCACCGTACCTCCGGTCGGGGATGACGAGCGTGAGCCGCCGCAATTCGTTTCCCGGGAGACCCTCGTGCGCATCATCAAGCCGCGCGTCGAGGAGATTCTGGAAATGGTGCGTGATCGGCTCGCGGCATCGCCTTTTGCGGCCGAGCCACGTGCCCGAGTGATTTTGACCGGTGGCGCGAGCCAGCTCACCGGTCTCGCCGATTTGGCGGCGCGTATCCTGCGCCGGTCGGTGCGGATCGGGAGGCCGCTGGGTATTGCGGGACTCCCGGATGCGGCCAAGGGGTCGGCCTTCGCGGTGGCGGCGGGCCTGCTCGTCTACCCGCAGGCGGCTCATCTCGAACACTTCGAACCGCGGCGAACGCGGCAATTGATGACAGGAACGGGCGGCTACTTTGCGCGGGTCGGACGATGGCTTCGCGAGAGCTTCTGACCCAACACACTCACGAAGCGGCCGGTGGCGGACCGGCTGATCCGACGCGCCTTTCGCCCGCGTCATAAAGAGGCAAACATGACCATCAACCTGAAGATCCCAGACATTCGCGAGCTCAAGCCGCGTATCACCGTGTTCGGTGTCGGCGGCGCCGGCGGCAACGCGGTCAACAACATGATCGCCGCAGGCCTGCAGGGCGTCGACTTCGTCGTCGCCAACACCGATGCCCAGGCGCTGACCATGTCCAAGGCCGAGCGCATCATCCAGATGGGCGTGCAGGTCACCGAAGGCCTCGGCGCCGGCTCGCAGCCGGAAGTCGGCCGCGCGGCCGCTGAGGAAGTGATCGACGAGATTCGCGATCACCTCTCCGGCGCGCATATGGTGTTCGTCACCGCCGGCATGGGTGGCGGCACCGGCACCGGCGCCGCGCCCGTGATCGCGAAAGTCGCCCGCGAGCTCGGCATCCTCACCGTCGGCGTAGTGACCAAGCCGTTCCACTTCGAGGGCGCGCGCCGCATGCGCTTCGCCGAGACCGGCATCACCGAGCTGCACAAGGTCGTCGACACGCTGCTGATCATCCCGAACCAGAACCTGTTCCGGGTGGCCAACGAGAAGACGACGTTTGCCGATGCCTTCGCGATGGCCGATCAGGTGCTCTATTCGGGCGTCGCCTGCATCACCGATCTGATGGTGAAGGAAGGGCTGATCAATCTCGACTTTGCTGACGTCCGCGCCGTGATGCGCGAGATGGGCAAGGCGATGATGGGGACCGGCGAAGCCTCCGGCGAGAAGCGCGCGCTCACCGCCGCGGAGGCCGCGATTGCCAATCCGCTGATCGACGACAGCTCGATGAAGGGCGCCCGCGGGCTGCTCATCTCCATCACCGGCGGCAAGGACCTGACGCTGTATGAGGTCGACGAAGCGGCGACTCGCATCCGCGAGGAGGTCGACGCCGACGCCAACATCATCGTCGGCGCCACCTTCGACGAAAGCCTCGACGGCATCATCCGCGTGTCCGTGGTGGCGACCGGCATCGACCAGGCGTTGACGCCACGCGCAGCCGCGCCGACCACCGCCGCCGCAGCAGCCGAGAACCGCCTCGCCGAGATGACCGCCAAGCTGCGCGCCGACAACGCGCGGCTTGCCGAGCGCATCGAGCGCGCGGAGCCCTCGCGTGCGCATCCGCTGCCGCCGGCCGCGACCATTCCCGCGCCGCCGGCGCCGCCAGCACCTCCGGCGCAGGATGTCAGCCACGCCGCTCAGGCGGCGGTGGCCGCCGCCCTCATGCCGGCCCCGACCGCCGCCATCGAGGATGTCGCCATCCGTCCGATCCCGATGAAGCCGTCGCTGTTCGAGCCGACGCCGCACGAGCACGCACCGCTGCCGGTCGAGCAGCCGGCGCCTGCGGCGTTCATCCCGCCACAGCCGGAGCGCGCGGCGCCGCGCGCCCCGCGCATGCCGCGCATCGACGAACTGCCGCTGCCGGCGCAGAACCAGATCCGCGCCACCCGCGGCGAAGCGCCGGCCGAGGAGCATCCGGAGAAGCGCCGGATGAGCCTGATGCAGCGTCTTGCTTCCGTCGGCCTTGGCCGTCGCGAGGAAGAGCAGCAGCAGGCCGCCCCGGTGCCGCCGACCGTGCGTCAGGCGCCGCAGTTCACCCCGCCGCCGCGTCCTGCCGCTCGGGCCCCCGAGGCCAGGGCTCCCGAGCCGGTGTCGGAATATGCCCGCCGTCCGGCGCCGCAGGGGCTCGACCCCCACGGCCGGCAGCTGCCTGTGCATAATTCGCCCGAGGACGATCAACTCGACATCCCGGCGTTCCTGCGCCGGCAGGCCAACTAGGCCGGTTTCGGGCACTAACGACTTCGGGTTCCGGCGCCTCGCCGCCGGGACCCGATTATCCCGCAAGTAATCTGCTTATTGTTTGATCTACAAAGATTTTTTGGCAATGCGGCGGGTGCCGTAGCGTCCGCGGCGCGCCCAAAGCGCAAATCCGTTGTCGCAATGTGCGGTGTCCGACTAACGTTAACCCCGCGTTTACGAAGCGAATTGCGGCAAAAAAAGGTAACAGTCGGTAAGAAAGCGTGACTTTGGGGGAGTCCGCTGATCGCCTAAGTTGGCGATGGGAAAGGGACTTTTCTCGCCGGGGGGACCAAGCCGTTGAGGCCGTCATCTTCCCAACTTCGTGGCGAAAAAGGGACCGCACAGCGAAGGGGATTTCAAGCGCAACCGTAGCGTTGAGTTTTGTCTCAACACGAACGCGTGCGCGAAAGTGACGGGATGAAAGGCAGCAAACAGACAACGCTGCGTGACCAGGCCGCCGTCTCCGGCGTCGGCGTTCATTCCGGTCTTCCTGCGACGCTGACACTGCATCCCGCCGAAGCCGACACCGGCATCGTTTTCATCCGCACCGGCGTCAAAGGCATGCCGGATCGCGAGATCCGCGCCGATGTCCGCGCGGTCACCGCCACCGAATTCGCCACCGTTCTCGGCGACGCCACTGGGCCGCTGTGCTCGACCGCTGAACATGTGCTCGCCGCGCTGCGCGGGCTTGGCGTCGACAATGCGGTTGTCGAGGTCGATGGGCCGGAAGTGCCGATCATGGACGGCAGCGCCGCGCCATTCGTCGCCGCTATCGACCAGGTCGGCATCGTCACGCTCAATGCGCCGCGCCGTTTCATCGAAGTGCTCAAGACCGTGCGCGTCGCCGGCAAGGACGGCGCCTATGGCGAGCTCTCGCCGCATGGTCGCGGCTTCCGCGTTGAGTGCGAGATCGAGTTCGATGACGCGCTGATCGGTCGCCAGACACTCGGCGTCGATGTCGAGCCCATGGCATTCCGCCGCGACGTGTCGCGCGCGCGCACCTTCGGCTTCATGCGCGACGTCTCCAAACTGTGGAGCGCGGGCTACGCGCTCGGCGCGTCCTTCGAGAACACCGTGGTGGTCACTGAGGCGCGCGTGCTCAACACCGAAGGGCTGCGCTACCCGGACGAATTCGTGCGCCACAAGGTGCTCGATGCCATCGGCGACCTGGCGCTTGCCGGTGCGCCGCTGCTCGGCCTCTATCGCTCGGTGCGCGGCGGCCACAAGCTCAATCACGCGGTGCTTTCGGCGTTGATGGCCGATCGCAGTGCCTGGCGGTTGCTTGATGCCGAGCCGGCACACCGCATCCGCGGCCATGCCAATGTGGCGACCGGCCTTGTTGCCCCGGCCTACGGCCCGGACGTCTCTTAACCTTCCCTAACACTTCGCCTTAATCCCGGCCGAATGCACGCCTATGCGCATGGTCGGCCCGCTTTTTTTCAGCTAAATCAGGCGGGTGGGGGTTTTTGCGACCCGCCAGGGGTGAGTGATCGTCGCATGATGCCGCGGATCGACAGGTCGGGTCGCGCCCGAAGCTTTTCATTTGCGGCGCGCTTTGCCGCGCTGGCGCTCATCCTGGCGCTGGCGCCCGCCTGCAGCCTGTTTGACAAAAAGGATGCAGACCTGCCCGACGAGCCGGCCGACAAGCTCTACAACGAAGCCCTGTTCTATCTGAATAACAAGAAAGACCCGAAAGAGGCCGCGAAGAAGTTCGAGGAGGTCGACCGCCAGCACCCGTATTCGGAATGGGCGCGCAAGTCCCTGATCATGTCGGCCTTCTCCTATTACGAGTCGCGCCAATACGAGGAATGCATCACCGCGTCGAAGCGTTACATCACGCTGCATCCGGGCTCATCCGATGCCGCTTACGCCGAATACCTGATCGCTTCCTCCTATTTCGATCAGATCCCGGACGTCACCCGCGACCAGGCGCGCACCGAGAAATCGCTCGCCGCGCTGGAAGAGGTGACACGCAAATACCCCGACACCGAATATGCCGCGAGCGCCAAGAAAAAGGTCGAGGTCGCGCGCGACATGCTCGCCGGCCGCGAGATGATGATCGGCCGCTACTATCTCCAGCGCCGCGACTTCACCGGCGCCATCAACCGCTTCAAGGTGGTGGTCACGCAATACCAGACCACGCGCCACGTCGAGGAGGCTCTGGAGCGGCTGACCGAGGCGTATATGTCGATCGGCATTGTCGGCGAGGCGCAGACCGCGGCCGCCGTGCTCGGGCACAATTTCCCCGACAGCCCCTGGTACAAGGACGCCTACAATCTGGTGAAGTCCGGCGGCGTCGAGCCGCAGGAAAACACGGGCTCCTGGATCAGCAAGGCCTTCAAGAAGATCGGCCTGGGCTGAGGCTTAGCCGGCCTCTTTTCTTTCCATGCACAGCGTCATGGCCGGACTTGTACCCGCAAGTCGGGTATACCCGACTTGCGGCACTTCGATTAAAGATGTGGAAGTCGGGCTCGCCCGACTTCCATCGCCATCCACGTCTTTAATGATGCCGACTCAAGAAAGTCGTGGATGCCGGGCACAAAGCCGGGCATGACGACGGCTAGGTCACATTAATCGCCATGCTCGCCCGGCTTTCCATCCGCGACATCGTGCTGATCGATCGGCTGGATATCGATTTCGCCGAGGGACTTGCCGTGCTCACCGGCGAGACCGGTGCCGGCAAGTCGATCCTGCTCGACGCCTTCGCGCTGGCGCTCGGCGCCCGCGGCGATGCGGCCCTGGTGCGCCAGGGTCAGGAGCAGGGACAGGTCATCGCCGCCTTCGAGCTGCCGCGTACGCATCCGGCGCAGGCGCTGCTCAAGGCCAACGACATTGCGGTCGAGGACGAGCTGATCCTGCGCCGCGTGCAGTTCGCGGACGGGCGCACCCGGGCTTTCGTCAATGACCAGCCGGTGAGCGTGCAGGTCCTCAAATTGCTCGGCGAGGCGCTGGTCGAGATCCACGGCCAGCACGACGACCGCGCGCTGGTCGATGCCGCCACGCATCGGCGCCTGCTCGATGCCTTCGGCGGTCTCGAGGACAATGCCGCCGAGGTGGCGCGGCTGTGGGAGGCCCGGCGCAGCGCACAGGCGGCGGTCGATACGCATCGCGCCGAGGTCGAACGCGCCAAGCGCGAGGGCGACTGGCTGCGCCATGCGGTCGACGAGCTCACCAAGCTCGCGCCCGAAGCCGGCGAGGAGACGGTGCTCGCCGACCGGCGCGCTATGATGATGGCGGCGGAAAAGGTGGCGCAGGATCTGCGCGACGCCAGCGATGTGGTCGGCGGCGGCAGCTCGACGGTGCCGGCTCTTTCCGCTGCAGTGCGTCGGCTCGAACGGCGCGCCGCGCAGGCGCCGCAGCTCGTCGAGCCGGCGGTGAGGGCGCTCGATGCCGCCCTCGTTTCGCTGGAAGAGGCGCGCGGCCATCTCGACGAGGCGCTGCGCATCGCCGACTACGATCCGGCCGAGCTCGAGCGCATCGAGGAGCGTCTGTTCGCGCTACGCGCCGCCGGGCGCAAATACAATTCCGTGGTCGACAATCTGGCCGCGCTGGCCAAGCAATATGCCTACGATCTCAAGCTCATCGATGCCGGCGAGGAGCAGCTCAAGGCACTTGAAGAAGCCGCGCGGGCGACGGAGGCGACCTATCGCAAGGCGGCGGTGGCGCTCTCCGCCGCACGCAAGAAAGCCGCCGCCGCGCTCGACAAGGCGGTCAATGCCGAACTCAAGCCGCTCAAGCTCGAGCGTGCGAAATTCTCCACCGAGATTGCGAGCGAAACCGACGCTGCGGGTCCGAACGGCATCGATCGCGTTGAATTCTGGGTGCAGACCAACCCGGGCACGCGGCCCGGCCCGCTGATGAAGGTCGCCTCCGGCGGCGAGCTCGCGCGCTTCTTGCTTGCGCTGAAGGTGGTGCTCGCCGACCGGGGTTCGGCGCCGACACTGGTTTTCGACGAGATCGACACCGGCGTCGGCGGCGCGGTGGCCGACGCCATTGGTGTGCGGCTGGCGCGGCTTGCCCGCGGCGTGCAGGCGCTGGCGGTGACGCACGCGCCGCAGGTTGCGGCCCGCGCCGACCGCCACTACGTCATCAGCAAGGACGCGCTCGACAAGGGCAAGCGGGTGGCCACCCGCGTCGCCGAAGTCGCGGCCGAGCGCCGCCGCGAGGAGATCGCCCGCATGCTCGCCGGCGCCGAGATCACCGCCGAGGCCCGCGCCGCCGCCGAGCGGCTCATCAAGGCGGCGAGTTAAGAGGAAACGTCGTGGTCGGCCAAGCCTGGCCACGACACTGCAGTTTCTTGTCATGGCATCAGCAAACACCATCCCCCCCGATCAGCTCTCGGAGAAAGAAGCCAAGGCCGAGCTCAAGCGGCTGGCTGAGGACATCGCCGGGCACGACAAGCGCTATTACCAGGAGGACGCGCCGAGCGTCTCCGACGCCGACTATGACGCGCTGCGCCAGCGCAATGCCGCGATCGAGCTGCGCTTCCCACAGCTCATTCGCGCCGACTCGCCCTCGCGACGCGTCGGCGCCGCAGCTTCCGGCAAGTTCGGCAAGGTACGCCACCGCGTACCGATGCTCTCGCTCGACAACGCCTTCAGCGAAGACGATGTGCGCGACTTCACCGACCGCATCCGGCGCTTCCTCAAGCTCGGCGAGGACCAGACGCTGGTGTTCACCGCGGAGACGAAGATCGACGGGCTGTCGATGTCGCTGCGCTACGAGGGCGGTGAGCTCGTCACCGGCGCCACCCGCGGCGACGGCGCCGAGGGCGAGGACGTCACCGCCAATATTCGGACGCTGGAAGACGTTCCGAAGAAGCTCAAGGGCCGCAATCTGCCCGACATCGTCGAGGTGCGCGGCGAGGTCTATATGACCAAATCCGCCTTCCTCAAGCTCAACGAGCGGCAGGCGAAAGCCGGCGGGCAGGTCTTCGCCAATCCGCGCAATTCCGCGGCCGGCTCGCTGCGCCAGAAAGATCCGTCGATCACCGCTTCGCGGCCGCTCGGCTTCTTCGCCTATGCGTGGGGCGAAATGAGCGAGATGCCGGCCGACACGCAATCCGGCATGCTCAAATGGTTCGCGCAAATCGGTTTCCACACCAACCCGCTGACCAAGATCTGCAAGTCGCTCGACGCGCTGATCGAATTCCACCGTAGCATCGAGAGCGAGCGCGCCACGCTCGACTACGACATCGACGGTGTGGTCTACAAGCTTGATCGCCTCGACTGGCAGCAGCGCCTGGGCTTCGTCTCGCGCACGCCGCGCTGGGCCATCGCGCATAAATTCGCCGCCGAGCGCGCCACCACCGTGATGCGCGACATCGACATCCAGGTTGGCCGCACGGGCACGCTCACGCCGGTGGCCAAGCTCGAGCCGGTTACCGTCGGTGGGGTGGTGGTGCAGAACGCCACGTTGCACAACGAGGACTACATCAAGGGCATCGGCGGCAAGGGCGAGGTCTTGCGCGAAGGCCGCGACATCCGCATCGGCGATACAGTCATCATCCAGCGCGCCGGCGATGTCATCCCGCAGGTGGTCGACGTTGTCCTCGACAAGCGCCCGAAGGACGCGAAGCCTTACCAGTTTCCGAAGCGCTGCCCGTGCCCACTGCACACCGAGATCGTGCGTGAGGAAACCGCGACCGGCGAAGAAGGCGCGCGCGGACGCTGCACCGGGGAGTTCGCCTGTCCCTTCCAGAAGATCCAGCACCTGATGCTGTTCGTCTCCCGCCGCGCCTTCGACATCGAAGGCCTCGGCGAGAAGCAGATCGAGCTGTTCTACGAGAACGGATGGGTGAAGGAGCCGGGCGACATCTTCACGCTGCAGGAGCGCAACGGCAAATTGAAGCTCGAGGAGGTCGAAGGCTATGGCGAGACCTCGGTGCGCAACCTGTTCAACGCCATCAATGCGCGGCGCGAGATTTCGCTCGAGCGGTTCATCTATGCGCTCGGCATCCGCCAGGTCGGCGAGACCACGGCGCTGGCGCTGGCGCGCGGCTACGGCACCTGGGCCGCCTTCCACGACGCCGGCCTTAAAGTGGCCAAAGGCGATGAGGAGACGATCGCCGAGATGGATGCGCTCGACCAGATCGGCGACACGGTGATCGAGGCAGTCGCCGCTTATTTCGGCGAAAGCCACAATCGCGGCGTCGTCGAGCGGCTGACGCGGCAGGTGAAGATCATCGATGCCGAGAAGCCGCGCACCGACAGCCCGGTCGCCGGCAAGACCGTGGTGTTCACCGGCTCGCTGGAGCAGATGACCCGCGACGAGGCAAAAGCCATGGCCGAGCGGCTCGGGGCCAAGGTATCCGGCTCGGTGTCGAAAAAGACCGACTATGTGGTTGCCGGGCCGGGCGCTGGATCGAAGCTGGCGGAAGCGAAGAAACACGGCGTCGCCGTGCTCACTGAGGACGACTGGTTCAAGCTGGTCGGTCGGTGACTAAGCAATCGCCGCCGTCGCCTTCTCCAACCACCGCTGCGTCTGTGTATCGACGAGCGGCGTCAGGATCTGCCGCACCCGCGTGTGATAAACATTGAGCCATGCAAGCTCGTGCGCGGCCAAAAGCTCGCGCTCGATCAGCCGTGTGTCGATCGGCGCCAGCGTCAGCGTCTCGAACGCATTGAGCGTCTTCTCCGCGCCGCCCGGGGTCGGGCCCTCCACCACCAGCACCAGGTTCTCGATGCGGATGCCATAGGCGCCGGCTTTGTAATAGCCGGGCTCGTTGGACAGGATCATGCCGCGTTTGAGCGCGGCGGTGCCGAGCTTTGAAATGCGCGCCGGCCCTTCGTGCACCGAAAGATAGCTGCCGACGCCGTGGCCGGTCCCGTGATCGAAGTCGAGCCCTGCATGCCACAGCGGCGCGCGTGCGAAGCTGTCGAGCTGCGCGCCCGAGGTGCCTTCGGGAAACGTCGCCATGGCGATGGCGATATGCCCCTGCAGCACGCGGGTGAAGCGCTCGCGCATCTCGTCGCTCGGTGCGCCGACGGCGATGGTACGGGTGATGTCGGTGGTGCCATCCTCGTATTGACCGCCGGAATCGATGAGGAACAGCTCACCCGCCGCAATGCGGCGATTGCTCTTGCGGGTGACGCGATAGTGCACGATCGCGCCGTTCGGTCCGGCGCCGGCGATGGTCGGGAATGAGACGTCTTTGAGCGCCCCGGTGTCGCGGCGGAAGCTTTCCAGCGCTTCGACCGCATCGATCTCGGTGAGCTTGCCGCTTGCCGCCTCGCGGTCGAACCAGGCGAGGAAGCGCGTCACGGCGGCGCCGTCGCGCGTTTGCGCTTCTCGCGCGCCGGCAATCTCGGTGGCGTTCTTCGTAGCCTTCATCACCGTGATCGGATCTGCGCCGCGTGCGACCTTGCCGCCGCCCTCCGTGACGATCTTCGACAGCGCGTCGGCTGCGCTCGCCTGGTCGAGCCGCACCGCCTTGCCGGACAGCGCGGCGAGATCTTTGGTCAGCGCTGAAGGCTCGCGCAGGTCGGCCAGCGCCGCGAGCGCGTCACGCGCGCCGGTGTCAAGCTTGCGGCCATCGACATAGAGCGCCGGCTTGCCCTCGCTCGACACCAGCGCATAGGCGAGCGGCAGCGGCGTGTGCGCCACGTCGCTGCCGCGGATGTTGAACGCCCAGGCCACCGCGTGCGGGTCCGAGATCACCAGCACATCGACACGCTGCTTGCGGAGCTCCTCGGCGATGCGCTTGAGCTTGCCCGTCGCGTCCTCGCCGGCAAAGCGCAGATCGTGCAGCCGTACCGGGCCAAGCGGTGGGGCAGGGCGGTCGCGCCACAGCGCGTCGATCGGATTGCCGTCGACTGCAACCAGAGTCGCCTTGGCGCTCTCGCAGGCCTTGCGCAGGCGTTCGGCGCCGTCAGTGGTGTGCAGCCATGGGTCATAGCCGAGCTTCGCGCCTTCGCGCAGATGGGCGCTGAGCCATTTGTCGGGCGGATTCTCGACCAGATGCTCGATGGCGAACACGTTCGTGTCGGTTTGCTCGTGTGCTTGCACCGTGTAGCGGCCATCGACGAACAACGCGGCGCGGTCCGTGAGCACGATGGCTGCGCCCGCCGATCCAGTGAAGCCGGTGAGCCAGGCCAGGCGCTCCTCCGACGGCGGCACATATTCGTTCTGCTGGGCGTCGGCGCGCGGCACGATGAACCCATCGAGCCCGCGTTTGGCGAGGTCGGCGCGCAGCGCGGCGACGCGAGGCGCCACCGCGGCGGCATCGCTGGCATCGTCGAAGGTTTGGAAGACGGCCTCGAACATAGGGCGGCAATGTAGCGGCTAGTTTCTGCCGCGTCATTCGGGCCTCGTGCCAGTGCCGAATGTCCGGACCTTCAATCCATGCAGCGCTCACATTGGTGACATGCGCAGGAACGGCGCCTCGCGGACGTTTTAATCACCAGGTCAATGGCGACGGGAGCATGTCATGATGGCCCTGCAACAGCCCGAGCGCGAAAGCGAGTTGGCGGGGAGCGTGGTTCTCCGCTGGTTCGATCATGCCGTCGAAGCCTGGTTGCGCCAAACGCGCGACGAGCTGAGCCTGCAAGAGACTAAGCATCCGCGGTGGTTTGTTTCGCGCCGTGAGGCCGCGTGATGCGATTGTTGCGCGAAGCTTCGCAGGTGATTCGCAATTGAGCAGTTTGCTTAATATCTGCCACGCGCCTTGCTGATGGATTGCGCGAATTTGTTGAGCCTCACCAAATAATTAACGCCACGCTGCAGAACCGCCATGCGCTGTCATCACTACTTCGCAACTGCGAAGGAGAGTACGTACATAACCAAGTCAGGAGGAATGCCAGAGGGTGTCCACAACTTCCATCGAGAAGGAGAGACACCATGGTTGCTGTCACTTATGACCGCGGAGCGGTTGCGCCCGCCGCGGTGACGAATGAAAAGCGCACCAGTTTCTTCGGTCGCGTGCTCAAGGCTCTGATGGACTCGCGCATGCGGGCCGCGGAGCGCGAAATCCGGCTCTATCAGCATCTGCTTCCCGGCCAGCTCGAGCGCGCCGGTGATCGGCTCACTGCGCGCAACGAAGACGCGCTGCCGTTCGGCGGCTGGTGAATGAAATGAGTAGTGAGTTAGAAGGGCGCCGGCGGCGCCCTTTTCTTTTTGCTATTCGCTACTCACTATTCACTCCTGGCTCTTCCGCAGCACCAGCGTCATCCACTCGTCGAGTGGAATGCGGCGCACCAGCACGAGCCCCTGCGCACGATAGGCGGCCAACGCATTGCCCGCCTGCGCCGCCAGGAGGCCCGAGAGCACCACACGCGCACCTGGCGCGGCGAGCCGCGCGATCGGCCGCGCCAGCGCTTTCAATGGGCCGAGCAGGATATTGGCGAAGATGAGATCGAACGGCGCCCGCGACGTCACCGCTCGGGCCGTAGCGCCCGCGGCGCAGATCAGGTCGATGCGCGCAGCCGCGCGGTTGCGCCGAGCATTCTCGCGTGCCGCGGCGACCGCGCGCGGATCGATGTCGCTCGCCAGCACGCGGGCATTGAGCGCCCGCGCCGCGGCGATCGCCAGCACGCCGGTCCCGGTGCCGATATCGAGGACTTTGCGCGGCCGTGCTGCTGGCTTCGCCAGCGCGTCCAGCCCCAGCAGGCAGCCGCGCGTGGTGCCGTGATGGCCGGTGCCGAACGCCAGCGCCGCTTCGATCTCGATGCCAATGCGGTTCGGCGCCACCCGCGCGCGGTCGTGCGCGCCATGGACGACGAAGCGCCCGGCGGCGACGGGAGGGAGCCCCGCGAGGCTTTCGCGTACCCAGTCGCGGTCGACGAGCGTCTCCAGGCGCAGCGCCTGGCCGGCCGCCTCGCCGCCGACAAGCGCGACGAGCTCGCGCAGCCCCGCCTCGTCGGGGACATTGCGGAAGTGCAGTGACACCTGCCAGCACCCGTCGGTGCCCTCGAACGCGGCGCAGGCCGTATCCTGCGGGTCCAGTGTCTCGCTCACCACGGCGGCGATGCGCTTCGCCGTCGATTCGTCGGTCGTGAGCCGCGCGAGGATAGTGTGATCAGTCATTCGCTCGGGTTCCACTCGTCCGCCTGTTAAATCATGGGCTTGGGACGGCGTCACCAATACGGGCGGCTCCCACCAAATGCTATTCTAACCGCTGATTCGGCCACGCTTTCGGAGCGGGGCCGAGGCCGCCTGTGCGGCGGCTATGATCGGGACGCCATTGGCCAGCGACCTCACGCTCAAGCGCGGATACGACCACACGGTTCGCGCCTCGATCAGCGCGCTGATCCTGTTCATCGTCGCCCTGGCGTTGCTCATCGCCGGCTGGCTCACCGTGCGCTCGGTGGCCGACGACCGTGCCCGCGCCGAGCAGAGCGCGAGCAAGAAGGCGCGTGAGGTGTCCCACGCCATTGACCGCGAGCTTCTCGCCGCCAAAAGCATCCTCACCGCCCTCGTCTCCTCGCACTACCTGCAGAATGGCAACGTCTTCGGCTTCTACAACCAGGCCAAGCAGGTCGCCGACCAGCTCGGCGTCAACATCGTGTTGCGCGATCCGGCGCAGGAGGGGGCGATCTTCAACACGCGACGCCCATGGGGTGTCGCGAGCGGGACTTCGCCCGCCGCCTTGGCCATGGAGCAGCAGGCACTGCGTTCAAACGGCGTGTTCGTCTCCAATGTGTTCTTCGGTCGCAACACCAGGAAATATCTCGTCGCCGTCGCGCAGCCGGTGCATACCGGCGATCAAGTTTACGTGCTGGCGCTGCTTTATGGCGTCGAAAAATTCATCGAGGTGGTGCGCGGCGCGCAGCTCGAGGATCAGTGGATCGCGACGGTGGTCGGCCGCGACGACGTCATCCTCGCCCGCTCCGAGCTTCCGGAGAAGTATGTCGGCACTCACATTGCTTCGTCGTGGCCGAGTGATGCGCTCGAGGATTCGGTGAAATTCGGCAGCAGCCGCGACGGCATTCCGTTCCACTGGTTCTCGCACCGCTCTACGGTGACCGGCTGGCGCACGTCCGTAGGCGTGCCCGACAGCGTGCTCGATGCGTCTTCCAAAGTCGCGGTTGCAAGCTTCGTCTTCGGCAGCGGCCTTCTCCTCGCCGTCGGCTTCATCGTTGCGCATCGCCTCGGAGGCAGCGTGTCGAAGACCATCGGTGAGCTCGAGGCCGCCGCGCTCACCGAGCGCCGGCGCGGCGACGAGCAGTTTCGCACGCTGTTCGAATCCGTGCCCAACGGCATCGTCGCGGTCGATCTCGATGGCCGCATCGCGCTGGTCAATGCCCGGGTCGAGGAGATGTTCGGCTATGCGCGCCAGGAACTGATCGGGCAGCCGATCGAGGTGCTGGTGCCGGAGCGGCTGCGGGCGCGCCATGTCGATTTGCGGTGGGCATTCTCGCGTGCCGCCTGCGCGCGCCCGATGGGCGCGGCGCGCGATCTCGCCGGCCGGCGCAAGGATGGCAGTGAATTTCCCATCGAGATCGGGCTCAACCCGATCAGCACCCTCACCGGCAAGATGGTGATGGCGACGGTGGTCGACGCCACCCAGCGCCGCCGCGCCGCCGAGCGCCTGTCCACGGCCATCGCCGAACGCGATGATCTGCGCCGTCGCTTCATGCAGGCGCAGGAGGAGGAGCGGCTGCGCCTGGCGCACGAGCTTCACGACCAGACCGGACAGAGCCTCACCGCGGTGATGCTGGAATTGAAGGGCATCGAGGCGATGGTGAGCACGCAGGGGCGCGACCGTTTGCGGCTCTTACGCAAGCAGCTCGAGCAGATGGGCAAGTCGCTGCACCGCGTCGCCTGGGAGCTGCGGCCGGCCTCGCTCGACGAGCTCGGGCTCGCCAGCGTGCTCGCCAACTACGTTTCGCAGTGGAGCGAGCAATTCGGCATCGACGCCGACTTCCACTGCGGGGACGCCAAGCTCGACGCGCTGTCCGACGAGGTGCGCACCACCATCTACCGCGTGGTGCAGGAAAGCCTCACCAATGTCGCCAAGCACGCGCGCGGCGCCAGCGCGGTCAGCGTGGTCGTCGACCGCGCCGACGGCGTCCTGCAGGTGACCATCGAGGACGACGGCTGCGGCTTCAATCCGAAATCGCCGCTGGCGCCGAGCAAGAACCGCAAGGGCCTCGGCATCGCCGGCATGCGCGAACGGCTGTCGTTGATCGGCGGCCAGTTCGAGATCGAATCCTCGACCGGGATCGGCACCACCATCTTTGTGCGCATCCCGCTCGAGCGGCAGAGTGAGGCCGCATGATCCCAGAGAGCGCACGTTTGTTTTTGGGCAAGATATGCCGCGAGAACAGCATGCTCCCTCCTCCCTTGAGGGGGAGGGATGGGGAGGGGGGTACGATGCAAGCTCAGGCCATCCAGATTACCCCCCTCCCGACTGCCTGCGGCAGTCGGCCTTCCCCTCAAGGGGGAGGCGAAGAGATGCCGCGATGCATTGTGCAGCAGGCGACACACCATGACCGATAAGACCCGCATAGCGCTCGCCGACGATCACCCGATCGTGCTCGCCGGGCTGCGCAATCTGATCGAGGCCGAGGCCGATCTCGAGCTGGTCGGCGAGGCCACCAGCGGGCTCTCCGCCCTCAAGCTCATCCGCGACGCGCGCCCCGACGTGGCGCTGGTCGACATTTCCATGCCCGAGCTCAACGGCATTCTGCTCAGCCGCCGCCTCGCCGATGAGTGCCCGGGCGTGCGGGTGATGGTGCTCACGCTGCATGAGGACCCGGCCTATGTGAAGCAGGCGCTCGCCGCCGGCGTGCGCGGCTATGTGCTCAAGCGCTCGGCGGCGGAGAACCTGGTGCATGCCATCCGTGCCGTGCTGGTCGGCGGGCTTTATGTCGACCCGGCGGTGGCCAAGCGCATGTTCGAGCCGAAGCCCGCGGGCCGCGCCGCCAAGGCCGGCGCGCCGGATCTCACCGAACGCGAAACCGAGGTGCTCAAGCTCGCCGCCACCGGCTTCACCAACAAGGAGATCGCGCGGCGTCTCGATGTCGGCGTGAAATCGGTCGAGACCTACAAGGCACGCGGCATCGAGAAGCTCGGGCTGCGGACCCGCGCCGACATCGTGCGCTACGCCTCGGCGCAGGGATGGCTCGCCGATCTGTAGCAGGTGCCATCTACGCAGGAGTTGCCGCTATCCCTCCCTTGCAGGGGAGGGATTAAGAGCGCCGAGTTCTCGACAAGCGCAGCGCGAGCAGCGCTCGCATGGTTAACCAACCCTTACGCTGTCAGGCAAAAACCGACGCTGTTTCACCGCGCCATAACCTGCGTTGACAGTCTCGATCGGCTAAATTGGAACTCTCGCAAGCGCCGGCCCGACCTCAACGGGCGGCATCAGCCTAAAATGGGACGGGGTACGATGGCTTTGGCCGACGCCGAACTCGGCGATCTTATGTTTCGCTGCCCGAACACCGGGCGCATGTTCAATTCCGGATTCCAGACCGACCGTGCCGACCTGACGGCGGTCCCGCGCGCGGCGACGATCCGGCTGCGCTGTCCGATCTGCGACGAGCCGCATGCGGTGTCGGTGTCGCACGGCTCGGTCGAGCAACGGCCGCGCCGCGTCATCAACGTCGTCGGCTAGGTCAGCGCACCCGACCCATATGGCCATCCTTCGCTCCAACATCTCGCGTGCCGACGTTCGTCGCGTCGCCCGCAAGCCGATGAGCTATCCGGCCTGGATCGAGCTCGGCAACGGCGCGCCGCCGCGCCCTTGCGTGATCCTCGACATCACCGAGATCGGCGCCAAGCTGTCGGCCGAGGGCGCCAACGCGCTGCCCGAGGCCTTCACCTTGGTGCTCGCGGTGCCGGGGCCGCGGCGCAATTGCCGAGCGATCTGGCGCTCTGCCAACGAGGTCGGCGTCAGCTTCGTGCTCTCGGTGCCTGCGGCTGCGCCCGTGCCGTCGCACGGCGCCACGGAAGCCACGCTGCCGCATCCGCCCGCGCCGGCAGCCGCCATCACGGCTGAGCTGGATTGTTAAGGCGCGCACGACTGAGCAACGCATGCTGACGTCATGCCCCGCGCAGGCGGGGCATCCAGTAGACGCTTAGCTGACTTAAGGCAGGACGGCGATTACTGGATCACCCGCACCTCCGCGCCGCCGAGCGGAAGCGAGGGTCCGGCGCGGCCCGTAAAAAGTCGGCGGCTAATGCCGCTTGAAATACTGCACCGCGCGTTCGTGCTTTTCCGCCGCCGCGCGGGTCTTGAACGTGCCGAGATTGCGCCGTCGTCCGGTCTTCGGATTTTTCTTCCGCGAGTAAAGCCGATAGCCGCTCTTGAGCTTGCGGATCATGGCCAACTCCGCTGCCAGCCGCCGTAGTATTGCGGACGCGGCGCGTAAGTGGGCTGCGGCGCCGGCGCGTAATACGGCTGATAGCCGTTCGTATTGTCATCGCGATCGTAGGTGCCGCCGCCACCGTAATAGGTGCCGCGCGGCTCGCGACTGCTGTCGTACACCGACGCGCTGCTGCGTGGCGCGGCGTAACCGGCATAAGTCTGATCGTCGTCGCTGGTGTACTCGTCCGTGCGCGGCTGCCGCCGCTTGCTTGATGCGACCGCGGCGCCGCCGCCCGGCGTAATGCCCGTCAGCACCACTTGCGTGTTCGGCAGGCCCTGTTCCTGCACCAGCTTGTACAGCGTCGCGGCATGCTCCGGGGAGAGCCGCACGCAGCCATGCGAGGCGGGCTCACCGATGCTCTTGGCATAGGAGCCGTGGATCGCATGGCCTTCCTTGGTGAAGAAGATCGAATGCGGCATCGGCGCGTCGTCCCATTCCTTCGAAAAATGGCTGGCCTCCATACGGAACGTCTTGAACGAGCCGGACGGCGTGTCGTAACCGGGCGCGCCGGTCGACACCGGCCAGCTGTAGCGCTGCTGCCCATCCACATTGACCGTCATGTGCTGCGTGGATTTGTCGATGCGGATCAGCACCGCCGCGGATGCCGCTGGCGCGGATGCGAAAAAGCCGAAACAGCCCACGAGCGCCGCGGCGGCCGCGGACGCGACGAGAAGAAGACGGGGACGCATGGAACACCTCGGAGGCGCGCTGTGGCCGGCAACGCGCACACTTGCTGCCGCGCACCCGACGTGCGCGGCCCGGCTGATGCATTCAATCGGCCGGTGCCCTTTTCGTTCCGGCGTGCGGTGTTGTGAAGCGATGTGTCCGCCATCGGACGGTCACGCGGCAGCCACAAAATCACGCGGTGCACACGGGCACAAGACTTCCCCGTCATCCGGAGGTGCGAGCGGAGCGAGCCTCGAAGGATGCACGGTCACTGATTCCGGGCCGTTCATCCTTCGAGGTGCGCAAGAGCGCACCTCGAGATGACGGAGAGAGATTTGCGCCGCCTCGCCAGAAAGTCCGCCATCCCACCAAAGCTGCATGGCTCGAATCGCTGCAAGGTGGAACCGCGAGACCTCGCTCCTCGTTTTTACCTCACGTGGACAATCTGTTGGGGATTGTCGCAGTCAGGAGATTCCTCATGTGCGATTACAGCCTGGAGCATGTCATCTCGCGGGCGGCACAAGTGGCCGACAAGCTCGTTTCGACCTCGTTCTCCAACTCCATCACCCGCGGCTTCGCTGCCGCGGATGACATCAACACCGCCGTGTGTCTGCTGCCGGGGACCGAAATCGCCTTCGACCGTGACGTGAGCTTCGAGCATCCGGTCACCTACGCGCCGCAGACACTGCCGCACAAGGTGGCGCGCTTCCGCCAGGTCGATCTCGACCGCGAGCATGCGCATCACGATGCGCTGGAATTCCCGGACGGGCAGGTGGTCCTGCTGACCAAGCTGCTTCCGGGCCAGCACGCGACCGTGCTGCAGCTTCCTGCCGAGGCCAAGGCGGGCGAGCACAGGGAAGACACGCCGGCGCCGATCGCCGAGCCGCTCGCTCACGTGTAGCGGAAGCTGCGCTTAGGGCTCTCCATCGTTACTCCGGAAACGGCGCGCAAGCGCGGTTTCCGGAGGCTTGCACGTAACCCTCCGTCGTCGAGCCCGCGCGTGACGCCGCTTCGCGGCGTCACTTCAACTGATCCGCGACCTTGTCGAGCGCGGCCTTCACGCACGCCTCGTCTTTCTCGCCACCCGGCGCGCCGGAGGCGCCGGCGCCGCCGATCACTTCGTCGCCGACCTTGATCGGCAAGGCGCCCTGATTGGCGATGACATTCGTCAGATGAATGAGCCCAAGCGTCGGGTCTGCCTTCAGGCGGTCGACCAGTGCGCCCGACGGCGCGCGGAAGGTGCGCGCGGTATAGGCCTTGCGAAAGCTATTCTCCAGCGTGTGCGGGCCGGTGTTGTCGCCGCGCACCTGCGCGATGATCTCGCCATTGCGGCCGACCACCGTCGATGACACGGCGTAGCCGCGCTCCTTGCAGGTGGCGATGGCGGTCTCCACGATTTCGATGGCGATCGCGGCGGTAACGTCCTTGTGCACGGCGAGCTGCGCCTGGGCCGGCGCCGCCAGCATGGCGGTGCCGAGTGCGGCAGCGGTCAGATGAATAAGCTTGGACATGATGAACCTCCCGAATAATAGGCCGCGTCGTTACGCGGCCCCTATTTTTACTCCCTCCCCCGCTTGCGGGGGAGGGTTGGGGAGGGGGCTGATCAACGCCTATGTCGGCCACTCGCCGGACGCCGGTAACGCGAAACCGCGTCATGCGCACAAACGTTCTCCTTTAGCCAGAAGGGAACGCATCATGGCAAATGGAACCAGTGGCGGCACCAATGCCGCCTTCATCATCGGCGGCGTCATTGCCGTTCTCATCGTTGGCGGCGCCATCGCCTATGTGGGCAGCAGCAAATCCGGGAGCGTCGCCACGTCGAGCAGCAGCAGCGGCAGCGCCACCACCGGCTCGGGATTTGGCGGCGGCACCTTGAGCGAGACGACGCGGTCGCCCGGCTCGTCGAGCACCACGATTTTCGGCAGCTCACGCCCGGGCTCGAGCAGCACGACGACCAGGGAAACCGACAAAACGAAGATCCAAGGCAGCTCCAGCAAGGAGAGCAGCACGAGCAAGTCGTCGGACAAGGGCAGCACCTCGACGATCGGCTCATCGAGCGGCAGCAGGACGACGGGCAGCGGCTCGTCGGGGAGCAACAGTCAGTCCGCGCAGAGCAGCGGCTCCACCCAGAAGTCGAACAACAACAAGTCGGATCAGAACAAGAAGCAGTGATTGCTGAACGGGATCGGGCGCTCAGCGCTCGATCCCCAGATCGCGGCCGATCGAGGCGCCGGCGAACGGCACCGTTTTCGTCGCCTTGATGCGCTTGCCACCGCGGACATAAATCACGCGCGGCGTGCTGCCGGCGAGCTCCAGCACCCAGTATTTGCGCCCGTTCGCCGACGTCGCGGAGGCGATGCCATAGCTGTCCACGTCGCTCCGCAGCATGTTGGCGCGATGCCCGCCGGAATTGGCCCACTGCTTGATGGCGCAGGCTTCGGTCTCGCAGCCATAGGACACATTCTCGGCGCTGGTGCCGCTCGAAGACTTCGCGCGCTCCATGAAGCCGTTGTGATCGAGATGGCTGCGTGATGCCATCGACGACGCATGCATCTGCGCGATGCCTGAGAGCTGCGCGGACGATGACAGCACCGGGCGGCCATGCGCGGCGCGGAAGCTGTTGAGGTCCTGGGCGGAAGCGAGGGTGATCGAGAATATGCAAGCAGTAGCGAATGCCGCTGCGCGGCCGAAGGATGTATAGGACATGAAAAAGTCCTCCCGGCGCCTAAACTCAAAATTCCAAAAGTCGTTCCAATGTGATGTTACAGACGAACGGCGCGGCCGGCTACCACGCGGCCGTGCTTCCTCTCACACCCTCTCCACAAAGCTATCCACTACGCGCTTCTCGCCGGCTTTGTCGAAGGCAATAGTCAACTTGTTGCCGTCGATGGCGACGACATTGCCGTTGCCGAATTTCTGGTGAAATACGCGGTCGCCAATGCTGAAGGCTGACACGGTACCGGTGGATTTGGCGATCAGCTCGCCTTCGATCGTGAGTGGCGCACGGCGTGTCTGTCCGCCGCTGCGCGAGGATCGGCCGCCGCGACCAGAGCCCCGATCGCTGGGCGACGCAATGTCGTCCGCGTCCGGCTCGTAATCGCGCACATAGCGCGCGCCGCCACTCTCGTCGAAGCCGCCTTTTCCGCGGTTCGCCTGCGCGCGCTGCCAGCCCGGCGTGCGGTAAGTAGAGCCGAACGAATTCATCTCGTCGAAGCGCGACTGGCCGTAGCCGCCATAGCCGCCGAAACCGCCCTGGCTCTCCTTCACCTCCACATGCGCCTCGGGGAGCTCGTCGAGGAAGCGCGAGGGCACGGTCGAGGTCCACATGCCGTGGATGCGGCGGTTAGTGGCGAACCAGATGCGCGCGCGCTTGCGTGCCCTGGTGAGGCCCACATGGGCTAGGCGGCGCTCCTCCTCGAGCCCGGCGCGGCCCTGGTCGTCGAGCGCGCGCTGGTTGGGAAACACGCCTTCCTCCCAGCCCGGCAAGAACACGGTATCGAATTCGAGCCCTTTGGCTGAATGCAGCGTCATCACCGACACCGCGTCGTCGCTGCCTTCGCCGTCGCGGTCCATCACCAGCGAGATGTGCTCGAGGAAGCCTTGCAGGTTCTCGAACTCCTCCATGGAGCGCACCAGCTCCTTGAGGTTCTCCAGGCGGCCGGCGGCGTCGGCGCTGCGATCCTTTTGCCACATCTCGGTATACCCGCTCTCGTCGAGCACGATTTCTGCCAATTCTGTATGCGCGACGGTGTTGCGCAGCTCGCGCCAGCGGTCGAAATTCATCAGCACGTTGCGCAGCGCGCCGCGCGGCTTCGGCTTGAGCTCATCGGTCTCGATCACCGCGCGCGCGGCTTCGGTGAGCGGCACGCGGCGCTTGCGGGCGTGGTCGTGCAGCAGCTGCACGGTGGCATCGCCGAGCCCGCGCTTGGGCACGTTGACGATGCGCTCGAAGGCGAGGTCGTCGGCCGGCGAGTTGATCACCCGCAGATAAGCCAGCGCGTCGCGGATCTCGGCGCGTTCGTAGAAGCGCGGGCCGCCGATCACGCGATAGGGCAGGCCGAGGGTGACGAAGCGGTCTTCGAACTCGCGCATCTGGAACGAGGCGCGCACCAGGATGGCGATCTCGTTGAGCACATGGCCCTTGCGCTGCAGCTCTTCGATCTCCTCGCCGACCGCGCGGGCTTCCTCCTCGCTGTCCCAGGAGCCGGTGACCGTGACCTTCTCGCCGAGCTCGTCCTCGGTGCGCAGCGTCTTGCCGAGCCGGCCTTCGTTGTGGGCGATGAGATGCGAGGCGCAGGCCAGGATGTGCCCGGTCGAGCGGTAGTTTCTTTCGAGGCGGATGACCTTGGCGCCGGGGAAGTCGTGCTCGAAGCGCAGGATGTTGTCCACTTCGGCGCCGCGCCAGCCATAGATCGACTGGTCGTCATCGCCGACGCAGCAGATATTTTTCGGGCGGCGGGGCAGGGCCTGTTGCGCGGCGGGAGGAGGCGAGGGCGCGTCGCCGAACGTATCACCAAGATCGACACCTTCGGCCTCATCCTTCGAGACGCTCGGGCTCTGCCCTCGCTCCTCAGGATGAGGATCAAGGCCTGTGTCGCCCGGAAAGCGGCTCTCGGCCCGCGGCGCGACGCCACCTTTAACCTCATCTTGAGGAGCCGCGCGTAGCGCGGCGTCTCGAAGGATGAGGCCCCCAGTCTTCTCTTCACCCGCACTCTGCCCCAGCAACCTGAGCCACAAGTACTGCGCGACATTCGTGTCCTGATACTCGTCGACCAGGATGTAGCGGAAGCGCGCCTGGTACTGCGCCAGCACGTCGGGGTGCTCGCGAAACAGCCGGATGCATTCCAGCAGCAGGTCGCCGAAATCGGCGGCGTTGAGGACCTTCAGCCGCTCCTGATAGGCGATGTAGAGCTTCTTGCCCTTGCCGTTGGCGAAACTCGCGGCCTCGCCGGCCGGCACCTGCGCCGGCGTCAGCCCGCGGTTCTTCCAGCCGTCGATGAGATCGGCGAGCACGCGCCCCGGCCAGCGCTTCTCGTCGATGCCTTCGGCTTCGAGCAGCTGCTTCATCAGCCGGATCTGGTCGTCGACGTCGAGGATGGTGAAATCGGATTTCAGCCCGACCAGCTCGGCATGCCGGCGGATGAGCTTCACGCCGATGGAATGGAAGGTGCCGAGCCAGGGCATGCCCTCGACGATCTGCCCGACCATGATGCCGACGCGCTGCTTCATCTCTCGCGCCGCCTTGTTGGTGAAGGTGACGGCGAGGATTTCCGAAGGCCGCGCGCGGCCAAGATTGAGGATGTGGGCGATGCGCGTGGTGAGCACGCGGGTCTTGCCGGTTCCGGCGCCGGCCAGCACCAGCACCGGCCCGTCCAACGTCTCCACCGCCAGCCGCTGCTCCGGATTGAGCGCGTCGAGATAGGCGAGCCCGCCCCGCGCAGAGGCGCGCGCCCGCTCGGCGATGCCGCCGGGCGTCGGGGCGCTCGTCGGCGCCGGATCGTGCGCGCCGGAAGTGGGGCGGTGTTGCGGTTCGGCCATGGATGATTCTATGTGACCTATAAAGATGGCACTCGTACCCCGTGATTGGGAGGGGCGCAGGGCTTCTTTATCCTGCTTTTGGCGATGGAATCGGCCGTTTTCTCGGCGCCGTCCCCATGTTCGGCGTCATCGCCCGCTCGCGCTGGCGAGCCGAAGGCGAGCAGCCAGCGCGAGCAATCTCACGGTAGCCTCGCCGGACCCTCGCTTCGCTCGGCGGCGCGGCGAAAGGCGGGCGATCCAGTAATCGTCGGCGTCAGTGTTTACTGGATGCCCCGCTTTTGCGGGGCATGACGGCGGAGCGAGTGGAGCGCCTTACGTTTTACTCCGGCATCGCGATGCCGGCACCGACCACCTCGGGGCGCGGCAATTGCGCGTGCGAGGCCTTCATCTTCCCTAGCGCGCGGGCGATCTCGGCGGGGTACGGGGCGGTCTTCTTCGCCGCCATGTCCACGTGGAGCGACATGTTCTCCGAGGTCGCCGACACCCAGCCCTCGGTGGCGTGGAACAGCTGCTCGAAATAATGCATGCGCTTCCTGTCGTAATCGAGCAGCTGGAAGGTGACGCGCACCGGATCGCCGGCATGCAGCTCGCGCAGATAACGCACATGCACTTCGGCGGTGAAGCAGGAGTGCTTGCGGGTTTTCACATAGTCGATGCCGCAGCCGATCAGCTCGAAGGCCTCGTCCACCGCGCGGTCGAACAGCACGTTGTAGTAGGCCATATTGAGATGGCCGTTGTAGTCGATCCAGCCCGACTCGACCTTCATCACCGAGGAGACGAACGGCGCGAAGAACACCGGTTCGAGATCAAGACGATCGAGCATGTGCGACACCTCAACGAGCGGGGGCTCGTAGCCGAAGCCTGACGATGGAAGGCTCGGGGCCAAGTGTGACGGATTGATGGTCGTTTGTCTCGCTGTTGCCGCGCGTTGCAGCGATTTCTCGGCTTTTAGGTCACCGTTCTCTTACCGGCCTGCCGGTGCTTTGGCACCGCTCATCCGCGGCACCCACAACCTCTAACCTCATGGTGAGGAACGGGCTTATGGGCCCGAGGACGAGACGGTCTTCCGTCCGCCACCGCGTCGGTCAGATTAGCCGATCCGGCGCTATTCGACTTACAAGGACGAGGTCAGAGTGCGCGGCAGTTTTACTTCGCCGCGATCGGATAGACCGGCTTCTCCCCCGAGAGCACGCGGGCGACGTCGCTCGCGCATTTCACCTGCAGCTCCTCAAGCGCCTCCACCGAATAGAAGCCGGTGTGTGGGGAGAGGATCACATTGTCGCGGCCAAGCAGCCGCGAATCCTTCGGCAGCGGCTCGGTGGCGACCACGTCGAGCGCGGCGGCGCCGACCTGTCCGGAATCGAGCGCGGCGACGAGCGCCGCCTCGTCGATCAGCGGACCGCGTGCGGTGTTGATGATGCGCACACCCTTTTTGGTCTTGGCAAAGGCCGCGGCATTGAGCAGCCCGCGCGTCGCGTCCATCAGCGGTGCATGCACGGAGATGAAGTCGGACATCCCGAGCAGCGCGTCGAAGCTCACGCCCTCGACGCCGGCGGCCTTGAGCACATCGGCGGAGACATAAGGATCATGGGTAACGACGCGCAGACCGAACGCCTGGGCTTTCGGCGCCACCATGCGTGGGATGTTGCCGAAGCCGATCAGCCCAAGCACCTGGCCATGCAGGCGATGGATCGGCACCACGGCCGGCATCTCCCAACGTCCGGCCTGCACCACCTTGTTGGATAGCGTCAGCTTGCGCGCGAGCGCCAGCAGCATCGCCATCGCGTGGTCGGAGACCTCGTGGATGCAGTAGTCGGGCACGTAATTGACCGTGATGCCCTTCGCCGCCGCGGCCTTCAGGTCGATATTGTCGACGCCGAGCCCGAAACGTCCGAACGACTTGCAGCGCGTGAGCTGGCCGATCAGCTCGGCGGTGAGCTTGGCATAGGTGACGAGGATCGCGTCGGCGTCGCGTGCCACTGCGAGGATGTCCTCCGCGCTCGAACTCTTGCTCATGCGGTATTCGGGATTGAGCCGCGCGAGCGCCTTCTTCGCCGGATCGAGCGAGGGAAATGGACTGTCGGTGATGGCGATGATGGGGCCGGCCATGGCAGGAACTCCGGGGGTCGGAACGAAAGCGCGCGGACCCTACGACAGGGCCGTGGGCAGCGTCCACTTGGACGACCGCGATGCGGGACGGCAACCGTCATACGAGCGTTGCGGTTCGATTCCCTCGCCCCGCGAAGCGGGGAGAGGGTGCCGAGCGAATGCGAGGCGGGAGAGGGGCGGCGTTTGGCTTTGCCCTCTCCCGGCTCGCGCTTCGCGCTCGCCACCCTCTCCCGCAAGCGGGAGAGGGAAGGACCCCGTGGCGCTTGACCGCGATATCTCACTGGCTCATTGCTGCTGGAAAATGGGATGAGGACGTCCATGCCGGGTGCTGCCGCGCTGTCCAAGCGCAACGCGAAATCCATCGAAGCCGCTGTTAGTGCGCTCAATGCCGCCTTCGGTAACCGCGTCGTCACCGCGCAGGCGGTGCGCGAGCAGCACGGCAACACGCTCACCTGGGTTGTGAACCAGCCGCCCGATGCGGTGGTGTACGCGCAGTCGACCGACGATGTGTGCAAGATCGTCGGCATCTGCGCGCAGCATGGCGCCCCGGTTATTCCGTTCGGCACCGGCACCTCGCTCGAAGGTCACGTGAACGCGCCGCTCGGCGGCATCTGCGTCGACTTCCGCGACATGAATCGCGTGCTCGCGGTACATGCGGAAGACCTCGACTGCGTCATCGAGCCGGGCATCACGCGCAAGGCGCTCAACGAATATCTGCGCGACAAGGGCGTGTTCTTTCCCATCGATCCCGGCGCCGACGCCTCGCTCGGCGGCATGGCGGCGACGCGCGCCTCCGGCACCAATGCCGTGCGCTACGGCACCATGAAGGACAATGTGCTGGCGCTCAAAGCCGTGATGGCCAATGGCGAGATCATGACCACGGCGCGCCGCGCCAAGAAGTCGGCCGCCGGCTACGATCTCACCCGACTGATCGTCGGCTCCGAAGGCACGCTCGGCGTCATCACGGAGCTGACGCTGAAGCTTGCCGGCATCCCCGAGGCGATCGCCGGCGGCGTCTGCCCGTTCCCCTCGGTCGAGGCCTGCTGCAACACCACCATCCACACCATTCAATCCGGCATTCCGGTGGCGCGCATCGAGCTGCTCGACGCGCTGCAGGTGAAGGCGGTGAACATCCATTCCAAGCTCGGGCTGCCTGAGACGCCGATGCTATTCGTCGAGTTCCACGGTACTGAGGCGAGCGTCGCTGAGCAGTCGGCGCGCTTCGGCGAGATCGCGGCAGAGTTCGGTGGCGGCAAGTTCGAATGGTCACCGCGGCCCGAGGACCGCACGCGGCTCTGGGAGGCGCGGCATCACGCGGCGATGTCGAACCTGGCGTTGCGGCCCGGCGCGCACATCGTGGCGACCGACGTCTGCGTGCCAATCTCGCGGCTCGCCGAATGCGTGACGCAAACGCAGGCCGACATTGAGGCGCATCGCCTGCTGGCACCGATCGTCGGCCATGTCGGCGACGGCAATTTCCATCTGACACTGCTGGTCGACATGAATGACGCCGACGAGCTCGCCCGCGCCAAGGATCTCTCCGCGCGGCTGGTCGAGCGGGCGCTTTCCATGGACGGCACCTGCACCGGCGAGCACGGGGTGGGGCAGGGCAAGATGAAGTATCTCGAGCCGGAGCTCGGCGCCCCAGCGCTTGCCGCCATGGCCGCGATCAAGCGCGCGCTTGATCCGCAGAACATCATGAACCCCGGCAAGATCGTCGCGGTGTGATTGAGGAGGGCGATCCGCTCTCCGCGAGTTCAGCCGGACTCCCTCGCCCCGCACGCCGCGCCGCCGAGCGGAGCGAGGGTCCGGCGCGGCTATTTTAGGTGCTCGCGCTGGCCGCTCACCCGGCTCGCTTCGCTCGCCACCCTCTCCCCGCTTTCGCGGGACGAGAGAAGAGATCGCGGGGCGAGGGAAGAAGAAGCAAGAGACACAGATTTGCCGCCAAAATCGCGCTATTCTCCCATCCCGGGAGCGGTGCTTGCAGACAACCCTACTGAGCTTGGCAATCGCGGTGATCGTGGCCTTGGTGGCGGCGCTGGTGGCGCCGCTGTTCATCGATCTCACGCAATATCGGACCTATTTCGAAGCCGAGGCGCGCCGCCTGATCGGCGTCGAGGTCCACGTCACCGGAACCATTGACGGGCGGCTGTTGCCGACGCCACGGCTCCTCCTGAACGGCGTCGAGATCGGCGGCGGTGCCGATACGGTGAAGGCCCGCTCGCTGGCGCTCGAGCTCAACCTCACGCCGCTCCTGCGCGGCGAGTGGCGGGCGAGCGAGATGCGTCTCGTCGGTCCGCAGGTGAAGCTCGCCCTTGATGGCAGCGGCCGGGTGCGGTGGCCGAGCCTCGCCATCCGCTTCGATCCCGAGGCGCTGTCGATCGAGAAGCTCGGCATCGAGGACGGCCGCGTCGAGCTCGGCGATGCCGCGAGCGGTGGCAAGGTCATCATCGACAGGCTCGCCTTCGCCGGCGAGGCGCGCTCGCTGCTCGGGCCGTTCAAGGGCGAGGGCCGCTTCAGCATCGACGGGGTTTCCTATCCCTATCGCCTCGCTGCCGGCCGCATCGCCGACGAAACCGTGAAGCTCAAGCTCGATCTCGATCCGGTCGAGCGCCCGCTCGGCCTTTCCGCCGACGGCGTACTCTCGTTCGACCACGACACGCCGCATTTCGAGGGCGGGTTTACTGTGACCCGTGCCGTCGGTATCGCCGGCAGCGGCAATGCCGCGCGGGTCACGCAGCCCTGGCGCATGACCGGCAAGCTCAACGCCAGCTCGGCCTCGGCGCTGCTCGAGCAGATCGAGTTCCAATACGGCTCCGATGAGCAGGGGGTGAAGCTCACCGGCACAGCACAGATGAAATTCGGCCGCACGCCGTCATTCGACGGCCTGCTCTCGGCGCGGCAGATCGATCTCGACAAGGCCTTCGGCGTCTCCGAGGCGCAGAAGCTGGCGCCAGCCGTGGCGCTGCGTCAGATCGCCGAAGGCGTCGGCAGTGCGTTCCGTCCGCCGATCCCGACCAAGCTCGGCATCGGCATCGATCTCGCCACGCTCGGCGGCGCCACGCTGCAATCGGTGCGCGGCGATGTCTCCAGCATGCCCGGCGGCTGGAGCCTCGATCGCTTCGAGTTCCGCGCGCCGGGACTGACCCAGGTGAAATTGAGCGGACGGCTGACGGTCGACGCGAGCAACGTCGCTTTCGCCGGGCCGGCCAGCCTGGAGACCGGCGACCTGCGTGTGCTGATGGCTTGGCTCGAAGGCCACGACGCGACACCCGGTCAGGCGCGCCCGTTGAAGGCGCGCGGCGACCTCGCGCTTGGCAGCGACAAGATCGGTATCGAGCGCCTCAAGGCGGAGGTCGACCGCGAGAGCATCGAGGGCCGGCTCTCTTACCTTTATGCACGCGGCGACAAGCCGGCGCGGCTCGAGGCGGAGCTGCGCGCGCCCGAGCTCGATCTCGACGCTGCCCAATCCTTCCTCACGGCGGCAATGGCCGGCTCCGGCGTGGAAAAGCCGGCAGAGATGGCGCTGGCTTTCGACATCGGCCGCGCCACCATCGCCGGCGTCACCGCGACTAACGCCAAGGCGCAGCTGCGGCTCGGCGGCAACGGCCTGCAGATCGACAACCTCTCGGTTGCCGACCTCGGCGGCGCCAATGTCAGCGCCAGCGGCCGGCTCGACACCTCGGTGAGCAATCCGCGCGGCACTCTGGCGATCGATCTCGATGCCCGTGACCTGTCCGGCATCACCGCGCTGCTGGCGCGCTTCGCGCCGCGTGTCGCTGAACCGCTGCGCCGTGCCGCGCCGGGCGCGACCGCGGCGCGCCTCAAGGCGACGCTCGATGTCGGCCCGCTATCGGGTGGCGCCGGTACTCTCGCCAAGGTCGGCGTCGATGGGCGGATCGGCGCGCTTCGCGTCAACATCGACGGTCAGGCCAGCGGCGAGGCCAAGGCGCTGCAGAACGGCGAGATCCGCGTCAATGGCAAGCTCGACGCCGACGACGGCAGCCAGCTGATTGCGCTGCTCGGGCTCGACCGCAGCATCACCGTCGACAAGCGCCCCGGCACGCTCGCCTTCAGTGCCAGCGGTCGCGGCGACCGCGACGTCCGCCTCGACGCGCGGCTTCTGGCCGGCGGGCTCGATGCCGGCACCTCGGGGACGTTGCGCTTTGCCTCCGGCAAGGAGCTCGACGGCAGCATGCGGCTGTCGCTCGCCGGCGACGCGCGGGTGCTGCGGCGAAGCGGGCAGGGGCAAACGCCGCTGCCGCTGACCCTCACCGCGACGTTGGCTGTGGCCGGCGAGCGCGTCACCACCGACGATCTCGCGGCGAACATTGCCGGCGCGGCGTTGCGCGGCAAGCTTGCGCTGACGCTGTCGCCCAAACGCCGCGTCGAGGGATCGATCGATGTCGACAACATCGAAGCTGGCGACATGCTGGCTGCCGCCATCGCCATGCCCCCGGGCAAGCTCGCCGATGCCGCGACCTGGTCGTCGGAGCCGTTCGGCGTCGGTCTGATCGGCGGGCTCGACGGCCATGTCGTGCTGGCTGCGGGGCGTGCGACCATCACGCCGGCGCTCATCGTCCGCCAGCTGCGCACCAATGTGCTGGTGAACGGCTCCGAGCTTACGCTCGATGACATCAAGGGTGAGCTCGGCGACGGCCGCGTGAGCGGACGCATCGTGCTACGCAATACGGAGGACGGGCTCAATGCGCGGGCGAAAGTCGCGCTCAGCAATGCCGACGCCGCGGCACTGATCCCAAGCCTCGGCCGTGCGCCGATTATCGGACGGCTCGGCTTCGAGGCCGATGTCGGAGGCGTCGGCCACAGTCCCGGCGCGCTGGTCGGCTCGCTCTCGGGCACCGGCAAGGTCACGCTCGCCGATGCGCAGGTGCCGAAGCTCGACCCGCATGTATTCGACATCGTGACCCGCGCTGCCGACCGCGGCCTGCCGATCGACGGCACACGCGTCGCTGATGCCGCCGGCAAGGCGCTCGACGAGGGGCCGGTCAATCTTTCACGTTTCGAGGGCGCGTTCGCCATCACCGCCGGACAGGTGAAGCTGGCGAACACGGTGACGCATGCGGGCGACATCGATGTGGCATTGGCCGGCACGCTCGACCTCGCGCAGGCGACGATCGACTCGCGGCTGACCATCACCGGCACACACACCGAGACCGCCTCGGGCGTGCATCCCGATCTGTTCGTGAGTCTGAAGGGACCGATTGCCGCTCCGACCCGCAGCATCGATGCCGCGGCGCTCGCCGGGTGGCTGACGCTGCGCGCCGTCGAGCATCAGTCGAAGCGTCTCGAAGCGGTGGAAAGCACGGCGGGCACCCAGCCGGTACGACCACCAGCTGTCGCCCCCCCAGCGCCGGCGGCTCCCCCGCGCCCGCGGGTGAAGCCTCCTGTCACGCTGGCGCCGCCACCAAGCGCGGCGCCGCTCAATCCGTTCGAGCAGCTATTCGGCGGCGGTCAGCGTTGAGGGCGCTGGCCTGAAGGTCGGGATGTCGTGGGTGTCGTGGCCGTTCTGCCCCCCACGATAGTGGTCGAGCACGAACAGCCGGATCGCCGACGACAGATTGCCATGACGGCGATCAGTGTCGATCGTTGCGACCAGATCCGAGAGGGTCATATCGCGTCCTCCCGCGATCTCTTTCAGTCCTCTCCAGAAAGCATCTTCCAAACTTACGCTCGTCTTGTGACCTGCGATGACGATCGAGCGTTTGACAACCGGAGATTTCATCGGTCGCCTCCTCTTTCGAGCCGTAGCCGCTCAAGGTCGCGGCGGGATTTGTCTTGACGTGCTTGGTCGAGCGAGCGCTCGGCCTTGGTTCGCGCGTGCGCGAGCCTGTTGTCTGCGGCGAGCTTCTCCGCCTGCTGCCGCTGGGCTCGTTTCCGAGCCGTCCGAAGATTGACGACGTCTGCCATCCTCAACACGGCTCCGAACGAATACTCACGGTACGATCGATGCTCCTCCCTCCGGGACAAATGTGCCTAAAGCGTGATGGCGTCACCTGAATCACCCGGATGTTGCGAAGCATCAATTGACATATTGCGAAGAGTTGGCGCGGTGATTCAATACACGGTTTTTTGAAGAGGCCTTTATTTGTGCTTATGGAACATCATCCCGGGCTCGACGTTGGTAAGCCCCGCGTGTTCCGCTTGCGCGCGCAGATTCAATAAGTTGCAGCTAAATGCCGGAGCTTTCACGCGGGGCGCGTCATCTTCTCGGGCCGCACCAGCCGATCGAACTCGGCGCTCGACACGAAGCCGAGGCGCACGGCTTCCTCGCGCAACGTCGTGCCGTTGGCATGCGCGGTCTTCGCAACCTTGGCGGCATTGTCGTAGCCGATCTTCGGCGCCAATGCGGTCACCAGCATCAGCGAGCGCTCCATCAATTCGCGAATGCGCGGCTCGTTGGCCTTGATGCCGATCACGCAATTGTCGGTGAAGGAGCGCGCCGCATCGGCAAGCAGCCTGATCGACTGCAGCATTGCGTGCGCGAGCACCGGCTTGAACACGTTGAGCTCGAAATGGCCCTGGCTGCCCGCGGTCATGATCGTCGTCTGATTACCGAACACTTGCGTGCAAACCATCGTCAGCGCTTCCGACTGCGTCGGATTGGTCTTGCCCGGCATGATCGAGGAACCGGGCTCATTCTCCGGCAGAATGAGCTCGCCAAGCCCCGAGCGCGGCCCGGAGCCAAGCAGGCGAATGTCGTTGGCGATCTTGAATAGTGCGGTGGCGACCGAGACCAGCGCGCCATGCGCGAAGACATAAGCGTCGTGACCGGCCATGTGCTCGAACTTGTTCGGCGCGCTGACAAACGGCAATCGCGTGAGCTTGGCGACGCGCTTGGCGAAGGCATTGGCGAACGCCTTCTTGGCGTTGAGGCCGGTGCCGACGGCGGTGCCGCCCTGCGGCAGCAGATAGAGCTCCTTCAAGCCGAGCCGCATGCGGCGGATGCCGGAATGCACCTGCGCCGCATAGCCGGAAAATTCCTGGCCGAGCGTTAGCGGCGTCGCGTCCATCAGATGCGTGCGCCCGATCTTGACGATCGAGGAGAACTCCTTGGATTTGTGCTGCAGCGCGTCTTGCAGATAGGCCAGCGCGGGATCGAGGAGCCAGGCGATCTCCGTCGCCGCCGCGATGTGCATCGCCGTCGGGAAGCTGTCGTTCGACGATTGGCTCATGTTGACGTGATCGTTCGGATGCACTGGCGACTTGGCGCCAAGCTTGCCGCCAAGCGCCAGATTGGCGCGATTGGCGATCACCTCGTTGACATTCATGTTGGTCTGCGTGCCCGAGCCGGTCTGCCAGACCAGCAGCGGGAAATTCTCATCGAGCTTTCCGTCGATGATCTCCTGCGCCACCGCGGCGATGGCGCGGGTGCGGCGTTGATCGAGCGAGCCGAGCTCGTGATTGACCTCGGCGGCGGCGCGCTTGATGACGCCGAGCGCGCGGATCACCGGCAGCGGCATGCGTTCGGTGCCGATGCGGAAATTCTGCCGCGAGCGCTCGGTCTGTGCGCCCCACAGCACATCGCTGGGAACCGCGACGGGACCGAGCGCATCGGTCTCGACACGGGTCGTGCTGTCCGTGGTCTTGCGCTGCGTTTTGCGCTTCTTCGCCATACCGGACCTTAACGCCCTCGCGGAGGATACGGCGGGTGAAGTTCCGCGACTATTTCTTGCGGAAACGGTCGAGCCGTACCACCTCGGCGCCGCTTGCGGGCTTCTCCGTCGGCTCGGCAGCAGCGGGTGCGGCCTCGGTCTTGGCCGGCGCGGGCAATGGGGCGGCGGCCGCGGGCTCGGCGAGCGTCGGTTTCTTCACCTCGACCGGTTTCGGTTTGCCGGATGCCGCAGCCAGCTCCTCCGCGGTGAGCTCCTCGAATTGCAAGCCGAACTGCACCGACGGATCGAAGAAGCCTTTGATCGCCTCGAAGGGGATCGCGAGCTTCTCCGAGACGCCGCCGAAGGAGAGCGCGACCTCGAAACGATCGTCCTCGACCGACAGATCCCAGAACTGATGCTGCAGGATGATGGTCATCTCCTGCGGATACTGCGTGCGCAGCCGCTGCGACATGCGCACGCCGTCGGCCTGCGTGTCGAAGGAGATGTAAAAATGGTGCTCGCCGGGAAGGCCCTTCTTGGCGACATCAGTCAGGATGGTGCGGACCACGCCGCGCAGGGCCTGCTGGGTGAGGAGGTCGTAGCGGATCTGGTCTGAAGCCATGTGGCGCCTGAATTCCAAGGGCGGCGTAAATTCCAAGAGCGGCGTAGAGGAACGCTTGCGACCTTACAGATGATTCCCCGCAAAAATGCGAGTGGGGGCTTCTGTTGCCAGGTGCCCCCGAACCCCGCCTGCCGGTGCTAACCCGTCAGGGCTTTAGATCGGTCTTTCAAACCGCTTACGCGGCCTGAGCAACCGGAGCATAGTTGTCGTTGGCAACTATACGATTGGCCCGATAACGGCGGAACCATGCCGAGCAAAAGCGCGCCTTTTACGCCCTCGTCGATCCTAGTTCGCCCCCGCCGAAACCCGGTCTGAGGCGGGCTTGGGTGGAGGCGCCGGGTACTGCCCCCGGGTCCGAAAGGTTTATTACGACGGCCGTTTATCGCCATAGTCGGCTTGCGCCGACAGCCCCAATATAAGCAGGAAAGGTTGATGAAAAAAGAGCCGGGCCGGCAGCGGTTTGGCCGGGCTCACATCGCATTCCTGCGCACTTAGCGCATGATCCCGAAAAGTGGGCACCGGTTTCCCGCCTGCGCGAAGCCCATGGCAAGGCTTCTCGTTTTGCTCGAAGCTTCGGCGGGCGAAGGCAGGTCGGAAAAGATCATGCGCCAACAAGAATCTAAAGCGATATCACTGCGTGATCCCGCTTTAGAACACTGTGGGATTGCAATAATTCGCGTGGTCGGCGGCGGCGTTGGAGGATAAGTGTCGCGCCCATGTCCGACACGGCTTCCGCGGCCGATCCCGCCCGCCCGACCCCCACGCTGCTGCAGCTTTTTATCGCCTTCGCCAGCACCGCGGTGGTGGGCTTCGGCGGCGTGCTGCCGTGGACCTATCGCATGCTGGTGGAGAAGCGCCGCTGGCTCACCGCGACGGAATTCAACGAGTTGTTCTCGCTGGCGCAGTTCCTGCCCGGGCCGAATACCGTAAACCTGTCGGTGGTGTTCGGTGCGCGGCTGCGCGGTGCCGTTGGCGCCGTGGTGGCGCTGGTCGGCCTGCTCGGACCGCCGGTCACGGTGATCCTCATCGTCGCTGTGCTCTATGTGCAATACGGGCATGTCGCTGCGCTGCACCGCGTTCTGCTCGGCATCTCAGCGGCGGCTGCCGGCCTGATGATCGCGACGAGCATGAAAATGGCGCAGCCTTTGCTGTGGCCGCTGCGTCCGCATGTGCTCGTCGCGCTTGCCGGCTTCATCGCCGTCGGACTGCTGCGCTGGCCGCTGCCCTGGGTGCTGCTGGCGCTCGCGCCCGTGAGCGTCGCGCTGGCATGGTGGTGGGAGAGCCGCTGATGTCCGGGCAGAGCACTCTGGTCACGCTGGCACTGCGCTTTGCCGTGCTGTCGCTATTCGCGGTCGGCGGCGCCAATGCGGCGATTCCGGAAATGCATCGTCTTGCCGTCGACTTGATGGGCTGGATGAGCGACCAGCAATTCAGCGAGACTTACGCGCTCGCGCAATTGGCGCCGGGACCCAACGTCATCGTCGTCACGCTGATCGGGTATCAGGCGGCGGGCCTCGCCGGCGCCGCGGTGGCGACATTGGCCATGGTCGGCCCAACCTGCCTGCTCGCCTACGGCTTCGGCCGTATCTGGGATCGCTTCAAGGGCGCGCGCTGGCGCATCGCGATCCAGAACGGAATGGTGCCGTTGTCGCTCGGTCTGTTCGCGGCGGGCGCCTACACGATCACGCGGGCCGCCGACCACACGCCGATCGCCTTCCTCTTGACCGCGACGGCCGCCGGCGTCGCCTTCGCCACCCGGCTCAATCCGCTGTGGGTCTTTCTGGTCGCCGGCGCGGTAGGGCTCGCAGGCTGGGTCTGAGCGGCGCTATACCTATATTCAGGCCTCTGATTCAGCCGCGACCGGAAGAGTTCCGATGCGCCAATACCACGACCTGATGGAGCACATTCTCGCCGATGGCGTCGAGAAGCGCGACCGCACGGGCGTCGGCACCATCTCGGTATTCGGGCATCAGATGCGCTTCGACCTGCGGGCGGGATTCCCGCTGGTCACCACCAAGAAGCTGCATCTCAAATCGATCATTCACGAGCTGCTCTGGTTCCTCGCCGGCGACACCAACGTCAAATATCTGCAGGACAATGGCGTGCGCATCTGGGACGAGTGGGCCGACGAGCGCGGCGATCTCGGTCCGGTCTACGGCCATCAGTGGCGCTCTTGGCCCGCGCAAGACGGCCGCGCCATCGATCAGATCGCGAATGTGGTCAACATGATCCGCCGTAATCCGGACTCGCGCCGCCTGATCGTCACGGCGTGGAATCCGGCGGACGTCGACAAGATGGCGCTGCCGCCGTGCCATTGCCTGTTTCAGTTTTACGTGGCGCGCGGCCGGCTCTCCTGTCAGCTCTATCAGCGCTCCGCCGATGTATTTCTCGGCGTGCCGTTCAACATCGCCTCTTACGCGCTGCTGACGATGATGGTGGCGCAGGTCACCGATCTCGAGCCAGGCGACTTCGTCCACACCTTCGGCGACACGCATCTTTATCTCAATCATCTCGAGCAAGCCCGCCTGCAGCTTTCGCGTGCCCCGCGCGCGCTGCCGCGAATGCGTATCAATCCGGCGGTGAAGGATCTGTTCGCGTTCCGTTACGAAGATTTCGTGCTCGAAGGCTACGATCCGCATCCGCATATCAAGGCCGAGGTAGCGGTGTGAGCCTCGCCATCCGCGCGGCGCGTGCCGCGGACACGGATTTGATCTTTGCGCTCGTGCGCGAGCTCGCCGAATATGAAAAGCTCCTCGCCCATGTCGACGCGACGCGGGAGATGATCGCTGCCGCACTGTTCTCGCAGACGCCGCGTGTCTTTGCCGACATTGCCGAGTGGAGCGGCGAGGGCGTCGGCCTGTCTGTGTGGTTCTACAACTTCTCCAGCTTCCGCGGCCGTCATGGCATCTACCTCGAAGATTTGTTCGTCCGTCCCGCCTACCGCGGCCGTGGCATCGGCAAGGCGCTGATGATGCGGCTCGCGCAACGTTGCGTTGCCGAGAAGCTCGGCCGCTTCGAATGGGCGGTGCTCGACTGGAACGCGCCGTCGATCGCCTTGTATCGCGCGATTGGCGCAACCGTCATGGACGACTGGCGCATCTGCCGCATGAGCGGCGAGCCGCTCGCCACCTTTGCACGCGGAATGGCGTCGTGATCGACATCGTCATGGCCGCGGCTGTCGGCGAGAACGGCGTCATCGGCCGCAATAACGAATTGCCGTGGCGGCTGAAATCCGACCTCAAGCATTTCCGTGCTGTCACCATCGGCAAGCCGGTGGTGATGGGGCGCAAGACCTTTCTCTCCATCGGCAAGCCGCTCAAGGATCGCACCAACATCGTGGTCAGCCGCGACAGCGCATACGCGGCCGCGGGGGTGCTGGTGACGGGCTCGCTCGATGCCGCGCTCGCGGCCGCGCGCGGCGATGCCTTGCGCCGCGGCGCCAACGAGATCGTCATCATCGGCGGCAGCGACCTGTTTGCCGCGCTGATGCCGCGCGCCGTGCGGCTGGAGATCACCCATGTGCACGCCGCGCCCGAGGGCGATGTGTTCTTCCCGAAAATCGATCCCGGAGCGTGGCAGGAGACTGCCCGTCGCGAGGTCGCGGCCGGGCCAGATGACACTGCCGCTTTCGCCATCGCCACCTATATGAGGCGCCAGTAAGGTCGACGAGGCCCTTGGGAGAGCGGCAAAGCGCGGCATGGAACGCGCGTTGTAAGCTCAATCGCGCTCCCCTATAAGCTTTGGGAAACAGGCAAATATCGGCTTTTTGCCGCGCCGGGAGAGATATCAATGCCATGGAGTAATCAGGGTGGCGGACCCTGGGGCTCGGGGCCCAGGGGCCCCTGGGGCTCGGGTCCGCAGTCGCAAGGACCGACGCCGCCCGACCTCGAAGAGATGCTGCGCCGCGGCCAGGACCGCTTGCGCCGCGTGCTGCCTGGCGGCGGTCTCGGCGGCAAGGGCTTTGTGCTGCTGGCGCTGGGCGCCATCGCGCTGTGGGGCTTCTCCGGCTTCTTCCGCGTCGAGCCCGACGAGCTCGGCGTGGTGCTGCGCTTCGGCAAGGAAGTGCGCGAAGTGCAGCCCGGCCTGAACTATCACCTGCCGTATCCGATCGAAACGGTGCTCACGCCGAAGGCGCTGCGCGTCAACAAGATCGACATCGGCAAGATCGAAGATCCGCGCCGCGGCGCCATCGTGCGCAACGTCCCCGAAGAAAGCCTGATGCTCACGGGCGACGAGAACATCGTCGACATCGATTTCTCGGTGTTCTGGAAGGTGAAGCCGAAGGGTGTCGGCGACTATCTGTTCAACATCCAGAATCCGGAAACCACGGTGAAAGCGGTGGCGGAAAGCGCCATGCGCGAGGTCGTCGGCCGGTCCGAGATCACGCCGCTTCTGACCGGCGCGCGGCAGACGACGGAGAATGCCGTGCAGGAGCTGATGCAGCGCACGCTCGACCATTACGGCGCCGGCATCATCATCCAGCAGGTGCAGATGCAGAAGGTCGATCCGCCGGCGCAGGTGATCGACGCATTCCGCGATGTGCAGGCGGCGCGCGCCGACCTCGAGCGCGCGCAGAACGAAGCGCAGACCTACGCCAATCGCGTCGTGCCGGAAGCGCGCGGCCGCGCCGCGCAGATCCTGCAGGCGGCCGAAGCCTACAAGCAGCAGACCGTGGCGGAGGCGACCGGCCAGACGTCGCGCTTTCTCAAGATCTACGAGCAATACAAGAAAGCGCCGGACGTCACCCGCGAGCGCATGTATCTCGAGACCATGGAGCGCGTGCTCGGCGGCAGCGACAAGATCATTCTCGACTCCGGCGCCGCTGGAGCGGGTGGCGCCGCCGGTGCAGGCGGCAGCGGCGTCGTGCCTTATCTGCCGCTCAATGAGCTGACGCGGCGGCCGCAAGCACAGCCGCAAACCGGGGGCCGTCCATGAGGTCGAGTGTCATCGGCGGCGTTCTCATCGTCGTCATCCTGGCCTTGGTGGTGCTCGCCTATGGCTCCCTGTTCACCGTCTATCAGACGCAACAGGCGCTGGTGATCCGGCTCGGCGAGCCGGTGCGCGTGGTGAGCGAGCCCGGCTTGAACTTCAAATATCCGATCATCGACACGGTGATCGCCATCGATAAGCGCATCCTCGACCTCGAGGCGCCGCCGCAGGAGGTGATCGCTTCCGACCAGAAGCGGCTCGTGGTCGACGCCTTCGCGCGCTATCGCATCACCGATCCGCTGCGCTTCTATCAGACGCTCGGCTCGCTGCTGAGCGCGTCCAACCAGCTCTCCGCCGTGCTCAATTCGGCGCTGCGCCGCGTGCTCGGTGAGGTCACCTTCACACATGTGGTGCGCGACCAGCGCGCCGAGTTGATGACGCGCATCCGTGGGCTCGTCGACGCCGAGGCCAAGGGCTACGGCATCTCGGTGGTCGACGTGCGGATCCGCCGCGCCGACCTCCCCGAGCAGAACAGCCAGGCCGTCTATCAGCGCATGCAGACCGACCGGCAGCGCGAGGCCGCCGAGTTCCGCGCCCAGGGCAATCAGAAGGCGCAAGAGATCCGCGCCAATGCCGACCGCGACGTCACCGTAGTGGTCGCCAATGCGCAGTCCAAGGCCGAGCAACTGCGCGGCGAGGGCGACGCGACACGCAACCAGATCTTCGCCGACGCTTTCAGCCGCGATCCGGATTTCTTCGCCTTCTATCGCTCGATGCAGGCCTATGAGGCAGGGCTCAAGGCGAACGACACCCGGTTCCTGCTCAAACCCGATTCGAATTTCTTCCGCTACTTCAACGATCCCTCCGGCAAGCAGGGAGCAAGCGGGAGCGCGGCGCCTGCCGCCCCGGCGCCGACGCGCTGACGCCGGCGCGCCGTCTTCCATGTCGGATTTCGTCGTCGCCCTCGGTCTGGTTTTTGTCATTGAGGGCATCATTTTCGCGGCGTTTCCCGGCCCGACCAAACGCGCGATGGTCTCGGTCATGGACACGCCCGATCAGGCCCTGCGCCTGATCGGGGTCGCCTCGGCCGTTCTCGGCGTGCTGCTGGTCTGGCTGATCCGCGGTTAGGGCACGCACTCGGGGAAATTCGATTTTATTCCCCGAATCGGCCTTTGTTTGACATTACAAAGCGCCTTGAAACCGCAGATGTGTGGGCGCACTGTCGAGAAAACCCGCTTCAGGAGAACGCTCTCCATGCTTTCATTTCGCCGGCAGGCCATTGCGGCAGTCGCGGCGCTGACGCTGATCACCCCCTCGCTGGTTGCTTCGGCCTTCGCGCGCGGCCCCGACGGCATCGCCGATGTCGCCGAATCCGTGATCGATGCCGTGGTCAACATCTCGACCTCGCAGACCGTCGACGTGAAGAACGGGACGATGCCGCAATTGCCGCCGGGCTCGCCGTTCGAGGAGTTTTTCGAAGACTTCTTCAAGAACCGCCGCGGACAGGGTGGACCCGGCGAGCAGAACCGCGGTCCCCGCCGCGTGAACTCGCTCGGCTCCGGATTCATCATCGACGCGTCCGGCCTGGTGGTCACCAACAATCACGTGATCTCCGAGGCCGACGAGATCAACGTCATCCTCAACGACGGCACCAAGCTGCCGGCGACTATCGTCGGCCGCGATCAGAAAACCGATCTCGCGCTGCTCAAGGTCACCTCGTCGAAGCCGCTCAAGGCGGTGAAGTTCGGCGATTCCGACAAGCTGCGGCTCGGCGAATGGGTGATCGCTATCGGCAATCCGTTCAGCCTCGGCGGCACGGTGACGGCGGGCATTGTCTCGGCGCGCAACCGCGACATCAATTCCGGACCGTATGACAACTACATCCAGACCGACGCCGCCATCAATCGCGGCAACTCCGGCGGTCCGCTGTTCAACCTCAATGGCGAGGTGATCGGCGTGAACACCGCGATCATCTCGCCGTCCGGCGGCTCGATCGGCATCGGCTTCGCGGTGCCGTCGAAGACCGTCACCGCGGTGATTGATCAGCTGCGGCAGTTCGGTGAGACCCGGCGCGGTTGGCTCGGCGTGCGCATCCAGCAAGTCACTGACGAGATCGCCGACAGTCTGAGCATCAAGCCGGCGCGCGGCGCGCTCATCGCCGGCGTCGACGACAAGGGCCCGGCGAAGCCCGCCGGCATCATGCCCGGCGACGTGGTGGTCAAGTTCGACGGCCAGGACATCAAAGATATGAAGGACCTGCCGCGCATCGTCGCCGACACGCCGGTTGGCAAGGACGTCGACGTCGTCGTCATCCGCAATGGCAAGGAAGAGAAGAAGACGGTGAAGCTCGGCCGCCTCGAAGATGGCGAGAAACAGGCCGCGCTGACCAAGAAGGACACGTCGACGCCGGAAGAGAAGTCGACGGTCAAGAAAGCGCTCGGGCTCGACCTCGCCAATCTCAATGACGAGCTGCGCAAGCGCTACAAGATCAAGGACAGCGTCAAAGGCGTGGTGATCACCAATGTCGAGGCGAACTCCGTTGCGGCGGAGAAACGGCTCGCGCCCGGCAATGTCATCACCGAGTTCGAGCAGCAGAAGGTCACTACCGCGGCGGACCTGCAGCAGCGCATCGAGAAGCTGAAGAAAGACGGCAAGAAAACCGTTATCATGCTCGTCGCCAATGGCGACGGCGATACGCAGTTCGTAGCGCTGAGTCTGCAGTAGCGCCGCGCCGTCTAGCGTAGCGAGTATCCGGCGCGGCTGCTCTAAAAGTGCTCGCGCTGGCCGCTCGGCTGCGGCTCTATTAGACTTCGACGAATTCCTCGCGCCGATATCCCTGCACGTAAAGCAGCGCGCTGAGATCGTTGTGATCGATGCGCGCGCGCGCCATGGCCGCGACCTTCGGCTTGGCGTGATAGGCGACCCCGAGCCCAGCGTCCGCGATCATCGCCATGTCGTTGGCGCCGTCGCCGACCGCCATGGTCTCGATTGGCGCGAGACGGAAGCGGTCGCGCAGCTCGATCAGCGTCGCGCGCTTGCCGTCGCGTCCGAAGATCGGCTCGGCCACCGTGCCGGCGAGCGTGCGCTCCTCGACCACGTCGAGCGAGTTGGCGCGGTTGGCATCGAAGCCGATCATCGCGGCGATGCGGTCGGTGAATAGCGTGAAGCCGCCGGACACCAGGCAGGTATAGGCGCCATGCTTGCGCATGGTGGCGATGAGCGTGCGTCCGCCGGGCGTGAGCTTGATGCGGTCGCGCAGCACCTCATCGACGACCGTCACTGGCAGCCCCTTGAGCAGGGCGACGCGTTCGCGCAGCGCCGGCTCGAAGGCGATCTCGCCGCGCATGGCGCGCTCGGTGATGGCGGCAACATGCGCTTTCAGCCCGACAAAATCGGCGAGCTCGTCGATGCATTCCTGGCCGATCATGGTGGAATCCATGTCGGCGAGAAAAAGCCGCTTGCGCCGGCTGTCCGCGGGTTGCACGACCACGTCGACGCCCGCGTTAACCGCGCCCCGAATCTCACCCGCCAGGGCGCCTTGGTCGGTGCCGCTCTCCGCGCTAAAGGACAGGTCCAGGGCGGTCCCGGGGGCAAGCCATTGCGTCTCCGCGGCCGCCGGCAATGCGGTCCGCGCCCGCGCTACGACATTGTCGTCGAGCACGCCGGGGCCGGCGATCAACGTAGCAACGAGACTGGCGAGACGAGGCACGACTTGGACCATCCGCTGCAGGATCGTGAGAAGCGGGCGGTGCTTATCGCAGGGCCGACCGCGAGCGGCAAGTCGGCGCTGGCGCTCGAGCTCGCGCAACGCCATGGCGGCGTTGTCATCAATGCTGATTCCATGCAGGTCTATCGCGACCTGCGCGTCTTGACCGCGCGGCCGAGCCCGGACGAGGAGGCGCGCGCGCCACATCGGCTCTATGGCCATGTCGACGCGGCAGAGAATTATTCCGTCGGACAATGGTGTCGCGACGCCGGCGCGGCGATCGCGGAGGCGCGCACCGTCGGAAAATTGCCGGTCCTCGTCGGCGGCACCGGGCTCTACTTCAAGGCACTGACCATGGGGCTCGCGGCGGTGCCGCCGATCCCGGCCGATATCCGCGCCGCGATCCGCGGGCGCCTGCAGCGCGACGGCGTCGGGGTGCTCTATCGCGAGCTGATGGAGCGCGACCAGACGGTGGCGCTGCGGCTGATGCCGAACGACCGCTCGCGCATCACCCGCGCCCTCGAGGTTCTCGATGCTACCGGACGCTCATTGGCCGACTGGCATCGCGAGGGCATGGCGCCGCTGCTCGACGCCAAGGATGCCGTGAAGATCTTCCTCGTCTGCGAGCGCGACGAGCTGGTGCGCCGTATCGAGACGCGCTTCGAGACAATGCTCACGGCCGGCGCGCTCGACGAGGTGCGGGCGCTCGCCGCGCGCAACCTCGATCCGCTCTTGCCGGCGATGAAAGCGCACGGCGTGCCCTGGCTCATTCGCCACCTGCGGGGCGAGATTTCGCTGGAGGAGGCGGCGGAGGGCGCCAAGATGGACACGCGGCGCTACGCCAAGCGGCAGGTCACCTGGTTCCGCAACCAGATGCCGGAGTGGCTTTGGCTGACGCCTGAGCAGGCGCGCGGAGAGCTGTTGGGGACTGTCACCGCGTGATCGCGTCGTCGTGCGAAGGGCCCTGTTCGGAAGGCCGACCGGCGTAGTTCACGCCGCCTTGCATGCCTTGAGCCCGCTTGAGCACGCCGCTATTTTAGGGCCTGAAACGAAACGCAAGGACACGATATGAGCAGTGAGGCCAAGACGTTGATCGAACGCGCGCGCGCCCTGCCGCCGCAGGATCGCATCGCGTTAATCGAGGACGTGCTCGACAGTCTGGACCGTGCTGATCCCAACATCGATGAGATGTGGGCGCGCGAGGCGAACGACCGCCTTGCGGCCTATCGGCGTGGCGAGCTTACGGCCAAGGATCTGGGCGACATCGTCGCCAAATATCGGCCGTGACCGTTCGCTTTCTCGAGATTGCGGAGCTCGAACTCGATCAGGCAATCCATTGGTATGCAGCGCAGGCGCCTGGCCTGGGCGACGCATTTCTGATCGAGGTACTTTCGGCTGCTGATCGTATCGAACGTTTCCCTCGGTCCTGGCATCCATTAAGCGAAGGCATCCGGCGTTGCCGCCTCAGCCGGTTCCCGTATGGGCTGATCTATACCATCGACAATAGTGATGTCCTGGTGCTGGCAGTCGCACACTTACACAGGCGGCCGGACTATTGGCGTGATCGCCTCAAGCGATGACTGGGCGACTACCGTTGACCGGAGCCGCCCACGACCATGTGCCCTAATGCGCGACGCGCCCGAACACCTCATACAACGCCAGCAGGATCTCAACCACGATCAGGGCGATGATGGTCGCCTCGAGCCGCACACTACGACCGGTGTCGATGATGTCGGTCAGTGCATGTCCGGTTTCGTCGATGACGCGCAGCTTGCGCGACAGCGCCACCGCGCGCTCTTTGAGCTCGTATTCGTCGACGAGACGCGCGTAGAGCCGCTCGAGTTGCGGATGGTCCCAGAGTACGTCCGGCTTTTCCTCGACCTCGACACGGCCGGAGATGCGGTGCTGTACCAGCAGCGCCTGGCCGATGGTGCGCAGCATCTGGCGGCGGTTCGATGGCGAGCGGCCCCTGCGCGCGAGCTCCGCGGCGAACGGCTCGGTCACTTCGAACACCTTGCTCACCTCGCGCTCGTCGCGCGCGAGCGCCACGTTCTTGGCGAGCGCGTCGGCGACGACGAGCAGGCGTGGCGGCGACAGGTCGCGCACGATGATCTGTCCGCCGGGGACGATCTGGTCGTCCTGCTCGGAAGTGATCTCGATGACCGCGCTCTCGTCCTCGGTGCGCGCATAGGGCGCGATGACGCGCGGGCGCAGGCCGCGCAGGATCTCGTCCTCCTGGATCGGCGAAAGCCCGACGAGCACGACGATCCCGTAGCGAAACAGCACCGCGTAACCAGTGTCCACGCGGAACGCGAGCGGCGCCGTGGAGATGACGTCGCTGCGCTCCAGCATCGCCGTGTCGAGCCGGTCGCCGAGCAGCAGCGCCCGTGCGGTGACCCGGGTAGCGAGCTTGGCCGGCGCGATGGACGGGCTTTGCACAACACTCATGACACACTCGCCGGGGCAAGGGGACGGAGGGTAACGCTGATGTGTGAGCGCTGGAGGCTTGCCGGGAGGCAAATTGCCGCTAAAATTTAACGCACGATCAGGGTTGACCACCGTCGCGGCAGCCCGTATAAGCGCGCAACTTTAGGCTAAGGAACGACGTCAATGCGCAATATTATTACTCTCGTAGGGAGGCGCACCGCCGTTGGGTGATTGAATTCACCTGCGATTGTGGCGGTGCGCAAAAGGCCCTTCGACGGGCCTTTTTGATTCTGGGGCTGTGACTTCGGGGCGCGGGAAAGCTGGAGCGGATGATGAGCAAAGAAATGACCGGCGCGGAAATGGTGATCGAGGCGCTCGCCGATCAGGGCGTGAGGCACATTTTCGGGTATCCGGGTGGCGCGGTGCTGCCGATCTATGACGCCATCTTCCAGCAGGACAAGGTCCGCCACATCCTCGTGCGCCACGAGCAGGGCGCGGTGCATGCCGCCGAAGGCTACGCGCGCTCGACCGGCAAGGTGGGCTGCGTGCTCGTCACCTCCGGTCCCGGCGCCACCAACGCGGTGACGGGGCTAACCGACGCGCTGATGGATTCGATCCCGATCGTCTGCATCACCGGCCAGGTGCCGACGCATCTCATCGGCAACGACGCGTTCCAGGAATGCGACACCGTCGGCATCACGCGGCCCTGCACCAAGCACAATTACCTGGTGAAGAGCATCGCCGATCTGCCGCGCGTGCTGCACGAGGCGTTCCACATCGCTTCCAGCGGCAGACCTGGTCCGGTGGTCGTCGACATCCCCAAGGACATCCAGTTCGCCAAGGGGACCTATTCGAAGCCGAAGGACTTCCAGCACAAGGGGTATCGCCCCAAGCTCAAGGGCGACATGGAGAAGATCAAGGCGGCCATCGAGCTGATGGCGCGCGCCAAGCGCCCGCTGTTCTACACCGGCGGCGGCGTGATCAATTCCGGCCCGCATGCCAGCGCGCTGTTGCGCGAGCTGGTGCAGCTCACCGGCTATCCGATCACCTCGACGTTGATGGGGCTCGGCGCTTTCCCATCGGCCAATCCGCAGTGGCTCGGCATGCTTGGCATGCACGGCACGCTCGAAGCCAATATGGCGATGCACGACTGCGACGTCATGGTTTGCATCGGTGCGCGCTTCGACGATCGTATCACCGGTCGGCTCGACGCCTTCTCGCCGGGCTCGAAAAAAATCCATGTCGACATCGATGCCTCTTCGATCAACAAGAACGTCAAGGTCGATATCCCGATCATCGGCGATTGCGCGCATGTGCTCGAGGACATGGTGCGGCTGTGGCGCACCAGCTCGATCCAGCCCGACAAGAAGTCATTGCAGTCGTGGTGGACGCAGATCGACAAATGGCGCGCGCGCAAATCGCTCGCCTACCGGCCATCCAACGAGGTCATCAAGCCGCAATACGCAATCCAGCGGCTCTACGAACTGACCAAGGACAAGGACGTCTACATCACCACCGAAGTCGGCCAGCACCAGATGTGGGCGGCACAGTTCTTCGGTTTCCAGGAGCCGAACCGCTGGATGACTTCGGGCGGCCTCGGCACCATGGGCTACGGTCTGCCGTCCTCGGTCGGCGTGCAGCTCGCGCATCCGAAGTCGCTGGTCATCGACATCGCTGGCGAAGCCTCGGTGCTGATGACCATGCAGGAGATCTCGACAGCGGTGCAGTACCGGCTGCCGATCAAGATCTTCATCCTCAACAACCAGTATATGGGCATGGTGCGGCAGTGGCAGGAATTGCTGCACGGTGGCCGCTATTCTGAGAGCTACACGCATTCGCTGCCGGACTTCGTCAAGCTTGCCGAGGCCTACCACGCGCACGGCATCCGCTGCGACAAGCCGGGCGATCTCGATCATGCGATCCGCGAGATGATCGACGTCGACAAGCCGGTGATCTTCGACTGCCTCGTCGATCAGAACGAGAACTGCTTCCCGATGATTCCCTCGGGGCGCGCGCATAACGAGATGCTGCTCGGCGACGCCGCCGAGAAGCTCGAGGATGCGATCACCGAAGAAGGCAAGATGCTGGTGTAAGGGTCACGACCGTGAACACGATGACGACGACAACGACGAGCCATTACCCGACCGCGCCGACCGCGCAGAAGCTGGAATCGCATACGCTTTCAGTGCTGGTCGATAACGAGCCGGGCGTCCTGGCGCGGGTGATCGGGCTGTTCTCCGGGCGGGGCTACAATATCGAGTCGCTCACCGTCTCGGAGACCGAGCACCGCGCACATCTCTCGCTGATCACCATCGTCACCACCGGCACGCCGATGGTGATCGAGCAGATCAAGAACCAGCTCGACCGTCTGGTCCCGGTGCATCATGTGGTCGACATGACCGTGACCGGCCGTGCGATCGAGCGCGAGCTGGCGATGGTGAAAGTAAAGGGCAAGGGCGAGCACCGCGTCGAGGCGCTGCGGCTGGCCGACGCCTTCCGCGCCCGTGTCATCGACGCCACCACCGAGAGCTTCATCTTCGAGATCACCGGCAAGAGCGACAAGATCGAGCAGTTCATCCTGTTGATGCTGCCGCTTGGCCTTGTCGAAGTCTCGCGCACCGGCATCGCCGCCATCCTGCGCGGACCTGAGGGGATGTAGCGCGCCTGCTTCGGGGCGATTGAAATGTTGATTGCGCTCATCACCTTCGCCTTCGTGACCGCGTTCACGCCGGGACCGAACAACATCATGGTCACGGCCTCGGGCGTGAATTTCGGTTTTGCCCGCACCATTCCGCACATGGTCGGCGTCGTCGTCGGCTTCCTGGTGCTGCTAATGGCCGCGGCCGCCGGCGTCGGCGCGCTGCTCAGCGCCGTGCCGGCGCTGGAGTGGATTCTCAAGATCGCCGGCGCCGCCTACATGCTGTGGCTCGCCTGGAAGGTCGCCAATGCCGGCCACGTCTCCGAGGGCGAGAAAGGGCCGGCGCGGCCGTGGAGCTTCCTGCAGGCCTTCGCCTTTCAGTGGATCAATCCGAAGGGCGTGATCACCGCCATGAGCAGCATCGCCATCTATATGCGCCCGGACCATTGGCTGTTCGATTTCTCATTGATGTTGGCGATCTTCGCGATCATGACCATCGGATCGATCTCGCTATGGACCGGCTTCGGCGTGGCGCTGCGGCGGCTGCTCACCGATCCGGTGCGGGCGCGCGTCTTCAACATCGCCATGGCGCTGCTTCTGGTGGTCAGCATCGTGCCCATGGTGGTCTGATTGCCTTGAAGGCGCCGGGGCTTGTCGGCCTCGCCCGGGCGTCCTAGAAGCAGGGCCGAATTCCGCAAAACGGGGCTTCTTAGAGGATCATCATGCGTGTTTATTACGATCGCGACGCCGACCTGAACCTGATCAAGGGCAAGAAGGTCGCCATTGTCGGCTATGGCAGCCAGGGCCACGCCCACGCGCTCAATCTGCGCGATTCCGGCGTCAAGGAGGTTGCGGTCGCGCTGCGCAAGACTTCAGCCGGCGTGAAGAAGGCCGAGGGCGAGAAGTTCAAGGTCATGGAAGTCGCCGAGGCGGCGAAATGGGCCGACGTGATGATGATGCTCACGCCGGACGAGCTGCAGGGCGACATCTACAAGGACCACCTGCACGCCAACATGAAGAACGGCGCGGCGCTGATGTTCGCACACGGGCTCAACGTGCATTTCAACCTGATTGAGCCGCGCTCCGATCTCGACGTGCTGATGATCGCGCCCAAAGGCCCCGGCCACACCGTCCGCTCGGAATATCAGCGTGGCGCCGGCGTGCCGTGCCTCGTCGCGATCCACAAGGACGCCTCGGGCAACGCGCACGATCTCGGGCTTTCTTATGCCTCGGCGATCGGCGGCGGCCGCGCTGGCATCATCGAGACCACGTTCAAGGAAGAGTGCGAGACCGACCTGTTCGGCGAGCAGACCGTGCTCTGCGGCGGCCTCGTCGAGCTGATGAAAGCCGGGTACGAGACGCTGGTCGAGGCCGGCTACGCGCCGGAGATGGCCTATTTCGAATGCGTGCACGAGGTGAAGCTGATCGTCGACCTCATCTATGAGGGTGGCATCGCCAATATGAACTACTCGGTGTCGAACACCGCGGAATATGGTGAATACGTCTCCGGCCCGCGCGTGATCACGCCGGAGACCAAGGCGGAGATGAAGAAGGTGCTTGGCGACATCCAGTCCGGCCGCTTCACCCGCGACTGGATGCTGGAGAACAAGGTCAACCAGACCTCGTTCAAGGCGACGCGCGCCAAGCTCGCCGAGCATCCGATCGAGCAGGTCGGTGCCAAGCTTCGCGAGATGATGCCGTGGATCAAGCAGCGCGCGCTGGTCGATCGCAGCAAGAACTGATCTGCTTCGAATGCCAACCTCTCTCCGCCTCATCCTTGTAAGTCGAATAGCGCCGGATCGGCTAATCTGACCGACGCGGTGGCGGACGGAAGACCGTCTCGTCCTCGGGCCCATAAGCCCGTTCCTCAGCACGGGAATCCGTCCGT